>Ga0210015_1002693_pt1 | contig 16248 bp, 11 predicted proteins | sample CryGeymeta201522_FD_185471 | JGI IMG/M metagenome (GOLD analysis project Ga0210015, IMG submission 185471) | Groundwater microbial communities from Crystal Geyser aquifers in Utah, USA - Crystal Geyser metaG 2015-22 (SPAdes) (version 2) | ecosystem: Environmental > Aquatic > Deep subsurface >... | reverse complement strand
GTTAATGCCGTAAAGCACGCCCTGGTTTTGAGTTAATTCGGAAGAGGTAAAAGGAAAGGTGGTGGCCAAAGAGGTAGTGTCCATGTTCCGGGTAATCATCAGCCGGTCGTGGGCCTGAGGCAGGGTAGTTTTAAAGGCGTTTTCCATTTGCAGGCTGGCGGTTTTGGTGACAATTAAGAGCGCACCAAGAGTGGACTGGACGCCTTGGGTGATTTTGTTCAACTCGTCAAGGGTGGGAGCAGAAACAGTGATATAAAGACCAAATTGGAAGAAATGTTCGGCGCCCTTGGCAAGCTGTTCTTCCAAGCTTTTGGCGTCTTCCAGCTTAACCTTAGTGGAAATTTGGGCGATCCGGCCCCGCTCCACATCAGATTGAACTTCGGCCTCCATTTCGCCGATTTTCCGGCGGAGATTATCCATAATATCTTTACCCTCGATCGGGTAAATATACATGGCAATGTCCAGAGAGTGTTCGTAATTAATTAACGGGGCTAACCAGTTGGCGTTGACAAACCTGGGGTAACCGGAAACAAACAAGGTCCGGAAATAAGTGTTACCGATTTTTAGGTGATTAAAGTCAACCTCCAGTGCGCCGGGGGCAACAATGTCTTTAACCGAGGTCATGCCGCGGGAGAACTGGTCTTGCTGGGTTTCCAGGGGTTCAGGCGGTTTTTTTGGTTTCATTAGCAGCCTCCTTTCCATCAGGCGCGGGCGGAATTGGGTCAACGGCGGCGGCAACCAAAGGGGTGTTATAACCGGCATTGGCAGGAAAATCAACTGAGCCGGCGTCGGGATTATAGGCCTGATAAAAAAGCTTGATTAATTCAGGGGTGGTGAGTTGGCGGGTTTTTAAACCTAGGCGGGAAAGCTGGGAAATAAGGTGGTCGCGTTTGGGGAAAAGGGAGGTTTTGGCTTTTTGGAGGATATGGTCAAGAGGAAAAGGGAGGCCGGCCGACCTTTTTTTGAAAGTGGAGCTGAGGGTGGAAGAGATGCCTAACTCCAGGCTGGAAAAAGGAATGACTAAATAAAACCTTTTGTCGAGAACCTCGTTTTCCTGGACGATTTTTTGAATATATTGGTAGTATTTGTCCAACTGGGATTTTAAGAGCGGATGTTTGACGGTTTGTTTTTGAGCGTTTAAGAGAGCGAGGTAAGAATTAATATCCTTTTTCTGGCTTTTGATCACAATTTGGACAGAATAAGTCAAAGAGTTTAACAGGGCGGCATAAGAATAAATAGTGGCGTCCTGTTCGCCCTCAGAGAGAAGGGAAAAGTTAACGGCGTTGGTTTGAAGAATCAGACAGCAGGAGCCGTCTTTTAAAATCACCAGATTGTCGCGGATATCTTCAATATCCAGATGGCTTTGGCTGCTGGCGATAGGGGCAGAGTTAATCATAGGGCTTGAATTTTTAAAGGCGGAATAATTTCGCTTTTTGCCTCAAGTTTGATTATAGCGAATTTTTGATCAGCTTGTTCGGCCTGAATTTGATAAATGCCGTCGGACAAAGGAGTGGCGATAAAAAACTGGCCGAGCTTGTTAGACCTTAAGGCGCGGACCGGGAGGCCTTGTTTATCGCGGATTTCCAGGATTACGCCGGGGAGAATTTTGCCGGCTTTATCCAGAGTAATGCCGGCAATCAAGTTGGGTTTTTCCGGAGAGTGGGGCATAACGACGCCGGAGGCAAAGGTGGGGGCTACGGTTTGGGCTTTAGGCTTGGCTGGCAGGGGCGGGGTTTTTTTGGGCGGCTTGGGTTTAACAATCTTGACAATGAGTGTTGGTTTGGGTTTGACGGCGGGCCCGCCTTCGCTAGGCTTCGGCGAGGCGGGCATTACTGCCTGTTTAGGTTCGGGCGGGGATTGGAAAAGAGTGGCATGAGGCAGGAGACAGACTTGGGGGCTGAATAATTTGCGCACACGGACACCCCTAAGATTAGATTTATAAGGGTTGGTGGGTTGAGGATGGTCGGCCTGAACGGCCAAGGCGGGCTGTTTAATGCCCAGGGCGCCGAAGAGATTAAAGATATGGTCCAAGTATTTGTGTTCAGCCTGGTCAAAGGCGGTCGCCGGAGTGGCGGGCAGAGTATTTAAATATTCTTCCAGCTGGGCAGGATCGGCGGAGATTTTATTGGTTTCCGGCGGCAGGGGCGGGGTGGGAGAAAAGATGTCTATGGCCTTAACCTGAGATTTAAAAATAAACTGAGTCGGTAAGTAGACAGCCTTAAAAAAGTTAAGAATCCATTGGTCTAAGGGCCGGTCTTCAACCGGAACAAAGGCCAAAGCAAAACCAAGGAAGCCAAAGAGGGGGCCGAGGGTCCATTTAAAAAAGAAGTTGATTTTTGAGGCAAAAATCATCCAGGCGATGACTACGCCAAAGGCCAGTTCCAGGAATTGCTTTAAGGTCATGTCCCCAACCAGACGGAATTTGTAAGTAGTAATGGCTTGCGGGACAGGGTGCTGCTGCATAAAACCATTGTAGCGAGAGAAAATCGATAAAACAAGGAAAAGAGCCAATAAATAATTGCTATTGACAACGAATATACAATTGTGTATGTTTGTTATTAATGAAGTTTAAAGAGTTTCACCAAGCTTTATCTTTACCTGTTTTTACGACCATTCAGGCGCAAAAAATCTATTCCGGCGGGCCGGGAGCGTTGCTCATCCAGCTGTCCCGCTGGACAAAAAGAGGCGAACTGGTCAGGTTAAAGCAGGGGTTGTACCAATTCAGCGACCGCTTAGTCGACGAGTTTACTTTGGCGGGGCTTTTATATTTGCCGTCATATATCAGCCTGGAAACGGCCTTAAATAACCAAGGGATAATTCCAGACGTCAGCCTTAATGTTACCAGCGTGTCTCCGACCACAACTAAAATAATTAAGACAGCCCGGGGCAATTTTCTTTACAGTAAAATTCAACAGGCGCTCTTTTTTGGCTGGCAGACGGTTAAAGACACGAACGGTTTTCATTACCAAATTGCCTTGCCGGAAAAGGCGCTGTTAGACTGGATTTATTTAAGGAAGATTAAAGATTTTACCGATCAGCGGATTAGCTGGCCAGAGTTAAATATGCAAAAACTAAAAAAATTCAGCCAGGCCTATCCTGGTTGGGTAAAGGAGGTAGTCGATGAACAATTTAATTGCTAATTTTAACCAAGTGCTGAAGTTTGCCCGGGAATACGGCCTGCCGTTAGAAAAAAAGCGGGGAATTCTCCGGGAGTACCTGCAGGCCTTATTTTTGTCCCGGCTTTATCGTCAGTCCGCGGCCGCCAAGTTGATATTTACAGGCGGAACCAGCCTGAGGTTGTTACGCAATTTACCCCGTTTTTCCGAGGACTTGGATTTTGACAACTTAGGCTTGTCTAACCAGCAAATAAGGGACTTGGTTAACGAGGCGGCAAAAGCAATCAAGAAAGAAAATATTGATTTAGAGATAAAATCGACAATCAGAGGAAAGAAGACTTATTTTGAACTGAAATTTCCACGCCTGTTGTTTGATTTGAAAATTACCACCAATCCCAAAGAAAAATTGATGATTAAAGTCGACTATGCTGATTTTTGGAGGGGGCAAAAACCGGAAGCAGTTTTATTTAACCGCTATGGTTTTTTGGAAATGATCCCTGTTTTGCCGTTAAACCAAGCGGTGGTAGAGAAATTGACTGCTTTCGTATCAAGAAAACAAACTCAAGGCCGGGATATTTATGACGTGGTTTGGCTGTTTTCCCAGGGGGCAAAGATAGACGCAAAATTTCTAGAAAAAAATAAAATGAAAGATTTAGTTAAAAAAGCAACCACAAAATGGCAAAAAGAGGGAAACAAAAAGATTTTTAGCCGGCGGTTAGCCCCGTTTTTGTTTGACGCCGGGGAGGCCAGGAAATTGGAACTGTTCGGCGAGGTGTTAAAAAAACTATAGCCCTTTTCTTGTCTTTTCCTGCAAAAACACTATAAAAACAAAACTTGACTTTATAAAAAATCGGGTTAAAATGAAAGATATGATTAAAAGAACTCTTTTTGATCAATTATTAAAGCACCTTAAAACCAAAGAAATGTTTTTACTGGCCGGGCCGCGGCAGGCGGGTAAAACCTATTTATTAACGCAACTAAAAGACCATTTGATTAAACAGGGCAAGGCCGTGGCTTGGTTTAATCTGGACATTGAAACCGACCGTCAGTTTTTTGTTTCCCAATCGGCTCTGGTCGAACAAATAAAATTAACCTTAGGGAATAAGCCAGGCTTTGTGTTTATCGATGAAATCCAAAGGAAAGAAAACGCCGGCCTGTTTTTAAAAGGCCTTTATGATATGAATTTACCATATAAATTTATCATTTCCGGCTCCGGCAGCTTGGAGCTTAAAGAAAAAATCCACGAAACCTCGACAGGCAGAAAGTTTATTTTTGAGCTGAATACTTTATCTTTCATGGAGTTTGTCCACCACCGGACGAATTATTTGTATGAAGGCAAGCCGGAGCATTTTTTCCAAACAGACAAAATTACCGCCGAAAATTTATTAAACGAATACTTAAATTTCGGCGGCTATCCCCGGGTGGTTTTGGCCCAAACTTTGGCCGAGAAAACCTTGGTAATTAATGAAATTTGGCAAAGTTATTTGGAAAGGGACATCGCTTATTTAATCGGCCTAAAAAAAACCGAGGAGTTTATTCATTTGGTTAAAGTTTTAGCTTCCCAGATCGGGCAAATGATCAATGTTCACGAACTATCAGATACGCTTAATTTGGCTGTCCAGACAGTTAATCTTTACCTTTGGTATTTGGAAAAAACCTATATTTTACAAAGACTGGCGCCGTTTTCCCGAAACCTAAGAAAAGAGATTACCAAAATGCCCGTGGCTTACTTTTTTGATTTGGGTTTAAGAAATTTCAGCGCCAATGAATTTGGCGGTTTGGCAGAGACCGGCCGGAGAGGCTTTGTGTTTCAGAATTTAGTGCTTCGTCTAATTAAAGAGCAAATCGACAAAAGTTCTTCAGGAATTAATTTTTGGCGGACGCAGGATAAGGCCGAGGTGGATTTTGTGGTCAGCGCCGGCCAAAATCCCCTGCCGGTTGAGGTCAAATATAAACATTTGGTCAAACCGGAGATACCCCGATCGTTAAAAAGCTTTATCAAAAAATACCAACCTAAGGAAGCCCTGATGATTAATCTGGATTTGGAAACAGAAACAGTTTTTCAAAAAACTAAGGTTAGATTTTTGCCCTATTGGCGCCTATTGGCAAGTTTTAAACTTTTTGCTTGAAAACTTATCTCCTCCTTTTCTTGTCTTTTCTGCCAAAAAACACTATATTGAAGTTAGTATGGGAGACGCGTCACCAAACATTGAAAAAAGAGCTGCTCAATTAGGGAAGAAAATCGGAACAATTACTTCCTACAGTGAACAGGTGGAAAAAGAAACCGGCGAGAGAATACCAACAAGCGAGCCGGAAATTTTATTAAGGGCAAATCAGGGTCAAGACACAGAAAATAACAGCTTGTTTGGACAGGCCAACCGGGCAATCAGGACGCTGCGGGAACTGGCGGAAAAAGGGATTGCTTTGACCGACGGTGAACTGCGGCCGGTGCTGGACCACATTGAGCAAAAATTTCCCGGCCGAAACAGGGAAACAGCCAAAGAATTAAAAGATTATGTTGTAAAAATGGTTTTTGCGGTCCAGGAAAAAATCCCTAACGCCTCGCAATTATTCCAGGAGTTAGAAGATTCCACCAAAGCAGAAGCAATAAGAAAAAATGATAAATATGCTGATTTAGTGGCGGTTTACGAATATGTGAGCCTTTTCGGAGAGAAAACCGGAAATTTTAGCTGGAAAACAATGTTAGCATACGCACAGGCGCTTCAGGCCGCGCAAAAAGACGGAAAAATTGATAAAAAAATTCTGCAAAATCTAGTTGACCAATCAACGCTTAATAATCAGGGAAAGAAAAACATGTATGACAGGCTCTTGGAAAGAGAAGGACATTCGGCCGGGGAAAAGTGGAAAAGTAAAGAACAGAAGGAAAAAGCCTTTGACAAACTTTTGGATTTGCGTCAGCCGGAAACAGCTGTTGACGTGCAGAGGTTTTTGAAACTAAGGCTTTATGATGCTGTGGCGATGCGGTTAGGGGCAATGCGCGGGCCATACACGGCAAAACTAGAGAAGAGAGTGGGAGTGGGCGGTGAAGAACTGCAAAAAATGGAGATTGTGCCGAAAAAGGGGTTGAAATTTCCTAAATATAACTGTACTTTAGTGCCGGATGTTGTTGACGAAAAAACCGCCATTGGTAAGTTTTTAGACGAAATGGGCGAGGGGGCATTTTGGCGTGGGAAAGCAGGGCTTGACGCTCTTTATTGGTGGTTTACGGTAGGTCAACAGATGAGCGTGTCTGCAGACTTGCCGGAAACAGACAGAGATTTATTTAGAAAAACAAGAGATAGCGTCAGTATGAATTTAAGAAAATACGCTGGGTGGGTGGCTAATTATAATATGGGCGAAGATAAGCAGTTTAACGAAGCCCAGACGGTTTTATATCAGTTATATCCGGATTTAATCTTTGAAGAGAGATTGAAGATTTTAGGGAAGAACCAAAAATTTTTAGCGCAAGATGAACAGTTGCCGGAGGAATTGCCCGACCATATTGCTGATGCGGTAATGTTTGAGAAAGCCATGGTGCTTGATGCCTTTAATATGATAAAAGGAGATTCCCGGCGGCTGGACTACCATCCGGCGCAGGAATTTCATCTGGAAAATGTAACCGATCTGGCAGGAAAAGTCTATAAATTTTTAGGCGAGAAGATGAGGTTTTGTGAAGACGAGATGTTAAAACTGGGTTGGTTTTGCGCCCAAAATTTAGCTTTTAATTATGGGGCGATGGTACCGGACCTGCGGGAATTTAACCCTAAAAAATATTGGGACCAGAAAGATAAAATTTGGCAGCACATTTTCATGTATTTATTGGAGCTTAACGATAGAGATTGGACGCTTAAGAGGGTAATTAGGAAGAAAGAAGATAGGGCATTTATTAACGGTCAACCAATGACGGCTGGGCCCGGTGAAACCGGCGAATACATGAATTATTATAACGAAAGAACATATAATGGCGAATACGACCATCGCCGGGGTGTTTTCAAACGTATTCTTTCCGTTTTTACGCAGGACAAACAATTAGTAAAAGAAAGGGGTTATGGTAAGGCTGGTTGGGACGATGTGTTGTATAAAGATACCCATGGAGAAGATAAAAAGACAAGAGATGCCGTGGAATTATTTATTAACTTTTGCCAGTCAGATTTAAGTCGAAGCAATGCAGTCACCATTTGCGGTGTGACAATTGACAAGGGCAAAAATGAGATTTTTTACAATGATAAGTTGGCAGTTTTGCTTCATGATTATGAAACCGATCCCGGCAATGCGGCTTACAGCAACAGTAGAGGACAATTAGATGTTTTATTAAATATGCGCAATGTTCTGCGCGACCACAGATGTTGGGGGTTTGTATTTGACTTGCAGGATCCGGAAACACGGGAAAGATTAAAGAAGAATCAAGACTTAACTTTTGTTGAAGGGTACGGCTCTACTCAAGCGAGATCAATACTAATGAAGCTTATTCAGGCTGATATTACCGGAGACATTTATGAATTTCATACCACTCCGGCGCAAATACTGGAAGCGACTTTAGAAATGAAACAGCGTCGGCATCCGACACAAAACGTATTTCCCTTATTAAATTTATTATTTTTTGCTAAAACAGCCATGTTACGGCGGTTGACAGAGATGGAAGTAACCAGCAGTCAAGATATGGTAAAGATGACGAGCCCATTAGGAGATGTTAAATTGGGCGCACCGGAAGAAGTAGAAAGAAGATTGGGGATTCAGAGAGATGAGTTATTGGCTAGCAACAGCATACAGGCGCAAATTGAGGCAATGGGTTACTCCGAATACATGATGAAAATGGAGCGTGAATTGATAAAACTAGGGCTCCCGGATACTTTAATAGATTATTTTAAAAGCTCAACCGGAAAGAAGAACGTTACCGAATCGCTTCAATGGGTAGATGTAAATAATGGTCCTTTGGATCAAAGGCTGTTATGGGAAGAGTTGGGGTCAACATTAAGAAGATTAAGAGACGGAACTAATATACCAATCTCCGGAAGCCAAGTATTAAGCGTTGTTATTGAAGACGGGGAAATTGAGACAGAGGAAATTTTAATTAACCATATTAACCGGATTCAACAACATTTATATTTTGAGGAAATGAGCGACGATGAGGCCGGAGAGGTTTTCGGCGGCAGCCGGCCGATAACCATCAAAATAACCGGAAAAGAGCCTTGGAGAACAAAGCCTAATGGCCGGTTTCTCGGAGTGGGCGCCGACAGACCCAAGGAGGAAGTGTTGTTAAGGCAAATATATAAGGATGAACAAGGGGAAATTTGGTACAGAGTTGCTGATAAGGAGGGAAATTTTATCGGCTGGATTAATGACCAGAACGTGCAAGAGATGCAATTTTTTGAGCCTCCAGAATTATTGGCGGCTAAAGCACGCAAAGGGGAAATATTAGAGGAAGGGGGAAGATTTTATTGGGAAAAAGAGGAAGTGGAGGTAGAAAAAAACGGAAAGAAAGTAAAAGATATGCAGTGGGGTTGGGTGTGGAAAAAAGGAAAATGGATAAGGGCCGAATTTGTCGACAAAGAGGGCAAGTGGTTGGAAAGAAAAGAAGGCCCGGATTATATCTTTGAGCAAGACGACAAATTTGGTTTTAACAGGGAATTAAAATTAGGGACGCCAAAATCAATAGAAGACTTGGTTAAATATAGTGAAAAAAATCCGGGAGAAAAAAATATATTATTTGATCCAAAAACATTGAAACAAGAATACTTACAGGAGAAGGATGAGAAAGGCTATATTAAACCGGCAAAATACCCTCACTTAAAATTTAAAAGCAGGGAGCACCAGGAGCACTTTTTTTTCCGGAGATATCTGGAGAACTTTAGTGTGTATTTTGGCAGGGGATTAACCACTAAGGAATCGGCTGGATCAGGAGCAGAATATGTTGGGGATATGCATTTAGCTAAGACAGCAGGTTTGACACAACATTCGGAATTGGCCTATTGGATGCAGTCACAGATGAGAGATGTGGTGAAAAAAATATGCGCCAGAGGCCAGATAATTGCCGGTTTGGAAAAGTTTTTTGGGAAAACCACCAGCGCAGACGATGTAATTAAAAAAAGGATCAAAACTTATGAAACAATTGCTAAAGGAGAAGGTTGGGGGAAAGATAGGGATCAACTGGAGAGATTTACTTTAGAGCTGTCAAGATTAAGGTTTTGGGGCCAAAAAGGCAAAGACATAATTGAGGAGATGATTAAAAACCCTTTAGATTATGAAGCATATAAAAAAGCAAAAGAAGCCTATGAAAAAGCAGGTTGGTTTAAAAAGAGAGGGATGGATTTAAAAAGAATATTTGGTTTCTTAGGTAAGAAAACAATAGAGCAGGGCATATATTCCGCCGACTATGATTTGAGAAACTGGCTGGTAAAAGCATTTATCCAAGCTAGCCAAAATAAAACAAAGTTATTTGGCATATTACCCATAAATCTTCCGTCGGCAGTTATATCTGCCCCTGTGACAATTCCCCTTATTTTAAGAATTCCGGCCAGCACTGCAGCGGCAGTATTAAGATTTGGTTCAGGAGGAGCAATTGTTGGGTGGGGGGGGTTGGCTCTTGGAGGGTTGGTATCGTATGGTCTTGCCACAGCCGGAGTAGGCATAGTAGGGGGATACCTGGCTTCTGTACTTGAGGTTGATATTGAAAAAACAGCGGTTGATAAATTAGGATATTTATATAAATATGATAGTTTTGTGCCAGTTGAATAAATACTATGAATAATTTTTCGTCAATGGAACAAGGAACCCCTTCCGAAGAAGAGAGAGGGGTAAAGTTGCGGATTAAATCTCGCCCATCAATAGAATCTCCATCGGCAGCGCCGCTAACAGATACAAGTCCAGAACAGCCTGTTTCTAAAAAAGAAAAGAAAATCAAAAAACCAAAGGAAAAAAAACCACCCAAAGAAAAAAATAAATTTCCGGTTGTTCCGATTCTCATTGGTCTGGTCACGGCAGGGGCTATTTCATGGACGGTGTATGCACTAGCAATAGGCCAATTAGACACCTTAAAAAACATAGAAGAAGTAACTATTGACCGGGCGGGACGAGAGGTAAGATATGCGTATTTTTCAAGTGATGATGGAGTAGCTAATACTGATGCTGAAAGATGGGATAACGGGGAATGGACAGGTTATTCCAGCGAAGCCTTATTTATAAACCTGAATCCAACCGGAACCTATAGCGAACCAATGGCATTTATTGAAGGTTGCGGTCCGCAATGTTTTTTTGATCCAGATAAATTTCCGGCAGGAGGGAGGCCAGTTGTTGAGGAAATGCTAGGTTTAACTCCGGCAGAATATGATTATTACAGTACTCATTTATCTGAGTGGGGTAGTATTAAAGGTGGCTTAATTGAAAGGTTAAAAGAGAAATATCCAAACGATCCTTGGTTTCCGAAAATGTTTAATCTTTCTCCGACCGATTTAAAATCAAAACAGCCGTCAGACTTTGAGAATTGGTATAACAAATGGCATGAGATAGGTCAGCAAACAGGGGTTTTTAATCCAAATATAACAACAGCAAGAGGAAGGATTCAGGTCGTTGGAATTAATCAATTTAAAAACGCTTTTGCCGGCCGACAGAATCTTATGGGGGCAGCAAGTAAAGGCAGAGGATTCGGGACAAGCAAAGGTTTTTCTTAACCCATTAAGCCGCCAATAATGGGAATTTTTCTGAAGGCGCCGCCAATTTGTTCAGTGCCCGCTTGAGCAATAGGTTGAGCCTCAAACATTTTGTCAATTGAAGCCAAGATTGTAGGGATGGCCATTAAAATGCCGATGGCAACTAAACCCCGGGAGACATCTCCAGCAAGATCGCTGGTAAATTCACTAATGTAAAATGGGGGAAGATTTCCAGTAGCCCCTACTGGTGCTGAAAAATAATAAGCAAAGGCCAATAATAAAGAAACAACAGGGAAAGAAATCGTGTTTGCTAATAGTGCCTTTAATGGTTTAATCGGGCTTGATTGGGCTGATAAAGCCGAACCTAAAAAGGAAAATGGCATGGTGATGACTAACATAATAATCATGACGTACTTAGTTAAAAGCGAAAAAAAGATTTTAAAAGTCGCGCCTACAACAGAAAAAGCAAGGATTAATTTAAACAAGCCAACAAATCCCATTCCGCCGCCGCCAATACCAAGAATATTTTTTATACCGTCCAGCATTTGGTTGATTATTCCTTCACCCCCAGGGGAGCTTCCATACTTACTCATAATATGAAGAGGCCAGGCGCTTGGTGTATATTGGCTGGCGGTATCACAGTTTTGCTCCCAGGGAATATTAGTTGCGGGAAATAAATCCTTAAAGATATAATGTTTACTACCACCCATTGTGCAAGACCCTGATTGTAAGGTAATGATATTTCTGATTACATCATGTCCAAGATAAACCACATCGACGATCAGGCCGGACAAGGCATAACTAAAAGTGACCATTATTAAAGCAACAACAATCCGAGGGAGAGCTAATTGGATATTAATTACGGTTTGCGGATTTAATTTAGAGCGGAACATAATCATAAAACCGACAGTCACAAAAATAACGACAAAGAAAAGATAGGAAATATTACGGGAAATCGTCCAAATCGGCAAGATTGGGTTTAAAAAATTCCAGCCTAGGCCAGCGGCGGCATAGGCAGGTTTAATCAAATTAAGTCTTTGGCCTTCATAGGCCAAGTATTGAATAAAGGATGGTTGATTGTTATAAAGAAAACCAATGGCTTTGCCGGTAGAATTCAATAAGCTGGTATCGCTTGTTTCGCCCTCTAGGGCTGGATAGTTAACCATTTTTTTGGTTAAGCCCATCATAATTTGGTCAACAGAATTAAGGCTGAATTGGGAATAGTTCATGCCCGGGGCTTCGAGGGCTTGTTTGAAGTTTTCGGTAGGGTTTTGGCCCTGGAGGTCAAGATAAAAGGCCTTGGCGGGAGAGGGGGAAACAAAAGGAAGAAGAAGGAGAAAAATTATAAATAGTAGTTTGGGCATCGGCCAAAGGCCGATCAGCCTATGGCTGAGGCGGGTCATAAGTTAGAATAGCAAAAAGACTCGCGGTTGACAAGCAGAAAATCGATTGATATTATCATTTCAGCAATTACATAAAAAACTGTAATAAGTAAAATGAAAATAAACAGCTTACAGATTAGAGAAAGGCTGCTCGAAAAAAACCTGCTTCTGTTTGGGGCCAAAGAGCTGGGCGGACTTTTGAGGCTGTCCCGGCGGCGGCGGCTTTATTATTTGGAAAAGGGCCTGGCCGATGGTTTGCTGGTTAAGCTTAAGCGCGGTCTGTACTGCCTGAAAACCGACCGACCGGCGGAAGCGGAAATTGCCAACCGGCTTTACCGGCCCTCATATCTGTCTTTTGAGTACGCTTTGGCCGCTTATAATCTTCTGCCGGAAATGGTTTACGCGGTGACTTCGGCCACCGCCAAAACCACCAGAAATTTTCTGATCGAGGGCAAACAATATCAATACACGGCGGTCAAACCGGCGGCCTTTACCGGTTATGAAATGAGAATAGTGGGAGGGGTCCGCTGCTTGGCCGCCGATCCGGAAAAAGCGCTGGTTGACTATCTTTATTTAGTGTCGTTAGGCCGACGGGCGATTTCGGACCGGCTGGCTGTTGCCGGTTTAAACCGGACCAAGGTGTATCAATATTCCCGTTTATTTAACCGGCCGTCGCTGGCCGGACTGGCGGCAAAATTTTTTAAGGAGGCGGATGCTTAATCACAGTTATTTGACTCAACTGGCGGTTAAACTGCAGACAACTGAGGTGAATGTCCGCCGGGAATATGTCCAGCATTTGCTGTTAAGTTATCTGTACCAGCAGGCCGTCGCGGCGGATCTTTTTTTCAAAGGCGGGACCGCACTTCGGTTTCTTTATCAAAGTCCGCGGTTTTCCGAAGACCTGGATTTTGACGCTTCAGTCCACCGCCGGGCGGTTTGGGAAAAAGCGGTGGAAACGGTTTTAATCGCGCTGGCGGCAGAAGGGGTCAGGACGGATATTCGGGAAAGCAAACTGACTGCCGGCGGCTATCTGGCTATTCCGGTTTTTAACCTTGGCGGCAGTGAAGTGCTAATTAAGCTGGAAATTTCTTTTAGAAAAAAAGAAAAATTGAGCGGCGAGATTTTTTCCGTAGCCAATAATTTTGTTCCGGCTTATCCGCTTAAGGCCTTGGGGAGCGACCAGCTGGCTGCCGGAAAACTACACGCGCTTTTAGACAGGGCCAAGGCCCGCGATTTTTACGATCTTTATTTTCTGCTGCGTTCAAATCTGCTGGCGGCGGCCCAAAAAAAACAACTGCCGGAGATTTTACGGCGGCTCCGGGCAGAAAACCTGGACTTTAACCGGGAGTTGAAGCTGTTTTTACCTAAAAGCCAATGGTTAATAATTAAAGATTTTAGAAAAACACTGGAGAGAGAAATCGGCCGCAACTAACCAAAAGCTTGGGCATCGGCCAAAGGCCGATCAGCCTATGGCTGAGGCGGGTCATAAGTTAGAATAGCAAAAAGGGGAGCGGTTGACAAGGAGGGGAATTAAGATATAATTGAAATGCGGTCTTGAAAAAGATCGTAATCAACCGCCCGTTGTAAAAGACGGGCTTTTTTATTCCCTCCTTTGGATTTCATTTTTGATTTTTTTCAGGTTAAGGTAATAATCGGCGCTTTCAATCAATTCTTTGGATATGTGGTGTTTAAGAGAGGCAACGATGGTTTTTTTGCCATTTCTTTTTAACTCCTTTATCAAATAATCAAAATCGCTGTCTCCCGAAAAAAGCATAAAAACATCAAATTTTCCGATTCTCTTCATTGCTTCAACGGCGATTTCGACGTCAAAGTTGGCTTTGCGCAAGTGAGCGCCGTTTTTCTTGAGAACCGTGAGAAAGGCGTCGTGCTTTTTATTGTTAAAGCGGACGGTAAAGAAACCGAGAAAGGCAGTCGATCCTAAAATTCAGGTCTTTGGCGGACAATTCCAGGTTGGCGGCATCAATGAAAATGGCAGTTTTGGCAGACGTATTTTTATGAGGTATTAATACTGAATTTTTTTAAGAACAGCGGGATATATCTAATTTCTAACAGTAGCAAAGTTGGAGAGAGTTGGCAAGAGGGAAGGAAATGATATACTTCAATTACTTATGGATACCAGGGTTTTAAACTACCGTATTATTATCGAGCCGGAACTAAATAAAAAAACCGGTAAAAAAGTTTATGTTGGGTTTTGCCCGAAACTGGGTGTGTCTGACGGGGGAAAAACAGTAGAGGCAGCCATTGGCAATATTAAAGAGGCGATTGAGTGTCATTTGGAAAGTATGGCGAGCCATAAAAAAGACATTCCTTCGTGCTGTTTCATTCAAAAGACATAGCTACGGGAACTTTAAGTCAGTGGACGAGTTTGTGGGATATTTAAGAAAAAGAAAAGGCTGAAAGCAATATTTTAAGCCGGCGGGTCATGATGATTTTAGAGCAGCAAATTTTCATTGTGGTGTAAAGGTGGTGCAGTGTTTGGCAAAGGCGCTGCCGATCCAAATATTAGTTAGAGCGTAGATGCTGGAGCAGACGGTTTGAGGTTGGGCGGGGGCACAGTTAACGGGTTGGTCGGCACAATAAATTGTATCAGCACAAAAACCATAGCTTGTCCCTTGGGGAATGTAATAATATTTTGTTGTCAGGCTAAAGATTTCACCGAAGTAATTCCTTAAAATTTCCCACAACTTGTTTCTTGTATCTTCAGGAAGGTTGGCAAAATCATAAATTTTTATTTTTGGGTCGGTTAAAATTTCAGAATCCGCTACGAAGATTTTATATTTGATTTTATCTAACTTGTTGACTAATTGTTTTTGGTTTTCCCACATTTGTTCGGTTTCACTAAACTCCTCTTCCAGTAAGGCGGCGGCTTCAGCTAATTTGGCAGCGGTGGGGTCGGCGATTAAATTGTTAATAAAGTTCAGTTTTTGGCTAATAAATGTAGGCCAGGAGTCAAAATAGCTCTTAACTGTTGATTTATACTGCAGACAACGGTCGTCTGTTTCTAAACAGCTGATACCCTCCGGATTTTTGACAGGGTTATTAGGCAACTGCTTATCCAGATATTGTTTGGCATCAGCCAGGTTCCCAGCGGCAACTTTCTTCTGTAAAGACTCGAGAACAGTTTTTTGCTGATTGAGCAAATTTTGCAACTCTTGCTGTCCTTGGACAAAATAGGCAATATAGCCTTCGGGATTAAGTTTGTCTTTGGCCATTTCCTGCAAAAGGCCCAAAAACGGAATTACGGAGTTGACAAGCCCAGGGTTTGTCTCCATTAACTCATCAACGCTACCTTTTTGGTTAGAAGGAGTGGAAAGATGGGCAGGTAGGGTGGGCATTGGCTGAAAACCGCCCACGATTGGAGGATCGTCTGCTGGAAAACCAAGACCATAATGTGAGGGGGCGAGGTTAGGGTCGATCCAATCAAGCATATATTCAAGGTTGGTGTTATCGCGGGAAGCAGTAGTGACCTTGGGCGGGTCGGAAAGATTAACAGTCAGTTGGCTGTCCTCAAAATCCATGGTTAGGTTCAAATAATTATTAATATTTAAGATATTTTGGGTGACATCAAACTTAGCACAGAGGCGGTATTTACTGGGACCAGTTTGAGTGACGTTGGTTTGAATAGAAAAATTAGTGGAAGTTGGCTGGGCGCGCCACTCGGCCAGCATCGGCACCCAGAAGGCCGAGTAGATAACAAATCCGGTGAAAATAACCAGGCCGGCGACGGCGGCAATGGAGGTAATGGTGGCCCACATAGCTAAAGAACCGGCTATTGCGCCAGTGGCCCCGGCAAGAGCGGGAATAGCAGTGCCAATCCAGCCAAGCCCGGCGGACAACAAAGAGGTAAAACTTAAGCCAAACATTTGAAGAGCGGCTCCAATAAAAGGGAAACCAATACCTAAGGCGGGGGCCAGCCAGGGTTGGGTGCCAGGAATAACCAAGTCAAGAATTGAACCGATGATATAACCACTCCAGCCCCAGGCGGTGAAGCTGGATAGGAATCCCGCACCGCCGCCAACAATGGATTGGACCAGTCGGGAAACACCGAGCCAGAGGCCGCTGCCTAAAACCGGGCCGGCTATA
>Ga0210015_1002691_pt1 | contig 16250 bp, 14 predicted proteins | sample CryGeymeta201522_FD_185471 | JGI IMG/M metagenome (GOLD analysis project Ga0210015, IMG submission 185471) | Groundwater microbial communities from Crystal Geyser aquifers in Utah, USA - Crystal Geyser metaG 2015-22 (SPAdes) (version 2) | ecosystem: Environmental > Aquatic > Deep subsurface >... | reverse complement strand
GAGCTGGAGATTGAACGCCTGCCGCAACCGGCGGTGGGTACGGCGCTGGACAGCATCGACGCGGCCACGCTGCGCGCACTCAAGCAAAAAGGTTTCTCAGACCGCCGACTGGCCAAGCAGTTCAAGACCACCGATACCGCCGTGCGCGCGCGTCGTCACGCCCTGGGTGTGCGCCCGGTGTACAAGCGCGTGGACACCTGCGCGGCCGAGTTTGCCACCAACACCGCCTACCTGTATTCGACCTACGAGGCCGAAGGCTCTGAGTGTGAAGCAGCGCCCACCAACAAGAAAAAAATCATGGTGCTGGGCGGTGGCCCGAACCGCATCGGCCAGGGCATCGAGTTTGACTACTGCTGCGTGCACGCCGCGCTGGCGATGCGCGAAGATGGCTATGAGACCATCATGGTCAACTGCAATCCCGAAACCGTGTCGACCGACTACGACACCTCGGACCGCCTGTACTTTGAGCCGCTGACGCTGGAAGACGTGCTGGAGATTGTGGACAAGGAAAAGCCCACCGGCGTCATCGTGCAGTATGGCGGCCAAACGCCCTTGAAGCTGGCGCTGGACCTGGAGGCCAACGGCGTGCCGATCATCGGCACCAGCCCTGACATGATCGACGCCGCCGAAGACCGCGAGCGCTTTTCGGCCCTGTTGCACGAGTTGAAGCTCAAACAGCCCCCCAATGCCACCGCACGGACTGACGCTGAGGCGCTGGAAAAGGCCGTCGCCCTGGGTTACCCGCTGGTGGTACGCCCAAGCTACGTGCTGGGTGGCCGCGCCATGGAAATCGTGCACGAGCAGCGCGACCTGGAGCGTTACATGCGCGAGGCCGTCAAGGTCAGCCACGACAGCCCGGTGTTACTGGACCGTTTTTTGAACGACGCGATTGAATGCGACGTGGACGCGGTGCGCGACTCAGAAGGGCGCGTGTTCATTGGCGGTGTGATGGAACACATCGAGCAAGCTGGCGTGCACAGTGGGGACTCGGCGTGTTCGCTGCCACCTTATTACCTGAAACAAGCCACGGTGGACGAGCTTAAGCGCCAGACTGCGGCCATGGCCCAGGGCCTCAACGTGGTGGGTCTGATGAACGTGCAGTTTGCCATCCAGCAAAAAGACGTCGATGGTGTCAAGATCGATGTGATTTTTGTCCTCGAAGTCAACCCGAGGGCTTCAAGGACAGTGCCGTTTGTCAGCAAGGCCACCGGCATCCAGTTGGCCAAGGTGGCTGCGCGCTGCATGGCCGGCCAGTCGCTTGATGCACAGGGCATCGGCGCAGAGGTGCAGCCGCCGTATTTCAGCGTCAAGGAAGCCGTGTTTCCGTTCGTCAAATTTCCTGGCGTGGACACCATCCTTGGGCCCGAGATGAAGTCCACCGGCGAGGTGATGGGCGTCGGCAAGACTTTTGGTGAGGCGTTTGTCAAGTCGCAGATGGGTGCGGGCACCAAGCTGCCGCGCGCCTTCAAGCCCGACGGCGCGCCCAGCGGCAAAGTGTTTATTTCGGTCAAGCAAAGCGACAAGCCCGCCGCAGTGGAGATTGCCCGCGCACTGGTGGCCATGCAATACGAGGTGGTGGCGACCAAAGGCACGGCAGCGGCGATCAACGAGGCCGGTGTGCCGTGCGGTGTGGTCTACAAGGTGACCGAAGGCCGCCCGCACATTGTGGACATGCTCAAGAACGACGAGATCGTGATGGTTATCAACACCGTTGAAGAGCGTCGCAACGCGATTGCCGACTCACGCCAGATTCGCACCTCGGCGCTGCTCAACCGCGTCACGACGTTCACGACCATCGCCGGCGCCGAAGCCGCGGTCGAAGGCATGCACTGCATGGACAACCTGGACGTGATTTCGGTGCAAGAGATGCACGCGCTGTTGCGTCAGTCAATGTGGCAGTGATCGCGTTAGCGCAACGCCGCCAAATCGCGGCATAATTCGCTTGCACCGCCGCACGGCAACGTCCGGCGGTTTCCTTTTGTACTTGATCGAATTGTTGGAGATATCCGTGGCGACTCTTCCCATTACCAAACGCGGCGCAGACAAGCTCAAGGCCGAGCTGCATCAGCTCAAGGCGTTTGAGCGACCTGCGGTCATCGGCGCCATTGCCGAAGCGCGCGCCCAGGGCGATTTGAGCGAAAACGCCGAATATGACGCCGCCAAAGACAAACAGGGCTTTATCGAAGGGCGTATCAAGGAAATTGAGGGCAAGCTCTCCGCCGCGCAAATCATCGACCCGGCCGATTTGCACGCCGACGGCCGGGTGGTGTTTGGTTCAACGGTTGAATTGGCCGACGAGGAGACCGGCCAAAAGGTGACGTACCAGATCGTCGGTGAAGACGAGGCCGATATCAAACTGGGTCTGCTCAATGTCAACAGCCCGATTGCGCGCGCGCTGATCGGCAAAAACGAAGGTGATGTGGCGCAGGTGCTGGCGCCCGGCGGGCTACGCGAGTACGAGGTCGTCAGCGTTCGTTATTGCTGATGCAGGCGCGCCTGTTCAAGTTGGCTGTCTGGGTCGCGGCCTTGTGGTGGGGCAGCCTGACGACGGTGGGTTTTGGCGTCGTGCCGATGCTGTTTGCCAACCTACCGACGCCGGCCCTTGCCGGCAACATGGCCGCCAGGCTGTTTGCTGCGCAAACCTGGGTGGCGGTGGTCTGTGGTCTGTTGCTGCTTTTGACTTGTAGGTCAAATAGGCTTCCAGCCCTAGTAAATAAAGCGCAGTCAGCTCTTGTTTATATAGTGGGCGGCATGCTGCTGGCACTGCTGTCGCAGTTCGGCGTGGCGCCGCATATCGTCGCCCGGGATAACCTGGCGTTGTGGCACAGCGTCGGTACGGGCTTGTATGTGCTGCAGTGGTTGTGCGCCGGGGTGGTGTTCAAGAAGCTGCTGGTGTGACATCGCTTCGGCCCTGCAAAAGGCGTGGTCGGCTGACGATTTCTGGTACGCCAGCATGAGGAAGCTGCCCATGCCTTTTGCAGGGCTTGAAGCAGCTTATGACGACTGATTGCGTTTCTTGACGCTCACAGGTTTTTTCTTGGCGCGATTGCCTCGCCTTGCTTGGGGCCAGAGCCGCTTTTGTTTTGCTGCTGTTTGCGCTCCCACAATACGCAAAAAAGAAACCCGTCACCACGAAGCCATCAAAAATCAGGCGCTGGGTGAGGGGCTTCAAGCCTACTGGCTGGAGAAGTTATCGCGCTACGAGACGCACCTGGATCGCAAGTTTGAACGCGTATTGACGCTGCTGATCAAGCTCGAAGGAGCTCAGGGGGAGTTGCCTGGCTTGAAAAGGGTTCACGCCGGCTAACTGGAAATCTGTTTCTCAAAATGGGTAAAGGCCAAGCATGCGTTAAAGCATCTGGCCTATACCTTCCTTGTCACAAATTAGTTAGTCCTAATTTGAACTGCGTAGTTAAAGGTTGCACCGGTTTCCTGAATCGTAAAAGAGTAGTTCAGGTTGACGGTGCTTCCACTGGTAAACGGCGTCTGCAAACTAAAGACAACCGTCTGCCCCGCTACAATCACTTGTCCATTTATTAGTCCACTAAAAAACGGCGTGATCGGCGAACCAGTTGTCGCGTTTGTAGCCTGTAAATTTGTGATTGTGTAGCTTTGGCCACTGGCTATTAGTTTGAATGAGTTAACTGTGTACGAAGTTGGACATCCACCTCCTACGCATGTGGAACTAACCGAGGCAGATGCGCTGGTTGAGTAAGGCAAGTTCAATAGCTCATCTACACAGTTAAAAATGCAGGAACTTCCCGGTGTTCGCTTGAGAACGATTGAATTAGGTGAAGCTGCTGTCGTGGTCACAGTCACCGCCGTGCTGTTAACTTTGCCATCATTAACTGTCAAAGTGCCGACGTAGGTTCCAGCCACATCAGCCGTGAAAGTCGGCTTGGCTGAAGTTGCTGAAGACAAAGCGGCGGTACTGCCAGCAGGCTTCGATGTCAGCGTCCAGGCGTAGGTCAGCGGGTCACTGTTGGCATCCGAACTTGCGCTGCCATCCAGAGTAACGGCACTGCCAGCCACCACGTTTTGAGCGACACCAGCATTGGCAACCGGTGCAACATTCGCCACCGCTGCTGTGATAGTCACAGTCACTGTCGTGCTGTTGACCTTGCCATCATTGACAGTCAAGCTGGCAACATAAGTGCCTGCTACATCAGCCGTGAAAGTCGGCTTGGCTGAAGTTGCTGAAGACAAAGCGGCGGTACTGCCAGCAGGCTTCGATGTCAGCGTCCAAGCGTAGGTCAACGGGTCACTGTTGGCATCCGAACTGGCGCTGCCGTCTAGAGTAACGGCGCTGCCTGCAACCACGTTTTGCGCGACACCTGCGTTGGCAACTGGTGCTACGTTCAATACCGCTGCTGTAACTGTCACTGATTTTGCCGTGCTGTTCAGCTTGCCATCATTTACAACAAGTGATGCGACGTATGCGCCTGCCACGTCAGCGGTGAAAGTTGGTTTGGCTGATGTTGCCGAAGACAAAGCGGCGGCACTGCCAGCTGGCTTCGAAGTCAGCGTCCAAGCGTAGGTCAGCGTGTCGCTATTGGCATCAGAACTTGCGCTGCCGTCAAGTGTGACTGCGCTACCAGCGACCACGTTTTGAGCGACACCCGCATTGGCAACCGGTGCGACATTCGCCACCGCAGCCGTAATGGTCACAGTCACCGCCGTGCTGTTAACTTTGCCGTCATTAACCGTCAACGTTCCGACATAAGTGCCAGCCACATCAGCGGTGAAAGTTGGCTTAGCTGAAGTTGCTGAAGACAAAGCGGCGGTACTGCCAGCAGGCTTCGATGTCAGCGTCCAGGCGTAAGTCAGTGGATCACTGTTGGCATCCGAACTTGCGCTGCCGTCCAGAGTAACGGCGCTACCAGCGACCACGTTCTGAGTTACACCTGCATTGGCAACCGGTGCGGCATTGGCGACACTGGCAGTCACGGTGACCGCAGCTGCGCTGCTGGCGGTTGTGCCGTCATTGACGATCACGCTGGCAACGTATGCACCAGCCACATCAGTCACAAAAGTTGGCTTTGCCGTAGTGGGTGCAGCCAAAGTTGCGGCGCTACCAGTTGGCTTGGAGGTTAGCGTCCACGCATAAGTCAAGGTTTTGCCGGTGGCGGCTGAACTGGTGCTGGCGTCCAAGGTGACGGTTGCGCCTGCGACGACGCTTTGCGCTGCACCTGCATTGGCAACCGGCGGCGCTGATGGCGCTGTGGTCAAACTGATCACGGTTTGCTTGATGGCATCCGCTGTTTGATTGCTGGCCAAGGCGGTGGTCACTGTGCCAAGTTGCGCTGTGGTGAGCTTGAGCTTGAGCGCATCAAGCAGTTTGTCTTGCGCATCGCCACTGGTGGGGCTGCCTTGGGTGGCGGCGACGAGGGGCGTGGTGATGAAGTTGCCAATGCCAGAGGTGTCAATGGTGCCGGTGAAAACCAGACCAATGGCGGTTTGTGCTGCCGTGATGTTGGCTGTGGTCACTTTTTGTGTCGCAGCAGCGGCATCAAAGGCGGCGAAGAAGACGTTTGGCTCGCTGCCCAAAACACGCGCCGTGGTCATTTCTGTCAACGGGGTGATGTTGGCCATGGCCGTGTTGCCGCTGCCTGATACAAGCGTGTGCAGCTTGATTCCGTCTGCCGGGTTGATGACCTGCAAGACGCAAGGCAGTTGACCGTCGGGGACTGACAAAGTGAACGTGCCATTGGTCAGCGTGGTTGCCGTGCCCGTGCCCACTTTGCATTTGCCTGTGACCGTGGCCCCTGCGATAGCCAAACCAGTGGCGGCAGTGCCGGTAACGGTCAGAGTGGTTGATGTGGGTGTTGTTGGTGAATCCGTCGAGACGGTTGATTCGCCACCGCCGCCACAGCCTCCCAAAAGCGCTGTTGAAAGCGCAGAGACAGCAAGAAAATTCAAGTAACGCATGAATACTCCCAAGAAAGTCGATAGAGATGGTCTTTTTATTGTTATGACCTGTTTGCCATCACATGTACAGGCTTCCAACGACGACAAAACTTTCCAAAAATTGTTTGAAAAGATGACTTGTACGAATTCGTGTGTGTACGAATTAAAGCACATTAGCGATAAATCTTGTCGTGAAGAACGATCAAGACATCAGACTGCAAAAAGACTTTGGATTGCGTATCAAAGAATTGCGCGACGGCAAAGGGATGACGCAAGAAGACTTGGCTGAAGCGGCTGACTTGTTTCGCACGTACATCAGTCGCATTGAAACCGGCTTGGCCAATCCGTCATTGACTGTTATTCATGCGTTGGCAAACGCGATGGCCGAGCCGGTTGGGAATTTGCTAACGTCCCCAACGCAATTGGACGTACCAGTCAAAACCTTGACACGAAATCCAATCTCACGTGGCCGGATTAGCCGTTAGCGTGTTGTGAAGGGCATTGCACTACTCACAAAATTTCTGGAAGGCTCGGGTGCGATTCAAAGTGATGTGGGGAAGTCAGTGAAGTGCAGCTGATGTCACGCTGCGTGCCCCATCAGTCGGGCGATGCGCTTTGCTACGTGTCCCCCGCCCGCTACGCGGTCTCCTCCTTGACCTCCGCAAAGCCCATCACCCGACTGATTTGATGGCGCTGTGTGGACGCGGGCAGGGGAACGGGCGGCCACTTCAAGCGCTCAGGCGCAGTGATTGGGTTATGCGACCGGGCTTTGGGGTGTGAGGCGCGCGCCGATAGCCTTCGGCGTACTGCTCCCTCTGGTTCGCGCGTGTTCACGCCCCAAAACCGCATGCGCATAACCCGGTCGCTGTGCCGGGTTTGGCGTCAGGTAGTGGTTCGTCGAGAGACCACATCACTTTGAATCGCACCCGAAAGGCTCCCAAGTGTGGCCGTTTCCATTGGCGATGCTATTATTCATTCATGAGCACGATTACTTTTGACACCCTGCGCTACGTCAAGCAACTTGAAGCTTCTGGCATTGCGCCGCAGCAAGCAGAGGCGTTTGTCAATGCCCAGCGTGAAATCCTCTCGGAGGCTCTGGATTTCACATTAGCCACCAAATCTGATATTCGTGATGTGCGTGTGGATATTGCCAAACTGGAGTCTGAAAACAAGCAAGATATGGCCAAGCTCGATAAAGAATTAGCAGTTTTGAAGTGGATGACCGGGCTGGTTATGGCAGGCGTTGCGGCGCAAGTATTAAAAACGTTTTTTGCCTGATTTTTCAAGAGGGTCGCGTTACTTTGCGCTTGCTGCTCTTTGTCACAGCAGCGATTGAGGCGCTGAACAAGCCACCCGAGTCAGCTCGACTGATTGCGTTTTTTGACGCTGACGGGTTTTTTCTTGGCGCGTTTGATCTGGCCACCGGTGGTCAGGCGCTGGTTGCCCAGCACGCGCAAGACCTTGACCTCCGGGCGCTGGCCACCGCGTTTGCTGAACTTGAGCACCTTGACGTCTTTGGGGCCGGGCATGCGGTCTTCATCCACCGTTTTTTCGCGCGCAGGCATCGGCCGCCACAGCACCAGCAGCTTGCCAATGTGCTGGATCGGCGCGGCGTTCAGTTCGTCGGCCAGGTCGGCGAACATGGCTTCACGCGCGGTACGGTCGTCGCTGAAAACGCGCACCTTGATCAGTCCGTGGGCGTTGAGCGCGGCGTCGGTTTCTTTTTTGACGGCAGGGGTCAGGCCGACGTTGCCGATCATGACCACGGGATCCAGGTGGTGCGCCTCGGCGCGGTGAACTTTACGTTGGGCAGGAGTCAGGGTAATTTGAGGCATGGCTTTATTATCGACGAGACAACAGGTTTGGAAAATCATGAAATCCGCAGTCAAAAGCAGCAAAGTCAACCGGGCGTGGCTCAACGACCATGTCAACGACACTTACGTCAAACTGGCGCAAAAAGAGGGGTATCGGGCGCGTGCTGCCTACAAGCTCAAGGAAATTGACGACACCCTGCACCTGATCAAACCGGGCGATTGCGTGGTGGACCTGGGCTCCACCCCTGGCGCCTGGAGCCAGTACGCCCGGCGCAAGCTCTCGCCTAAGTCTGCTACCGGTGGCGGTGCGGCTGTGGGTGCGCTTGACGGGCGCATCCTGGCGCTGGATATTTTGCCGATGGCGCCGATCGAGGGCGTGAGTTTTATCCAAGGCGATATTCGCGAAGACAGCGTGCTCGCCGAGCTGGCGCAGTTGTTGCAGGGCCAATTGGCCGATGTGGTGCTGTCGGACATGGCGCCCAACTTGTCAGGCATTGCGTCGGCCGACGCTGCGCGCATTGAGCATCTGGTTGAACTGGCGCTGGACTTCGCCCAGCATCACCTCAAACCCGAAGGCGCGCTGGTGGCCAAGGTGTTTCATGGCAGCAGCTACGACAACCTGTTCAAGCGCTTTAAAGAGGTGTTTGTCACGGTCAAACGCATCAAACCCAAAGCGTCGCGGGACCGTTCGGCTGAAACTTTTCTGGTGGGGCTGGGCCTGAATTAAGCGCATTCCCATGCGCGGCTTAAGGATCAACTGGCGCTCAGGTGGGGGCATGCCTGAAACGCCTAGAATCTGCGCTATCTGGGCTTTGGCTCATTGTTGATGCGTTTCTATTGGAGTTTCACTTGAACAATCCATGGTTTTCAAAAATTGCGGTCTGGCTGGTGATTGCAATGGTGCTGTTCACTGTTTTCAAGCAGTTTGATGCCCGTCCTGTCGGCGGTGCGGGCTATCTGGGTTACTCGGATTTTCTCGATGAGGTCCGCAACAACCGCATCAAAAGCGCTGTCATCCAGGAAGGCCAGAGCGGCACCGAAATCATCGCCATCACCACCGACGACCGCAAGGTGCGTACCACCGCGACCTACCTTGATCGGGGCCTGGTTGGTGACCTGATTGCCAACGACGTCAAATTTGACGTACGCCAGCGCGAAGAGGGCTCGCTGTTGATGACCTTGCTGGTCAGCTGGGGCCCGATGCTGTTGCTGATTGGCGTATGGGTGTATTTCATGCGCCAGATGCAGGGCGGCGGCAAGGGCGGCGCCTTCAGCTTTGGCAAGAGCAAGGCGCGCTTGCTGGATGAAAATACCAATACCGTGACCTTTGCCGACGTGGCCGGTTGCGACGAGGCCAAGGAAGAGGTCAAGGAAGTGGTCGACTTTCTGAAAGACCCGGCCAAGTTTCAAAAACTCGGCGGCCGCATTCCGCGTGGCCTGCTGCTGGTCGGCCCACCCGGCACCGGCAAGACCTTGCTGGCTAAATCCATTGCCGGTGAGGCGAAGGTGCCGTTCTTCAGTATCTCGGGTTCTGACTTTGTTGAAATGTTTGTCGGTGTCGGCGCCAGCCGGGTGCGTGACATGTTTGAGAACGCCAAGAAGAACGCGCCCTGCATCATCTTCATCGATGAAATTGACGCGGTCGGTCGCCAGCGCGGCGCGGGTCTTGGCGGTGGTAACGATGAACGCGAGCAAACCCTCAATCAGATGCTGGTGGAAATGGATGGCTTTGAGACCAATGTCGGTGTGATCGTGGTGGCGGCCACCAATCGGCCTGACATTCTGGACGCAGCACTGTTGCGCCCGGGTCGTTTTGACCGTCAGGTTTACGTGACGCTGCCTGATATTCGCGGCCGCGAACAAATTCTGAACGTGCACATGCGCAAGGTGCCCTTGAGCCCGGACGTGAATGCCGCCGTGATTGCCCGGGGCACGCCCGGCATGAGCGGTGCCGACCTGGCCAACCTGTGCAACGAAGCCGCCTTGATGGCCGCCCGGCGCAACGCCCGCACGGTGGAAATGCAGGACTTTGAGAAGGCAAAAGACAAGATTCTGATGGGCCCCGAGCGCAAGAGCATGGTCATGCCAGAGGAAGAGCGCCGCAACACCGCCTACCACGAGTCTGGCCACGCGCTGATTGGCAAGCTGCTGCCCAAATGCGACCCGGTGCACAAGGTCACCATCATCCCGCGCGGCCGTGCACTGGGCGTGACCATGAGCCTGCCAGCCCAAGACCGCTACTCTTACGATAAAGACTACATGCTCAACCAGATCAGCATGCTGTTTGGCGGCCGCATCGCCGAAGAAGTCTTCATGCACCAGATGACCACCGGCGCCAGCAACGACTTTGAGCGCGCCACCCAGATCGCCCGTGACATGGTCATGCGCTATGGCATGACGGCAGCCCTGGGCCCCATGGTGTACGCCGAAAATGAGGGCGAAGTGTTCCTGGGCCGCTCGGTCACCAAGACCACCAACATGAGCGAAGAGACGATGCAAAAGGTCGACTCCGAAGTGCGTCGCATCATCGACGAGCAGTACGCGCTGGCGCGTCGGCTGATCGAAGAAAACAGCGACAAGATGCACGCCATGGCCAAAGCCTTGTTGGAGTGGGAAACCATCGACAGCGACCAGCTCGACGACATCATGGCTGGCAAGCCCCCGCGTGCGCCCAAAGACTGGTCGCCACGTATTCCGGCTGCGGGTAGCGAGGGCGGCGGCAGCGGTGGTACACCGATTGTCAAACCCGACGCGGCACCGCACGCGGCCTGACGCAGCTTCGTCAGCACGGGGCCGCGGCCCCGTTTTTTATGTATTGGCAAACCACCCACTTCCAGATTGACCTGCGTCGCCCGCGAGTAATGGGCATTGTCAACGTCACGCCCGATTCCTTTTCGGACGGCGGCTGCCACGACACCACGGCGCAGGCATTGCGCCACTGCGAGCAGTTGCTGCGCGACGGTGCCGATCTGCTTGACATTGGCGGTGAATCGACCCGCCCGGGCGCGGCACCACTGAGTTTGCAAGACGAACTCGCGCGGGTGCTGCCGGTCGTCAAGGACGCGGTGACACTGGGTGTGCCAGTGTCGGTGGACACCTATAAGCCGCAGGTGATGCAGGCTGTGCTGGACCTGGGCGCGGACATCATCAATGACGTCTGGGCGCTGCGCTGGCAAGGCGGGGACAACGCGCTGACCGGTGCCCAGGTTGTCGCCCACCATCCGAACTGCGGTGTCTGCCTGATGCACATGCACCTGCAGCCGCAGACGATGCAGGTGCAGCCAATGCAGGGTGACGTGGTGCCGCAGGTACTCTCATTTTTACAGCATACTGCGCATGATCTGCAAGGGCTAGGGGTTGAAAAGTCTCGTATCTTGCTGGACCCCGGCATTGGCTTTGGCAAGACTGTGGCACAGAATTTTTCGCTGCTGGCGCGGCAGACCGAGCTGCTGGCAGCGGGCTATCCGCTGCTGATTGGCTGGTCGCGCAAATCATCCTTGGCTGGCATGACGCCACACGCGTCCCAAGGCGCGGTGCTGACCGCGCAGCAGCGTCTGGCGCCCAGCTTGGCGGCCGCGCTGCTGGCCGCCGAGCGCGGCGCGGCGGTGCTGCGGGTACACGACGTCAAGGAAACGGTGCAGGCTTTGCAGGTGCTGGCCGCGATAACATCGGCGCCCACGCAACACAACAGCGCAGCAGGGTGAGGAAGATCATATGACACGCCACTATTTCGGGACTGACGGCATTCGGGGCACAGTCGGGCAAGCCCCCATCACGCCAGACTTTGTGCTGCGCCTGGCGCACGCGGTCGGGCGTGTGCTTAAACGGACTGAGGCGCGCCCGACGGTGCTGATCGGCAAAGACACGCGCATTTCAGGCTACATGCTTGAGAGCGCGCTGGAAAGCGGCTTCAACTCTGCGGGTGTCGACGTGGTGCTCCTCGGGCCCCTGCCAACGCCGGGCGTGGCTTACCTGACGCGGGCGCAGCGCGCGTCGCTCGGTGTGGTGATTTCGGCCAGCCACAACCCGTTTGACGACAACGGCATCAAGTTCTTCAGCGCGCAAGGCACCAAGCTGCCCGACAGGTGGGAGGCCGACGTCGAAGCCGTGCTCGCCACCGACCCGGTGTGGGTCGATTCCGCCGCCTTGGGCAAGTCGCGCCGACTCGATGACGCAGCCGGGCGTTACATTGAGTTTTGCAAAAGTACCTTTGCCAACAACTTGACGCTCAAGGGCATGCGCATTGTGGTTGACGCTGCCAACGGCGCGGCATATCAAATCGCGCCCAAGGTATTTCATGAGCTGGGCGCCGAGGTGCTGTCGATTGGCTGTGCACCCGACGGGCTGAACATCAACAAGGGCGTCGGTGCGACCCACCCGCAGGCACTGGTCGACGCGGTCAAGGCGCACCGCGCTGACCTCGGCGTGGCGCTGGACGGTGACGCCGACCGGCTGCAGTTGGTCGACGCCCAGGGGCGCTTGTTCAACGGCGACGAATTGCTTTACCTGATGGTCGACGACCGTCTGCGGCGCCATCAGGTCGTGCCCGGCGTGGTGGGCACCCTGATGACCAACATGGCGGTCGAAGTGGCGCTGAAGGCGCGTGGGGTGACGCTGGTGCGCGCCAAGGTGGGTGACCGCTACGTGCTCGAGGAGCTGGAAAAAAACCAGTGGATTTTGGGTGGTGAAGGCTCGGGCCATTTGCTGGCCCTGGACAAGCATTCCACCGGTGACGGTTTGATCTCGGCGTTGCAGGTGCTACAAACTGTGGTGCGCAGCGGCCAGAGCTTGGCGCAGTTGTTGCAGGACGTGACGCTGTTTCCGCAAACGCTGATCAATGTTCGTTTGCAGCCGGGCCAGGATTGGCAAGGCAACGTGCGCATGGCCACTGAAACCAAGGCCGTGCAAACGCTGCTGGGTGACAGCGGGCGGGTGCTGATCCGCGCCAGCGGCACTGAACCTTTGGTGCGTGTGATGGTCGAAGCGCGCGATGCAGCGCAAGCCAAGGCGTGCGCCCAGCGCATCTCGCAAACCCTCACCGATGCCGAAGACCATTGATGCCAGCCACCTCCAACCTGTTGATTTGCCGCGCCGACTACCAGGACGACGCGCACATGCGCGCCGTACTGACGCTGCTCGACGCCTACGCACAAGACACGGCCGGTGGCGCCGAGCCGCTGTCGGACTATGCCAAAGCGAATTTGCCGCAAGCCTTGCGCACGCGACCCGCGCTGTTCAGCGTGCTGGCGTTTGACCAGGCGCAGAGCGGCTTGCCAGTGGGCTTGGTCAATTGCGTCGAGGGTTTCTCCACCTTTGCCTGCAAACCCTTGGTCAACGTGCATGACGTGGTGGTGGCTGCCAGCCACCGCGGGCAGCGCGTGGCGGCGCAGATGCTGGCGCTGGTGGAGTGCATCGCCACTGAGCGCGGTGCCTGCAAGCTGACGCTGGAAGTGCTCTCGGGCAACACGTCGGCCACCAAACTGTACCGCCGTCTGGGTTTTGACAATTACCAGCTCGAGCCCAGCATGGGCCACGCGCTGTTCATGCAGAAATGGCTCGCATCATGAATTGGCTGAAGAAACTCCCGGGTTACCAGCGTACCCCGTACGGCTTTGAGTTGCAGTTGCTGCGAAAACTGCCGAAACTGACGCTGGCGGGCACGCTCATTCCGGCGTTGGCGGCGTTGATTGCGCGCTTTTACTTTGACCGGGGCAGCGTCGCCGATATCGCGCGCCAGGTGCAGACCTTTGACTTTGTCATGCTTGGTTTGGTCGTGTTTGTCTGGGTGGTGATTTTGACCGTGGCCATCGGCTGCGTCATCGTTTGGCTGATGAAAGGCCCGGCTTACGTGGCAGACGGCTACGAGGTGTCGCATAGCGACAAGCCCAACGTGTGAGTCAGTCAGGTGGAGCGGGTGAAGGGAATCGAACCCTCGTATGAAGCTTGGGAAGCTGCCGTTCTGCCATTGAACTACACCCGCATGGACCGTGATTCTACCGTGCGATCGGTGGGCAACGGTGACGCGCAAGGCATGGACTAAACTTGCTGCCAAAACACTGTCCACCACATTTACTGAAAGTGACGTCATGAAAAAAATTGCCATCCTCGCCCTCGTGCTGTTGACCGGCCTGGTGCAGGCACAGTCGACGCCTGCCAAAAAAGAATTGGTAGCCAAACTGTTGACGCTGCAACAAAAAGCCATCGAAAAGACCGCGCAGGCGATGGTAGAGCGTCCGGCGCTGCAGATGATGCAGCAGGCCAGCATTGCGTTGCAAACCCGTGTGGCACCCGAAAAACGTGAGGCGATCGCCAAGCAGGTGCAAGAAGACCTGAATAAGTATGTGGCCGACGTCGGCCCATTGGCGCGCGAGCAGGCGGTCAAGGTGGCTCCCTCGACTATTGGTGCGCTGCTGGAAGATAAATTTACCGAGGCTGAGCTGAAAGAATTGATTGGCATCATCGAGTCGCCCGTCAACCGCAAGTTCGCCCAGATGGGCGGCGATTTTCAAAAAGCGCTCAGCGAGAAACTGGTGGCGCAGACCAAGTCCAGCATTGAGCCCAAGGTCAAGGCGCTGGAGCAAGCCATTGTGAAACACCTGGGCCTGCCACCTCCGCCAGCAGCGGCCAAATCGTCCGCACCCTTGCTGGGCGCGCCGCAGAAATAGCGTTTTACTTCAGGATATCGCCGACGCAAACGTACTTGATTTCCACGTAGTCGTCGATGCCCAGGTGTGAGCCTTCGCGGCCGAGACCGGATTGTTTGACACCACCAAACGGCACGTGCTCAGTGGCCAAAATGCCCACGTTCACGCCCACCATGCCGTATTCCAGCGCTTCGCTCACGCGCCAGATGCGGCCGATGTCGCGGCTGTAAAAGTAGCTGGCCAAGCCGAACTCGGTGGCGTTGGCGGCATCGATGGCATCCTGCTCTTTCTCAAACTTGAACACCGGCGCAAATGGCCCGAAGGTTTCCTCGCGCGCGCACAGCATGTCAGGCGTGGCATCGGCAATCACCGTGGGCTCAAAAAACAAGCCTGGCAGACGCTTGCCACCGGTGAGCAAACGGGCGCCTTTGGCAACAGCGTCGTTCACATGCCGCTCTACTTTTTGCAGTGCTGCCTCTTCAATCAGCGGGCCTTGGTTGATGCCATCTGCAAAGCCGTTGCCCACCTTGGCGGTCTTCACCTTGGCGGCAAACTTGGCGACAAATTCGTCGTAGACACCGGCTTGCACATACAGGCGATTGCTGCACACGCAGGTTTGACCAGCGTTGCGATACTTTGAGGCAAAGGCACCCTCCACCGCGCTGTCAATGTCGGCATCATCAAACACGATGAACGGCGCGTTGCCGCCGAGTTCCAGCGACAGCTTCTTGACGGTCGGAGCCGATTGCGCCAACAGGATGCGCCCCACTTCGGTGCTGCCGGTAAAGCTGATGTGGCGCACCACGTCGCTGGCGCAAAACACCTTGCCGATGGCAATACTGTTGTCAGCGTCGGCGCTCAGGATGTTCAACACACCGGCCGGAATGCCAGCGCGCAAGGCCAGTTCGGCCAGCGCCAGCGCGCTCAACGGCGTGAGTTCAGCCGGTTTGATCACCACCGGGCAACCGGCAGCCAAGGCTGGGGAGACCTTGCGCGTGATCATCGCCATGGGAAAGTTCCACGGTGTGATCGCCGCGCACACGCCGATGGGCTGGCGCAAGACCAGCAGGCGGCGGTTGTTGTCAAACTGGGGCAGGGTCTCGCCGTTGATGCGCTTGGCTTCTTCGGCAAACCATTCGACGAAACTGGCGCCGTAGGCGATTTCACCCTTGGCCTCGGGCAGCGGTTTACCTTCTTCGGCGGTCATGATGCGCCCCAGGTCGTCCTGGTTAGCCATGATCAGGTCATACCATTTGCGCAAGATGATGCTGCGCTCTTTGGCGGTTTTGGCGCGCCAGGCTGGCCAGGCGGCGTTGGCCGCAGCAATGGCGCGTTCGGCGTCGGCCGGGCCCAGGTTGGCTACATCGGCCAGATGCGCACCGGTGGCCGGGTCGGTCACGGCAAAACGGCTGCTGCCTGCCACCCACTGGCCGTTGATGAATGCGTCGGTTTTGAGCAGGCTGGGGTCTTTAAGGTGGACGAGGGGAGAGGTAGACATACTGGCTCCTGAATAATGAATAAAAACGGGCTCTAGCCCTCATGGAATAAGCGCAAGCAGCTATAAAAAGTGATGATTCTTCAGCGTCTGGGCACACCCGGCAACACGCATAACATTTCAAGCAACAGGTTGGCACCGAGCAGCGCGGTGTTGCCGCTTGGATCATACGGCGGGGATACCTCCACCAGATCGCAACCCACCAAATGGAGCCCATAGCAGCCGCGAATGATCTCCAGCGCTTGCGGCACGCTCAAGCCGCCAATCTCGGGTGTGCCGGTGCCGCCCGCGTAGGCCGGGTCGATGCCGTCGATATCAAAGCTCAGGTAACACGGCGCATCACCCACGGTGGCGCGCACATTGGCCATCAGCGGTGACAGCGACTGCCAC
>Ga0210015_1002686_pt1 | contig 16263 bp, 11 predicted proteins | sample CryGeymeta201522_FD_185471 | JGI IMG/M metagenome (GOLD analysis project Ga0210015, IMG submission 185471) | Groundwater microbial communities from Crystal Geyser aquifers in Utah, USA - Crystal Geyser metaG 2015-22 (SPAdes) (version 2) | ecosystem: Environmental > Aquatic > Deep subsurface >... | reverse complement strand
TAGATTTTTTTTCAAAGATATAATAAAATAAAATATAAATACTATGTATAAATTTCTCTGTAGCGGGTTTTTTGCTCTAGCTGTTGTAATACTTTTTTCTTTCCCAGTGTCTCGGTCTTTTGCACAAGATACGAATGAAACAAGAACGGATGGTGATGTAATAGCAACAGTCAATATATATGACACAAAAATAATTTCTCAGACTGAAAATCAGATAAAGCTTTCGTTTGAGATTTTTAATCGAGAGAATGTACAACCAGATATACACTATGGTGTTTTTTTATTTAATCAAGATTCGGGCACGAAATACCTTGTAGACAGAAAAAACTATGATGAGGTGCTGACGCTTGGACCAGGAGAATCACAGATCAAAGAAATCATCTATGTAGCACCAGCCTTTCTGAAAGGGAATTTTGTATTGAAGGTTAATGCCTTTACGAGCGATAGTCTACCACTTGCATTTGGTGATGCGGGTATGATTACTCTTGATGGTTCAGGACAATATGTTGAGATTTTAACAGAGAGCTGTTTTATTCTTGTCGAAAATGAGGATCCAAAAGTGAAATACGCTCTATCTCAGGGTGTAGACGTTGAACAATCTGAGAATCTCATTGGTCAATGTACAGTGAAAAACAATTATCAGAGTCAGATTACTGTTACGGCTCTGTTTAATAATTATTACCGAACGGCGTCTGGTGAGAAGGTGGATAGCGAAAAGTATTCCCCTCAAACAATCACATTGAACCCCAGAGAGACGAAAGATGTTTCTTTGCTTATTCCAAAAGCTCTGAAACCTCAAGCATATGATGCAGAACTTCGTTTGATATTAGGTGAACAATCTGTCTCGAATACTATAGATTTTCATTATGTATTGCGTGGTGAAAGTGCTACGATTCATAATTTGAGAACAGATAAGAGTTACTATACTGTAGGTGAAGATGCAATTGTTTCTTTCAACTGGGTTGGCTCGGCAGATCTTCACTCTCAGGCTCGTACAAAAAGTATTTCAAGGAGTAAGAATCCTACTATTCGTCTCACCTTACAGGATGGAAACAATATTGCCTGTGCCAAACCGATAGATGCCAAGTCCCCAGAAAACGAAGCAGATCGATTGAGACAAGCGGTATATCATCTCAGTGTTACCAGTGACTGCATAGATCCGCAAGTGGTCTTTCAAATAGTCGGTGACCAGGGTACTATTCTCGCCGAGAAAGAGGTCTCTATCAAGAGTACGGATATTCCAGCGACAATATCTCCTGTTGTGGCAGAGAAAGAGCGATCAAGGAATATCGTAGGGTGGGTAGCGACAGGAATTGTCTTTATTATTGCCTGCGTGCTTATTATTACTATACTGAGAAAACGACGAGGACGAACAATATTTTCTTTTCTTCTTGTCCTGTGTGGGATGTCTATATCAATCCGAGAAGCTTCAGCAGACACGCTTACCACAGTAGTATGTTTTAATGAGGCGATTGGTGGGAGTCTTCAGTGTATTACCGTACATGCTGTAGTACAGATTGACAAACGAACCTATTTCACCAATGAGCCTCTCAAAATGACTGGAACCCTTCAGGATGCTTATTGTTCAAATGGAGTTGTGTTTAATGGGTTTATTAAGAGTAAAAATGTTCCTCGAGAACGGAATTATGTATTCATTGGGCAGAATATGGCATGGGGGACATCTGCATCGAGAATGTCGACCGCACCTGGAACAGCAGGAGTTTATAGAGTGAAATTTAAAGCAAAACACCACTTCTTAGATAATGACACTTCTGATGCTGATTCAACATCAATCAACTATACTGTCAAATTACCCTTCTTCTGCACAGGAACGCGTCCTAGTCATACGACTATGTATCCCGGTGACACTGAGAACCTCACTGCCAACACAAATTACTCATATTCTCTTCCTGATTCAAGCACTAAATGCGAGTTCTTTTGTGAGAATAATAACTATGCATGGAATAAAAGTTTGAAAGAATGTAAACTCAAGCCAACAGTAGATTTGAAGATAAACATATCAGATGGTCCTTTGTACATAACCCAGGGAGATGTGTTGGATATTACATGGAATGCAACTAATGCAACATCATGTTCAGCGGTTTCGGGTACTGGGTTCACCAATCCCTTGACATCATCATCGAATGGGAATCAAATAATAACTGTCAATGGAGCTTCTTCAGATCCTTATAAGATTTCTTGTACAGGCCCTGGAGGAACAGCTTCTGATTCTGTGGATGTAACGTTTGTTTGTCCACCTCTCACTTATACGGACTGGTCTCCTTGTTCAAAGTCTTGCGGTGGTGGAACAAGTACGAGAACAGACACGAATTGTTTTGGTGCTACCCAATCACAGGCTTGTAATACGCAACCCTGTAGCACGCTGAATTGGCAAGAAACAACCCCGTAAATAATCCTGTATTGCATTGTGAAGCAAGTCAGAGAAAGAAAGACCCGCTACCAGTTCCTGGTGCGGGTTTTTTCTTCTATATAATCTATAAGACCCAAAGATTTTAGGTGATTTGCATGGCTATGCCCTGATAAGAGCGAGGAGCTCTGATTGTTTTTCCTCCATCATTTCTGGTGTTTTTGCTTCAACATTGAGACGGAGAAGAGGTTCGGTATTGGATGGACGGACATTGAACCACCAATCAGCATAATCAACTTTGAGTCCATCGAGTTCGCTTATCGTTCCATCGCTATATGTTTCTTTGAGTTTTGCGAGAACAGCCTCTTTGTCTGCTACCTCACTATTGATTTCCGCAGAATGTGAATAGCGTCTGAGATCTGAAACGAGTTCTGATATTTTCTTTCCTGTTTCTGCCATCAGATTGAGAAGGAGGAATGCAACAAGTGTGCTGGCTTCCGCGAAAGAATTTTCTTCGAAATAATAATGTCCAGAGAGTTCACCGGCGAAGATGGCACCATCGGTACGCATCTGTCTTTTGATGAAGGCGTGACCGACGCGACACTCGTTGGCGGTGCCACCATTTTCTTCGATGACTTCGCGTACAGCGCGTGAAGAACGGAGATCATAGAGAATAGTCGCCCCCGGTTTTTTCTTGAGAATGATTTTGGCGACGAGTCCGGTGATGAGGTCCATCGGAATAACAGTGCCTGTTTCGTCAGTGAATCCGACACGGTCGGCATCACCATCATAAGCGATACCGAGATCGGCGTTCACTTCTTTTACTTTAGAGCAGAGTTCATCAAGCGTCTCTGTTTTGAGAGGATTGGCCTCATGACACTGGAATGGGTGGTCGAGGTCGTTATAAAGATTGACGATGTTGAGGTTTTCGGGGAATTTTTCATACATTGGAAGTTCGAAAACGCCCATAGAATTGGCAGTGTCAATGGCGATGGTGAATTTCTTTTCTCCAAATTCTGCGAAAGAAGAAAATTCTGCATAATACTCTGGGCGAATATCGTAGGTGGTCATCGTACCTGATACATCAGATTTCTTCCATTCGCCCCGAAGAGCGATGTCGCGGATTTCACGAAGGCCGGAATCTTCTCCAACGGGAATCGCACCACGAAGAGCGATTTTGAGTCCATTGTATTCTATGGGATTGTGTGAAGCTGTGAGGGAGATAACTGCATCGACGTCGAGATGACCCGCTGAGAAGTAGACCATCGGAGTACTGATAACCCCGAGATTGATGACATCACATCCGCTTTCCATCACGCCACGAGCGAAGCTTTCAAAAAGAGTAGGACTCGATGGGCGAATATCACGACCGATACCTATTTTTTTTGGTTTCAGGTAGGTGACGACGGCACAGCCGATTGCATACACATCCTCTTCGTTGATATCACTTGGATACACACCGCGAATATCGTAGGCCTTGAAAATAGCTTGATTCATACCATTAAAAGAATAAAGAATAATATGTTCTATTATACCATATCTATGTCCGAAGGATGAGTTCAAGAATTTAATGCCCCTTTTCTGTTTCAGAAGGGAAGCAAAAATTTCATTGGGTTTCTGATACTGAAGGCACTTGCGTGGACGATTGTTGAGTCGTTCTTGAATCTCAAAAATCATCTTCTCACTCATTGAATCAAAATCACAGTCTCTTGGCAAATACTCTCTGATGAGTCCATTCATATTCTCTACTCCTCCTTTTTGCCAACTGGAATAGGTATCACAGAAGTAAGAAGGAATATGAAAAAGTTTCTTTGTCTCTGTATGAAGGACATTCTCTGTCCCGTTGTCTCTGGTGATACTTTTTCGAAAAAATGGAGGAAGGAGAGAAAGATGTTCTTGTATGGATCGTTCGTGTTCCTCTGCTGTTTTGTTGGCAACCTTTTTCAATCGACAGAGCCTACTCTTTCGCTCTACCTGTACAGAGAGTACTGACTGTTGTGAAGAGAAGAGAACGGAATCAGTTTCCCAGTCTCCATAGCGTTTTCTCTCTCCAATCTGGAGCGGTCGATCATGTATCGAAATACGGCTTGGAATACGTGATTTCTGCACTTTTCTTTCAAAACGTTTCTGTCTCACTTTTTGTTTTCTTCGGAGTTTCTTGTAGAATCCTCCCATCCGTCCTGCTCCAACATATACATACTGATAGATAGTTTCCATACATACACTTTCAGATATATCAAGAGGAGGACAGACACGAAGTGTCCCTGCAATCTGTTCTGGAGAGTATCCTTCACAAAGACTCGTCTCTACATATTCTTTCAACTTCACATTCTCTTCTTTCTCAAGCTTTCGTGTGTTTGTCTTTCTCGCATTACGATTGGCTATCCTCTGTGCAGAAGAAGCAGTGTAAGGAAGATGTTCTCCAGAGTTTCGTATGATTTCACGTTTGATGACTGAATAGTTTCTTCCAAGCTTCTCTGCAATCCATATCTTTTTCTTTCTCATACGAAGATACCATTCTCTTTTCTCTCGTTCAGAGAACGTAATTCGTTGTATGGGCATACTTTTTTTGGCTTAGATAGGTTAGATACCATCTTACTCCAAAAAAGGGGCATTGGGTTTAGAATTCACCATGGGGCTCCCTGGATTGACAAAAGAGCAAGAAAAGAGTATAATTTATATTGTTCAGTACCTTACATTTATTTTGTCAAAATCCGGCCTATTTCGGCCACAACACAAGGAGAAGTAGTATGTATCGCTCACGTTTCTCTTCCGTATTTGTTTTATTGATATCGATTCTGTTTTCTCCTTCAGCAATCGCTGACGAAAGGAACCCTGGAGATATCGAAGTAAACGTCTGGGGCCTTTCGAAACATATCGAGAGCCCGCCGAAGGGGCACAAATGGAATGAAATCAACTCAGGGATTGGACTCAGGCGATATTTCCAGAGCCCGATTGAGGTGAAGAGTCTCGAAACTTTTATCACCGCAGACAGTATGATTCACAACTCAACTGGTGGACGTCTCATCAGTGGAGGGGTGGGGGCACAATATCCCGTAACATCTATCGGGGATGCAAAGATACTTGTCGGCGGCGCGGCTGGAATTTTCAGCTATGAAAATCGTTTCACAAGGAAAACCCATACAGGTCTGGGCGGTTATCCGTTCCTCGCCTTGCGTTATAGTGATGTCATCACCATGACCGTGACCGTCGGGTATATTCCGAAGATTCGTATGAATGGTCTCGAGACGTACCCGGCAGTATTCCTTTTTATCAGTGTTCCTATTAGGTGACAGAGGGAATCGTGAAGTAACCGCTTCACACATTTCATCAGACTGGTTTTTCTGTGTATTCTCAACCGAGAGTCCACTGCAAAGACCAGTTTTTTTTATGCGTATTTTTATGAAACGTGTCGACAAGAGTATTCTTGTTGACCAAGGAGGTTTTTTCTGCGAGAATGAAGCATACTTTATTTGAATCTATGGCACTCCAAGTAGGCATTGTAGGACTTCCAAACGTCGGAAAATCGACGCTTTTTAAGGCGCTCACTCGCAAAGCAGTCGATATCAACAATTATCCTTTTTGTACCATCGAACCAAACGTCGGTATTGTCGAAGTACCTGATGAACGCTTGGGAAAACTCGCAAAAATGTCTGGGACAAAAAGAATTATTCCTGCAGTGATAGAGTTTGTGGATATTGCAGGATTGGTGAAAGGAGCAAGTGAAGGGGAGGGACTCGGGAATAAATTTCTTCAGAATATTCGTGAAGTAGATGCTATTGTCGAAGTGGTGCGGGTGTTTCCTGCTCAAAGCGGGTCCGCCTTGGGCGGAGAAATTATTCACGTCTACCAGACAATCGACCCAGAACGGGATATAGATGTGATTAATATGGAACTTATTTTGGCGGATATGGAAACAGTGGCGAAAAGGAAACTGAAAACAGGAAAGGATGCACGGGCAGGGAAGAAAGAAGCTGTAATGGAAATGAGTATCTTAGAGAAATTGGAGAAAGAATTTGAAGCATCAAGACTCCCACATACAATGATTGAGACACTCTCTCCTGAGGAGAAAAAAATCGTGAAGAATTTCCAGCTTCTTACGACCAAACCGTTTCTTTATGTGTACAACGTGTCTGATGTCGATCGCCCCCTTAGTCCAGAACTCGAAAATCGCCCCCATGTGAAGCTTGACATCAAAATAGAAGAAGAACTCATAGAAATGTCCCCGGAGGAGATAGAAGAAATGGGTCTGGTATCGCATATTGGTGATTTGGCAAAATCTGCCTATGCACTTCTCGGACTGATGACCTATTTCACCACAGGAGTGGAAGAAACGCGTGCTTGGACAATACCTATCGGATCGACGGCACCACAGGCAGGCTCGGCTATTCACGATGATTTCGAAGAGAAGTTCATTCGCGCCGAAGTGATCCACTGGACCAAGCTTCTTGAGGTAGGTTCTTGGAGTAATGCCCGTGATACTGGTGCTCTCCGTCTCGAAGGCAAGAGCTACATCGTACAAGACGGTGATGTGATGGTGTTCAAGATATAGATATTTTTTATATTGACGTATTGTATCTAGCACTCTATAATAGAGAGTGCTAATATGTTTAATGATAATAACGAGCAATATATACAAAATGATCCTAGAATAACTACGTGATTCTTCGTAGTTATGAGGATACAAAGGTATATATTGTGAGGAGAAAAAATATGGCAAAGCAAATTGCATACGGCGTAGACGCTCGCAAACAAATCAAAGTAGGTATTGATAAAGTGGCAGATGCTGTGAAGGTAACCCTTGGACCAAAAGGACGAAATGTCATTCTGTCTCGTCCATACGGTGGACCGACGATTACCAATGATGGTGTCACTATCGCCAAAGAAATTGAACTCAAAGATACTTTTGAGAATCTCGGCGTGGAGCTCATCAAACAGGTAGCAGAGAAAACCAATGAAGTGGCAGGAGACGGAACTACTACCTCGACCGTGATTATGCAGGCACTGGTGAGAGAAGGGCTCAAGCTCGTAGAAACGGGTATTAATCCAGTGGGGATTCGTCGCGGTATGGAATCTGCGAAAAATGAAGTCATGGAACTTTTGAAGAAAAATTCGAAGAAAATTTCTTCGAAAGAAGAAGTCACCAATGTAGCTATTATTTCCGCAGAAAGTCGTGAGATGGGAGAGATGATCGCTGATGTGATGGATATTGTTGGAAAAGATGGCGTCGTCACTACGGAACAATCTCAGACGCTCGGCTTCTCCAAAGAAATAGTTGAAGGAATGAATTTCGATAAAGGATTTATTTCTCCTTATATGATGACAGATAGCGAGAAACAACGCGCAGAACTCGCAAGTCCTGCCATTCTCATCACTGATCGCAAGATTTCTGCTATCGCTGATATTGTGCCGATTTTGAATGAACTGGCAAAGACAGGGAAGAAAGATATTGTGATTCTTGCCGAAGATGTCGACGGAGAGGCACTCGCAACACTGGTAGTGAATAAACTCCGTGGCGTGCTCAATGTCATTGCTATCAAAGCTCCAGAGTTTGGAGATACGAAAAAGGCTATACTCGAAGATATTGCGCTTCTTACTGGTGCTACCGTGATTTCTCAAGACAAAGGAATGAAGATCGAAACAGCGACGCTCGCGATGCTTGGAACCGCGCAGAGAATCATCGTCACCAAAGACACAACGACTATCGTTGGTGGCAAGGGAAAGAAAAAAGATATCGAAGGTCGCGTCGCAGAAATCAAGTCACTGATTGAAAAAGAAGAAAGTGATTATGATAAAGAGAAATTGAAAAAGCGCATGGCAAAACTCGCTGGTGGTGTCGCGGTGATTCGTGTCGGAGCTTCGACAGAGACAGAACTCAAATATATAAAAGATAAAATGGAAGATGCTTTATCTGCTACGAAGGCAGCAATTGCCGAAGGTATTGTGGCAGGAGGAGGAACGGCTCTTGTGAAGGCATCAGTGGCGGTTGCCTCGAAGAGAAGAAGCGAGTCACTGGATCATGAATTCAACGCAGGATATGAAATCGTGCTTAAGGCTTTGACTGAACCACTCTGCCAAATTGCAAGAAATGCAGGAGAGCAGGATCCTGCAGTGGTACTCAATAAAGTCATTGAAAGTAAACTCGTGAACTTTGGTTATAATGCCAAAGAAAATACGTACGAGAACGATATGGTGAAGGCAGGTATCATCGATCCTCTTAAGGTGACACGTACAGCACTGGAAAATGCTGTTTCTGTAGCATCGCTTTTGCTGACAACCGAGGCAGCAGTTGTTGATGAGGTGAAAGAAGAACCTCTTGGTGGCAATGGAAATCCGATGGCAGGTATGGGAATGTAACATAAAGAGCTCCGATCCGTCGGAGCTTTTTTATAGAACAGAAAATTGTTTTTTCCGCTGTCTTTTCTTAGAGCAGAGCGTTCAACTTCTGTAATATGTGCTATAATAAAAAAGGAAAAACCAATAACAAAGAGGACTATGCATATCGGGCCAGAAGATTTGAAGAACTTTCTCCTTGATTCAAATATTGTTGAAAAAGGAGTACTGGAACAGACAGTGAGTGAGGCGGAGAAAGAGAATAAAAATCTCGGCAGTTTACTCCTGGAAAAGAAACTTATCGAAGAAGCAGAACTCCAGAAGGTTTATGCATATATTCTCGGTATCCCTTTTGTTGATCTTTCCAAAGAAACCATCCCTATTGAAGTCTTACAGATTGTTCCGGAACTGATTGCGAAGAAATACAATATTGTTGCGTTCGAAAAAAATGGCACAAATCTCAAGATAGCCATGCTCAACCCAGAAGATTTGCAGACGATTGATTTCATCAGAAAGAAAACAGGATTGAAGATTGTGCCATGTCTTACGACTCGTGAAAGTATTCAGACTGTTCTTCGTCAATATGAGAAGAGTTTGAAGGCAGAATTCGGGGATATTCTCACGGGAGAAATCGCACCAGAAGGAGAGAGTAAAAATGAAGAGAATCTCGAACAAGTCGCCGCTGGTCTTCCGATTATTCGTATTGTCGATACACTTCTCAAGCACGCTATTTTGGAATCTGCGAGTGATATCCACATCGAACCAGATGAAAAAGAAGTGCACGTGAGATACCGTATCGATGGTGTGCTCCATGATGCGATGACCCTTCCCAAAGACACTGCTGGTGGCATCGTGGCGCGCATAAAAGTGCTTTCCAATCTGAAACTGGACGAACATCGAATCCCTCAAGACGGTCGTTTCAAAATCCAAAGCGATGAATACAAAATTTCTTTCCGCGTCAGTATGCTCCCAGTATTTGATGGAGAGAAAATCGTGATGCGTCTTCTTGATGAATCTTCCAAAGGATTGACGCTTGAGAAAATGGGACTTTCTGGTACTGCTCTCGAAGCAGTACATCGTGAAATCAAGAAACCAAACGGGATGATTCTCGTGACTGGTCCGACAGGATCTGGGAAAACAACGACGCTCTATACCGTGATGGATATTTTGAATACTTCTGAAGTGAATGTGAGTACCGTCGAAGATCCAGTGGAATATCGTATGCCACGGGTTAATCAAACCCAGATCAATCCAAAAGTCGGTATGACGTTTGCAGCAGCTCTTCGCTCGCTTCTTCGTCAGGATCCGGATATCATTATGGTGGGAGAAATTCGTGATCAGGAAACCCTCGAAATTGCCATGCATGCCGCTATGACAGGACACCTCGTGCTCTCAACCCTCCACACCAACAGCGCTTCTGCCACGCTTCCTCGTATGATTGATATGGGAGCAGAGCCATTTCTCATTGCTTCTACTGTGAACGTCATTATCGCTCAGCGTCTTGTGAGACGTCTGTGTGTCGAATGTCGCAAGGAGTATCATATGACTGAGAAAGAAATTGAACTCCTCTCGAAATCGTATGATATCAAAAGTATTTTTGCTTTTCTCAAAAATGACCCCGTAGGGAAAAAGTTTATTGAAAAAGCGAAGGATTGGAGCGAGGTGTCATTCTATAAGGCTGTTGGTTGTGAACAGTGCGGTGGAGAGGGTTATCATGGACGAAATGGTATTTACGAAGTGCTCCCGATGGATACCGATATACGCAAACTCATCACAGAATCTGCAACGACCGAAGCCCTCGAAATTCAGGCACGGAAGAATGGTATGTCGACTATGTCAGAAGATGGTTTCCTTAAGATTGTACAAGGTATTACTTCGCTTGAAGAAGTAATGAGTGCGACAAAAGAATAATAGTAGAGATAATAATCTCACTTTCTACTCTTGAAAATACTTTTATTGTTTGCCTGTTTCAAACTCGCTGTGGCGATGTTCTTGGCGGATGCGTGATTTTGCTGTTGAAGTTTTGACGAAAGCGAGCCAATCGAGACTTGGCTTTTTCTTTTCTTTGACGGTGATGATTTCGATGACTTGACCATTTTTGATTTGATAATCAAGTGGCACCATTTTCCGATCTGCCTTGGCACCAACAGTACGATTTCCGATTTCACTGTGGATTGCATAAGCAAAATCGATCGGTGTTGCTTCTTCTGGCAGGTCGATGATATCTCCTTTGGGAGTGAATGCAAAGATATGATTCTTGAAAAATTCAATCTTGAGCCCTTCGGCAAATTCTCTGTCATCACGGCCGACTTCTTTCTGCCACTCCTGAAGTTGTTTAACCCACGTAAGGTCTTTGGGAAGGGTAACAGTATCGGTTTTCCTGCGGAAGAAAAGATTTTGCCAGCTGGGACGTGCTTTTTCAGTGTACATCCAGTGCGCTGCGATACCATATTCTGATTCGTCATGCATTTTCTGAGTGCGGATTTGGATTTCAAGAATACGACCATCGGGCCCGAATACCGTCGTGTGAAGGGATTGATACCCATTGGGTTTTGGGAGAGAAATATAGTCTTTGATGCGACCAACCATCGGGCGATATTCTCTATGAATGATACCGAGCGATTCATAACAATCAGCAATCGTTGGTACAACGACACGGATAGCAATGAAATCATAAATCTGAGAAACGTCCATATCGTGACGTTTGAGTTTTTGATACAAGCGATAGAGATGTTTGGTACGTCCGCTTATATCAAGAATCTGTATTTTCTCTTTTGTGAGGAGGGTACGGAACAGAGCGATAACACTTTGCATATATTTTTCTCCTTCACGGAGATACATTTCTTCGATTTTTTTTGTTTCTGCATAGTGCTCTGGTTCGAGATATTTGAAGCAGAGGTCTTCGAGCTCTCCTTTGATTTCACCGATACCGAGGCGGTTGGCAATGGGAGCATAAACCTCCATCGTTTCTCTGGCTATGCGTTCCTGTTTGTCAGGCGGGAGGTGTTCGAGCGTTCGCATATTGTGAAGCCTGTCTGCCAGTTTGATAATGACGACACGTATATCTTTGGCCATCGCAAGAAACATTTTGCGAAGATTTTCGAGATAGTATTCTTCTTTCGTTCCACGTAGCTTGATCTTTCCGAGCTTGGTAATTCCGTCGATGAGGTAAGCGACTTCATCTCCAAATTTTTTTTCTATTTCGGCTAGTGTAATCTCAGTATCTTCGGGGACATCGTGCAAGATGGAAGCAACAAGTGTTTTCGCGTCCATGCCAATTTCAGCCAGTGTTTTGGCAACGTGGAGGCAGTGGACGATATAGTCAGCGCCGGATTTTCGTTTTTGTCCGCGGTGGGCGTTTTCTGCAAAGTGGTAGGCTTCCAAGATAAGCTTCTCATCACTCCCCGAGAGTGGTCTTGTAATAGCTTTGAAAACATCATCAATAACAATAGGGATAGGCATATTTTTTTTAAAACAAGATGAATAGATATCTGTGAGGCAATACAAATAATAGAAAGCATTGCCTATGTTTAGTATAGACCAAATGAGGCCAAGAGCAACCCCTTCTTTCTTTCTTCTTGACAAATGCAACTGAGTTGCGTTATCATGGAAATATGAAACAATACACAGAAGAAATAATGGATATACTCAAAGCGAACAATCTTCGGATGACGAAGACACGTATGGCTTTGATGATGATGTTTTTAAAAAGTGAAGAACCTCTTTCTGTTTCAGAAATGCTTGAGGCACTCTCTTCTATGAAGAGGGGTGTGAATAAGACAACAGTTTATCGAGAACTCGAACAACTTCAATTGAAAGGCATTATTAGCACTGTGCAACTCGGAGATCGGAAGCAGTATTATGAGCTTGCTTCTCGTGATCATCACCATCACCTCATCTGTCTCGAATGCAAGCAAATAGAAGACATCGATATGAATGAGGAGAAATTACTCGCTGAAGAGAAGAAAATGAGTCGCAAGAAAGGGTTCGTGATACTGAGACATTCGCTTGAGTTTTTTGGTCTTTGTAAACAGTGTCAATGTCAGGAATAAAAAAGTCTATGATGAAAAAATATATATTTTTTATCACGATACTGCTTCTCATAGGAGGAGGGATAACTCTTGGTATAAATAGATCAAAACAGTCTGTTGGCACTACGAAAGAGAAGTTTACTGTCGTCACAACACTGTTTCCACTCTATGATTTTGTGAAAAATATCGGTGGAGATTTTGTAGATGTGACGCTTCTTCTTCCTCCAGGAGTCGAAGCGCATAGTTTTGAACCGAAGCCAAGTGATATTGTGAGGATTGATGCCTCTGATCTTTTTGTCTATACCGGCAAGTTTATGGAGCCCTGGGCAGAAGATATAATCAAAGGAGTAACTAATAAAAATATGCAGTCTGTAGATGCAAGCATAGGCATAGATTTGATGAAACTCACCCCAGGAATGCCAGACGAAGCAAACGGCCTTGATCCGCATATCTGGCTCGACTTCGATAATGATAAGAAAATGATACACACTCTCACGAGTGCTCTGATAGCCAAAGATCCTCTGCACACTGCTTACTATCATAACAGAGAGGAAGACTATATGGAGAAGTTCATAGTGCTTGATTATAAATACAAATTGTCACTGGAAAATTGTGCTACGAAAGAAGTCATATATGGTGGGCATTATGCATTCGGATATTTGGCACATCGCTATGCTCTCGAATACCTCGCTGCGCAGGGGCTCGCACCAGACGCCGAACCGACTCCGCGCGACCTCATCAAACTCGTAGATCAGGTGAAGAAAAACAATATCAAGTATGTTTTCTATGAAGAGCTGACGAGTCCAAAAATTGCTGAAACTATCGCGAAGGAAACCAATGCGAAGATGCTTCTTCTGAACGCTTCACACAATGTTTCCAAGGAAGATATCGAAAGTGGCGTATCATTCCTCGATATTATGGAAGCAAATAGAGCAAGTCTCACAGAAGGTCTTCAGTGTGAATAAAAAAATATGAATATATTGTCCGTCGAAAACCTCGGTGTCCGTTATGAGCAAAGCATTGCCCTAGATGGTGTTACATTTTCTGTCGAGCAGGGCGATTTTGTCGGTATAGCAGGACCCAATGGTGCAGGGAAAACAACCCTTATAAAAGCCATATTTGGACTTATTCCGTCTTTTTCAGGAGCGGTTTCTCTCTTCGGAGAAGCTCAGAAGAAATTTGCAAAATGGCAAAGTATTGGATATCTTCCGCAGAAGAATGTTTCTGTCAATCCGCTGTTTCCAGCGGTCGTAGAAGAGGTGGTGCTTTTGGGACTCATATCAGAAAAAAGCTTTCCAAAAAAAGTGACCAAAGCAGATAAGAAAGCAGTGCGGGAAATATTGGAAGAACTCGGTATCGGTGATCTCCGTAAAAAATCTTTCACGGAACTTTCAGGGGGACAGTATCAGAGGGTGCTTCTGGCACGGGCCCTCGTACAAAAACCAGAGCTTCTTATCTTTGATGAACCATCGACCGCTCTCGATCCGCAGTCACGAGATGGCTTCTTCGAACTGCTCCTCGAACTGAATCAGAAGAAGGGGATTACGATTCTTTTCATCACTCACGATACTTCGTACATCCAGCGTTATGCGAGCAAGATTCTGTATCTTGATAGAAAAGTGATGTATTTCGGAACCGTAGAAAACTTTTTTCAAAAAAAAGAGTTTCGTGATTCGAAGCATCAATATCATATTCATTATTCTCATTCCAATGATTGACACATCCTTTTTCACTTTTTTTGAATACGCGTTCATACAGAAGGCTTTCATCGCTGGAGGTTTTGTGGCGCTGACGTGTGCGACACTCGGTATGTTTCTGGTTCTCCGTCGGATGTCGCTCATCGGAGACGGCTTGTCGCACGTAAGTTTTGGAGCGATTGCACTCGGACTCTTCTTCGGGGTGTATCCTCTCTACATTGCGGTACCGGTAGTGATGATCGGCTCTTACTTCATACTGAAAATTACTGAGAAGGCAAAAGTGTATGGTGATGCTTCTATTGGCATCGTATCAGCGGTTGGTATCTCAGGAGGAGTCATCCTCGCCAGTCTTTCCAAAGGTTTCAATGTTGACCTCTTCAGTTATCTTTTTGGTAATATCCTCGCTATCAGTGAGACCGAAGTGATATTTTCGGTGACGCTTTCGTTTCTCGTACTTTCTATGCTTTACTTTTTCTACTGGGATCTTTTTTCCGCGACTTTTGATGAGGAATATGCCAAAACAACAGGCATTCATACAAATTTTATCAATATCTTGCTGACGCTCCTCACAGCCGTTACCGTCGTACTTTCTATCAAGGTCGTGGGAGTGATGCTTGTTTCGGCTCTGCTTATCTTACCATCGGTATCGGCGCTCCAGATCGCTCGTGGGTTCAAGCAGGCGCTCTTTCTTTCCATTCTCTTTTCTCTTCTTTCTGTCTTCTTCGGTATTATTTTCTCGTTTTTGTTTGATATTCCTGCGGGCGCAACTATCGTGATGCTGAGTGTTATATTTTTTATGCTTACATTAGTATACAAAAAACTTGGTTGAGCTATAGATTCCTTTTGTGAGATGTGGTATACTCAAAGAAAAATAATGTTTATGCTTATGCATCGTTACTACAAAGGTTCTGCACTGGTGTTCTCACTCGTTGTACTTTCATTTCTTCTGATGAGTGCTGTATCGCTCGCTACCATCTCAGCCATCGCGAGAAAATCTTCGCTCTCGAGCAAAAGTTCCAACATCGCTTTTCAGTCAGCCGACAGCATCCTTGAAAGGATGCTTCAGAAAATATATACCACGCCAGGAGACCCGGATCCGTATCCAACAATTAGTAATTTAGCTACTTCTCTTAGTTCATCATGTTCTGGATCGACTATATCGGGTAGCACGACAGATGGTACTTATACAGCGAAATTTTACGATATTAATGATACCGTCGTTACTTGTAATGATACCAATTGGCATGATGCGGTACGGAAAGTGAAGTTTCAGAGTTTGTATGGTACGAATAACCGTGCTATCGAGATAAATATTACCCCGACCTGTCACCAGGTGGAATATGGTGGAGTGACATATCCAGCATCGACTTTTGTGACAGGCATAGTGCCTCACTGTTGGATGACAGAGGATCTTAATTATGATACTGCTTCCGGAGATTTATGGAATCCTGAAGATGTTACTGTGGTCACTAACCCAGTTACTGGAGGTAGCGGGCATGCTTTTCCAGAACAAAGACTTTATACTTGGGATACAGCAATGAAGGGTGATTCTGCTACAGCAGTTACTCCTCGAAAGCAGGGTATCTGCCCACCAAATTGGTTTATACCTTTTCCGAGCGATTTTGATGATCTTGGGAATTCTACAGATAAACCAATTCCACCTGCCTTACCTCAATCACAAAAAAACAATCTTAAAAGCACTCTCTGGTCAGCATGGTATCCGTATACATTCAATGCTACTGATCCAAATCTGAATACAGACCTCAGTCTCTTTAAGGCCTTTCCAGCTGGCTCTGCAGATGCATCAGGAGATATGGCCCCTAACACGCGTGGT
>Ga0210015_1002681_pt1 | contig 16286 bp, 15 predicted proteins | sample CryGeymeta201522_FD_185471 | JGI IMG/M metagenome (GOLD analysis project Ga0210015, IMG submission 185471) | Groundwater microbial communities from Crystal Geyser aquifers in Utah, USA - Crystal Geyser metaG 2015-22 (SPAdes) (version 2) | ecosystem: Environmental > Aquatic > Deep subsurface >... | reverse complement strand
TTATTAAGATGATAATCGAAGGAATATATTTCGATATCGAAATATATTCCTAAAATCGTATTTTTCATCAAGGAACTCTACCCTACTCTTTATATTTCCGGAAAAAGCAACTAATTTATATTTTCCTTTTCCTCTTTTGATTAGATTAAAAATATCATTATCAAGAAGATAACCCTCGTACCACTCTTTCTTTATCAAAGAAGCGTTATATCCTGCTGGAAGATTATTTTGGGCCCAATCCCAAAACTTTTTATCGGAGATTAAACCCTTTCTCAACTCTCTACTTTCTGGCGAGGTTAAGATTTTAAAGATAACCTCTTTATCATAATTATATTTTTTTGCTAATTTTTCACTTGCCACTGATTTTCCTTCATTGAAAAGAACTCCTCCCAAGTCAAATACAATCGCTTTTATCATAATAGATACATTTATATTTTTATAATTTTTAATTTTCATTATTGTAAAATCATTATAATCTAATTTCTTTCTCTAGCCATTCTATATTTTTCCCTTGTTTCCTCTGCCAAAAGATATCTTCCCAGATGTAACTGGCAGCTAAATTCGCCCACTTACCCCATTTTTTCTTAACGTATTTTATAATTTTTTTAGTAGGAACAAGTTTTTTATTAAACAACAATCTTGAGTAAATTTTCTGTTGCCAGGAAGCAACGTGTTCAAAAATATCATAATGATGAAAAGCTTCGACTAGTAAAATTCTGGCGGTTTCTGGGCCAACACCGTATATTTTTAACAGTTTATTCTTTGCTTCCTCAACTGACATTTTTCTTAGTTCTTGTTCGCTAATGCTCTCTTTAATAAAAGTCTTAGATGTTTTAATAAATAATTTTGCTCTATAACCCACCTTTAAGCTTTTTAATTCTTTCTCCGGAACATTGACTATTTCTTTCGGCGTCCAAAAATAATAAAGAACTTTGTTATCAAATTTAACCCGGATGCCATATTTTTCCAACATAGCCTTTGTCATCTGGACGCTTCTTTTTATCACGGTATTTTGCAAGAATATGGCTATCATTAAAAGCCCATACAAGTCCTGGGTGCAGCTTCCGTGCATACCATCCCACCTCTTTAGATATGCCGATAAAACTTTATCATTTTTAAATTTTTGAAAGAATTCGGAAATATCTCGTTGGAATTCAAATCTATATTTTACTTCGTTTACTATCTCTTTAAGTTCTCCTTTAGATAATTTTGATGCTGAAAAAATAACAATTTGAACTCTTGGTCGAGTTGTTGTCCCTCTGTTAATTAATTTAATGCCGCAGACCATTTCCCCCAATCTTAAGACAAACCAATATTTACCAGGTTGATAAAGTTTCAAGGGGTCAGGATAATGAGAGGGCTTAAAAACTGTAGGGTCAAAATTATAAGGAGGAATTGGTTTAATTAAAGTAGTTGTTTTATATTTTAGATTTATAGTTTTAGTCATTGGAGAAAAAATACCTCTCCCCTACTTAATAAATCAAAAGAGGAAATCATTTTAAAAATGAACAGGTGAAACCTTAATGATTTCACCTTAAATCATAAATCCAGTTGAGGGAGAGTTTTAAGGAGCAAAGTTCTAAGCTCCAAATCAAATCGTTCTTTGTCGTTAATTTGGAAACCTTCTTTAGTGAGGATGTCACTTATCTTAAATTTTCTCTCTCGGATTGCTCTGAGCTGAATATTCCTTGTGATAGTAGGAGCTTGAACGAACCAAATTGTATTTATATTTTCTGTCCTGTATCCCTCGGCATTGATCTCAATATCCTGAATTTTTCCTAATCTCAATATTTATCACCTCCGTTAAATAACTACTCTCTTTATAAATAAAAACAGCCATTTTTACAAGAAAAATTGGCATAAAGTAAGAACCTTGACTTCGCTCAAGAACCTTGTTTTCTCGCTTTGCTCGAAAATAAAAAAGACCAGCTCCTCAAAAAAAAGTAAGAAGCTGGGTTTGTTGTACTTATTTTTAATTAGTGCTTTTTTGGATTCAATGCCACTATCGCTGCGAATCTGCCTTCTTCCTCTCCGGTTGTCTGTGATCTTCGATGCGAGAAAAAGATATAACTATCTTCTCCTGGGAATTTAGAGCAATACGTACAGATACCGGCTATCCAAATGTTGTCCTCGGGTATCTTCGTTCTTCTTAGTTGATCGACAGCCAATAAATATAGGTCGTACTCGTAATGACATCGACCAATCCCTGGGCCTATTCCTACTAGGATTTCTCTTGATGGAATATTCAAACTTTCTTGGATTTTTTTGATTGTTCTCTCGACAATTTTGTATTCGATAAGATTCTCTTTCCCTCCATGCACTAAGCCCACGAACTGAAGATCATCTGTAGTAAGAACTATTGGTAAACAGTCTGCAGGACATAAACCAAGTGGTATATTATCTACAGTGGTCAGGAGCCCATCGCATCTTAGAGTTTCTCCTTGGTTTGCTTCTGTTACAATCATTACAGTAGGACCAAATTCTGGCATTATATGAACTTCCTTTGTCACGTCCAGTGTTAACATCTGATATAGATTGTTAAGGTTCTGATTTACTATCTCTCTTGACCCCCATCTATAGGACATATTTCCTGCTTTTATCGTTGAGAATCCGTGAATTGCCGGAAAGTCCTTTAGAAAAGCTACCTTTTTCTCCTTGTTAAATATTACTCTTTCTTTCAATTATATCACCCATATTTCTGTTGCCTATATTATACCATATTTCTCTTTTATCTGTCAATCTGTCAACAAAATTGGAAATCTCTCCCCTACTCTTTTAATAAATGAACTTTTACAAATGAAAAAACAGAGAACTGTTCTCTGTAATGGCATAAAATAAGAAAAAAAGAGGGGTTATTTTGGTTGAGATTTTTCGGAGACTAGCTGTTTGAATATTTTCAGACCGTACTCAGCAAGCTCATGATCTTGCAAAAAGACAGGTTCTCCCTTGATTGGCATTTTGCCCTTCCTAAGACAAGATTTACGTCCTGAGACACCTATCGCTCCAATCATTTTCCCGCGAGCAGTCTTGATAGGAAGTGCTCCAGCAAAGCCAGTGAATCGCTGATCTCCAAAGTTTCTCATATTTACTTCTTTCAACTCCCAATAGAGAGTTGGCACTCCTGTTCTGAGGACGGTGTACGCTTTGTCTTCGCAAAGCGAGTCATTCGATACTGACATTGCATTTTCTGAACCGAGCGTTACCTTTGGCTGAAAGTTTAGTCCGCACACACAAACCGCAATAGGAGCATTGGACTGGAGATCCGGTGATAGATTTTTTTTGCCGACATCTTCTTCTGATTTTTCCATGACTGCATGAGCTACTTTATCTGCGATTTGCCAAGTGAATTTTTTCAAGTTTTATGCCTCCAGATTAGTTACTAAAGAAATATCTAATACCCAATCTGGAGGCATAAATTTCCCCTCTTTAATATTTATTTAGATTTTAAGGTGCTTTCCTTCTCCCAACCGACAACTTTTTGTTGTCAGTTCGAAAAAAGAAAAAAAGGAAGGAATTGGTTATGGGTTGAGTCTTTTGGCGTATTTCCAACCACAAGCCGGACACTCAAAGAACTGATAGCAAATAACAAACCTACCACTGATTCTCCACGCTTCCTTGAAGAATCGGGTCTTCACCTTATGGTTACACCGAGGACACCAGTGTCTCAGTCCAAGAAGACCTCTTCTTGGCGGTGGTATCTTACCCGTCTCACTCCTTTTCAAAATTTCCTCAACCTTATCCCAATCAGGCTCTTCTTTTTGGATTATTGTTTCCATTTTTTCCATCACCGAGCTATCCACCAAAGCTGATAGACAATTCGGTGATGGAAATTTTCCTCCTTCCTCTTTTTAAACTTTTTTAATGTGCTTTTCCTTCTTTGAACCTACAACCCTTTGACTATGCTCAGGGCAAGTTTTGCGGGCTCGAAGAAAGAAAAAGAGGGATGGAGGAAAAGTTCATCATTGGGACAAGTATTCACCACAATTTCTACATTTATCTCTCCACTTTGAATTGCTGGTTTTACATTTCCAACAACGAATGAAATCATTATTATTTCTTGGTAAGAAATACATATTCTTCCTCCATCTATTTGTTTCAAATTGTTCGGGTGCGAATATATTCTCCTGGGAGCTCATGGCGATGACGCCACTGCTCCCAAGATAGACATTAAATGGTTTCCCACTCTCTGTCTACTTATATTATACCATATTTCTATCTATTTTGTCAATAGGTAGGAATTTTAAAATCTTGTTAGTTTGATTATTGTTCTTATAAATATAAAGTCCTCTCTTAAGTCCTAGAATCGTTTTAGAGGCTTTATTTTAGCCAGGTTGATAAATATATTAAAAAGCCCAAGAGTTTTTCTTGGGCTTTAAATGAGTTTCCTGAAACCGGAGCTTCTTAAGGTTTTTGTATCCTCTTTTTAACCGTTTCTGGTAATTCTTCTGGGATAGGCGCCTCTGCTGGAACATCATCTAAGGCATTTTTCTTCTTAAGAGACTCTACCGCCTGTTGATGTATTTTAACAGAATTAGTCATTGCTTTTTCAACCCCCGATTTAGCACTGTCAGGGACTTTTTCATAAACCTGAACCAAAACTTCAAGATGATAGGAAGTAGCTTTACCTACCAATTGTTCAACCGTTGTTGTATCCTTCCCAAGCCCCTGAGCAATCTTAGAAATCTCTTGGCCAAGGTTATTCAGTTCTTCAAAATCCTCTACTGCCCTTTCCTCTTCTGTTGTATTACCCTCTTCGGCCATCTTTTTGGCTCTTTCTAACCTTCCCTTTATTGTTTCTAAGTTAATCTCTGTTGCTTTATTTGGATTCTCTTTTGCTAAGGCAAGTAAAGCTCTATTATGACCATTCATTGAGACTGTCATAGCTTTTATTATTGCATCTTTTGCCTGTTCAGGAACTTTAGCTAATACACCTTCTAAAACAGAAAGGTGTTTTGATGTGGCTTCTGCCACTTTTGTAGAAACATCCTCTACGTTTTTCCCCTCTTTTCCTAAATCTTCTGTTTCATCGTTTGCTACTGCTACATATTTCTCATAAAGACCAGTTGCGGTTGGTAATTTTTCAACTTTTCCTTTTTGAGTTAAGGCAGAAGTTTCAGCTAATTTTTCCTCGCTATAAGTTAAGGCTTTTCCTATTTTTGCTTCGTGCGAAAAAGCAAAAAATAATCCTATTTTCTCCCCCCACACATCTAAGAAATAGAATGGGTTATCGGGCATTAAGCCAGGCGATGGAAGGCTGATTGCATCTTGGGCCAAAGCGGCTGTAACAAAAAAGAGAGCCAAAATCACTGCTAATATTGTTATCTTCCTCATATCTAATTTTTTTAATTTTTTCTACTCGGCCTTTATCCAGATGTTAGATGTTAGATGTTGGATGTTGGATGTTGGATAGTTGTTAGTTGCCTGTTGGTTTCTCTCCTCTGATTCGCTTTTCCAAAGTTTCTATCACCTTTCCCTTTGTCTCTTTTATTTTAGACTGGGTTCCCTCGCTTTGAAACCAATTTGCATAATAAGAAAATGCCGCTGAAATTACCTTGCCGAACGTTCCAAAAAAATCTGAAGTTAGCATTGTCCAACCCTCGGAGAAAGTTTTTTCAGCAAAAACTGTTCTCCAGCCCGGAATTAGAATTAACAAGAAGAGAACAATAATTCCCAAAATCATTCTGAGCCAATGAAAAGGATTTAAATAATCAAAAAACATAGTAGTAAATTTTATTTAGGTGTAATAATAATAACTTGATCGACTACAACTTTTTTCCCATCATACCAATCACTAACAAGTTCTTTTACCATATCTAAATATCTAGGACCTCGTGGTAATTTTTGCCCTGTATTTGGGTCTACTACGACTCCGCTTAAAATTGGGTCATGAACAATATATTTCCCATTAAAATTTGAAGTAACTACTACATAATGACCCCGATAACAACCGCATGATGAACTATATCCAGTATTTAAAAATATTACCATTGGTCTACCGTCGAAATAATTATCTAAATTTAATGATTTAGGATAGGTGTGATTTACAAATTTTTCAATTTTAAAACCATAATTACTGACACTATTCCAACAAAATGCCCATCCGGAATCAGTACAACTAAACGTTCTAACATCATGATTTAATGTCATAGGAGTAATAGTAGATTTGTATTTAGCTAAAACCATCGCTACTGAGGTTACCGCACATCCATATGCAGTAAAGGGATCATCTGAAAGCCCTAATGTTTCTCCAGGATAATCAGTTTGTAAATATATAGGCACTCCGTTACTAGCCCATGGCCCTAAACTTCCGTACCGTTTCTCATACTCTTCTATTAATCTAAATAATTCAGCCGAATGACTTTGAGCTAAATTCGTTAAATCACTTAATAATTGTTGGGTTTGTTTTTTAATTAGCGCTAGTATTCTCTCGAAGGTTTCTTGTTTGCCTTCTGTAATTAATATTAAATCCTCCCTCTTTTTCATTAGATATTGAGAATCCCTAATACTGCTGGAAAGGGATTGTCTTTGGCTCTCCAGCGCCTCCCTATTTTTTTCGAACTCTTTCTTACTATTTTCTAGAGCGATCTTATCTGCTTTTAATTTTTCAAGAACTTCTCCTATTGATTCCTGGAGATTATTCACGTAAACAACTTCATCAAAAAGATCAGAGAGGCTCCCTTTTGTTAAGGTTAACCTGACTAAATTTTGACTATCGTATTCATAGAGAGATTTTATCGTCTCTGCTATTCTCAACTTTGCCATCTCAATATCCCTTTCTTTCTGTCCGATTTCTTTTTCAGTTAATTCTATATTTAATTGAACCGAAGTAATCCCTCTTTCTTTTATCTGAATTTTTAATTCATCAGTTTCAATTAAGGCATCTAAATATTTAATTTCGTTATCTAGATTTCTTATAATTTTACTATAGAGTTCGGGGCAATCTTCTTCTAAACTCAATGCTTCTGCTTTTTTATTTATTAACTGACTTCTCAAATTAGAAATTTCTGATTCTGGATGTTTGCTCTTGCATTGAATTTTTTTTCCTAAATCACTAATTTTATCACATTCTTGCAGGTCCTTATTTATCTGTTCCATTTGGTCCTGAATTACTTCTATTTCTTTTTGTATATCTTTAATTCTGTCACATTCTGTACTGTCGGGATTGCCCAAAACCTGGCTGTTGAGAATTAAGCCAGTTAATATTGTCAAAACTATCAAAATGTTTTTTAACTTTATCTTCATATGATGTCGCTAATATTTGCGAATAATAATGCGAATATTCGCGAATATATTAGCATAAATTCGCACCCTAATTAACTTAATAAACTTAATTAGCTTAATCGGCTTATTTGCTTATTAACTCTATCGCTTCTTCTATTCTCCTTAGCGTTCTTTTTTTGCCGAGGATTTCGGCAATCTCAAAAGGTGGAGGAGAACCTTTTTTACCGGTTAAGGCAACTCGCAAGGGCCAGAGAAGGTATCCCCTATCCAATTCTTTTTCCGCTTCTTTCATTAAAACTTCTCTTATTTTCATTATCTGCCACTCTTCTTCCTCTAAGTTTTCTAATATTTTATAACATTTTTCAAGATTTTTTTGAACATCGTCATCGGACATCGATTTCCAAATAAGCAGTTTTTTGTCAAAGGAAATTTTATCTTTGAAGAAAAAATCAGTACTTTCTTTGATTTCCGAAAGTCTCCTCATCCGCTCCTGAAAAAGACTAATAACCTTTTTAAGATAATTAAAATCAATAATCTCACCGGTTTCATTAATCTTATATTTTTGTCGCCGACGCTCCATAGCTTTGGCGACGGAGCGAGATTCAATTTTTGAAATATGAGTTTTGAGCAAATATGGTAGGCATTTCTCTGTAAGTTCAGCAGGAGGCATTTTCCTGATATAATAGCCGTTTATCCAGTCCAATCTTTTGATATTAAAGATTGCTCCCCCTTTCTGGACCCGCTCAAGCGAGAACCTTTCAATCAAGTTTTCTAAAGAGAATATCTCTTCTTCAGTTGCCGGATTCCAGCCCAAAAAAGCCATAAAGTTTACCAGGGACTCTGACAAATAACCTTGAGCTTTATATTCTTCTATCGAGACAGCTCCGTGGCGCTTGGAGAGTTTTGACCTATCAGGACCCAAGATTAATGGTAAATGGGCATATTCAGGTCGAGGAAATTCTAAGGCTTCTTGGAAAAGAATTTGTTTTGGAGTATTGGGTATATGGTCTTCTCCTCTAATTACATGGGTTATTTTCATCTCAAAATCATCAATTACTACGGCTAAATTATAAAAAGGAGTTTTAAAGTCCCGCGCCACAGCAATATCTCCCAGGAGCGATGTATCAAACTCTAATTTTCCCCTAAGTAAATCGTTTACTTTTATTATTTTATTAGGAACTTTAAATCTGAGGATTCCTTTTCTACCCTCCTTTTGGTATTTTTCTATTTCTTTTTTTGACAAATTGCGACAACGACCGGTGTATTTTGGTGCTACCCCCCGCGCCATCTGCTCCTGCTTTTGGGCTTCCAGGTCCTCTTTGCTGCAAAAGCACCAATATAAAAATCCTTGGTTAAATAACTTTTTGATATATTTCTCGTAAATTTTTCTTCTTTCCGATTGCCGATAAGGACCGTAATTACCAAGATAGTTTTTAGTTTTTAGTTTCGAGTTTTTAGTTCTTATTACTGGTCCTTCATCCCATAAAATTCCCAGCCATTTTAAGTTTTCAACGATATTCTTTTCCCATTTTGGGTCAGATCTTTTTAGGTCCGTATCTTCAATCCTAACAATAAAACTCCCCTGACTTTTTCGGGCAAACAAAAAATTAAAGAGAGCAGTCCTGGCTGTGCCAACATGAAGGGGTCCGGTTGGCGAAGGAGCAATCCTTACTCGGACGCTATCCTTCTTTTTTAGAGGAAGTTGGTCAGTCATAATAATCGCGAATATTCACGAATTATAGTGCGAATTTTCGCGAATCGACAAAATTATGCTAATTTTATGAGGATGTCGGCTATTTTTTTAGCAGCATCGGGCCTGGCAAATTCTTCACAGGCTTTTTGCATTTCTTGAGAGATTGTCTCGTTGTCCACTATCTGGCTTATTCTTCCAAAGACAAAGTTAGGAGTGACATTACTTTCTTCGACTACAGTGGCACAACCCTTTCTGGAAAAATAATAGGCATTTTTTGCCTGGTGGTTTTGGGCGGAAAGTTTAAGAGGTATTAAAAGGCTTGGTTTTTTTAGAGCGGCGATTTCAAAAATCATACCCGAGCCTGCTCTTGAGATAATAACATCGGCGACAGCATAGGCATCCCCTAGCTTTTCTTCATCAAGATAGGGATAGAGATGATAGAATTTTCTTTGGAACTCTCTTAAGATACCTTTTGTCAAAAGGTCCATATCGTTAAAATTTTTTGGACCACAAACATGAATAATTTCATATTTTTCAATATATTTGTAAACAGCATCAACAAAAACCGAATTAATTTCTTGGGCCCCTTGGCTCCCTCCAATTATCAAGAGGATTTTTCGATTACCAGTAAGATTAAAGGCTTCTTTGGCCTTTTCTTTGGAGCCGGAAACTATTTTTTGTCTAATAGGATTGCCAGTTAAAATTGTTTTTCTGATAGAAAAAAATGGTCGTGTCTCTTCAAAGGAAATAGTAATAATTTTGGAAAAAGGAGAAGAAAATTGATTAGTGGAACTAGGGATACTGTCTGACTCATGGATAACAACTGGAATTCGATAAAGCCAGGCGGAAAATACTATTGCTAAGGAACCTGACCCTCCTTTTGAAAAAATAATATCAGGCATAAATAGCCAGACATATATAAGTGCCTGAAAGAGCGAAAAGGGAAATCTAAAAATATCAAGGAAGTTTTGAAGGGAAAAATAACGTCGCCACTTGGCCGGGGCTACTCTTTTGATGCTAATATTTTCTTTTAAAAGCGCTTCTTTTTCTTTTAATTCCCCCCCAGCAAATTCAAATTCTGGCGGATGATAATAGTATTCTTCTTTAGAAGAATAAATTGATTCTAGTTCCCTTTTAACGGCTATAACAGGAAAAATATGTCCTCCTGTGCCGCCACCGGTAAATAGTATTCTCATGTTAGAAATTGTTAGCGACCGAGCATATAATATTTATGTGCTCGGGAGCGTTACTATTTCTTACACCCCGCACCAATTTTGCAAAACAGCTGTCTTGCGGCACACTCTAACGAATAGTGTAGTCCGCCTTAGGCGGACTTGAGGCTATTTGCCTCCCGTGTGCCGCCAGAGTAAAATATTGCCTTTACAATGTTTGGTTATTAAGATAACTAATTCTCTGGAAAAATTGGTGCGGGGTAAAGGTTTTGTTACCGCTCAGACTTTGCCTTCGGCTCGTCTTCGTGGACAAAACACTTTATACTGTTCTTTTTGAAATATTGATTAAAATACCAAGGCCAATAAAAGACGAGATAAGGGCCGATCCACCGTAACTTATAAAAGGTAAGGGCAAGCCGGTAAAAGGAATTAATCCGCAAACTGCCATAATATGGACAAATCCCTGAATTTCTATCCAGGAGATAATTCCTATGGCCAAGAGTCGAGAAAAATTATCAGGAGACCTCTTTGATATTATAAAGCCCCGCCATAAAATTAGCAAGAATAAGAGGAGAATAATAAGAGACCCTATAAAACCAGTTTCTTCAGCCCAAACAGCAAAAATCGTATCACCCATCGGTTGAGGCAAGTAATTGTACTTTTGGATTCCATTACCAAAGCCCCTGCCGAATATTCCTCCCGAGCCCAAGGCAATTAAAGATTGATTTACCTGATAACTCATTCCTAAAGAATCCTCCTCTGGGTGCATAAAAGTCATAATTCTCTCTTTCTGATGAGGGAAAGTTAAAAATCCTATACCAAGACAAAATACGCCCATTAAAATTAAAAGAAAAATATGTAAAAGGTTAGCTCCGGCAGCAAAAAACATTAAAAGAGCAATAAGGCAAATAATTCCTAAGGTCCCCATATCTGGTTGGAAAAAGAGCAAAATTACGAAAGGGACCAAGATAATTAAAAATGGTTCAAAACTTTCCTTAAAATTTTTGATTTCCCCTTCTTTTACTTTCTTCTCCAAAAGAGCGGCAAGATAGACAATGAGGGCAAGTTTTGCAAACTCTGACGGTTGAAAAGTAAATGAGCCCACCTCTAACCAACTGGCTGCTCCACCGGCTTGAAAACCAAAGCGAGGGATAAAAACTAGAATCAAAAATATCAAAGATATTATAAAGAACAAGACAGCCAGTCCCCTTAAAAATCTCAAAGAAAATTTTGAAAAAATATAAGCCAAAAGACATCCTGGCAAGAGACCATATAAAATCTGATGGGATAAATAATAAATAGGGCTTCCAGTTTTCTCCAAAGAAATCCAAGAAGAAGAACTAAAAAGCATCAAGAATCCTAAGAATACCAGGACGATAAAACTCCACAAAAGAAGATAATCAGGTTGGTGAGAAAAAGATTTTTCCATACCAAAAGAACTTTAATTGTCCCATTTTTTACCACTTAAAATTATAATAGCATTTTTTATCTCTTTTACCTTATAAACTTGTAAAAATCCCTCAAAAGCACAAATGCCTTCAATCGATGTTTTAATTTTAAAGCAGGATAAAAAATCCTGAGCCCTTTTTGTTTCTTTTGGCAAGATTTCTAAAATTTTCCCTTTGCTTTCTTTTACTAGTTTTCTAATCTCTACCCCTCTTTTAATCTTATCTATTTTTACCGGATAAAAACGGGGTAGTTTTTTGAGGAAATTTTTTGCTACCAGGAACCTGAAACTCTCCCCCATCCCGATTAAGGAAGAGCCACTGGAAGAAAAACTAAAAATAGCTAAATCCTCCAATTTTTCATTTTCTAAAATCCTTTCAAATATTTCAAATCCAATTGATTTAAAACCCTCAAAAGAATATATATCAGAAGAAGGAGTTAAATTATAAATCTTTTTTGCTTTTGAAAATTCCTGACATCTTTTAGTCGGTTCTTTTTCGAGAAAGATTTTTTCAGGATTAAAGGATTTAATTTTCTTTAATATTTTTTCTCTTTTTTCTTTTGATTTGGGCCTGGGATGAAAAAAAATAAAGAGCTTTAAATTGGCTTTATGGCAAAGGGCAGCGGCGGCTAGGGCGGCATTTCCAGTCGAAGAGATAGAAAACTCTCTCTTCCTATTTTGCCAAGCCCGAGATATTTGATAAGCCAAACCCCTCACTTTAAAGGAGCCCAGAGGATTCAAGTCCTCTCTTTTTAAATAAAAATTGGGAAGGTTAAGTTTTCTACCCAATTTTGAAAAATTCTCTTCTTTCGTCCACCCCTCGCCCAAAGAAAGACGAAATTTTAGCTGAACTGGCTCTCGATAAAGTTCGTTGTAGCGCCATATATTAAAACAATTTTTATCGATTAAATCTTTAAATTTCATAGATAAAATAATTATAGCGGAAATCTCTGATTAACTCCAATTAAAAAACCCGTTAGAATTTTTTTTCTAACGGGGTAAAAATCTTATTTAGCTTGGGATAGAAATACCCATTTTTTGACCAAGCCAAAGTGAAAAAGTAAAGGAAATCAGCGGCTTTATAATAAAGGGAATAAAGGAGAGTTTGGCTAACGCCAAGAAAAGTGCCGGCAATAATATCAAAAGACAGATGATTCCAACAATATCTCCTCGAAGTAATTGCATATTTAAACTCGTTAGAAAGGACGCGGCTTCCTAATGGGGTAAAGTTTAAATAGAAGTATATTAAAATTATTGAAAAAATCAAGGGATAGAGACTATTTAAGGGTTAAGTTTCATTTATTTAACCTGGGATAAAAAATCCTAATGACCTCCCAACCAAAAAAATAGCGAAAAGCAAAAACCCCACCTTTATGTGAAAGGATAAGAAAGAAAGGTGTCCTAATATAAAAAAGAGCGATAAAAAAATTATTAAAAGAGTGATAATACCAACGGTATCACCTTCGCGTAGTCACATCTCAAAACTTTAAGAGAAAAATTTTAAATTAAATTAAGACTATTAGTAATTATACAAGATGAAATTATATTAAATCTTTTTGAAAAATCAAGAGTTAGAAAGTATTTTTAAAAATTTTTTTCTGTTGCCATATTTACTTTGGAAAAAAGCTCCGCTTGGAGAAATCAAAATAATTTCACCTTCTCTTGATTTACCTTCAGCAATTTTGATTGCTTCTTTTGGGCTGACAACTCTTTTTATTAATTTTCTCTCTTTTTTAGAAAATAATTTTATAATTTTTTTAGAAACACTATCTTGAAATAAAATCAAATATTTGACGTTTTTTTTGACAAGGGTTGATAATTTCTTATAATTTGATTTTTTATCTTCTCCCCCAGTAATTAAAATTAACTTTTTCTTATAATCTTTTTTCTTGCCAAATAAAAGAGCCTTGATTGCCATTTCTGTTGACTCAGGAGTTGTTGAGGCAAGATTATTATAATACTTAATTCCTTTAATATCCCCAAGATGCTCTAGGCAGTTTTTAGGCCAGCTGAAGCTTTGAATTGCTTTTTCGATAATCTTTGGTTTAATTTTCGCTAAAAAACTTACAGCAATAGCCACCAAAACATCTTCCAAATGGCTTTGGGCCTGAAAAGAAAGTTCTTCCTTCTTGATAATGTTAATAACTTTTTTCTTTGTTTTAATTTTTAAATATTTACTTTTTTTATCAAAAAATACTCCCTCTTTTAACATTCTCTTTTTTGAAAAGAAAATTGCCTTACTTTTTATCTGATTTGCAAATTTTCTTACTGATAAGTCGTCATAATTTAAAATTGAGAATTCTTTTGGTTTCTGGAACAATAAAATTCTTTTTTTAAGTTCCTTATATTTTTTAAAGCTTTCGACTTCATCTAAGTGGTTCTTACTGATATTTAAAATAACTGCTATAAATGGTGTTTTTGTCAGGCTCGAAGGCTTAGATTTTGGACCCAACAACAAATTTTTATAGCTCATTAATTGTCTGTGACTGATTTCCAGAATCAAAAAATCATTTTTTCCCATTCGAGGAATTTTTGAAAGACACTGAACAGCTTTTTTATCATTACCACCATAAAAAGTATTTTTATTCGATGCCTTGAATATGTGATAAATTAGCCGAGAAGTAGTAGTTTTTCCATAAGAACCAGTGACCCCAATAATCTTGGCTGGCGCAAGAGCAAAGTAAATATTAATTATCCCAAAGAACGGGATTTTATTTTTAATTTTAAAAAGATAGCGATTTTCTTTATACAAAAACCAAGACTGAGGGGCAAAAATAAAATCAGCTTTATCTATGTCTTTGAGATAATTTTTTTCAAAAAAAAATTTTATTCTTTTTCTGTAAATTGAGAGTTTTGAAATTATTTCTTTTGTTTCCTTGAGAGAAATTCCAGGGTGATTTTTAATGAAGTCCCTTTGAAACTCAGCTTTTCGTATAAAATCGTGAGCAGTAATATTTCGAAAACCTTGGGTTAAAAAAAAATCGAGTATTGCCCATCCTTCCAAACCCGAAATGCCTATAATATGAATATTTTTTTGCTTAAATTTTTTAAGATCCATTATCATTTTAAATATTTTTCATTGGGATTTTCTTTTTCCACCCGCCAATCAGATGTAAATGGATATGAGAAATATGACCCGTCTTTCCAACATTAAAAATTAGTTTGCAAGCTTCAAAAATCTTTTGTTTTATAGCAATTTCCTTAGCTACAAAAATTAGCCTTCCCAAGAGAGCTAGTTCTTTTTTGTTAAATCTACCTTTCCATTCAATATGTTGTTTGGGGATGATAAGTAAATGGACAGGAGCTTCGGGATTGACGCTTTTAATTCCTATTACCTCTTCACCTTCGTAGAGAAATTTTGCGGGTATTTTTCTTTTGGCAATTTGACAAAAGACACAATCCATAATTATCCTTTAAGAACGTTTATTTAACTTTCTTTTTAATTTCTTTTACTATATCTTTTATAAAAACTATTTCTTGGATTCCTGTCTCCATATTTCTAATAATTACCGTATCTTCTAATGCTTCTCTTTGTCCTAAAATCAAGGTATATTTCACCCCTAATTTTGCTGCTTGTTCTAACTGAACTTTCAAGTTATCTTTTCCTACATTCTCCCCTATTATAATTTTATTTTTTCTAAACTCTTCAAGGAGTGTTAAGGATTTTTCTTTGGCTAATTCTCCCAATTGGGCTAGGAACATTTTGGGCTTTTTTTCAAATCTTTCTACTCTTTTTGCTAAGATATTAATCTTTTGTTCTCTTATCTCTTCGATAATTCTTTCAACACCTCCCGCTCCTCCAATTGCTGGCGTGTCTTTACCGCCCATCTGGTTGATTAAGTAATCATATCTCCCGCCGCCTATTAAAGCGCTTTGCCCTTCTTTTTTATCCTGGGGCACAAATTCAAAAACAGTTTTTGTATAATAGTCCAAGCCTCTAACCAGGTAGGGATTCAAGACGTAGGGTATTTGAATGGTATCTAAAATTTCAAGAACTCTTTTTAAATATTGATGGCAATCCTCGCAAAGAGAATTTACAATCTGAGGGGCGAATTTTTTCACTCTTTGGCATTTCTCTTCTTTACAGTCAAGGAGTCGTAATGGATTTTTCTTCAACCTTTTTTCACACTCTGGACAGATTTCTCTAAGTCGATTTTTATAATAATTTTTGAGTTGACGGAGATAATAGGACCGACACTCTTTACAACCAATAGAGTTAACTTCGACAATCCATTTAGATAAAGATAAATCTCTTAAAATATCGGAGAATATCTGGATTAAAAGAACGTCTTGGATTGGAGATTTGTCTCCAAAGATTTCAAAATTAAATTGCCAAAACTGTCGATAACGGCCTCTTTGGGGTCGTTCATAACGGAAGACGGGACCAAAACTCCAGAGTTTTACAGGCTTTGGTAAAGATTCCATCCCGTTTTGAATATAAGCACGAACGATTGACGGGGTGAATTCGGGCCGCAAAACTACTCTTTTCCCTCCTTTGGTTCTAAAGCTATACATTTGTTTTTCAACGATTTCGGTGTCTTGGCCGGTTCCTTTAACAAAAAGTTCTTCCTCTTCCAGGATGGGGGTGGTAATTTTGGAAAAACCATAAAAATTAGCGATAGAGCTTACCACTTCTTCAATTTTCAACCATAGAGGATACTCGCTTGGCAAGATGTCAAACATTCCTGAAACAGCATTGAATTTTCTCTTTCTTTTAGGCATATTTTGAAAGATTATAACAGAAAGGCAAGAC
>Ga0210015_1002673_pt1 | contig 16320 bp, 13 predicted proteins | sample CryGeymeta201522_FD_185471 | JGI IMG/M metagenome (GOLD analysis project Ga0210015, IMG submission 185471) | Groundwater microbial communities from Crystal Geyser aquifers in Utah, USA - Crystal Geyser metaG 2015-22 (SPAdes) (version 2) | ecosystem: Environmental > Aquatic > Deep subsurface >... | reverse complement strand
CAATCATGGCAAAAAAAGTCGGCTCGAACTATTCTTTATTGGATCGTTTTCTTTCTGCCGACCTGAATTTTGCCTTTTCTGCGCTTGCTGAAAGCGGGGGCGCCGCTCGCGCCGCTCCCAACCCTTCTTCAATTCCCCAAATGGTGACCCCACACGGATTCGAACCGTGGTACCGAGGCTGAAAACCTCGTGTCCTAACCGCTAGACGATAGGGCCGCGTATAATCGCTTCGCTCTCATGCAACAAGCATAAATAATTTTTTAAGTGTAATATTCAGTACCAGAATTATGAACGTCAAGTCTTTTAAAAGGACTATTTGGTGTAAAACCTATGTACCAAGATTAATCTTGCAAACTTTAAAGCAGATATACGTGATACATTTTTGGGTTTACCACGTGATCCGGCAAAGCCGGATTTTACGTGGTGAGGCCGGTGCGGATCGAACGCACGACCAACTGCTTAAAAGGCAGCTGCTCTACCACTGAGCTACAGCCCCAAATCAAAACTCTCTTGAACAAAAACCATAATACTTAAAATATAAAACAATAAAACAAATTAGTTTTGTATTTAGTATTCGAGACTGTTGAATATTTAGTAATATTTTACTCTGTTTTGTCATAATCTGTTTTTTCCTTTTTTTTAAGATACTCTTAGCCTTGTTTTTTCTTTGTTTTCCCTTTCTTTTTCGTCTTTTTTGTCCTTACTTTGTTTTTAATTACAGTACCTCCTTGGGGGATGGCAGTTTAGAGGTACTTTAACTAAACAAACTTGGTTCTCGAGACTGGTTAAAAGCATTATTCTTTTAAGATTAACTACCATGGCGGTCAGGTAAGCTTGGATGGCGTATTTCTTCAGCCCTAAATAGCGGCAGTGGTCAAATCCGTGACGTGTCTTTTCTTCTCCAAATTTCTTTTCTATTTGTTTTCTTTTTTTAACAGACTCCTGGTAAGTTGGGGAAGCAATCATTGCCAGCCAAGGTTCTTTATGGGGATCTTTCTTTTTAATTCTGGTTTCTTTTAGAATAATGGCGGAAACTAAGTTTTTCTCTTTCAAGTATTCATGATTGTCCCCGTCATCATAGGCTTTGTCTGCCGTGTAGATATTTTGTTTTGTTTGGTCTGTCTGCTTGGTATCGGTAATTCCCAGCCTTTCATCCTTTTCCACTAAGACCTGGAGGTGTTTCCCGTCATCTTCTTTGGCGGTAGTAATCTTTAAGCTGGTGATTAATCCCATTTCCTGGTTTAAACTAGTATGAGCTTTAAAACCATAAATCTGGTCTTTTACCATTATGTTTTTCCCTTCCCGGGTTTGTCTTTCTTTAAGACCTTTGGTTTTAAAACTGGCATCTGGATCACGGGGGAGATTTTTGCCATATCCCTGTTTCCTTTGCCTTTGTTTTTCTTTTTCCAGATTAACATTGGCGGTCGTATGGGTAGAATCAATAATCTGCAGTTTGCCAAAGACAATTTTTTTTCTCTTGGCAAAGATAATGATTTTGTTAAAAAGAGACTCCCAGGCTTTTTGTCCTTGAGCCTTAAGCAGTCTTTCCTTAAATACGGTTAGGGTGGAATTATCAGGAGGGAGTTCATCTACCCCCAAGCCGACAAAGTATTTAGCCAAGAGATTAAATCTAACCACGCTCTCTGCTTCCCTCTCGGAGATATTAAAAAGGTAGGGGATTAAAAGCATCCTTAATATTTTATCAGGAGCATAAGGAGTCGGACCGTATTCTCCTCCTCCCTTGTAGGCAGAAAGCATTCCCAAAGTAAATTTTTCCCAGGGGATTTCATCCTTCATTCTTACTAGAAAATTCTCTTTGGGTAATACCTGGGAATACAGGAAATTACCAAAGAAAGAATTAGTCGTGTCTGCCCGAAACCTGATATTAGCCATATTATTACCTCCTGACTACATTTTAAAAGAAAATGCTGCTGGAGAAAAGGAGATGTTATTCAACAGTCTCATTTAGTATTAGTATTAAATACTAGCAGGCAACATGCTACAATTATCTTGAAATTTTACCAGATATTTATTTATGATACTACCATTTTCGTTTCATTTCTATGGCCTCTTTATTGCCTTGGGATTGATTTTTGTTTATCTGTATTTAAAAGAGAATTCAAAAAGATTTAATTTACCTTTCTCTTTGGTAGAATCTGGCTATCTTTTTGGGGTTTTTTTTGCCATCTTGGGCGCCAGAGCCTACCACGTTTTAAGCTCTTTCCCTTACTATTTTAATCACCCACTGCGGATTTTTTTTGTTTGGGAAGGGGGACTGGGAATATTCGGATTAATCTTTGGTGTTTTTTGGGGGCTTTTTGTTTTCTCTAAATTCAAAAAAATTGATTTATGGAATCTTTTGAATTTATTCTTTCCGCCTTTGCTGGTCGCCCAGGCTTTGGGCCGAATCGGCAATTTTGTGAACTACGAAGGCTTTGGCCAGCCTACTAATCTTCCCTGGAAAGTTTTTATTCCGATTATTTTTCGCCCGGCCAGATATATTTCTTATTCTTACTTTCATCCAACTTTTTTTTATGAGTCTTTTTTGTGCCTGATTGCCTTTTTCTTATATTTCTTTTTAAGAAAAAGGTTAAAAAGAAACGATTTTGGTTTTGCTTATTATTTGGTGGCCTATGGACTTATCCGTTTCTTTACCGAATTTTTTCGCCTTGATACCTGGACAATTTATTCGTTTAAAATCGCCTACTTGCTCTCTTTTTTACTGGTGATTCTGGGGTTGGTGGTTTTTAAGTTAAAAAAGTCTTATGATTAAATTTGTTTTCTTAAGTAGTAAAGCTTGGCTCTTCTCACGGGAATGGACTTTTTAACTTCAATCTTGGTAATAGTAGGTAAATTGGCAGGGAAAATTCTTTCCACCCCAATATTCATCGCCCCGACTTTTCTGACCGTAAAAGTCCGGCTGTTTTCACTGCCTTTAATAGCAATTACTCTGCCCTCAAAGGTTTGTTCCCTTTCATGGTCCTTTTCTGTGATTTTTTGATTGATGGTGACTATGTCGCCAATCGAAATTTTTTTGCCGGCGACGTCTACTTGATTTGCCATAGGCAGATTTTAGGTTATTTTGCCTCGTTTTGCAAGAGCGTTTTTATTTGCTCTTCCATTTCCGGAGTATAATTAACGCCGAAATTCAGTTCCAGTTTCCTCGGCCCGCCGTTGCCGTTTTCAAAAACCAGAATTCCCATTTTGTCGCCGTGGTTCTCTTTGAGGATTTTATTCATATCCATGAGCTTCTTGGTCGGGGTATTTTTAGGCACCCTGATTAAAAAATCGAATTTATTCTCTTCGGCGGAAAGAAGTTTTCCTTTATCCACTAGAATGGCGGCGGCGTTATCTCTTTTTTCGATTTTGCCCTCGACGATGACCACTTTATCCTTAATCCAAACTTCCCGGTAGGCGGCATAGGTTTTGGGAAAAATTACCAGATCGATTTTACCGGTTTCGTCCTCCAGGGAACCGAAAGCCATTTCCGAGCCATTCCTCTTGGTTACCACTATCCGCAGCGAGTTTAAAATGCCGCCGACTTTCACTTTTTCTCCGATTTCCCTCATTTCCAATTCCAGGTTGCCGATTTTATTTTCTATTTCCAGATTAACGGAGGAAAGAAGCTGCGAAAGCGGGTTGGCCGTCAGATAAAAACCCAAAAGTTCTTTTTCCAAGGCCATCAATTCATCTTTTTTAAACTCGTCAATTCGGGGAAAATCATCGGGAGGAATGGTAATTTTCCCTTCCTCCCCGGCGCCGAATAAACTGGCCTGTCCACCCGAGCGCTCTTTTAGAAGAAGATCACATTTGTTTTTTAGGGTGTCAAGTCCGGCCAGCATCGAAGACCGCTTGCCGAATTTGTCCATCGCCCCGGCTTTAATTAGGCTTTCCAATACTTTTTTATTGACTTTTTGGCCGTTGACCCGCAGGTAAAAGTCGCAAAAGCTCTCAAATTCGCCATTTTCCCTTGCTTTAAAAAGTTCCCCCAGGGCCGCTTCCCCAACATTTTTAATGGCGGTTAAGCCGAACCTAATGGCTTTGCCGCCCAACGATTTCTCGTTTCTCTCGATACTAAAGCCGGCTTTAGATTTATTGATATCGGGCGGCAAAACAATCATGCCAGTTTTCTGGCATTCGACCACTCCTTCCACAATTTTATCCGTATTGTCAGATTCGGCTGTAAGAAAAGCGGTCATGTATTCCACCGGAAAGTGGGCTTTTAAATAAGATGTTTGGTAAGAAACAATACCATAAGAAGCCGCATGCGCTTTATTAAAACCATAGCCCTGAAAAGGTACGAATAAGTCCCAAATTTGTTCGGCTTCTTCTTTAGACATGCCCGAGTTTTTGATACAACCTTCAACAAAGATGGTATGCTGCTTAGCCATTTCTTCAGGCATTTTCTTGCCAATGGCCGTTCTTAATTTGTCAACCGTTTTCCAGTTATAGCCGGCTAACTCCAAGGCGGTAAACAAAATATCTTCCTGGTAAACCATAATCCCGTATGATTTGTCCAAAAAACTTTTCATTTTGGGATGAAGATATGAGACGGCGCTCTTTTTATTTTTGCGGGCGATAAATTCCGGAATATTAGCCATTGGACCCGGTCTAAATAAAGCAATCATCACCATTAAATCTTCAACACGATTTGGTTTGAGTTCTTTAAGCCATTTGGTCATGCCGGAACCGCCTAATTGAAAAGTTCCCATGGTTTCTCCTCGGGAAAGCATTTCAAAAGTTTTTTTGTCATCTAATGGCAAATGAGCCAAATCGATTTTTTCGCCGGTTTCCCTTTCGATGATTTCTACCGCCGCTCCTAAGATGGAAAGGTTTCTGATCCCCAGAATATCAAATTTGACCAAACCCACCTCTTCACAGGCGTGCATTTCGTATTGGGTGATGATTTTTTCGCCGCTGGTTTCCAGTTGCAGCGGGGTAAAATTGGTGATGGCTACCGGTGAAACCACAATTCCGGCGGCGTGGATGGAACATTGTCTCGCATTGCCTTCAATATCTTTAGCGATGTCCAAAATTTTCTTTGCTTCCGGGTCGCTGTCATACAAAGCCTTTAAGTCGGGCGTACCCGAAAGGGCCTTTTCTATGGTCATGGGAAAGCCTTGAGCGCCTTCGGGAATGAGCTTGGCAATTTTGTCGGGAAATGAATAAGGGTGGCCCAAAACCCGGCCGACGTCCCGCACCGCCGCCCTGGCCAGCATCCGGCCGAAAGTGCAGATTTGAGCGACTTTATCCTTACCGTATTTTTCGGTAATGTAGGCAATCAATTCCTCCCGGCGGTTGTCGGCAATATCCAAGTCGATATCCGGGGGCTTGGGGCGGAACGGATTAAGAAATCTTTCGAAAGGAAGATGGTAACGGAGCGGGTCAACCGTAGTAATCCCCAGGCAGTAAGAAACAATCGAGCCGGCGGCCGAACCCCGGGTATTAGTAATAATCCCTCTTTGGGAACACCAATTGACCAAATCGGCCATCACTAAAAAATACGAAGCGTAGCCTTTTTGAATAATCACCTCAAGCTCATATTTCAGCCGCTCTTTTACTTCCGCCGTGAGGTCGGGATAACGCCAAGATAAGCCTTCTTCGGATAAATCTTTCAGGGCCTCGGGGGCGGATTTACCCGGGGGAAGTTCAAAAACGGGAAAATTCCATTTTCCCAATTCAATTTCCACCTTAACTTTTTCGGCAATTTTAACTGTATTTTCCAGGGAGTCTGGAAGATCGGCAAAAATATCCGCCATTTCTTCCTTCGTCCTTAAATAAAAAGTGGGGGTATCGACATAGCGCAGCCGGTCCAAATCCGAAACCTGTTTACCTGTGGAAATACAAACCAAAACGTCTTGAATAAAAGCATCGGTTTGCTTTAAATAATGCACGTCGTTGGTGGCAACCAAAGGAATTCCAAACTCACGACTTAATTTAATGACACCGGTGACCCATTTATCTTCTTCAGCTTGTATAATTTTTAATCTGTCTTTTATAACCGGCTCTTTGGCTTCTTTTAAATAATCCTTATAAAAGTGTCTTTGGATTTCGAGGTAGTAGTCGTCTCCCAAAATCTCTTGGTACCAGTTGGCGGTTTCTTTGGCTTTCTCGTAATGATCTCCAATTAAAAATTCACCAATTTCACCGGCTGGACAGGCGGACAGGCAAATCAATCCCTCATGATATTTTTTCAAAAGCTCCCGGTTAAAACGCGGGCGGTAGTAAAAGCCCTCAATGGCGGCAATGGAGGAAAGTTTCATCAGGTTTTGATAGCCTTGAAAATTTTTGGCCAAGAGTATCAGGTGATTATTTCCCTTATTGTTCGTGTCCTTCAAAAAATGGTCATGGTTGACAGTATAGCCTTCCATGCCGATTATCGGCTTGATGCCCTGTTCTTGGCACTCTTTATAAAAATCAATCGCGCCGTACATCACTCCGTGGTCGGTTAAAGCAATCGCCGGCATACCGAGTTCCTTGGCCCGGGCAACCAGGTTTTTTATCTTCGGCAGACCATCCAAAAGCGAGTATTCCGAATGGACATGAAGATGGACAAAATTAGCCATTTAATTCCTAATTCTTTCTTTAATTTTATCGATACTAATCAATGCGCCGGTTTCTTTTTTAACCAGGCCCACAATCATACCCAACGCTTGAATTTTTCCTTTTTTATATCCCTCTATTGCTTCAGGGTGATCTGACAAAAGCTTATCAATGGTTTTATCAATTTCTTCTTCACTAACAGTAGAAATTGTTTTGTGGAAGAGAATATATTCAATTAATTTTTCCGGTTTTAAATTTTCCGAAGCCCTTTTGTTAATTATGGTGTTCGCCACCTCAACACCCCCAATGCCTTCAGTAACCCCAACTCTTACGCAATCTTCGTAAAAATCCGCCGTTTCTTTTTCATCCGTCAGAATTTTCGCCTGATACTGGCTCAATTGATATTGAGCCACAAAACGTTTTCGTTTTTCTTCCGGTAATTCATAATTCGTAATTCTTAATTCATAATTCTTAATTTCTTTTTCCGAAAATTCAAAAGGCGGAATATCCGGCTCGGGAAAATAGCGATAATCTGAGGCTTCTTCTTTTTCTCTTTGAGGGACAGTTTCTCCTTTTTCTTCATTCCAACCACGGGTTTCCTTGTTGCCTCTCCCTTTTTCTAAATGATCGTTTTCGAACTTTTTAAGTTGTCTGTCAACTTCATAATCAATTGCTTTTCTGGCAAATCGAAAAGAATTAATATTTTTTAATTCCACAATCGGTGTATAAAATAATTGTCCGTCTTTATCTATTTCCAAATTAACATTTGGTTCCAGCCGCATAGAGCCTTTTTCCATATCAGCGTCAGAAATCCCTAAATATTTCACCACCTGGTAAATTTTTTCTAAATATTCTTTGGCTTCTTCTGAAGAATTTAAATCCGGCTCGGAAACAATTTCCACCAAGGGAACGCCGCTGCGGTTAAAATCTATTAAGGTTACGTTTTCTCCTTCAACTTTATGGTGCAAAAGTTTGGCCGTATCTTCTTCAAGGTGTATTCTTCTAATTCTAATTTCCTTTCTGCTCTCAAGAATAACTTTACCTCCCAAAATAAACGGTTCTTCATATTGACTGATTTGATAACCCTTAGGTAAATCGGGATAAAAATAATTTTTCCGGTCAAAATGAGCATTCTTTTGAATCTCTCCACCAAAGGCCAAACCTAAGAGCAAAGTCCATTCAATCGCTTTTTTATTGGGAACCGGCAGAGCGCCCGGAAGGCCTAAACAAACCGGACAGGTTTGAGTATTCGGCTCCTTCCCAAAATGCTCTGAAGGACAACCGCAAAACATCTTGGTTTTAGTCCGTAATTCTGCATGAACTTCCAACCCAATAATAATTTTATTTAATTTCATGATTGTTCGCAAAATATTTAAAAATACTTTCCTCCTTAGAGAGAATAAAACCTTCCATTTTATCGAAAAATAAAACAATAGTGAACAAAAATAGGGCCGCCAAAATAAAGAAGGGCCTGACGCCGATAATATCAACGATCGTGGAAGAAAAAAGAATTGAAGGCAAAACCAAGACATTAGCGAAAAATCCCCAGGCAGCATAAACTCTGCCCCTTAAAATTGGTGGAGTATTTTCCTGGACTAAAGTTTGGTTGGGAACAGTGATAAAAATAATAGAAATGCCAAATAAAAGCATCAAGGGAACAATCAGCCAATACCGATAAATACCCAAATATGGCAAAGCAACGGCGATAAAGGAAAGTACAAACAAAGCTAAACCAAAACCAAATTTCATTAAGATACTTTTCCTATTTTCATGGCCAAACCGATTCATTAAATAAACACCGATTAAGGCTCCTAAACCGGCAGGAACAACCAAAATCGGTCCGGCGTGCTGCATCGACATATTGAGAATGTCTCTGGATAAATTTGGAATGGTAATGGCAATAACGGTCAAAAAAATTTGGAGAAAGACCATTAAGACTATCGGAAATAAAATTATTTTAGAATTTTTAATGAAAGAGTAGCCAAACTTGGTTTCTTTTAAAAACCGGGAAAAACTATTTTTATGGAAAATTTTTTTCGGTTCATTTTTGGGTAAAAAATATACCGCCACCGCCGCTGTCAACAAAGAAATGGCAGAAATCCAAACAGGATTATTTTTACCAAATAAAGTCATTAAAATACCCGAGACGCCCAAACCAAAAATCAAAGCGCCTTGAGAAGTTAAAACAAAGAGGCTGTTGGCTATCTTAAGGCCTTCCTTTTTAACCAACCAAGGCAAAAAGGCCGCCTCTGCCGGTCCGTAAAATTGATTTAATAAGGAATACAAAAAAACAATCGGATAAATCAAATAAATTTTATGACCTATAAAAAGAAACAAAAATATGGTCATTCCTTGGATGAAATTTGTCACCAAAAGAGTTTTTCTTAAACTCCAGCGGTCAATAAAATAGCCGGAAAAGGGACCAAGAAAAAATCCTGGTAAAAAAAGGAAAAACCAGAGGAAGGAAACAGCGACAGTCGAACCGGTTTTTTCATAAATTCTGGTTGCCATGACAAAAGTAATCATGTTTATCGTTATCTGAGATAAAATTTGTGATATCCAAAGAAGTTTAAAATTTTTATTTTCCTTGATAAATTCTTTAATTTCTTGTCTTTTCATAAAATATTTGGTTTCTTGTTTATTTTAAAAATTTCTTCTGACATTTTGGCTAATTTTAATATGAGACCTTCAGAAAACCTCGGACCGATTATTTGTAATCCTACCGGAAGCCCGTTTTTAGTAAAACCGCAGTTGATATTAATTCCAGGAATACCGGCAATCGCAGAAGCCTCAACAAATATATCTTGCATTTCTCCAAACATTGCTTGATCTTTAGTGGCGCCAATCGCCAAAGCGGTAGAAGGACTAGTTGGCGCAATTAATAAATCGACGTTCTTAAAAACTTCATCAAAATCATTAATGATCATAGTGCGGATTTTTTGTCCTTTTAAATAATAAGCATCATAATAACCGGCAGATAAAGTATATGTCCCCAGCATAATTCTTCTTTTGGCTTCATTGCCGAAAAAAGTCCGGCCATTACCAAATCTTATGCCGTCGTATCTTCCTAAATTTGAGGAAACTTCCGCTCTTTGCAAAATAGTATAGTCAGCAATGGCATAATGCGGATCAAACAAAGAAACATTTTTTGCTTCTGCTACCAATTCTTTTATTTTTAAAATTGCTTTATTAACAATTTCTTTTACTTCATTTTCCATTTCGGTAGGAAAGTATTCTGCCGGAATACCAATTTTTATTTTTTTTATCTCTAAATTATTGTTTGCTTCAAATGAAACAGTGGTTGCATCATGGGCGTCTTTTCCCCGCAGGATTTGAAAGATTGTTTCACTGTCAGCGACATTTTTAGTCATTGGTCCAGGACAGTCAAAAGAAGAAGCCATAGCAATCACCCCGTAACGGCTAATAACTCCATAAGAAGGTTTAAAACCGACAATACCGCACCAGGAAGACGGCTGTCTGATCGAGCCGGCGGTTTCACTGCCGATAGCGGCCAGACACAGGTTGGCGGCAACCGCGGCAGCTGACCCGCCGGAAGAGCCGCCGGGCAATCTTCCCAAATCCCAGGGGTTTTTGGTAGTAAAAAACTGTGAAGTTTCGGTTGAAGATCCATGAGCCCAGGCGTCCATATTGGTTTTACCTAAAATAATTGCTCCGGCTTCTCTTAATTTCTCCACTACAGTCGCGTCATAGGGAGGAAGAAAATTTTCCAATACTGTTGAAGAAACGGTAGTTCTTAGACCTTTGGTTAAAAAATTATCTTTTATTGCCAAGGGAATGCCCCAAAGAGGTTTTTTTTCATCAAATCCTTTGTCGTCCAACTCTAGAGCTTCTGATAAAGCGTTTTCATTCAAGGTGAGAAAAGCATTAATTTTATCATCAATTCTTTGAATCTCGCAAAGGCAGGAAGACACTAACTCTTTAGCGGAAAATTTCTTTTTTCTTAAGCCGGCTCGCGCTTCGCTAATGTTTAATTCGTTTAAATTCATTAAAATATTGCTTTAGTTTTAAAATATCCTTTGACAATAGCTTTAGCATTTTTAAGCGCTTCATCTTGAGTTAAAGAGGGTTTAATTACATCATCTCGAGTGACATTCTTAAGTCCGGTTGTCTGAAAAGTTGGCAAAACACTTTCAGTTTTTAATTCATTTAAGCGTTCTACATAATCCAAAGTTTCGGAAAGCTGTCCACCAAAAACCTTGACTTCTTCTTCACTTAAAGTCAGATTGGCTAACTTGGCGATATGCAAAACTTCGTCTTTAGTTAATCGATTCATTTTCTTTAAAATTTATAATTTAAAATTTAAAATTAGCTTTATTCCATTGCCTCTAAAGCCTTAATTCTTTCTTCAATGGGCGGATGAGTATTAAAAAGAGATTGAAGCCTTGAAATTTTTCCGTCTTTTCCCTTAAGCGGATTAACGATGTAAAGTGAGGCAGTCGCCCGGTTAGCAGTCTCTAAAGGCTTTGGGTCGGCACTTATTTTTTTTAAAGCGGAGATTAAACCCGAAGGCTGGCGGGTAATCATGGCTGAACCGGCATCGGCCAAGAATTCTCTTCTTCTGGACAAAGCGAGCTGTATCAGCTTACCGATTAAGGGTGAAAGAAGCGCCAGAATCAGGCCAAAAATTAAAACCAATCCGCCTATTCCTTCTTGGTCATTGCTTCTCCTTCGTGACCAGGAGCTTCGCATTAAAAAATCGGCCAGTAAGGTAATCATGCCGACCAAAACAACGACTACCGACATCAGTCTCATATCGTAATTTTTGATATGAGACATCTCATGGGCAACCACGCTTTCGATTTCCGTCTTATCCAATTTGTTCAACAGACCGGTGGTGGCGGCAATAATCGCATGCTTCGGATCTCTTCCAGTTGCAAAAGCGTTTGGCGCAGAATCATCAATGACATAAAGGACCGGCATTGGCAAACCAGTCGCCAAAGAAATGTTTTCCACTGCCGAGTAGAATTTAAAATCTTTAGACTTTGAGGCCGGTCTGGCGCCTGAAACTGACAAAATAATTTTATCTGAATACCAGTAACCAAAAAAGCTGGTCAATCCGGAAAAAATTAAAGCAAATCCCACAAAACCATAGCCGTAGCCCAAAGCTCGACCAATAAAATAAACAACAGCGGTTACAAAAATCGCAAATAATCCAATTACCAAAGCTGATCGCCTTTTATTGCGATCAACTTGTTCATAAACATTCAGCATTTTTAAAGCTTAACCTTTGGGGTTTTAGCTTCCTCGGCACTGACTTCCAAATGTTCTCCAGACACCGGTGTGTCTAAGCCTTTTTCTTGAGTAAACCTAAAGATACTGGCCATAATATTGCTGGGAAAAGTTACTACCTTAATATTATAGTCTGCGGTTAAGTCAATCAAGGTTCGGCGTGAATACATTATTTTGTCCGCTGTATCTCGCAGTTCGTCCATTAATTTGTTAACCGATTCAACCCCTCTAACTTGAGGAGTACTTTCGACCAAAGCCCTGAAAGCAGCTATGGTCTTTTGCATTAAATCACTGGCTTTGGACATTTTCCCCAAATCATTTTGTGAAGTTGCCTCCATAATTGCTCTTCTGGCATCGGTCAATGATTTAAAAATTTCTTTTTCGTGTTTTAAATAACCTTTAACGGATTCAATCAAGTTAGGAATAAGATCAGCCTGTCTTTTAAGCTGATTGCCGATTTCCTGGAGGGAAGCTTTTATTCTGGTTTTAAGGGTGACAAACTGGTTGTAAACCGACCAGAAATAAAAAGCAATACCCGCTAATATGATTAACCAAATCATTTATTTATTCACCTCCTTTCCTCAAAGTATAGCACTTAATTTATCCTTGGGTAAAGTGTTAAGAATATCTTTCTTCTCTGCCCAACCACGGCGGGCAACGGAAACGCCAAACTCCATTAGCTCCATTTGCTCAACAGCGTGAGAATCGGAATTAATAACTAATTTAATTCCTGCTTTTATGGCTTCTCTTACCAAAATGTCAGGTAAATCAAGCCGATCTGGCCAAGCCGATATTTCTAAAAATTTACTTTTTTTAAGGCAAAAATTAAAAATCTTTTCCCAATCAAGTTCGTAACCTTCTCTAACGCCGATTTTTCTGCCGGTGGGATGGCCAAAAATTTTTACTTTGGGGTGGGAAAGTCCGACAATAACTCTTTTGGTCATTTCTTCGCGGTTTAAATTAAAACTGGTGTGGATGGAGGCAATGGCGTAATCAAGAAAAACGAATCCTTCTTCCGGAATGGCCAGTTCTCCCGAAGGTTGGATATCAATTTCCAAGCCATTTAAAATCTTAATGGGTAAGTTTTGTCCTCTTTGTTTATTTTCCTTTTCATACGAGTAAATAAATTGGTCAAAGAACTCTTTCTTCTTTTGTAAAATGTTTAAAATCTCTCGCTTTGAATGTTGAGAGAAAGAAGGATTGTGCTCGGTGAAACCGAGGTAATCGTAACCTAAACTTTCCCCTTTACTGACCATTTCTTTCAGCTCTGATTCTCCTAAATCATGACTCGTCTCAATGGGGAAATTGGTGTGCAAGTGTAAGTCCCCTTTAATATCTTTTAATTCTACCAGTTGAGGTATTTTTCCTTCTTCGGCGATTTTTATTTCATTAGTCCCCTCTCTTATTTCCGGAGGAATGTACTCCAAGCCTAGATAATTATAAAAATCTTTTTCTGTACTAAAACTTTTAATTTTTGAATTTAACTTTTGATTTTTAACTTTTAACTTTTTAATCATTTTAATCCCGTATTCCGACAAAGACAGTCCTTTTCTTAGGGCATATTCCCGCAAATAAATATTGTGCTGCTTACTGCCGGTGAAATACTGAAGCATGGCTCCAAAATCCTTAGGATAAGCAAGCCTTAAGTCAACTTGTTGGCCGCTTTCTACCACAACCCTGGCCAAAAGTTTTTCGCCCTGGCTGATAATTCTTTTAATTTTTGGATATTTATAAAAGAACTCCATCACTTCTTTGGGCTTATTGGTGGCAACGGCCAAATCAATGTCACCAATCGTCGCCAATCTTCTTCTTAGACTTCCTAATGGATAAGCCTCAAGAACCAAAGGATTAGTTTTAAGATAAGTAATGAGGCTGTCGGCAATCTCCTTTGCTACATACAAAGGCATTCGATTTTCTTTAGTTTCACCTTTTTCAAAAACTTCAATTCCCTTAAGAATCAATTCTTCGGATTTTTCACCAAAGTTTTCTAGATTTTTCACTCTGCCTTTGGAAATTGCTTCTTTAAGTTCTTTCAAGGCTGTATCAGCCCTAATTATATGTAACTTCCTGGCTAAAACAATCGCTTTTTTAGGTCCAATCCCGGGAATTTTATCAAAAACAAACAAAGATGGCGGTACAGAAGCAAATAACTTTTCAAATTCTTTAACCTTACCGGTTTTAAAAAGTTCATCCAAATGTTGGGCAATACTTTCACCCACAGCGGGAATTTCCTTAAGTTTGCCGTCATCCCAAAGATCTTTTAAGTCGGAGGTAGAGTGTTCGATGGAAACGGCCGCTTCTTCGTAGGCACGGATTTTAAAAGGGTTGCCGTTTTGGGCCTGGTAAACCGAAGCGACCTTACGAAGCAATTCGGAAATGTCAGAATTTGTAAAGTATTTACCCATTGCCAATATATTAAAATATGTTGACGTAAACGGCAAGCGACAAGTATAATATGGAATAACTAACTAATTTCATATAAGGATCCGTAGTGTAGCAGTTAACACGTCCGCCTGTCACGCGGAAGATCGCCGGTGCGAATCCGGTCGGGTCCGCCAAGATTTTCCCTCTTGCTTTTTTTACTTAAATAAGCTAAAACTATAACTAAGAAATTTTTTAAACTGCCCAAACTTTCCGAGAGGAGGTGAAGCAGTTTTTTTATGGCAAAAAAATCATTAGTCAAAGTTGTAAAGTCAGCCGAATCAACCATCAGCATTTTTTTGGGTGTTTTGGTAGTGGTAGTCATCGGTGTTTTGCTTTTCAGATATTTCCGTAATTTTTCTCTTTCTAAAAAAGTAGAGAATGTTGGTATTGAAAATATTTCTACCGAAGAAAGCTCTGAAAAATTCAATAGTGAATTACCTACCAAATATGTGGTAGTTGCCGGCGATTCGCTCTGGAAAATTTCGGAAAAGTATTTCGGTTACGGCTATAACTGGGTCGATATCAGCGCCGAAAACAAATTAAGAAATCCCGGAATACTTTTGGTTGGTCAAGAATTAACTATTCCAAATGTTCCTGTAAAAAAGCCTCTTTTAGCAGAAAATGTTAAACAAAAAGTGGCAAACCCAATTACCGGAAGCAAATATACCGTAGTTAAGGGTGATAACCTTTGGAATATTAGTGTCAGGGCTTACCAGGACGGCTTTAAATGGGTAGAAATCGCCAAAGCCAACAATATTGCCAACCCTAATATTATTCATGTTGGTAATATCTTGTCCCTTCCACGCTAAGAATAGGTTTCTTAAATATCTTTCTCCGGTTTCTCCGGAAGTTATTTTGTTGTAAAATAGGCAAATAAGTCACGGTTCAATGTTTCCGGACTTTATCCCGCAAGCGGTGGTAGTTCAGTGGTAGAATGTCTCCTTCCCAAGGAGAAGGTCAGGGGTTCAAATCCCCTCCACCGCTCATAACAATTGTTGCGGGACAAGGAAGTGAGACGGGAGTTTATCCGCCTTTGACGGGACTCCCGTATCCCGCTCCAGATGTAACAGAAATAACTAGAAAGTTATTAGTAAATTACATTAAAATAACAATTTAGATGAAAAGTTCGAAATACCGGGATCTGATTCTAAAACAGGCCGATAAATACTACCGCGAATACGACGGCATTGATACATCTCATGATATAAATCATTTTCTCCGGGTTGAACGAGTTGCTAAAAAAATGGCCGAACAAGAAGGAGCTGATTTGGAAATAGTGGAGGCAATGTGCTTACTGTTTGATGTAGCACGTATGATGGAAGACAAAGGAGAAATTGAAGATCACGCTCAAGAAGGAGCTAAGATAGCCAAAAAAATATTAACTGAAGTTGGGTTTCCGTCTAGTAAAATTGACGCGGTATACTACGCAATCACTGTTCATAGGCGAAGTGTTGGTATAAATCCAAATACAATTGAAGCGAAGATACTACAAGATGCTGATTATCTGGATGCTATGGGTGCTATAGATATTGTTCGGGTTATCTTGTCGTCTATCCAATCTAAAAAGTACAAAAAGCCTATTTACCTGGATAAACCGTTTACAGAAGACATTTACGATGACTCTTCAGTAATTCATTTTATTGTTTCACAGATTAAACATCCTAAAATTCAACCGGAGAATTTCCACACAAAGTTAGGGAGGGAATTAGCTAAAGAAAGGTACAAGTTTATGAAGGAATTTGTCGACAGATTCTTGGCTGAATGGGAAGGAAATAGTTAAAATCAGTATTAAAGAAATGAAAAGAATTATTTTATTTTCGCAAGCAACAGAAAGTAACCGGGAGACGATATTGAATCTCATTTTTACTAACGAGATCGAAAACAAAATATTGGCATATATGCCGAGTGACGGCGCCAATTGTCCGCAAAAGTATCAGGACGAGTGGATTGGTTACTCCCGAAAATATGGCGCTGAATTTAGATATATTGATAATTCTATTGAAAATTCTTCTGGCGAGGCGGAGAAACTACTTGGGGCAAATATTTTAATTATTACTGGAGGAAATACTTTTATCTTACTTAATAATCTCCGTAAATCAGGAC
>Ga0210015_1002672_pt1 | contig 16321 bp, 19 predicted proteins | sample CryGeymeta201522_FD_185471 | JGI IMG/M metagenome (GOLD analysis project Ga0210015, IMG submission 185471) | Groundwater microbial communities from Crystal Geyser aquifers in Utah, USA - Crystal Geyser metaG 2015-22 (SPAdes) (version 2) | ecosystem: Environmental > Aquatic > Deep subsurface >... | reverse complement strand
CGCTGTTCAACGCGGCGGGGCCGTGGGTCGAGACGGTGCTGGGCAATTTGGCGGGCGTGAACGCGCAGCGGCGCGTGCGGCTGGTCAAGGGCAGCCACATCATCCTGAAACGCTGGTGGAGCGGCGCGCATGGCTATGTGCTCCAGAATGACGACAAGCGGCTGATCTTCGTCAACCCGTATTTCGACGATCTGGCGCTGGTCGGCACCACCGACATTCCGTTCAATGGCCGCCCCGAGGACGTGGCGACCGGCGCGGACGAAGTGGCGTATCTGCTGCGGGTGCTGAACCGCTATTTCGAGGCGTCGCTGACGGCGGCGGACGTGATCGCCGACTACTCAGGCGTGCGGCCGCTGTTCGATGACGACAGCGCCAAGGGCGCCTCCGCCGTGACCCGCGACTACGCGTTCGAGCTCGACGGCGGCGCGGGCCGCGCGCCGATCCTGTCGGCGTTCGGCGGCAAGATCACCACCTACCGCAAGCTGGCCGAGCACGGACTGGAAAAGCTCAAGCCATTTTTCCCGCAGATGAAAGGCCCGTGGACCGCCAACGCGCCCCTGCCAGGCGGCGCCATGCCGGACGCGGACTTCGAGCGCTGGCTCGCGGTGTTCGCCAAGGCGCGGCCATGGCTCCCGGCGCCGCTCGCGCGCCACTACGCCCGCGCCTACGGGACCGACGCAGAGACGCTGCTTGAGGGGGCGGGCGCGCTGGGCGATCTGGGCCGCTGCTTCGGCGGGCTGTTCTACGAGCGCGAAGCCCGCTGGGCCATCGCGCGCGAATGGGCGCGCGCGCCCGAGGACGTGCTGACCCGGCGCACCAAGCACGGGCTTTTCATGACGCAGGCCGAGCGCGACGCTTTCGCGGACTGGATGACGCAGGCGAGGCAAGCCGCATGATCCCCTACGCCCGCCTGAAGGCCTCCCCCGCCTTCGCCGCGTTGCGCGCGCTCTCCGCCCGGCTGGGCGCGGAGCCGCTCCAGGTGCAAGGCGCGGGAGGCAACACCTCGCTGAAGGCCGGCGGCGCCATGTGGATCAAGGCGTCGGGAACCTGGCTGGCGGAGGCCGCGACGCGCGACATCATGGTTCCGGTGGACGCGGAACGCCTGTTGGCGGCGGTGGAGCGGGGCGACCCCGACTGCGAGAACGCGCTCGATTTTGTGCCCCACGGCGAGACCGACAGCGCGCTGCGCCCGTCGATCGAGACCACGCTGCACGCCGTGATCCCCGCCCCGGTGGTGATCCACACCCATTGCGTCGCCACCATTGCGACCGCGATGCGCGCCGACGCGGCGGCGGTGACGGCGGCGCAGCTGGGCGACATGGGCGCGATCCATGTTCCCTACGTCAAGCCCGGCCTGGCGCTGGCGCAGGCGATCCTCGCGCGGCTGCGCGCCGACACGCGGGTTGTGGTGCTCGGCAACCACGGCCTGATCGCCTGCGGCGAGACCTGCGCCGAGGCGGAGGCGACGCTGCGCGAAGCGTCGCGACGGCTTGAGCCGGTCGTCGCGCCGCAGGATGGCCCGGCGCAGGATGGCCCGGCGCCCGGCCTCGCCGTGCTGCTCAGCCCCGCGCACGTCGCCGCGCCGGGCGCGGCGGTTAACGCGCTGGCGCGCCACCCTGCCCGGCTGGCGATCGCGCAGCGCGGCTCGTGGTATCCCGACCACGTGATCTTTCTCGGCCCCGCCGTCGCCGTAGCGGCGCCGGGCGAGACCGCCGCCGCCGCCTCCGCCCGCGTCACCGCCGATTCCGGGCGCGCGCCGGTGCTGATCCTGCTGCCCGGTCTAGGCGCCGCGATCCGCGCCGACGCCTCGCCCGGCGCGCGGGCGCTGGCGCAGTGCCTGGGCGACGTGATGGCGCGGGCGGACCCCGCCGCGCCGCTGGTCGCGCTGACTGCGGCGCAGGAGGCGGAACTGATGGACTGGGACGCGGAGAAATACCGCCAGAGCCTCGACGCGGCCAGGGCGGGCGCATGAGCCGCGATCTCGCGCCCCGCGTCGATGTCGGCGCCCACGCCGCGTCGGCTCAGCGCCCTTGCGGCGCGGCGGTCCCGGACGCGGAGGGCCGGAACACGGCGGAGGCCGGAGCATGAGCGGTGATCTCGCGCTCGGCGTCGATGTCGGCACCTCCGGCGCGCGCGCCGCGCTGATCGGGCGCGACGGTGCGACGGTGGCCGAGGCGCGCGCCGCCATGACGGAAGCCGGAGACGACCGCCGCGCGCCCGCCGTCTGGGAGGGCGCGGTCGCGCTTGCGCTGGCGCGGCTGGGCGCGATCGCCGATCTGGGCCGCGTCGGCGCGCTGGCGGTGGACGCGACCTCGGGCACCGTGCTGGCGCTCGACGCGGGCGGCGCGCCGGTCGGCGCGGCGCTGATGTATGACGACGCGGTGGACGACCCGGCGATCCCGGCGCGCATCGCGCAGCTTGCACCGCGCGAAAGCGCGGCGCACGGCGCGGCATCGGCGCTGGCGCGGGCGATGGTTCTGGCGCGGCGCGCGGGCGTGGCGCGCATCGCGCATCAGGCCGACCGGATCGCCGATCTCTTTTCCGGGCCGGGCGGCCCGTCGGATGAGAGCAATGCGCTCAAGACCGGCTACGACCCCGTGGCGCGGCGCTGGCCCGACTGGCTCGCCGCGCTGCCCTTCGACCCCGCGCTGCTGCCGCAGGTGATCGCCGCAGGCGCCCCGCGCGGCGTGGTGAGCGCGCAGGCCGCGCGGCGCTTCGGCCTGCCGCAAGGCGCGGCGGTGGTCGCCGGCGTCACCGACGGCTGCGCCTCGTTCCTCGCCACCGGCGCCGGGGCGCCCGGCGACGGCGTGAGCGCGCTGGGCACGACGCTTACGCTCAAGCTGTTGTCGGACAAGCCGGTTTTCGCGCCGGAATACGGGATATACAGCCACCGCATCGGCGCGATGTGGCTGGCGGGCGGCGCCTCCAACACCGGCGGCGGCGTGATCGCGGCGCATTTTCCGCCCGAGCGGCTGGCGGCGCTGTCGGCGCGCATCGACCCCGCGCAAGACAGCGGCCTCGACTATTACCCGCTGCTCAAACCCGGCGAGCGGTTTCCGGTGTCCGACCCCGCGCTGCCGCCGCGCCTTGCGCCGCGCCCTGAAGACGAATCGCGCTTCCTGCACGGCGTGCTGGAAGGGATCGCGCGGATCGAGGCGCAGGGCTATGCGCGGCTGGCGGAACTGGGCGCGCCACGCTTGAAAACGCTGCGCAGCGTCGGCGGCGGCGCGGCGAACCCGGTCTGGACCGCGATGCGCGCCCGCATCATGGGCGTCGCAACCGCGCCCGCGCAGTCGGAGAGCGCGGCGGCGGGCGTGGCGCGGCTGGCGCTGGCGCATCTGGCGCGCGTATGACCCTTGTGCGCGACGTGGCGGGCATGGCGGCGCTGGCGGGCCTTCACGACGCGGTGCTGCTCGACCAGTTCGGCGTGCTGCACGACGGCGCGCGCGCCTTTCCCGGTGCGGTGGACTGCGTGACGCGGCTGCGCGCGGGCGGGGCGCGGATCGCCATCGTCTCCAACTCCGGCAAGCGCGCCGCGCCGAACCGCGCGCGGCTGGCGGCCTTGGGCTTCGCGCCGTCGCTGTTCGATGCGGTGATCACCTCCGGCGAGATCTGCCGCGACCTGCTGGCGGCGGAGATCGCGGCGGGGCGTTTGGCGCAGGGCGGGCGAATATTCGTGCTGGCGCGCGGCGCGGACCGCTCGGCGCTGGAGGGACTGGACCTGCGCGCGACGAGCGACCCTACTGATGCCGACGCCCTGCTGATCGCGGGCGCAGAGCCGGAGCGGTGCGCCCTTGAAGCCTACGCGGCGCTGCTGGCGCCGCTGGCCGCGCGCCGCGCGCCATGCTTCTGCGCCAACCCCGACCTGCGCATGTATGCGGCGAGCGGCGTGACCTTCGGCGCCGGGGCGGTTGCGCAGGCCTATGCGGCGGCGGGCGGGCCGGTGCGCTGGATCGGCAAACCTGGCGCGGAGATGTTCGCCGCCGCGCTCGCTGCGCTGGGCGTGGGCGATCCGGCGCGCGCGGTGATGGTGGGCGACAGCGTGGCGCATGACGTGGCGGGAGCGGCGGCGGCGGGATGCGCATGGGCGCTGATCGCAGAGGGCGTCTATGTCGGCGCCGCGCAGGACGATAATCCATCGCGCCATGGGCCGGGATGGCGCATGGCGCGGTTCGTGTGGTGAGCAGGTGAATACAGTTCCCTAGCAGGTCGGCAAGATGTCCTCGACATTCACGTTTGTCCGAACGATCTGATCCATCGCGCGCGAAGGATTGGTGCATCCTGCGTCGCCGACAACGCGCGCCGGCACGCCAGCGACCGTCTTGCACGGCGGCACGTCCGCCAGCACCACCGATCCTGAGGCGATGCGACTGCACGCCCCCACCTTGATGTTGCCCAGAATCTTGGCGCCCGCCCCGATCAGGACGCCGGAGCCGATCTTGGGGTGCCTGTCGCCGTCCTCCTTTCCGGTTCCGCCCAGCGTGACCGAATGGAGCATCGAAACGTCATCGCCCACCACCGCCGTCTCGCCGATCACGATTCCGTGAGCGTGGTCGATCATCACGCCTTTCCCGATCCGCGCCGCCGGGTGGATATCGACCGTGAAAACCTCGGACATGCGCATCTGAAGGTATTGCGCCAGATCGAACCTTCCCTCACGCCACAGCCAGTGCGCCACCCTATGGGCGGTAAGGGCCTGGAAACCCTTGAAAAACAACACAGGATCGATATAGCGGTGGCAGGCTGGGTCTCTTTCGCGCACCGCCACGATATCGGCGCGCGCGGCGGCGCCGATCGCGGGGTCAGCTGCGAACGCCTCGCTAACCACCTCGCGCAAAACCATATCGGGAAGATTGGCGTCTCCCAGCTTCTGCGCCATGCGATAGCTCAGCGCGTCTTCCAGCGTGTCGTGATGCAGGATAACCGCATGAACGAGGCTTGCGACCAAAGGCTCCGCCGCAGCCATCGCCTTGGCCTCATCCCGTATCGTCCGCCAAACCGGGTCCATCGAGGTGATTGTGGCCGCGCGACCGGTGAATGTCATCGGCTTCCCTCCTCCGTGTTGAAGGAGGTATCGTATCGCAGGCGTGGAAAAACAAGACGGGGCTGACGATGACCGGCGCGATCAGCCTTGACCGCATCCGCGCAGACCTTGAGGCGCGGCTCACCGATATCGAAACGCTCGCCGGCGCGAACGCCGAGAATCGCGCGACCGTCACGCTGGATCAGCAAAGCGTCGGGCGGCTGAGCCGGATCGACGCCATGCAGCAGCAATCGCTTGCGCAGGAGACGCATCGCCGCCGGTTGGGCGAAGCCCGGCGCATCCATGCCGCGCTCGCCAGGATCGACGACGGAGAGTTCGGCTGGTGCGTGAAATGCGGCGAGGCGGTGGGTGAGCGCCGTCTGGCGCTCGACCCGACCATAGCCCTCTGCATTGATTGCGCAAAATAGAGGGCGTCGGCCTATTTCGCGACGAAGCGTCCGCCCGCGCGATTGAACGGCGTGTCCTTGGCGTGGCCGATGTTGAGCGCGAGCGCCTCGACGAACTTGTAGAGCTTGCCAATGAACACGTCGTCACGCGGGGTCGGCGTGAGCGCGGTCACGGCCGACGCGATGGCGATGATCGCAAAGGCGAACTCGAAGAACTTCGTGATCAGCAGCCCCAGCTGCGCGGGATCGAACGCGAGAATATCCATCGAAACATGACTCCTTGTCAGGTTAAAAGAAACCACGGGCGGAAGCCCCGTGTCTGCCCTGCTCAGGCCTCCCGCCATCCTTTCATCGGCGCCGCGACGGCGCCGTTCGTCGGGTCTGGGGCCATATCGGCCCAGACGCCGCACACGATGGCCGCCGCTCTCAGCAGCCGCCGTCCCTTGGCGCGCTGCGCGCCGTCGCCCGGCGCATCCCGCGCCAGCGACCGCGCCGCAGCGCTTGCCGATCCGTCGCCAAAGCGCCTCTCGCCCATGGCGGCGCGGCGCGCGCGATTGCGGATCGTCCACGCAAGCGCCAGCGCTTCGCCCGGGGTTCCGGCCAGCCCGGCGACGACGCGGCTTGCGGCGAGAATGTCCTCCAGCGTCGGCGGCGCAGCGCGCATCACACCGCGCGCGGCGGGGTCAGCGCGAAGTAGTGCACGCACAGCCGCACCACGCCCGCCGCGAACGCGCCGCCCTCCGCCTCAAGCGTCAGCGGCGTCGGCGCGTAATAGGCCAGCGGCGCGCCGGTCACGCCTTGCGCATAGGCGTTGAGCGCCACGCCAAGGCCCGCGCCATAGCGATCCGCCCCGCCCGCCACGCCCAGCCGCCAGGTGGTGAGGCCGGGGCCGGTCAGCGGCGCGATCACCCGCGCCGTCACCCCCAGCACGATCGCCTTGTCGGGGATCACCGGCGCGGTGGTGGACAGCGCCCCGGCGCTCAGCGTGTGGTCGATCACCCTTGCGTGCAGCATCGTCGCCGCCCCGGCTTCGGTTCCGCCGAGCGCCGCCACCCATGCGGCGCCGTCATGCGCCACCTCAAGCCGCTCGTCCTCGACCCACAGCCTGCGCCCGACAAGTGGCGCGGCGAACGACCAGCCGAGATTGTCGGCGTAGGCGATCATCCCCTCCTGCCCCGCCCAGGCGCCGCTGGCGCCCGCGCCGACGATGTAGAGATCGCCGTCCGCAAAAACCTCCGGCGGCGCGGCGTTCGCGCGGCTGAGGGCGGCGGGCGCGCTCAGCGCGTCCAGCCGCGTGAGCGCGGTGTTCATCGTCACATGTTTCTGCGCCTGAGCGCCGTCGAGCAGCGGCAGGGCAAGGCGTCGCGTCTCAGCCATTGATGATGATCCTTGTTTCTGGTCCGGGGCCGAAAGCGGCGGATACCTGCGCCACCGACACGCCGAATTGCCCGACGAGCGCATCCTCGGCGCGCATCGCGGCGTCGTAGCGCGCCGACGGCGCCGTGGTCTCGAAACTGCGCGCCACCACGCCCGCCTGCGTCACGCGCACCCGGTAGCGCTCGCTCTCCTCGGCGAGCGGCGCCTCCGCCACGCCCCAGACATCGCCGCCCTGCCGGGTGCGCCGCGTCCAGCGCAGCGCGAAGCCGCCCGCGCCATCGCGCGTCGCCGTCAGATGCACAGGCGCATAGGGGCGCAGCCCGACCGCCGCAGGGGTCGCCGTCATCTCGACAAAGGCGGCGTCGCCCAGCGGCAGGTGCGCAGGTCCGATGCGATAGCGCGTCGCCAACCCGATCTCGTCGGCCGCCGCCTCCAGCCGCCCCGGCGCGCCGTCGAGCAGCACAAACCGCGCCCCGGCGGGCGTCGGCGCGGCGATGAACGCCTCGGTCCCAGCCTGTCCGCGCAACAGCCCGTCCAGCCGGTATTCACCCGGCGCCGCCAGCTCGGCTTCGCGGAATTGCAGCACCTCCCACACCCCCGGCGCCGCCTCCACCGCCGCCGTGTTCGCGCCGCGCAGCACGCTCGCCGCCTCGCGAGAGGCCAGCGCCCCGCCGAACAGCCGCACCCGCAACCGCCCGCCGCCCATCCAGCGGTGGGGCGCGGCGGCGGGCAAGTCATCGACCAGAACGCCCACGGTCGCCGGACGCTCGATCAGCGTCTCGAAGGCGAAGCTGTCAGGCCCGGTCGCGCGATGAACCGCAACCGCCCCCGGCCATGGCCGCGCAAACGCCGCCACGTGCAGCCGCGTCGGCGCCGGGTCGCCCCCCAGCGCGGGCAGGTCCAGCGTCACGATCTCCACCGGCGCGCGCAGCGGCAGAGGCGGCGGCGCCACGCGCCGCCGCGGCGCGGTCGAGGGCCGATGCAGACGCTGCGCCACCCGCCGCGCGCTCACCGCGCGCCGCCCGGCGTCAACGATGCGCTCGATGCGCCAGGCTTGCGCGCCCAGCGCTCCCGGAAGGCGCACCACATCGCCCGGCTCCAGCGCCAGATACGAAGGCGGCAGCGCGAATGTCGCCTCCTCGCCCGCCAGCGCACCCTCCGCCAGCCAGCGGTCGGCGACGCGCTGCGCCGCGTCCGACGCCATGGCGATCCCGAGATCCGCCGCGTCCACGCGGCGCGGCGCGCCCTCCTCGGCCTGCGCCTCGACCGCCGCCGCCTCATAGGCGCTGTCGGCGCGCACAAACCCCACGCGCACCGCCTGCGGCGTCTCCGCCGCCGGGCCGCGCGTCACGGTCAGCGGCCCAGCCGCGCCGTCGGCGTCGTCGCGCGCCGCCATGTCCGACAGCGCCAGCGCCGCCACCGGCGCCCCGCCGCGCGGCGCGAAGCGCACCACGCCGCCGCTTTCGACCGCGTCAAAGCCATAGGCCAGCATCAGCGGCTGCAGCGCCTGCCGCGCCGACTGCACGCTCTCCTGCGCGTAGCCGTCCACCGTGGCGTGCAGCAGCGAGACGTCGATGGCGCGCAGGCCCGCCTCGGCGCAGATCTCCGCCACCACCTCCGCCAGCCCCGCCGCGCCCAGCCGCCCGGTGATCCAGTGGCCGAGCGCGTGGTTGTCGCCATCGGCCCAGACGTTCAGCCGCTGCGGAAAATCCGGCCACGGCCGCAGGTCCCAAGTCCAGACAAAGCTGCGCGCCGTCTCGACCATCGGCCCGCCATAGATCGGCGAGACCGGATTGCGGCCAGGATCGCGCCAGTATCCCAGCGCGGCTTGCAAGAACCGCCGCTGCATGTGCTCGTCGCGCGCCCGGGTCGAGAAATACGGCGCCGCATCCTCCGATGACTTCGCATCAAGAAACACGTTTGGCTGGTTGGCGCCCTTATCCACCGCCGGGCAGCCGATCTCGGTGAACCAGATCGGCTTGGATTGCGGAATCCAGGCCGTCGGCGCCGCCGCGCGCACGCCGCCGGGGCGGTCGTGATGCGGCTGGCGCCACCACGACCGGATGTCCTTGTAGCGAAACACCCAGTGCTCGCCGTGCGCGCCGTCAGTGATCGGGCTGCGCCGCTGCGCCGCGCGGTCGGCGTCGCTGGCGTAGAACCAGTCGAACCCCTCGCCGCCCTCGATATTGCCCTGCAGATAAGACAGTGCGTGGATCGACCCGGCCCCTGCGTCGAGATGGTCGTCGCCGTCGCGCCAGTCGGCGAGCGGCATGTAGTTGTCGATCCCGATGAAATCGACGTTCGGATCGGCCCACAGCGGATCGAGGTGAAACAACACATCGCCCGAGCCGTCGCCCGGCTGATGGCCGAAATATTCCGACCAGTCCGCCGCGTAGCCGATCTTCACCCCCGGCCCCAGGATCGCCCGCACATCCGCCGCCAGCGCGCGCAGCGCCGCCACCGCCGGATAGACGCCCCTGCCCGACCGGATCCACGTCAGCCCGCGCAACTCCGAGCCGATGCAAAACGCCGACACGCCCCCCGCCATCGCGCACAGATGCGCATAATGCAGGATGAACCGCCGCAGGCCCCACTCCGGCGCGCCAGCATAGCGCACGGTGTCGCCCTCGCGCACGAAGTCCGCAGGGCGCGCGGCGCCGAAAAACGCCGCCACCTCGTCCGCCGCCGCCGCAGCGCCGTCGCTGCTCCCCGGCGTTCCCGGCGCGGCGTCGAGCGTGACGCGCCCGCGCCAGGGATAGGCGGGCTGCGCTCCCGCGCCATAGGGGTTCGGCTTGCCCGATCCGGGCGCCACGTCCATCAGGACGAACGGATAGAACATCACGTCCAGCCCGCGCCGCTTCATCTCGGCGATGCTGTTCAGCACGCTGCGATCCGACGGCGTGCCGCCGAAAACCGGCCGCCCGTCGCGCCGCCCCACCACTTTCGCCGCGTCGCGCGACAGCCCCGCCACGCGCCAGGCGACCGGCTCGGTGATCTTGTGCGCCTCCTCCACCGCCGGTTCGATACGGCAGCGGCCGCAGCGCAGGTCGTCGCCAAACCACGACACCACCAGCGAGGCGGCGCGGCACTGCGGCGCCTCCGCCTCAAGCTGATCCAGCGCCGCCAGCGCGTCGGCGCGGCCGTCCAGCGAGTTGACGTTCTCGCTCACCGACGCGCCCGGCCCCAGCCGACGACGCACCGGTTCCGTCTCCAGCGCGAACTCACCCGAGCCGGGCGACAGCGCCACCGCTTCGATCAACCGGCCCAGCGGCGGCGCGATCTCGTCCGACAGCGCCGGGTCCGCGTCAGGCTCGCGGAACGCCTCGACCGAGAATTGCGGCACGCGATTGCCAAAATCGGCGAGGTCGAGATCCTCGATCACCAGATACGCCACGCCGCGATACGCAGGCGCGGCGCCTGCGCCCTCCACCGCCTCGATCAGCGGATCGGGCGCCTGATCCTCGCCGCCGCGATGCAGCCGCACTTCGGCGCGGCTGGCGTCGAACGGCTTGCCGTCCGCCCACATCCGCCCGATGCGCGTCACCGGCCCTTCGCACAGCGCCAGCGCAAGGCTGATCGCATAGCTGAAGCTGCGGGTGCGTGGCGCCGCGCCCTTGCCGCCGCCGCCGCTCACCGTGCTGCGCTCCTGAAACCGGCTCGCCCAGATCACCTGTCCCGACAGGCGCATCCGGCCATAGACGCGCGGGATCGCGGCGCCCTCGCGCGACCCCATCACCCGCACCTGCGCGACCCGCCCGCTCTCCACCACCCGCGCGCCGCCGCCGAGAATCCGCTGGTCGATCACCCCGCCCGCGACCGCGCCCAGCGCGCGGCCCAGCGCCGCCGCGCCCACCCCCGCCACGCCGCCGCCGACCGACGCGCCCAGCGCGCCGCCCGCCGCCGCAAGAACCATGGTCGCCATTACGCAATCCCCTCCGGCAGGCGGAACGCCGCCGCCATCTTCCGCCGCCACGCCGCGCCCAGCGAAGACTCCACCACGCCGTGGCCGCTGTAGGCGTGGATCAGCGTCGGCGCGCCCTGCGCATCCTCCGCCAGTATCCCCAGATGCTTGCACACCGCGCCCGCGCGCATCCTGAACAGCGCCACGTCGCCGGGGCGCGCGTCATCGGTCGCCACCGCCGCCATGTGCCGCGCGGCGCCCTCCAGCAGCCGCTCCGCGCCGCTCGCCTCCGACCAATCGGGGGTATAGGGGCCGGGGCGCTCCGGCTCCGCGCCATAAAGCGCGCGCCACACCCCGCGCAAAAGCCCCAGACAATCCGCCCCCGCCCCCCGCACGCTCGCGCCATGCACATAGGGCGTGCCGACCCAGTCGCGCGCGACCTCGACCGCGCGCCGCGCCGCGCGCCGCGGCTCAGCCACGCAGCGACCCGCCGTCGTTGGCCGCGCCCGGCGTGGGATAGGCGGTGATCCAGTCGTCGCCCGGCATGTGCGGAAATCCCCGGAAATTGATGATGTTGGCGAATTTGGCGCGACAGGTCTCCACGCGCTTGTCGCAGCCCGCGACGATCTCGAACCCGTCGCCCGCCGCCACCGCGCCGTGCGGCTCGCTCCACAGCGACAGCAGCCGGGCCGCGCCGTCGCCATCCTCGCGCACGGTCGCGCTCTCGCCCGCGTTGGCGCCGGAGGTCCAGGTCAGCCGCCCGCGCGCGAACCAGCCCGGCGCAAAGCCCTCAAGCCCATCGACGCGCAGCGCGTCGCCCTCCGCCGCCGCCACCGTCCCCGCGCCGCGAAATGCGGGCGCGTCGCTGTCCACGCCGCAGCGCGCATCGCCCAGCGCGGCGTCGCATGACGGCAGGAACGCGCGCCCCAGCGGACGGTTCAGCGCCGACGCCTGCCCCTCGACCTGGGCGCGAAACCGCCCGCCGCTCTGGCTGATCTCGCCCAGCACGCCGCTGAAGGTCAGCGCGCGCACGTCCGGCGCGCGCCAGTCCACCAGCCAGCGCCGCACCGTCGCGCCGTCATAGAGCCCGCGCGCGATGTCGCCCGCGTCGATCGCCGCCGAGCGCAGCGCGCCCGCGATCTCCACGCTATCGACCGCCAGCCCCGCCGCCGCCTCCACCGCGCTCGCGTCCACCGCGCTCGAAGCCTCAAAGAGCACGCCGTCGAAGCTGAGCGCCGCGTCGTGATCGGTGAAGCCCAGGCCGCGCCCGTCGCGCCGGTCGATGCGCCAGCAGGCGCACAGCGTTGTGGCGCCGCTTAGAAGCCGCGCCTGAAGCGCGGGGTCCAGCGCGCGCATCAGACCCGCACCTCAACCACCGGGATCGAGGGGATCTCCCCCGCCTCGAACGCCGCCAGATTGACCTCGATGCGATCGGCGTCGAAGCGCACCGGCACATCGAACGCAAACCCCGCCGTCACCAGCGCGCCGACCTCCGGCGCGGCGTCGAAGGTCAGCACCCCGGTCGCATGATCGACCGAAAAGCCCGCGCCATCCTCAACCTCCACGCCGTCCACCGCCGCGCGCACCGTCCACGCGACCGGCTTGGCGATCGGTCGCTCATAGCGCCCCGGCCCGGAGACATAGGGTTTCACCAGTTGAAACGCCGTCCGCGCGCCATCGCCCGCGCCAAGGGCGCAATCGGTCGGTCCCGGCGTCTCCGACGGCGCACAGGACTTGTGGTCGGCCCAGTCCTTCCAGCGAAAGCCGTAGAGCCTGCCCATCCGCGCCTCGAAGAACGCCAGCACCGCGTGCACGTCATCCAGGCTGCGCAGGCCGAGACCTGCGTCATAGCGGCGCCGCCCGTGCGCCCATGGCGTATTGCGCTCCTCAAAGCCGCTCGCCAGCGTCACGATTTCGGTGCGCCGCTCCGGCCCGCCGCTGGAGCCGAACGACAGCGCGGCGGGAAAGCGCACTTCATGAAAGCTCATGGCCGATGCTCCTCAAAGGTTGCGGCGCCCGCGCTCGACCGCGCGCGCCAGCGCCGCCGCGACCTGCGGGGCGGAGCGTTGAAAGCTGGCGGCGTCCTGGGTCGAGACATTCACCGTCACGCGCACGCCGCCGCCGCCGCGCACCCCCAGCCGCCCGTCGGCGCCGCGCGCCAGCGGCAGGATCGCCTCCGGCCCCGCCTCGCCCATAAGGCCCACGCCGCCACCGGTGGGAAACACTGTGGCGCCGTCCACCACGCCGCCCTTGGCGAAGGCGCGCACGCCGCCGGTCAGCGCGCTGACCGCGCCCGAGACCAGCCCGCCCACGCCCTGCCCCACCGCCGCCTGCACCGGCCCGACCGCCGCGCCCAGCGCGCCGCGCGCCACATCGCGCGCCATGCCGCGCAGCACGTCCGAGAACCGCCCGGTGCCGAACACCGCATCGTCCAGCGCCTTGCGCAGTCCGCTGCCGACCGCCGACGACAACCCGCGCGCCGCGCGGTCGGCGCCTTGCAGCTCGACCGAGACGCGCCGCATCTCACCGGCGAACCGCGCGCCCGCGTCGCCCTCCTCGGGCGGCGCGAAAAACTCCTGCTCCGCTTCCATCATTCGGCGTCCTTCCTGCGCATGGCCACGCGCCCGGCGCCGCCGTCGGGAAACTTCGCCATCAGCTGGCCAAGCTGCGCGCGGCCCACCGGCGCCGCCACGCCCGCGCCCTCCAGCGCCGCCGCGAACTCGCGCGGCGACATCGCCCAGAAAGTGTCGGGCGCCAGCCGCAGCCGCCCGATGCCCAGCCGCATCAGGCCGTTCCAGTCCACCTTGCGGCTCATCCCCGGCCCCCGGTGAAGGCGACGCCGAGCAGCTGCATCGCCGCCCGCGCCGCGCCGGTGGCGCCGCCGTCAAAGGCCAGCGCCGCCACTTCGTCGCGGGTCACGTCGTGGCCCGCGCCGCGAAACCCCGCCGTCAGCACCGCGATCACGTCGCGCGCGCGCACGCCGTCGCGCTCCAGCCGCTCCGCAAGATCGACCAGCCCCTCGGCCTCCAGCTCCGCCTCCAGCGCCGCCAGCGCCCCCAGCGTCAGCCGCAGGGTGCGGGGGCGTCCGTCGATCACCACCTCCACCTCGCCGCGCATCGGGTTGGCCATGGTCAGAGCGCCGTGAAGCTCAGCGGCCCGGCGGACTCGAGACTGATCTCGAACACCGCCTCGCCGTCGTGATCGCCCGCGTATTCCAGCGCCGCCACCTGAAATGCGCCCTCGATCCGGCCGAAATCCGGCACCGTCAGCTCGAACGCCGGGGCCGCGCCCGCGAAGAAAACACTGCGCAGCGCAGCGTCCGACGCGGCGTCCTTGAACAACCCGCGCCCGCTGACGCTGGCCGAGCGCACCCCCGCCCCGGCCAGCAGCTCACGCCAGCGCCCGGCGCTTTCCGCCGTGGTCGCATCGACCTGCGCAGCGTTCAGCGCAAAGCGCGTGGCGCGAAGCCCTGCGACGGTCACGAAATCGCCGGTCGCGTCGGCGTCCAGCTTGATCAACAGGTCCTTGCCCGGCTGCGCGGCCATAATCTCAATCTCCTGAATGACTTATGCGTTTTCTTCGATGGCGAGACGAAAGCGCAGATCGATCTGGCGCAGGCCCGCGCCCTCAATCCGCCGGGTGCGCCCGCCCAGAAAACTGGCGGTGACGACCCTGCCCCGGCTAAGGCCCAGCGGCCCCAGCGCCACGTCGCACACGGCGCCGGCGAGCCGCTTCAGCGCAGCGAAGCCTCCGCCGCCGCCGACCACCGAAATCTGGATCGCATGCGCCGCGCCCCGATCGGTGGCGGTGGACCAGGCGTCCACCTGCTCGTCGCCGAGCACGATCCACGGACCCGGCTGCGGATCGGCCGCCGCGTGCGGCGCCGCGTCGTAGATGCGCCCGCCCGCAAGCGCGGCCACGGTGTCGTCGGCGGCCAGCGCCGCGAACAGCGCCTGTTGCAGCGGCCATGAGAATGCGTAGCTCATCCCAGCGCGCCCTCCCGAACCCAGGCGATCAGCCAGGCGTTGCGCGTGTCGGCCTCGGTCACGCCCAGGATGTCGAACACCCGCGCGCCCTCGCGAAACCGCTGGCTGGCGATGGGCCGCGACGGCGCGCCGAACGGCGCCCAGCGCAGCGTGATCTTGTGCGTCACCTGACTGATCTCGACCCCGCCGAGCGTCCGCTCCGCCGCCGCGCTCGGTCGCACCTCCGCCCAATGGGTTCCCAGCGGCGTCCAGCGCGCGGCCACGCCGCCGCCGCCGTCGGGCGCGGCGTCGCGCGCCTCCAGCGTCAGCAGCCGGGTCAGATCGGGCGCCCTCACAGCCGCACCCGCCGATAAGGCTCCAGCAGCGCGGCGACGCTCAGGGGCGGCGGCGCAAGGCGGCCCGCCGCCTCGTTGCGCTGTTCGAAGTAGGTCGCGGCGAGCAGGATCACCGCCAGCCGCAGATCCTCCGGCGCATCGCCCCACGCGGCGCCATAGCCCGCGACAAGGTGCGCCTCGGCATGGCCATCACGCGGGATTGGCGGCAGACGCCGCCCGGCGCGCGCCCGGATCGCGGCGCGCCCGTCCACGCTCGCCAGCCGCCAGATGGCGGGATGGACCGTGGCGCGGGCGCCGTCCTCCTGCGCAAGCGCAAGCTCCGTCACCTGCGCCACCGGCTCGACCGGCAAGCTCAGCGTCTCGGCATCGTCCCACGCGCTCACCCGCAGCAGCATCACGCGCTGCAGCAGCGCGCGCCGCGTGCGGTCCTCGACCACGCGCGCCGCCGCATCCATCAGCCGCGTCAGCGTCGCCGCCGAAACCGCGTCCTCGGCGAACCCCTGCGGCAGCCGCAGGTGGGCGGCCAGTTCAGCGACCATCTCGGCGGAGGCCGAGGGCCGGGCTGCATCGATCAGCATGACGTCACCGCCTCGCATGAAACTTCACCCATCCCGGCGCCGCATCCGGCGCCGGGTCCGCTCTCCATCAATCGGCGATGGTTCAGGCGGCGGCGAACTTCAGCAGCCGGATGGCGGCGAAGTCGGTCACGTCACCGCCCACGCGGCTGGTGGCGAAGAACTGCACATGCGGCTTGGCGGAATAGGGATCGCGCAGGATGCGCACGTCGGGCCGCTCGGCGATGGTGTAGCCCGCGCGAAAATCGCCGAAGGCGATGGGATAGGCGTCGGGCGCGATGTCGGGCATGTCCTCGACCGACAACACCGGATAGCCCAGCAGCAGCGGGGCCTGTTCGGCGCTCAGGCTCTCGGTCCACAGGAACTTGCCGTCGGCGTCCTTCATCTTGCGCACCGCGCCGGCGGTTTTCGAGTTCATCGCGAACACCGCATTGCTGCGATAGCGCGCGCCCAGGCTATAGACCAGATCGACCAGCGCATCGGCGGGATCGAGCGGGTTGAACCGGTCCGCCGCGCCGGTGGCGACATAGCCCAGCGACCCCCAGGTCCACGCATCGACGGCGACCTTGGGATAGCTCAGAAACCCCGTGGGCTTGTCCACCCCGTCGCCGGTGACGAAGGCGGCGTTCTCGGCGCGGGCGAACTTCTCGGCGATCCGGTCGGCCAGCCAGCCTTCGATGTCGAAGGCGCTGTCGTCCAGCAGCCGCTGCGAGGCGC
>Ga0210015_1002665_pt1 | contig 16353 bp, 14 predicted proteins | sample CryGeymeta201522_FD_185471 | JGI IMG/M metagenome (GOLD analysis project Ga0210015, IMG submission 185471) | Groundwater microbial communities from Crystal Geyser aquifers in Utah, USA - Crystal Geyser metaG 2015-22 (SPAdes) (version 2) | ecosystem: Environmental > Aquatic > Deep subsurface >... | reverse complement strand
CGCCTGCCACCGCTGCTGTCATGGCCGCTGCTTCATGTTGTGCCCCTGCCGCCTCCCCGATATCCGCGTTCGGGGTTTCAGTGACACCACCCTAAAGTTATCCACAGGATGCGTCCAGTGCCTGATCCCAGCCAAGCGCCGGATCAGAGTCGGTCAAACGGCGGATCGGAATCAGTGCAGCGCCGGATCAGAGTCGGCAGGGTGCAGGAAAATGGCAAAATGTCATTTTAGATCAATGGGATGTAAACACTCAAAAAAGCCGTAACGATCTGATTAACATGATCTAACAGAGATTTTTCTGACAAGAGTTGGAAAATGCGGCAAAATCCATGGAATCAGGCAACGAATCCGCTGAGAAAAAGCACACCTGCTGCAACCTTTCCTTCCATATGCCGCGTTTTGTGATACCTTGGCCAAAACGCAGCACATGCGGGAATCATGAGCAGTCAGCCGCTTCCGCCCTATTTCAACATCAACCCCGATGCGGCTTTGGCCGAACTGGGGGCCCCGACTACGAGCGATGGTTTTGCCACCATGGCGCGGGCCTGCGAGGCCGGGCGCGACGATCTGGCCGGGCGGGGTCTGGGCGAGGATGGCCGACGCAAGCTGCGGCTGTTCTCGACCTGGGAAATCACCCGCTATCTGATCCCGGTCGCCAGCGCCCATTTTCGCCGGGTGCTGAAGGCCAATCCCGATCTGCCGCAGGGTCTGTCGGAAACCGAGGGCGGGGCGAAATGGTTCACCCTTGACGAGGTGCTGCGGCTGCGGGCGCATTTCGGGGCGATCGGATCAAAGGCCAAGGAATACCTGCCCTACCGCCCGGTCGGCCTGCCGGCCAAGGTGGTGGCGGTGGCCAACTTCAAGGGCGGGGTCGGCAAGACCAGCACTGCGGCGCATCTGGCGATGTCGGCGGCGCTGGATGGCTACAAGGTGCTGGTGATCGATCTCGACAGCCAGGCGTCGATGACCTCGGTGTTCGGCGGGCGGGTGGCGGATGAATGGCAGACCGTGTTTCCGCTGCTGGCGCGCCATTATGCCAGCCATCTGCGGGCCGAGAATCACCGCCGGATGGATCGCGGTGATCCGCCGCTGCCGCTTGACGAAACCCTGACCGAGGCGCTGGCGATCCGCGCCGATGCCCTGATCCAGAAAACCCATTGGCCCAACATCGATCTGATCGGGGCGCAGTTGAACCTTTACTGGGCCGAGTTCCAGGTGCCGGTGTGGCGGATGACGGCGCGGGGCTGGAAGCTGTGGGATGCGCTGACCGACATTCTGGCCCAGGACGGGGTGCTGGATCGCTATGATCTGATCTTTCTCGATACCCCGCCGGCGCTTGGCTATCTGACCATCAACGGGCTGGCGGCAGCGGATATCCTGCTGGTGCCGGTCGGGGCGTCGTTTCTTGAATTCGATTCGACGGGTCGGTTTTTTGACATGCTGCACACCACCTTCCGCTCGATCGAGGACGGCGAAAATCTGGCGGCGCGGGCCCTTGGCACCCCCGAGACGGCGTTCCAGTGGGATGCGGTGCGCGCGGTTGTCACCCGCTATGACGGGGCGCAGCAGGCCGAGCTGGCGGCCCTGATGCAGGCTTATCTCGGGCGCAGCCTGTCGCCGCACCGGCAGGATTTCACCGCCCTGATCGGCCAGGCCGGCGAGCAGGTGCAGGGTATCTACGAAGCTGACTACCGCGATTTCAACCGCGAGACCTATGCCCGCGGGCGCGAGACCTTTGACGCCACCTACGCCGCCTTCAAGACCCTGTTGCTGGGCACCTGGCGGCGCGACGAGCTGGCGGCGGCGGCGGCTGCTGCCGAATGACCTTGGCGGGGCAAATGTTTCGCGCGCGAAACAGGGCCTGTCGGCTGCGGTCGCCCGGCTTGGCTGGTATTAACTTCATTTGGGCAGGGTATCTCTGCCCTTTGACAGAAAGGCTCTGCTCATGGCCAAGCGCAAACGCCTGACCCCGGCCCGGCTGGACGGGGTGTCCGCCAGCCCAGGGTCTGCCGATGACATGCCTTTTCCCGCCGTGTTAGAGACCAAATCGATGTTTCCGCACTATCCCATGGGGGTCGCCGTGCCAGCCCCGTCGCGGGTTCAACCGCGGGCACCGATTGCACAAGTGGCCGGGGCTGCCGCCACTGCGGCGGCGCTTGATGCGGTGGCGCAGGCCATGGCCGATGCCCGGGCCGAGGGGCGTCTGATCCAGCGTCTGCCGCTGGCCGCGATCGACGAGGGCTATCTGGTGCGCGACCGGGTGTTGCTTGACGGCGAAGACATGCAGGTGTTGTGCGAAAGTCTGCGCGCCCGGGGTCAGCAGACCGCGATCGAGGTGGTGGCCCTGGGCAATGATCGTTGGGGCCTGATCTCGGGGGCGCGCCGGGTGAGCGCGCTGAAACGCCTGCACGCCGAGACCAATGACGCGAAATTCGGCACTGTTCTGGCCCTTTCGCGCCAACCTGCCGAGGCTGCCGAGGCCTATCTTGCGATGGTCGAGGAAAACGAGATCCGGGTGGGCCTGTCCTACTATGAGCGCGCCCGGATTGTGGCGCGGGCAGTGGAAAAGGGGGTTTACGGCAGTGACCGGCAAGCACTGGCGGCGCTGTTTCAGGCGGCGTCGCGCGCCAAGCGCTCGAAGATTGGCTCGTTTCTGCGGATCGTGCGGGCGCTGGATGCCGACCTGCGCTTTCCCACCGCCCTGACCGAGCGCAGTGGGTTGGCGCTTGCGGGGGCGCTGGAACGTGACGAAACGCTGGAACAGAGACTTGTTGGTGCCCTGCAAGCCGCCTGCCCCGAGAGTGCCGAAAGCGAGGCGCAGGTGATCAGGCAGGCGATGATGCGCGGTCGTGCCGGGGCGGGGTCAAGGCCGGTTCCGACCGCGCCCGCCGTTCCCTTGCCCGCGCCACTGCGCGCGGGTCTGGCTTGCATCGCCCATTCCGACGGGAGCCTGACGTTGCAAGGCCCGGCCTTGGCCGACCCAGCTTTCCGGGCGCGTCTGTTCGGTTGGTTACGCGAAAATACCAGTGTCGAAGTTCCGTAACAGAGACTTTTTTGCAGCAAAGGGTCGAATGGCCGGGGTGGTTAATGTTTCGCATGCGAAACATTAACCACCCGCCGCCCTACAGGATGAAATCGCCCGGCGTCAGCGCTGCGGCCGTGGTCGCGAGGATCTGCAGGTTGGCCACGCCGTTGCCGTCGGTGTCGATCTGGACCGCGCTGAAGCCGGGCAGGTTCACCAGCCGCAACTGCCCGGCCGAGGCCGCCCCCAGCCCGCCGAGCCCGGCCGCGCCACCGTTCAGCAGGTCCAGCGTGGAGTCGCCGACCAGCACGTCGTTGCCGTCGCCGCCGCTCAGCCGATCACTGCCCGCGCCGCCATCCAGCCAGTCGTTGCCTGCCTGGCCGAACAGGCTGTCGTTGCCGCCATTGCCGATCAGCGTATCGTCCGTCCCGGCCCCCTCGGCCCATTCCGCCGCACTGGTTCCGTCCCACCGGATGGGCGGCGGGGGGGGCACTTCGGGCAGCACCACCGGCAGCCGGGTCAGGTTGAACAGATCGGCCTCGCTCAGGCTGGCCGGGTCGATAGCAGTGCCCGAAGCGCTGTTGACCATCAGCACCTCGGTGCCGAAACTGATCTGCATCCCGGTGGCGGTGGCAGTCATGGTCAGTTGCTCGGGGCTGTGCAGCAGGCCCCAGCCGGAAAGGTCGATGTGATCGACGCCGGGGGAGAAATCGGTGATGGTGTCGCGCGCCCCATCGGCGGCCAGCACGAAGGTATCCGCCCCCGCGCCGCCGCTCATCACATCGGCCCCGCCCCCGTCCATCACGATGTCGTCGCCGGCCCGTCCGTTCAGGTGATCGCTGCCAGCCGCGCCGACCAGCAGGTCGTTGTTGCCCCCGCCGTTCAGCGTGCTGCCGCTGGCGGCGGCCTGCAAGGTCTGTCCCACCGGGCCGGGATTGAAGTCGATCTCGGTTATTCCGACCTCGGAGCTGCTGGCCACGAAGATCTCGATGCCGGTTGCGGTGGCCCGGGCGGTGATGGCGCTGACATCGGCCAGCCCCATGCTGGCGCTGTCTGCCAGATGGGCCAGCGCCAGCAGATGCCCGCCCGGCAGCACCTGATAAAGGCTGATGCCGTCATCGGCCCCGCCCGCGATGACATAGGACTGGCCGCCGTATGCCAGCACTTCCAGCGCCGTCACGCCGCCAAAGCGGCTGTTCAGATCGTCCAGCACATGGTCGGTGACCTGCAGGCTGCCGCCCGGCCCCACCGCCACCAGGCTGAGCGAGCCTGATCCTGCCGCTGCCACCACCAGGTAGGGGACGCCCGCCACCGTCACCACATCAAGCGCGGTCGGGGTGCTGATCCACAGTCCTTCGGCCATGCCGATGCCGGCGACCTCGGTCAGCGCCCCGCTGGCCGAGACCGCCCAGGCGGTGAGGCCGGGGTCAACCGCGCCAAGCGCAAAGACATAGGTGGTGCCCGCCACCGTGGCCGAGGTCAGCGCCACTGCATGATCGGCATGGCTGCTGGCGCTGTCGGGGATCACCGCGCTGGCTTGCAGCGCCCCGCTGGCGGAAAAGCTCAACTGCCCGATGCCCGCGCCATTGGCGATGCCGCCATAGACCATCTGTGCTCCGGAGCCGAGAGTGACGGTGATCGGGGCCACCAGATCGCCCGCAAAACCCGGCAGGGTGCCCAGGCTTTGCTGGCTGCCAAAGCCGCCATCGGGGTCGATCTGGCGCAGCGTCAGCGCCCCGCCCGCCCCGCCCCCGCTTAGCAGGGCCACCCCGCCGCCAGTGGTGACAAAGCCCAGATCAGGCTCTGCCCCGGCCCTGTCCGGGCGGGTATGGGCCACGCTGTCGATCACCACGATGCCGGGGCCGGAGATGTTCCACGCACTCAGGGTGCCGTCATAGCGGGTGGTGGCATAAAGCACCTCGCCCGAGCCATCGCCGGGATCGAGGATGGCGAGATCGGTGATGTGGGAAAGGTTCTGGCTTCCGATCGGGACGACATAGCTGGCAAGAGACAACCCGGACATGAATGGTGCCCCCCCCAGGGCGATCCTGTGATGTCAGGCAGCATGGTCAGCGCGGGCGGCCGCAGCGGGGGCGCGAATGTGGCAGGGTGGCGGAGATTGCCGGGGTATTGATTCAAACCCCGCAGCAGGCGCGACAGGGGGGCAGGCGGGCACTGCGGGATTGCAGTTGAACCGCCCGCCGCCCCCGGCCTAAGCTGTGCCCCAGCAAGCCCGGGGCGATGCCATGCCGCCAAAATTCGGAACCAGCGGCCTGCGCGGTCTGGTGGTCGATCTGACCCCGGATCTGGTGGCCGCCCATCTGCGCGCCTTTGCCCGCGCCTGCCCGATGGGGGCGGGGCTGTTCGTGGCCCGCGATCTGCGGCCCTCGTCGCCCGCCCTTTCTGCCGGGGTGATGGCGGCGGCGCGCGCGGCCGGGCTGGCGGTCACCGACTGCGGCGCGATCCCGACCCCAGCGCTGGCGCTGGCGGCGGGGGCAGCGGGGGCGGCGGCGGTGATGGTGACCGGCAGCCACATCCCCACAGAGCGCAACGGGCTGAAGTTCTACACCCCGGCGGGCGAGATCACCAAGCCGCAGGAAGCCACCATCATGGCCGCCCTTGCCACCCCGGCCAGCCCTGCCGCCCCCGGTCCTGCCGTGGTCCGCAATGGCACCGCCGGGGCGGCTTACGGCGCGCGCTATGTCACGGCTTACGGGGCGGCGGCGCTGGCGGGGCTGCGGCTCGGGGTCTGGTCGCATTCGGCGGTCGGGCGGGATCTGCTGCGCGCTGTGCTGGCGGGGCTTGGCGCCGACGTGGTCGAGCTTGGGCGTTCGGCCCGCTTCACCCCGGTCGATACCGAAGCGCTCGATCCCGCCACCGTGGCGCAACTGCGCACCTGGGCGGCGCGCGGGAACCTTGACGCCATTGCTTCAACCGATGGCGATGGCGACCGCCCGCTGCTGAGTGATGCCGCCGGGCAGGTGATCGCCGGCGATGTGCTGGGCCAGATCACGGCGGCCGCCCTTGGGGCCGAGGTGGTGGCAACCCCGGTCTCGTCGAATACCGGGGTCGAGGCCGACGGGCGGTTTGGCCGGGTGATCCGCACCCGGATCGGCTCGCCCTACGTGATTGCAATGATGCAGGCGTCGGCGGGGCAGGCGACGGCGGGCCGGGTGGTGGGATACGAGGCCAATGGCGGCTTTGTGCTGGGCTTTGCCGCGGCCGGCCCGGCCGGCCCGCTGCCTGCCCTGATGACGCGCGACGCCCTGCTGCCGCTGATTGCAACCCTGGTGCAGGCCCGCGGGCGGGGCGGGCTGGCGGCGCTGGTGGCAGCCGAGCCCGCCCGCTTTACCGCCGCCGGCCGCCTGCGCGATGTGCCGGCCGAGCGGGCGCAGGCGCTGGTGGCCGCATTTGCCGCCGATGCTGCCGTGCGGGCCGATTTTCTGGCGACCCTGGGCGAGGCCGAGGCTTCGGCCGATCATGCCGATGGTCTGCGCCTGACGCTGAAGAGTGGGCGCTTCGTGCATCTGCGGCCCTCGGGCAACGCCCCCGAGCTGCGCTTTTACACTGAGGCCGAAACCCCGCAAGTCGCCGCAGCCCTGCTGGCCGCCGGGCTTGGCCAGATGGCAAAAGCGCTGGCCTGACGCTGAGGACCCGGGGGCTATCAGCCCGCCCGGGAAAGGGATACCGGATCCGGTGAGGCCATCAGCGCGGCAGTTTCCCCCGCAGCGAGATCATCTTCATTCCACAGCAGATCAGCAATCTGCGCGCTTGGCTGATAGCCGGTCGGCGCGCGGCGGCACCGGATCGCGGCCCAGCAGATCCTCAAGCGCGATCTCGCGCAACTCGGTGATCCGGGCCTTGCCCGACAGGATGTCGGCAATCTCCGGTATGGTCTGAACCCGCACCGGCAGTGGCTCCAACCGGTCGAGAATGACCTTGCGCTGCATCCGTGTCGCACTGGGAATTGCCAGCAGCACCCGCTTGACACCATGGTGGATCACCAGCCTCGCGATCTCACGGCTGGCATGAACCCGCACACCGCCGATCTCGACCCCGTGCAGGTGCGGCGCATCATCGACGAAAGCCACCGCGTTGCATTCGCGCCCCTGCTGCACGGTGGCCAGCAACTGGTGCCCCGCCTCGCCGCCGCCATAGATGATCACCGGCTCTTTCAGCTCCACCTGGCGCTGCTGGTAGATCGCGCGCAGGGCAAACCGCACCCCGCCCACCGTCAGAAAGGCCAGAAAGGCATAGATGACCGGAACCGAGCGCGGAATCGGTGCCCCAGACAGGTTTGCCACCAGCGCCAGCAGAATCGCCGAGGCACCAATTCCCAGCAGGATCATGATCACCGCCTGGGCCGAGATGAAGCGGATCACCGCCCGGTAGAAGCCCAGCCGGACGAAGACCACCAGGCTGAACGCGACAACCAGACCGATCGTCGTCCAGATCTGCAGGCTTTTCAGGAACACAAGACTTTCCAGCCGCAAGCCCATGGCCAGCCCGAAACTGACCAGCAGCAGCACCGTATCGGCAATCAGTTGCACCGCGCGCTTCTGTCCGCGCGGCAAGGTGAAAAGCGCCTTGAAAAAACCATCAATCATTGCACCACCACAGCAACATCCTTGAAGGCACGGTTTCACAAACCGAACATGTGCCGCGCCGACCCGCCCGTTTCCGGCACTCGGCCCGCTTGATGACCTTGGCTATCCCCGATCAGACCGGTCACCGCAACCGCTGGAGCGGTGGCGGCGCGGCCGGATGCCGCCGACAAGGGCAGCGCAATTGTCCCAGTTGAACTGAAGCCTGTTTTGGACAAGAATCGCAATCGCGAATTCAAGGCCTTGCCAGCCACGCTTTCCGGGGGGTTCAATTGGGACAACGCGCCGTCATCTACGCCCGGGTCTCGACCGCCGATCAATCCTGCGCCCGCCAGATCGCGGATCTGACCGGCTTTGCCGCGCGCGCCGGATATCAAATCACCGCGACCTTTCGGGAAACCGCCTCGGGGGCAAAATCCGACCGCAGCGAGCGCCGCCAGGTGCTGGCGCTGGCCCAGGCGCGCGCGATCGACGCCATCCTGGTGACCGAGCTCAGCCGCTGGGGGCGCTCGACCCTCGATCTGCTGACCACCCTGCGCCAGCTCGAAAGCTGGAAGGTGTCGCTGATCGCGGTCAGCGGCATGACCTTCGATGTCACCAGCCCGCATGGAAGGATGCTGGCGACCCTGCTGGCCGGCCTTGCCGAGTTCGAGCGCGACCTGATCCGCGAGCGGGTGAAATCGGGCCTGGCCAGCGCCCGGGCGCGGGGCAAGACGCTGGGGCGGCAGCCCGGGCAACGCCCGAAATCCGACCGCCTGGGGCCGCAGGTGGTGGCGCTGGTGGCGGCCGGGCGCAGCTATCGCTGGATCGCCCGCGATCTGGGGATCAGCAAGAACACCGTGGCGGCGATCATCGCGCGCAGCCGCCAGTCGGCCTGATCCGAGCCCGGCGCGCTACTTTTCCTCGCTTTTGTAGCTGTAGTGATAATTCTGATACTGGCTGCCATAGTAGGATCCGCTGACCGCCCGATAACCGTTCAGCACCGCGCCGGTAATATGCGCCCCGGCGGCGTCAAAAGTGCGGCGCACCGCCTCCAGTTCACCCGGCATGGTGGTCATGTGGCGCACCACCACGATCGTAGCCCCGGCACTGCGCGCCATGATCACCGGATCGGTCACCGCCAGGGTCGGCGGCGCATCAAGCATGATCAGATCATACTGGCTGTTCAGGCTTTCGAGCAATTGCGCAAAGGCCGGGCGCATCAGCAGTTCTGCCGGGTTGGGCGGCATCTGCCCGGTGGGGATGAAATCCAGCCCCTCAACCGAACCGTGATGCGCCACCTCGGCCACGGTCTTTTCCCCCGCCAGCAGTTCGGCCAGGCCGGGGTGGGCGCGATCAAGTCCGAAATAGCGCCGCAGGTAGCCGCGCCGCAGATCGGCGTCGATCAGGCACACCCGCTGGCCCGATTGCGCGGCAATCACCGCCAGATTGACGGCGATGAAGCTTTTGCCCGCGGCCGGCGCGGCCGAGGTCAGCAGCACCGAGTTGGTCTTGGCATCGAGCATGCCGAAATGCAGCGCGGTGCGCAGCGAGCGCAGCGCCTCGATCACCAGATCGGTCGGCGTGGTAAGCGCCAGAATCGACAACCGCCCGTGCTTGTCGCGGTTCTTGTCTGACGCCGCCGAAAAGCCGACGGTGGCAAACACCGCAATCCCCAGCTTCTCGATATCGGCAGTGCCGTGAATGCCGTGGCGGGTGACATGGCGCAGCACCACCGCGCCGACCCCCAGCATCAGCCCCAGCACCAGCGCCAGCGCCATGATCAGCGACGTGCGTGGCGCGATCGGCTTGGTGGCAGTGACGGCACCGTCAAGGATGCGCACATTGCCGATCGCCGAGGCCTGCACCACCTGCAACTCCTGCTGACGGCTGAGCAGTTGCAGATAGACATCCTGAGCCACTTCGAGATCGCGGGTCAGGTTGAAAACCTCTTTCTGGGTTTCCGGCAGGCCGCCGCTTTCCTGGCGCAGCTCGGCAAGCTGCTGGTTCAACTGGTCGCGGTTCTGCAACAGCGACTGATAGGCCGGATGGTTGATGGTGAAGAGCCGTTTCAGACCTTCTTCCTGAATCACCAGCTCGCTCAGCCTGCGTTCGATTTCGGTGGCCCGTTCCAGCAGGGCCTTGGTCTCGTAGGTCAGATCGACCGATTGCTGCTGCTGGCGATAGGCATTGAGCGCATCCTGGGCCACCGTCACCGCGGTTTCCGAGCTTGGCAACTGCTTGATGATGAATTGCAGGCTGCTCTGGGCCTCGGCCGAGCTGCGCGAGATGTTCTGTTCAAGATAGGTGCGGGTGATGGCATTGAGGGTCTGTTTGATCGCCTCGCCATCCGCGCCCGACACCTCGAGCTTCAGGATCGACGACTGGCGCCCGGTCTCGGTGGCGGAAAACGCCTTGCGCAACGCGGCGATGACATCGCGCGGATCCATCCGGGTGATGATGAACTCGCGCCCCGCCTGGCCTTCCAGCACATCGACCCGCAGGGCAAGCCCCAGGGTCGGATCATCCAGCCGCTGGCGCAACTTGCCCTGGCGGGTGGTGCCATCGGGCAGAGTAACGGCGTAATCGAACCCGCCGGTGCCACCGGTTGCGGTCAGGGTCATTTCTTCGCCGATCCAGGTGGCGGGCACTTCCAGCTCGCCCAGGGTGATCTGCTCGGCATGCCAGGCATAGGGGGCAAGGAAGGCAAAGCCAGGATCAGGCAGCTCGTAGCGGCTCAGGGCTTCGCCGATCACCGGCAGGCGGCGCGGGGTGGCGCTGACATCAAGAGCAAGCTGATCCACCACCTGCCCCAGCACCAGCCGCGAGCGCAGGATCTCGATCTCGGCCAGGGTCTGCGCCGACTCGCCGCCCAGCAGATCCTGCATCCCGGTCGGCAGCGACAGACCGCTGCGCCTGGCTTCGATCTGCAACAGCGCATCGGCGCGGTAAACCGGCGGGCTGAGCAGGGCCACCGCCAGGCCGACCAGCAGGGCGGCGAACACCGCCCCGGCAACCCGCCAGCGCCCGGCCCAGATCACGCCGACCAGGGTGCCAAGGTCGATCTCGTCGTCATTGGCGGCCCCATTGGCGGTGACGTCGGTTCTGGTCGTGCTCATCGCGGTGCCTTGTCGCGTTTCTTGTCCAGTTTGGCGATCCACGTTTGGGCCGCCTTGAGAATGTCGTCAATCACCCGGGCATGAAATTCCGGTGCCTTGCGGTAAGGGTCGGCGATGCCCTGCCCGCCGCACCACTGATCGAACAGCAAGGTGCGGCCCGACAGTTGCGGCGCTTCGCGGATGATCTGGGCGCGGTGTCCGGGTTCCATCACCAGGATCAGATCATAACCGGCCGCCAGCGCGGGGGTGAACTGGCGCGCCACATGGCCGTCAAGTGACAGACCGCAGGCAGCAGCGGCGGCGGCGGCATCGGCATCGGCCGCGTGGCCCACCAGCGCCCCCAGCCCGGCCGACTCTACCCGCAGCCCCGGCAGCCCCGCCCGCAAGGCCCGCTCGCCCGCCGGCGAGCGGCAGATATTGCCGACACAGACCACCAGAACCGATCCGATCATGTCGCCTCACTGCGTCACGGTCTGAACCGCATCGATCGCCTGGACCGACGGCAACAGACGACTGATGACCTGGTTCCACTTGGCGATCGGCGCGGTGGTCACATAGATCACATCCTGCGGCAGCAAGGTGAACCGGGTGGCCAGCAGGAAGGCCACCGGGTTGGCGGCATCCAGTTGATAGACGGTGATACCATTTTTCGTGGTGCGGAACACGAACACGCCGCGCGCATCCGCCACCCCTTCGTGCAGGCCGCCCGCCCGGGTCAGCGCCTGGGTCAGGGTGACATCTTCATGGCTGAGATCAATGGTCGAGGGCTTGACGATCTGGCCCAGCAGAAAAACCTCGGCCGGCTCCAGCTTGGGCACATTGATGATGTCGCCATGGCTCAGGGTGGGGTTGGCGCTGCCGGTGCCCTTTTCCAGAAAGCCCTTCAGATCGACCGCATAAAGCCGCCCGCCGCGGCGCACCGTGACCCGGCGCGAGTCGGCGTTGGCGGTCAGACCACCCGCCGCATCCACCGCTTGCAGCAGCGACAGCGGCTCGGCGGTCAGGGCCTGGCGGTTGGGGGTTGTCACTTCGCCGGTGACCAGCACGCTTTGCGAATTATACCCCACCACCCGCACCACGATCTGCGGCTTGGGAATGAATTCGGTCAGCGCCAGCGACAGGTTCTTGCGGATATCTTCCGGCGTCAGCCCCTTGGCCTGAACCTGCTCGACGTAAGGATAGAAGAAGGTGCCATCCGATTGCACCCTGAGACCGGAATCCAGCGGATTGCGCTGATCGCCGCCCGGCATCGTCAGCTCGGGGTGCTCCCAGACCACGACATCAAGGATGTCACCGGTGCCGACGCGGTAATTCCAGCCATCCGAGGCCGGCAGATTGGTGACGGCCGAAGTCGGCAGGCGCGGGCGATCATATTGCGCGATGTTGCTGGCGTCGATCTGCACCACCGTGACCGTGGTCTCCAGCGCCGAAAGCTCTTCACGCATCGCGTCCGGGTTTACCGGAAAATCGGTGAAGGAAGCGCAAGAGGCGAGAAACAAGGCAAAAAAGGGCATGACTACGCCGAATCGCATGAAGGCCCCCTGTTGCTCGCGTCACCAGTTAACCGCTGGCCGCAAGTTACTCAAGCCCGGCTGGGGCGCGGGGGCCCAGCCGGAGGCCCGGACGGGGGTAGGGCCGCCTGCGCGCCACCCGTGGTGATCGCGGCGGAAAGCTGCCGGCAAAATGCCTGCCTTTGGTCACGCCATGGCCCGGCCGGTCGGGTTTGTGCTAGCCGGAAGCCGTGATATCATGCCGGGGGTCCAGCCCCCTTCCGTCGGTGCCATTCAGGAGTATGCCGAATGCCCATGACCGCCGCCGAACAATACATGCTGGAGTTGATCAACCGCGCGCTATGGCATCGACCTCAATCAGGGATTGGCCCCCGGCACCATCACCGCCAGCGCCAAGCAGGTGCTGGCCCCCAACGCCGCCCTTGATCGCGCCGCCGAGGCGCATGCGCTCTGGATGCTCGATACCGACACCGTCAGCCACAGCGGGGCGACCGGATGGCGGCGGCGCGGGCAATGATATCCTGATCGGCGGCAACGGCCGGGACGTGCTGGACGCAGGGGGCGGGGGCAGATGAGTTTTACTACCGCTCGACCTTCGAGAGCACCGGGCGCCGCGGCGATCGACAGCAATCCCTTTGTCACGGGCAATCAGGCCTTCAGCTTTATCGGCGCGGCCAACCTGCAGATCCTCGCGACCACGACCGCAGCACTGACGCCGGGCGACTTCATCCTGTAGGGCGGCGGGTGGTTAATGTTTCGCATGCGAAACATTTGCCTGCCTGCCGCCCGATTTCCCCGCCCAGCCCCCGGCCTGCGGCTCAAGCGGCCCGGCGTTAACTGCACGTGTTGGCAGCGCGCGGGCGGTTAGCCGGATGTTGAGCCGGCTCTTGCCATCTTTCGCGGCGTCCAGATCGCCGGTTTCCCCGGCCTTTGCCGCCAGAAGGTCCGCGCCCCATGTCCGATGTCTCGCCGCTGCTTGCCCTGCCGTTGATCCTGGCCGATCAGGCCCAGAAACATGTCAGCCATAACGAGGCGATCGACCTGCTGGATGTGCTGGTCCAGCTTGTGGTCGAACAGATCGACGCCATCACGCCGCCCCCGGCGGCGGTGGAAGGGGCGGTCTGGGCCTTGGGCGAGGTGCCGGTCGGGGCCTGGGCCGGGCAGGCGCTGCGGCTGGCCAGCTGGCGCGGCGGCACCTGGGTTTTCATTGCTCCGGCGATCGGCTGGCGGGCCTGGGTGCGCGGGGCAGGGGTGCTGCGGGTGTTTACCGGCAGCGGCTGGATCGGCCTGCTGGGGGCGAATGATCTGCAAAACCTGGGCGGCGTCGGGATCAATACCACCTCGGATGCCAACAACAAGCTGGCGGTCGCCAGCGCCGCCACGCTGCTGAGCCATGCCGGGGCGGGGCATCAGCTTAAAGTAAACAAGGCGACCCCTGGCGACACCGCCAGCCTGCTGTTCCAGTCGGGCTGGTCGGGGCGGGCCGAGATGGGGTTGGCGGGGAACGATGATTTCAGCGTCAAGGTCAGCGCCGACGGTTCAGTGTGGAACACCGGCTTGACGGTAGCTGCGAGCTCCGGGGCGGTAACGGCTGCTGCCGGGTTGCTATTGGCCGACGGCACTGCCGCCACACCGGGGCTGCGCTTTGCTGCCGATGCGGATACCGGGCTTTACCGCCCGGCGGCCAATCAGATCGGGCTGGCGGCAGGCGGGGTGCAGCGCGCCCTGCTTTCCGACACGGCCCTGAGTGTGTCGGTTCCGATCACTGGCACGGCTATTACCCAGACCGCCACCGACACCACGGCGGGGCGGCTTTTGAAGGTGGGCGACTTCGGGCTGGGGGATGCGGCAATTTTCTACACTGGTTCAGTGGATGATCCGACCCTGCCGACGGGTCATTATTTTGCCGGAGTCGATAGCATTGGCACCAAGCCCTACACCTATGGCTATCTGAGCGTAAACATGCGCGTCGGCGGGATCCGGGCCGGGCAGATATGGGTGACTGACGGAGGGAATATGTGGATGCGGACCTATGCCACAGGGGCATGGTCCCCGTGGTATAGGGTCTATTCCCAGAAAACTGTGCTGGGTGCTGTCAGTCAGAGCGCCGGGGTGCCGACCGGGGCGGTGATCGAAAGCGGCAGCAATGCCAATGGGCGTTACACCAAGTTTGCCAGCGGTTTGCTGGAATGCCGACAGACCATGAACGCGGCCTCGGGCGCGGCGGTGACATGGACCTTCCCGAGTGCGTTCATCGAGGGGCCGGTGGTGACGGGAAACGCCATTGCCACGGTGCTGTCAACTCTATGCTTCGACGCATCCCCCACTATAACCGCTGTCACTTTCAGCGCCCGCGACAAGACCGATGCCCGCCGTGCCGATGTGGTGCATCTGCACGCCGTCGGCAGATGGTCAACCATGGTATGAGGAGATGACCATGCAGATCACCCTGACCCCGATGAACCGCGATGATCGCCTGACGCTGGAGCGCAGCGGCGACAGCCTGACCATCAACGGCGAGGCGTTCGATTTCACCGCCATCCCCGAGGGGGGCACCCTGCCGCGCGCGGCGGTGGCCTGCGACTGGCTGGCAGGGGATGTGACGCGGGCGGGCGGGGTGCTGCACCTGACGCTGATCCTGCCGCACGGGGCCGATGCCCCGCTCGAGACGCGGTTTCCCGCAGCCCTGACCCTGACCGGCGATGGGCCGGTGGCCTTGCCGCCCTATGAGAACGCGCCGGTGATTGACGAGGTGATGCCATGAACATCGACCTGAGCCAGATGATCACCCCGGAGGCCAGAGTGGCGGCTGATCTTGCGGCACACCCCATCGTCCTGCCGATGATACCCTGGGGTTCTTGATCCGGCAGGGGGCCACCAACAGCACGACAGTCACACTGGGGGGCTCAGCCTCGGGCCACCCGGCCCCTGACCCAGGCCAGATAGGCCTTTTGCGGCGCGCGCAGCCGGGGGTGGCCGGTGCGGGCCCAGAAGCCCTGCCATTCGGCCTCGAGCGCGTAAGGGTCCCAGCCCGGTGCCAGCGCCCGCACCAGGGCCACCGTCTCGGCCCCGAACAGCGGCGCGCCGGGCACGGCTTCGATCAGGCCGCGCCGGGTGATGCGGATCACGTCGCCCGGTTCTTCGCTCAGGGCGTAGTCGGGCAGCAGATCGGCGGCGATCATCTTGCGGATTGCGGCGCGAAACACCCGCACCGGCGCATCCGACCCGGCCTTGGCATGCAGCAGGGCCAGACCGATGCGCCATTCGCGCTGCTGGCCGCAATGCTTGCGCGCCAGCTCGTAGACCCGGCGCTCCAGCGGTTTGCGCAGGCCGAAATAATCGCGGCTGAGGGTCAGCACCGATTTGGCCAGCACGGCGCGAAACAGCCAGTCCGACAGGGTGACGGTGACGCTGATCATCCGCCCGCCGCGGGTCTTGCGGATGATCTCCCAGGCCTCGATCAGACCAAAACCGCTGGTCGCCTCGACCCCGCCGGTGGTCATGTTGGTGGTGATGCGGGTGCCCGCCAGACGCTCGAACGCTTCGACCAGCCGGGCATAGCTGTCACCGCCGGTATCGCGCCGGGTGGCCACCAGCAGATCATGCGCGGTCAGCCGCAGGCTGCGTGACACCGCGCGCCCGGCATTGAGCGCCGCCATCAACTGGCTGATGCAGTAGATCAGGATATCCTTGTCGTGAATCGTCGCCCGTCCCCGCACCGAAGGGGTCACGGTGATCCGGGTGCCGTTGTGCGCGTAGTGCCGGATGGTGCGATCCGGCCGGGTCGCCAGCGAGAACACCGGATGCTCCATGGTGCCCAGATCGTCCTTGGGGCTGGCCTCGAAAATGTCGCAGACAAAGAAGTCGCGCATCGCTCCGGCCCCGTCTGCCACCGCTGCTGTCATGGCCGCTGCTTCATGTTGTGCCCCTGCCACCTCCCCGATATCCGCGTTCGGGGTTTCAGTGACACCACCCTAAAGTTATCCACAGGATGCGTCCAGTGCCTGATCCCAGCCAAGCGCCGGATCAGAGTCGGTCAAACGGCGGATCGGAATCGGCCGAGCGCCGGATCAGAGTCGGCAGGGTGCAGGAAAATGGCAAAATGTCATTTTAGATCA
>Ga0210015_1002664_pt1 | contig 16372 bp, 11 predicted proteins | sample CryGeymeta201522_FD_185471 | JGI IMG/M metagenome (GOLD analysis project Ga0210015, IMG submission 185471) | Groundwater microbial communities from Crystal Geyser aquifers in Utah, USA - Crystal Geyser metaG 2015-22 (SPAdes) (version 2) | ecosystem: Environmental > Aquatic > Deep subsurface >... | reverse complement strand
TTCAAACAGCCTCAAAATAGCTTCACCACTTCTCTAGGGTTTGAGAATGGCACCCTGACCATGATAATAAAGCTCATCTGCATAGAAGTTAAAAGTTGCCGATTTAAATTCTTGAGGGTTATAATGATTGAACCATTCATAATTAAGAGTATCAGCGACAAAAAATTTTAAATATCCACCGGTCTTTTTATCTCTTTCAAAGCCGGTAATTAAAACAAAATGACCATTAGTCAGTTGCCAGTAGTGTTTACCAGAAGGTCCTAGCCAATCAACATAATGATTTCTTGAAACATCACGGGCCCCAACCTCCATAATCGTTGGAAAACCGTTTTCAACATTGTCTAAAATTCGTCCTAGCGGCCAGTGATAAAAAAACTCGCTGCTCTGAAGGCCAATTTTCTTACCAGCTTTGGCTAAGGCTTCAACGGTGCAGCCCAAGCCAGGATAAATATGAGTATCTGGATCGCCCTGACGGAAGTCATTTTCCAAATCAACACCAAAAACGTCCCAAAGAGCTTCTTTAGGTGTGACAATTTTCTCTAATTTTCCTTCTTGATACCAAAATTCAGACATCATTGCTGTTAAAGCAGCTGCACAAGCACACTCATTAATTCTCTTTTGTGTTTCTTCGTCAATTCCCTCAATAGCCGGGATTGTCATTTGGTTCACAATCTGAATTCCCTGAATTTTAAAAATCTCTTTGTCAAATTTTTGTTCTTCCCAAGATTTTGGTCTTTCTAACATAGGACAATTTTACTTAAAAGCTTGATTTTGTCAAGTTAATGTCGTACAATGTTTTTAATGCCTGAAGATAAAAAACTTCCCCGCTCTGAAGTTGATCGACTCATTGAAGAATTTTTAGAGCATTTGGAAATTGAAAAAAATTGTTCTCCCCTGACCATTCGTAATTACAAACACTATTTATCACGTTTTTCTAACTGGTTAAAGGCTAATTCCTCTAAAAATAATCCAGGTTCAATTAATCTCGAAATTATTAAGAAATATAGGGTGTTTTTATCGCGATTTATAGCCAAAAACGGTAATTCCCTATCGCGTATCACTCAAAGCTACCATGTGATAGCTTTGAGGGCTTTTTTACGCTATTTAATCAAAAATGACTATAGGACACTTGCTCCTGAAAAGATTGAATTACCCAAGAGCGAAAGCCGGAGTCTTAAGTTTCTAACTACCGAACAAGTAGAGAGACTATTGGGTCAACCTGAAATCTCCAAGCCTCAAGGCTTGCGGGATAAGGCCATCTTAGAGACTTTGTTTTCTACAGGCCTTCGGGTCAGCGAGTTAGTTTCGTTAAATCGCGATAAAGTTGACCTGATTCGTCGGGAATTTGGCGTGATTGGTAAAGGAGGGCGCGCCAGAGTGGTTTTTCTCTCTAAATCGGCAGCCGAATGGATTAATAGGTATCTTGCTTCTCGTTCTGACCAATGGGAGCCATTGTTTATCAGGATTATTAAGAATCCTGAAGTGGTTGAAGATGGGAAAAAACTGCGTTTAGGTGTCCGTTCTATCCAGAGGATTGTCAAAAAATATGTTAAGAAGGCCAAAATCCCAGTGGACGCCACTGTTCACACCCTACGCCATTGTCTTTATCCACAGACTCGAATTTTTCTAGAGCAAAAAATTATTGAGGCACAAAATCTTTATCGAGGCGTTGAGAAAACAATAATAGGATTAGATTTTGAAAGAATTTGTCTTTCTTCAAATAAAATAATCGGAAAGACTTCTCATCTTGCCGAGAACCTTCTTTCTCTCTGGGCTGGGGGCTATCATATTCAAGTTACCCCGCGCCATCGTTTTTTTACGATTGCCCAAGAAGGCATTAGAGAGATTAAAGCAGAAGAAATAAAAAAGGGTCAATATTTAATGGGGGTTAAAAAATGTCATTTTGAAGGAAGGCATATTTTGACTCCAGAGCTTTGGCGTCTGCTCGGTTATATTTTAGGCGATGGCGCGGTTTCTGCCAGACGAAGGGGCGTTTTTCTTTTTGATAAAGAAAAAAAGACTCTACAATATTACGCTAATTTAAGTAAAAAACTATTTAATTATGAACCAAAAATTAAAAAACTAAAAGATCGTTCTTCTTATTGCTTAAATCTTTATTCCAAAAAATTTGTAGATATTTTAAAAAATATTGGCTATCGTCATCACTCACCCCAGAAGCGTCTTCCACTTCTTTTATTCAATGCCACAGAGAAAGAAAGGACTAGTTTTATTGCTGGCTTTTATGATGCCGAGGGCAACAGTGGAATTCCCAAGATTTTTTCTTCAAGTATAGAACTTTTAAAAGATATCCAGATGCTTTTTTTATCATTAGGCATTGATGTTCATTTATATCGTCGGCAACGAATCGTAAAACTCCCACAAGGTAGACTAATAAGCAACAAAATTTATAATTTACATATTCTTCACCTTCCAGATCAAAAACTTTTTAAAAAATATATTCCCACTTTAAAGCAGATTAAAATGGAGAAAGATTTTGTTGGAGAAAAATTACCCGTAGGTCCTCTTTTACAACATTTGGTTGATGAGACAAATAAATTGGGCATAAAATGGGCTGAAAAAGCTTCAAAAGATTTCGGGGTTCGTAGAGATCGTTATCTTAAAAAAATAATTCCGACGAAAAAAACAGTCAAAAAGATAATCATTACTTTAGAAAGATTAGGTTTTAAAAGCAGAACGTTCAATCTTCTACAACAACTAATTAATACGGAAGATATTAAATGGCTTAAAGTTGATAAGGTTGAAAAAATACCCTATCAAGATCTAGTTTATGATTTTAGTGTTAACAAGATAGAGAATCTAATCACAGACGGTTTTATTTCCCATAATTCTTTTGCCACTGATTTACTAATTGCCGGAGCTGATATCCGCAGTGTTCAGGAGCTTTTAGGTCATAAAAATATCGCCACCACTCAAATTTATACCCACATTACTAATCGACAACTTCGCGACGTGCATGAGGCTTTCCACGGAAAAGGCAAGTGATGCTTGCTTCCTTTATTCAAGGCAAGTTACGGCGGCGACGGTGTCGCCGGGTTTGTTGAAGCGCATGAAGATAACACCTTGAGTGTCACGGCCTAAACGAGGCACATTTTTTACCGGTAGCTTGATGACTTGAGCCCTTTTGCTGGTTAAGATAATCTGAACGACTTTCTCGTTAATAATCCGGCAGGCCACAATCTCTCCTGTTTTGGGTATAACATGAGCGGCGCGGATGCCGATACCACCTCTTTTCTGGAGACGATATTCATTAAGCGATGTTCTTTTACCAAGACCGTGTTCCATGACAATTAAGACATCACGAAAGACTTTTTTCCTTTTATCTTTGGGTTTTTCCAATTTAGGTGGGAAAACTTCCATCCCCATCACATAGTCATCTTTCTTCAAGCGAATACCTCTGACGCCCATGGTATCGCGTCCAGTTGGGCGAACATCCTTTTCCTTAAAGCGGATTGATTTGCCTTGGTGAGAAACCAACAAAACATGGTCATCTTGAGAGGCAAGTTTAATCCAACAAAGCTCGTCGCCTTTGTTAAGTTTGATGGCAATCAGCCCCGAGGTACGGATATTGGCAAAAGCCTTAAGTTTAGTTTTTTTGACGATGCCCTTTTTCGTCACCATTAGTAAGGACTGATTTTTATTTTGATTAGCTTGAGTGTTGAAGGTCAAAACTGATTGAATTTTTTCATCTTGAGAAATATTGATTAAATTGACCAGGGCTTGGCCTTTTGATTGTCGCGAACATTCCGGCAATTCCCAGACGCGAATGGAAAAGACACGGCCTTGATTGGTAAAAAATAAAATGGAGTCATGGGTTTGAGCGCCTAAAAGATTAGAAACTTCATCTTCTGGCTTCGTGGCCATGCCTGAAACGCCTTTGCCGCCTCTTTTTTGAGAGCGGTAGGTTCCCACCGGCAGCCTTTTAATATAGCCGCCTTTAGTGAGAGTGACTAAACAATTCTCCTGAGGGACTAAATCTTCTTCATTAAATTCACCCAAAGCTTGAGCGTAGACCTTGGTTTTTCGACTATCTCCATATTTGGCTTTAATTTCCAACAATTCCTTTTTAATAACCTCCAAAATCTTTTTAGGAGTCCTTAATAAATCAATCAGGTAACCAATTTTCTTCATAACTTCTTTGTAGTCATCCTCAATTTTCTTTCTTTCCAAAGCCGCTAGTCTTCGTAATTGCATCTCTAAAATAGCTTCAGACTGAATTTCTGTTAGTTTGAATTTATTCATTAAGTTAACTTTAGCTTGCAGGGCATCTTTAGATTTTTTAATGGTGGCAATCACCGCATCAATATTATCAACGGCAATTTTTAAACCTTCTAAGATGTGGGCTTGATGTTTGGCTTCTTCGAACTCAAAAATGGTTCTTTTAGTGACGACTTTCTGACGATGTTTAATAAATTCCGTTAAGATTTGTTTCAGATTTAACGTCAGCGGGGTGCCGTCAACCAAAGTAACCATGTTAACCGGGTAGCTCGTCTGCATCTGAGTATTTTTATAAAGGTTATTAAGGATAGTTTTCGGCTTAGCGGTTTTTTTAAGTTCCACGACGACTCTTAGACCCTGACGGTCTGATTCGTCGCGAAGGTCCATCACCCCATCAATTTTTCTTTCTTTAACCAGTTGAGCGATTTTAGCCACTAAATTGGCTTTATTAACCTGATATGGGATTTCAGTGATGACAATACGGAATTTTTCTCCTTTAGCTTCTTCAATTTCCGCCTTGGCCCTGACGAGAATTTTGCCATTGCCGGTAGCATAAGCCTGGAGAATATCCTTCTTATTATAGATGGTGGCTCCGGTGGGGAAATCCGGCCCCTTGATAAATTTCATTAAATCTTCATCAATACTGACGTTAGATTCAAAACTGGTTAGAAGAGCCTCTTCGCTTTGGTCTTCGTCAAGAGAGATTTTTTTAATTTCGAAGACATCTTTTTTACTTTTCCCTTCCTTAAGATGATTGTTGTTGGGTGAAACAATTTTGCCTTTTTCGATCATAAAGACTACAGCATCAATAATTTCATTAAGATTATGAGGTGGGATTTTGGTGGCCATACCGACGGCAATTCCTTCAGAACCCATCAATAGCAGATTAGGTAATCTTGCTGGCAGAAAAACAGGTTCTTTCAGACTGCCGTCAAAGTTATCCTGGAAATCAACGGTGCCCTTATCGATATCCGCAATCATTTCCTGTGATATTTTTTCCAGTTTGACCTCAGTATACCTTTGTGCCGCTGCCGGATCGCCGTCGACTGAACCAAAATTGCCTTGACCATCAACCAAAGGATAACGCATGGAAAAATTTTGGGCCAAGCGGACTAAAGCATCATAAATAGCCATATCACCGTGAGGATGGTATTTTCCCATACAATTATGGGAAATCATACCACTAGCAATGAATTCATGATTATTTTCTACCTCGATATCATAAGTTTTCTCCGGAGCGGTTGTTTTTATTGAAGAGACTTTCAAAAAATAGATTTTATCTTGGATGATATGGTCTAAGAATTCGTAGTGGGGTGATCCTATTAGCTTTAACTTATCTTTTATTCTCCAATTAATAATCTGGGGTTTTCTTAAAGGTTTTTCCCGGAGATCTGATGAATATCTTATTTTACACCCTCCGTCATATTTTATTCCCATTCTAAATTTATCCCCATTTATGTCACCATACCAACCACCGCCAAGGTGGGCATCGCTTAATTCCTGAAATAGTATTTTTCCTGCATAAGGAATGATTTCATATTTACCCCAATTCCCTTTTTTTGATTTTTTCTTATCCAATAATCGTTTGCTCTTGTTTATCTCGGCCAAATTAAGTTTTCCAGTGAGTTTTAGTGCATTTTCTCCCCTTATTTCTAGGCTGTAAGACTTTTGTTTCCCCTCAATTTTCTGTTTATTAAAATAATGAAATGGTGGAGGCTTTTGGATATATTTAGAAGCAAATATTCCTAGATGATGGAGAAGAATTAAGAGTTGATCCGTTAGGATTTCGGAAATTGAGGTATATTGGACAAGATTTTTTTTAGAAGAAACATACCCATCGCCATCAATTAGTCCAGAAATAAAAGAAAAAATGACGCCTGGAGGAGAACAAAAAATTTGCCAAGGGATTTTTTTAGTTAATGCCTTTTGCCCTTTTAAAGAAAAATTGGCGATGAAAAACTCATTGATGATCTTTCTGTTGATTCGAAGGATATAACATTTTTTGGAAGAATAATCTCTTGTTTCAATAGTGGGACTGTATTTGAATTCTTTTTCAAAAATATCAACAATTTTTTTGGCAATTGTTTGACTGTTTCCACTAGTAAAGCTAATTCTTGGGTGTTTATTTCGGCCGTATTCTTCTGAGATCCAGCCATCAGAAGCAAAAATTCCTAAAAGATAAGTGAGGTTTTCATTTAGATACGCCGGCTGGTCTTTTTCAATTTTGATAAGTCTTACCTGCTTAGTAATTTCTGGGAAAGTTGCCCTTAGAGTTATATAATCATTTTTCTTAAGATTCTTAGCTTTTTTCCATTCAAATTTCCATTCAGGAGTTAAAATTTTAAATTTCTGTGAAGGAGTAACAACGTTAGAAAGACCATTTTCTAAGGTAATCTTTAAAAGTGGTTTTTTAGGCATCTCATAAACTTGAACGACTTTGTTTAAGCCATTTTGGGTATAAACTTGGTCGCCGATGTTAATTTTTTGGATTGGAATTAATCCCTTTTCAGTTAAAATGAAAGTGTCTTTTACAAAACATTCCCCGACCACCTTGGCGCTTTTAGAATAACGCGAAGTATGGGAAAGACCCATTTGATGCATGGCGTATAAAATACGACGATGAACAGGTTTTAAGCCGTCCCTGACATCCGGTAGGGCCCGAGCCACAATAACCGACATCGCATAGTCAAGATAACTTTTCCGCATTTCTTGCGTTATTTCAACTGATTGTATTTTTCCAATGTTCGTGCTCATAGTTTAAATGATTAAACCGATTGATTTGAATAATTAAACATCAATGTTGGCTGTTTTAGCGTATGTCTGGATAAATCTTTTTCTGGGGAAAACTTCATTTCCCATTAACATTGTAAAAACCTCGTCTGCTTTTTGGGCGTCTTCAACAGCCACCTGCTTTAAAATACGATTTTCCGGATTCATTGTTGTTTCCCAAAGTTGTTGGGGGTTCATTTCTCCCAAACCTTTATATCGTTGGATATTAAACTGTTTGAGATTTTGTTTTTTACTTCTTAGGTCTAGGAGAACTTTTTCTTTTTCCTCATCATCATAAGCATAACAGCTTTCCTTACCGGCTTGGATTTTATAAAGAGGAGGTAGGGCGATATAAAGAAAACCTTGTTCAACAATCGGTTTTAAATGCCGGTAGAAGAAGGTTAGAAGTAAAGTGGTGATATGTTGGCCGTCAACATCAGCATCGGTCATAATAATGATACGATGATATCTGATTTTGCTTAGATTTAAGGTTTCCCCTATCCCCATACCTAGGGCGATAATCAAATCCTTTAACTCCTCAAAATTAATAATTTTATCCAAATGAGCTCTTTCTGTATTCAAGATTTTGCCTCCTAAGGGTAAAATAGCTTGAAATTTTCTGTTTCGACCTTGTTTGGCCGACCCCCCGGCTGAATCGCCTTCCACAATGAAAAGTTCTGATTGGGCCGGATCTTTTTCCTGGCAGTCAGCTAATTTCCCAGGCAGAGAATTGGCAAAAAACTCGCTTTTCCTGATGACCGCTTCTTTGGCCGCTCTCGCCGCCAGTCTGGCCCGGGCTGCCAAGCTAACTTTTTCAATAATTCTTTTTGCTTCAGCGGGATGCTCTTCGAAATAAACATCTAAACCATTTTTAACAACCGTTGCCACAATCCCCTGGACTTCGGAATTATTAAGTTTAGCTTTAGTTTGAGATTCAAATTGAATTTTATCCGTCGGCATTCTGATGGCCACGACTGCGGTTAAACCCTCCCTGGAATCATCGCCGGTAAAACCCCCATTGCCTTCTTTAAGAAGACCAATTTTTTTGGCGTAATCATTAATCGCGCGGGTCAAGGCGATACGAAAACCAGTTAAATGGGTGCCGCCATCTTTGGTGTTAATAACATTAACAAAAGATTCAATGTTTTCCGAAAAGCCGTCGTTAAGTTGGATGGCAACTTCACAGTTGATTTCTTCCTCTCCACCCTGAATAAAGATGGCTTCATGAAGAGGTTTTTTATTACGGTTTAAAAAGTTGACTAACGATTTTACTCCCCCTTCAAAATAAAATTGATTAGAATAACCAGTTCGTTCATCTTTTAAGTAAAACTTTAATCCAGGTACCAGATAGGCTCTTTCCCGAACCAGTTCTTCCACAATTTTATAGTTAAAAATATTAGCCTCTTTTTTGAAAATTTCTTTGTCCGGAGTAAAAATAGTCATCGTGCCGCTATCACTAGCTTTGCCTTTTTGTTGGACCGGAGTTATCGGCTTACCTCTTTTATATTCCTGGATATAAGCTTTGTCGTCACGATGGATTTCGACTTTCATCCAGGAGGATAAAGCATTAACCACCGAGATACCAACTCCGTGAAGCCCGCCGGAAACCTTATAAGTTTGACTGTCAAATTTAGCTCCGGCGTGAAGTTTGGTCATAGCGACTTCTAAAGCAGAAAGACCAGATTTATGCTTGTCAACGGGAATTCCCCGCCCATCATCTTTAACCTGAGCTGACCCGTCATTTTTCAAAGTAATCCAGATATTTTTAGTAAAACCAGCCAAGGATTCGTCAACGGAATTGTCAACAACTTCAATTAAAAGATGATGAAGGCCCTTCTCGTCAGTGGAGCCAATAAACATCCCCGGCCGCCGGCGAACCGGCTCTAAACCCTCAAGGACTTTAATCTGGGCGGCGTTATAGTCAGATGAAGTGGGCATATTATAACTATTTTAACCTAATTTGGGTAGGAAATCAAGAGATTTTCTATTAATAAACGGGGGTTAACGTTGTTTTTTAGAAGGATAAGACTTTTTTGCAGACTACGCATCATTCTGGCTATTTGAGCTATATTTAAGCTAATTTGGTGGTAAATTGGTTTCGGATTATAAGTTTTTTGGTGAAGAAGTTCTCTTAAAAACAAGAGTTGATTTTGGCAAAAGGCCAAAGCTTGTTCTTGATTCCGGCTATATTTTTCCACCAGTAAAATTTTTTGTCCGGGCGAGGCAGATAAAAGAGAATTGAGAATTGAGAATTGAGAATTGAGAATTTCCTGGTCAATTTTTGTTTCATCCGAAAGATGGATTATCTGACAGCGGGAAACGATGGTTGGCAGAAGTGTCTTTGGCCCTGGAGCTGTTAAGATAATTCTTGAGCTTTGTGGCGGTTCCTCCAAGATTTTTAATAAAGAATTTTGCGCCGGTAAGGTCATCTTGTCCGCCTCGCTAATGACCACCACAATAGCTTTAGCAGAAAACGGTTTTAGAGAGACTTTTCCTTTCAATTCTCTAATTTGGGCAATTTTAATTGAAGTTTCTTCTTTAATTAAAAAGAAATCTGGATTATTCTCTGTTTTATCGCCTAAAAAATCTGTTGCCTTTAGCAAAGCTTTTGCCTGTCTTTTTTGAGCATCACCGCCGGTGATTAAAATTGAAGCTAACATTTTGAGTTTTACGAAAAACAAGCTTTGCTTATTCTGTTGACATTTTAACACGCTTTACCGATAATAAGCTATATGGTTTCTACTGCCCAGACGCCAAAGTCGCCAACTCCAGAAAAGACAATTGCTGATATTTTATTTGCCGCCGGTCTTCTTTCGGAAGAAAAATTGAAAGCGGTCAAATTAGAAAATATCAACACCGGTAAGCCCCTTGAACAGATTATCCTGACTCATAATTTTGCCAATGAGCAGCAAATTGCCAGAGCCGAAGCAGAACTTTATAATATTCCCTTTATTGATCCGACTGAAAAAGCGGTCTCTCCTGAAGGCTTAAGCCTGATCCCCAGAGCGGTCGCTGAGAAATATATCCTTATCCCCTTTGACTATCATCGTCCAGAAAATGAACTCTCGGTGGCGATGGCTAATCCTTTAGATTTGGAGATGATTGAATTTATTGAGAAAAAAGCTGGAGCTAAAATTAAGCCTTTTATGGCCACCGCGGAAAAAATAAAAGAGACGATTATTGGCGCTTATACCCAGCCTCTTTCTGCCGAAGTCAAAGCCGCCCTTAAAGAAGTCAGTCCTTTAGCTCCTGAAAGCCAAGTAATTGATATTGCTGCCTTGGGGAACGTTATTCGTGAAGCGCCGGTGGCTAAAATTGTTGCCACCGTTTTAGAATTTGCCATTAAATCACGAGCTTCAGATGTTCATATTGAGCCCCAGGATGATAAAACGAGAATTCGCTACCGAATTGACGGCATCTTGCATGAAAAGTTAATTTTACCCAAAAAGGTCCACGAGGCGGTGGTCTCCCGTATTAAAATTTTATCAGGCATGAAAATTGATGAAAAAAGAGTTCCCCAAGACGGCCGTTTTAACTTTAAGGCTGGTGAACAGGAAGTGGATTTGCGGGTTTCTTCCTTGCCGACTGTTTTCGGAGAAAAAATCGTCATGAGATTGCTGAAAAAATCCGGCGGTGTCCCTGACTTGCCGGAGTTAGGTTTAAGAGGGAGAGCTTTAAAAAATTTAGAAGACTCCATTTTAAGACCACACGGTATTAATATTGTTTGCGGCCCTACCGGTTCGGGGAAAACAACAACTTTGTATTCCGTTTTATCGCGGATTAACACCGCCAAGGTTAACATTATTACTTTGGAGGACCCGGTGGAATATCAAATCCAGGGCGTTAATCAGGTTCAGGCTAACCCTGCGGCCGGTTTAACCTTTGCCTCAGGGATGAGAAGTTTTTTGAGACAAGATCCTAATGTCATCATGGTTGGGGAAATTCGTGATAGTGAAACAACCGATTTAGCGGTCCAGGCGGCTTTAACCGGTCATTTGGTCTTTTCTACTCTTCATACCAATGATGCGGCCGGAGCCATTCCGCGGCTTTTAGATTTAGGCGGTGAACCTTTCTTGTTAGCTTCAGCGATGACCTGTATTGTGGCCCAAAGAGTCTTAAGGCGGATTTGCGAACATTGTAAGGAAGCCTACACTCCTGCGGCTGAGGTGGCGGAGGACATCAAAAAAGTTTTGGGTAGTCTTTACCAAACAAAGGGCGAATTGAAGCTTTATCGAGGCAAGAAATGTGCCGAATGCAACAACACCGGCTATTTAGGTCGGGTTGGTATCTTTGAGGTTTTACCAGTAACGGAAAAAATTGCTCGTTTGACCCTCGAGAAGGCTGCGGCAGGAGCGATTCAGAAACAGGCCGTAGAAGAAGGAATGATTACCATGAAGCAGGACGGTTACTTGAAAGTTGTGGAGGGAGTAACTACTATAGAAGAAGTGCTGCGTGTGGCGCAGGAATAATCGATAATTAAAATGGAAATTAAAGAATTATTAGAATATACCATTAATAAAAAAGCTTCTGATTTACATCTGATTTCCGGAGTGCCGCCGATGATTCGATTTAATGGTTTTCTCTCCCCTATTACCGCCAAGGAGATTTTAACTCCCCAGGCAACCGAAAGTTTAGTTTTTGCCTTAGTTAATGACGAACAAAAAGAAATTTTACTTATTAACAAAGAGCTTGATTTTTCTTTTAATTATCAAGACCAAGGGCGTTTTCGTATCAATGCCTATTATCAAAGGGGAAATTTAGCCGCGGCTTTAAGACTCATTCCTAACCAAATTCCCAAGATTAACGATCTCGGCCTGCCTGAAATTTGCCATCAATTTACTCAATTGAAACAGGGTTTTATCCTCGTGACCGGGCCAACCGGCCATGGGAAATCAACGACCTTGGCAGCGATGATTGATGAAATTGTTCAGACTCGCCCAGTTCATATTGTGACCATTGAAGACCCCATTGAGTATGTTTTCCATCATCAAAAAGCGATTGTCTCTCAAAGAGAGATAAGGGCCGATACTCATTCCTGGCAAATTGCTCTCCGTTCTTGTTTGCGTGAGGATCCTGACGTGGTCATGATTGGCGAAATGAGAGACTACGAAACGATTGCCGCTGCCTTGACCATCGCTGAAACCGGCCATTTGGTTTTTGCCACTCTTCATACCAACTCCGCCTCCCAGACCATAGACCGGATTATTGACGTTTTCCCGGCCAATCAACAAGCCCAAATAAAAACTCAGCTGGCTTCAGTTTTAGAAGCGGTTTTATCCCAACGATTACTGCCGTCTTTGTCAGGCGGGAGAATTCCTGCCGTGGAAATTTTGGTGAATACACCGGCGGTCGCTAACGCCGTTCGTGAAGGCAAAATCCAGATGCTGGAAACTATTCTTCAGACTTCCTCTGAACTGGGGACCAAAACCCTTGAGATGGATTTGGCCCAGCTGGTTAAAAAAGGTAAAGTCAGCCTTGAGACAGCTCGAGCTTTTGCCTTAAAGCCCGAAGAATTGATGAGATTAACCAAAAACCGCTAAGTATGGAAAAATTTAAATATAGAGCCAAGGATAAAGATGGAAAAACGGTTGAGGGTTTGGTTGAAGCGGGCAGTATTAATCAAGCGGCAAAGATTTTGCGTGAACGCGGTTTATTGGTTATTAATCTGAACCAAAAAGGAGAGAATTTAGTCCTTCAAATTAAAAGAGGCTTGGGAAGAGTTACGGTCCAAGACAAGGTTAATTTTACCCGACAGCTTTCAACGATGATTAACGCTGGCTTGACGATTACCGAATCTTTGGCTATTCTAGAACTTCAAGCTTCTCCAGCCCTAACCAATTTAATCAGCGATGTTCTGCATCGGGTAGAAAGTGGTGTGACCTTATCTGAGGCTTTAGAAAAACATAGTTCAGTTTTTGACCAAATTTATATTGCTCTCATTCGTTCAGGAGAAACAGCCGGCGTTTTGGACAAAGTTTTATCTCGGCTGGCAGATAATTTGGAAAAACAAACTGAATTTCGTCGAAAAATTAAAGGGGCGATGGTTTATCCGATTATTATCATCGGCGGAATGCTGGCGGTGATGGCGGTGATGATTATTTTTGTTATCCCCAAATTAACAACGATTTATGAAGAGTTTCAGGCGGATTTACCCACTTCAACCAAAATTTTAATTGCTGTTTCCAAATTCGCCAGCCATTATTGGTGGTTGGCCATTGGTCTTTTGGCTGGTTTGGTTTTTTTGGGCCGTCTTTTGTCAAAAAACCCCCTTTTCCGCCGTCGGTTTGACGAACTTTTATTTAAATTGCCGATTATCGGTAAGTTAAGGAAGAGTATGATTCTAACTGAATTTACGCGAACTTTAGGTTTGTTAATTGGCAGTGGTATTTTAATTGTCGAGGCTATTGAAGTGACTACCAAATCTTTAAACAGCCCTAATTATGAAGAAAAAATGAAAGAAGTTTCCAAAGAAGTCGAAAAAGGTTTACCTTTAGCCACTGCTTTGGCTCGAACGGAGATCTTCCCTCCCCTTTTGCCCCAAATGGTGGCCGTTGGCGAGGAAACCGGCAAGTTGGATGAAGTTTTAGGCAAAGTTTCTACCTATTTTGAACAGGAAGCGGACACAGCTGTTAAAGGATTGACAACGGCCATTGAGCCGCTTATCATGATAATATTAGGGGTTGGTGTAGGTTTTTTAATGTTGTCAATTATTATGCCGATTTACAATCTTACATCAAAATTTTAGAAAGGAGGTGAAAAAGAAATTGAAGACGAAAAATTTAAAAATGAAAGTTCAGCGGGGTTTTACGATGATTGAATTATTAATTGTGATTGCGGTTTTGGGTATTTTGGCTATTGCGGTTTTATCAACCTTTAACCCGATTGAACAGATTAACCGCGGTCGGGATACGGGTTCTCGCAGCGATTCTGAACAATTGCTTTCAGCCATTGACCGTTACAATGCCAACCGTGGTCTTTGGCCTTGGCAGGATGAAGATACAGACCCGGATGAACTCACGGATTTTGACAGTCCTATTAGTGAAGACTTCCCAACTGGCCCAACTTGTTCAATGCTGGATAATTTGGGAGCTGAAAGGAATCCACAGTGTCCAGGGACGGATGAGATAAAAGAAGCTTTTATTGCTCGTCTGACAAGTACCAGCCACAACGATTTACATATTTATTATGGAGGAGGTAGTGGTAATAGTGTTTACATCTGCTTTAATCCACAGTCAAAAGCTTTCAGTCAGGAAGCCGCTACCAGATGTGATAACGCGCCAGATGATTTTCCGCCTGGTGCTTGCGGTGCTTGCCCGGAGTCGTTAGGTAAAGATGAGAACTGTATCTGTTTACCGTAATGAGTTTTTTAATTTTTAGCTTTGGTCTCCTGCTAGGGAGTTTTCTTAATTGCTTAGTTTATCGTTTAAACGAAGCAAAAAATTGGAGAAATTTTTTTTTTGGCCGTTCTTACTGCCCGAAATGCAAAAGAAATTTATGTTGGTTTGATAACATTCCTCTTTTTTCCTTTCTTTTCTTAAAGGGTAAATGTCGTTGGTGCCATTCCCCTATCCCCTGGCGATATCCTTTGGTTGAATTAGCCACAGGAATTTTAAGCGTCATGGTTTATCTTTTCTCTGTTGGTCCGGTAGTCAATTTAATTTTTAATTTGATAATAGTTTATGCTTTGATTGTGATTTTTCTTTCTGATTTACTTTACCGGACTATCCCCGACCAAATTGTTTATCCGGTCATTGCCATCGCTTTGTTATGGCTGATAATTAATCAGCAATGGTTATCAATCCTTTCTGGTTTAGGCGCAGCTTTGTTTTTTCTTTTTTTGGTTCTTTTGACCCGTTGGCAAGGGATGGGCTTGGGCGATGTCAAAATGGCGGGCTTGATGGGTCTGATTTTAGGTTTCCCCTCAATCATCGTGGCTTTGTATCTAGCTTTTTTGACAGGGGCTTTGGTTGGTGTCATACTGATTTTAATGAAGCGAAAAAAATTGAGAAGTGAAATTGCTTTTGGTCCTTTTTTGGTTTTGTCAACCTTAATTGCCTTATTTTGGGGAGAAAAAATTTGGTATTTTTTCTTATGAAAATTAGATCTAAATCAAGAGGATTCACTTTAATTGAACTGTTAATTGTTTTGACGATTATTGGTCTTTTCATTTTAGCCGCCTTGTGGACTTACCAACTCCAGGTTTTTAAAGGGAGAGACGCTAAAAGGAAAGCAGATTTAGGCAAACTCCAGCGGGTTTTAGAAGACTACTTAAACGATCATGTTTGTTATCCTGAAACTTTAGAGTGCGGTTCGGATTTTGCCCCCTACCTGTCCCAAATCCCCTGCGACCCAGTTAATTCCAAAGGTCATATTTATTACTACTCTGTTTCCAGCGAAGAAGGTTGCAAGAAATGGTATAAGATTTTTACGACGTTGGAATATCAAAAAGATCCGATTATCGCCAAAATCGCTTGTACCTCGGAGACCTGCGGAGCTTTTAATTATCTGGTGAGTAGTCCTAATGTTGAAGTTTTAACCAGCCAGTTGGGAGAAATTTTTCCCCCACCCTACCCGCCAGGAGTTCCCACCCCAAGCCCTGGTGTCAGTCCGAGCCCTTCCATAAGTCCCACACCATCAGCAAGTCCCACACCATCAGCCAGTCCGACGCCATCAGGCGGCCCGACGTCCAGTCCTAGTCCGACACCTACACCTACTCCTATCCCTACCCCAACAGGTGTTCCTTGTTTAGAGGGTTGGCATTCCTGTATTGCGGATGGTAGTGGGTTTTGTAATGTTACTTATGAAGGAGCACCAGGAGCAGTTTGTAGTAGAGATTGTAATTTATGTGCTGCCAGAGGCTGTAGAGCCTACCCGAGTTGTTTGTAAAAAGAATAAGGGTTATGATAAAAATAATGAAGAAAAAGACGAAAGGTTTTACTTTCGAAGAAAGGAAGACTCGAAGAGGATTCACCATGATTGAGTTGCTTGTCGTCATTGCTATTCTTGGTCTTTTGGCGACCGTTGGTTTAGTCAGTTTTCGAACGGCCCAAATTAAAGGTCGCGACGCCCAAAGAAAAAACGATTTAGCTCAAATTCAAAAAGCCCTGGAGATGTATTCTAATGATTATAATCACTATCCAACCGATGACTATCCAAGCTCAGGGAGTTTCGTTGATGAAAAAGGCACCCTTTATATGAAAGAAATGCCTCAAGACCCTAAATTTGGCAGTTATCCTTATTCTTCTGACGGGACTTTTTATCTTCTTTATGCTAGACTAGAAAATACACAGGACTCTTGTTTTGACAGCGGTCTTTGTAAAGATTACGGAGTGGATTGTGGCGGAGAAAATTGTAATTACGCCGTAGT
>Ga0210015_1002637_pt1 | contig 16487 bp, 16 predicted proteins | sample CryGeymeta201522_FD_185471 | JGI IMG/M metagenome (GOLD analysis project Ga0210015, IMG submission 185471) | Groundwater microbial communities from Crystal Geyser aquifers in Utah, USA - Crystal Geyser metaG 2015-22 (SPAdes) (version 2) | ecosystem: Environmental > Aquatic > Deep subsurface >... | reverse complement strand
ACCGCGCCCGCGCGGCGGCAGATAGCGCGCTCGACTTCGGGCGCGCATGGGGCGCGCGCGACGCATTCGCTCCGGTCACGGGGCGCGCTGTCCAAGGCCGCGCCGCAGGGCGCGACGAAGCGCCGCCTCAGGGCGGCCGCCGCAGGGCGCGGAACGCATGGAAGGGACCACGCGCGATGTTCGCGGTGATCAAGACGGGCGGCAAGCAATACAAGGTCGCCGCCAACGACAAGCTGCTGATCGAAAAGCTCGACGCGGCGGCGGGCGAGACGGTGACGTTCGGCGAGGTGCTGATGCTGGGCGATGGCGACGCCATCACGGTCGGCGCGCCGCTGGTGGCGGGCGCAGGCGTGACGGCGGAAGTGCTGGAGCAGACCCGCGGCCCCAAGGTGATCTCGTTCAAGAAGCGGCGCCGCAAGCATTCCTCGCAGCGCCGCAAGGGGCACCGGCAGTGGTTGACCCAAGTGAAGATCACCGCGATTCTGGCCGATGGCGCGACCGCCGCCCCGGCGCAGGCGACGAAGGAGGACTGATCCATGGCGCACAAGAAGGCGGGCGGTTCATCCCGCAACGGACGCGACAGCGCCGGTCGGCGACTCGGCGTCAAGAAATTCGGCGGCGAGGCGGTGATCTCGGGCAACATTCTGGTGCGCCAGCGCGGCACCAAGATGTGGCCGGGCGTGAACGTCGGCCTCGGCAAGGATCACACGCTGTTCGCCACCAGCGACGGCGCGGTGAAGTTTCACAAGGGGATCAAGGGGCGGCTGTTCGTCTCGGTGGTGCCGCCGGCGGCGGAAGCCGCCGAGTAGGCCGCAAGCCTCATCCCCTGCCCTGTCGCAAAGGGGGATCGGCCGCGCGGCCGGTCCCCCTTTCGCTTTGGAGCGCGCCCATGCGCGAGTCGATCGAGACCGAAACCCTCACCCTGCGCCCACTGACGCAGGCGGACGCAGGCGAGGTCGCGCGCATCTTGGGCGATGCGCGCGTCGCGAGAAGCTTGCGCGTCGTTCCTCATCCGCTGCCCGAAGGCGTCGCCGAGGCGTGGATCGCGCGGCTGGGCGGCGGCGTCGCGCCGGAGCGCGCCTTTGCGATCCGGGGCAAGGGCGAGACGGCGCTGCGCGGCGTGGTGACGGCGAAATTCTTCGCCGACAGCGATGGCGCGCGGATCGGCTTCTGGCTCGACCCCGCGTGGCAGGGCAAGGGGGTGATGTCGGAGGCGGCGGCGGGCGTGACGGCGGCGCTGTTCGCCGGCGGCGCGCCGTGGCTGGCGGCGGAGGTTCACGCCGACAACCCCGCCGCGCGGCGGGTGCTGGAGAAGCTGGGCTTCGCGTTCGACGACGCGGGCGACCCGGCGCAGGGGCGCCTCGACGCGGATCACTGGCGCGCGGGACGGCTCGACCGGACGCGCGCCAAGGCATAGAAAGCGCGCGCGATGAAGTTTCTCGACACCGCCAAGGTCTATATCCGCTCCGGCGCGGGCGGGCGCGGCTGCGCGTCGTTCCGGCGCGAGAAGTTCATCGAGTTCGGCGGCCCGGACGGCGGCGACGGCGGGCGCGGCGGCGACGTGTGGATCGAGGCGGTGGACGGCCTCAACACCCTGATCGACTTTCGCTTTCAGCAGCACTTCAAGGCGCAGAACGGCCAGGGCGGCATGGGCAAGCAGCGCACCGGCAAGGACGGCGAGAGCGTCACCCTGCGCGTGCCCGCCGGCACCGAGGTGCTGGACGAGGACGCCGAGACGGTGATCGCCGACCTCACCACGACCGGCCAGCGCGTGCTGCTGGCGCGCGGCGGCAACGGCGGCTGGGGCAACCTGCGCTTCAAGACCTCCACCAATCAGGCGCCGCGCCACGCCAACCCCGGACAGGAGGCGGTGGAGCGCACCATCTGGCTGCGGCTGAAGCTGATCGCCGACGCCGGGCTGGTCGGCCTGCCCAATGCGGGCAAATCGACGTTTCTCGCCGCGACCTCGAACGCGCGGCCCAAGATCGCCGACTATCCGTTCACCACGCTGACGCCGAACCTGGGCGTGGCGGCGATCGACGACGCCGAGCTGGTGCTCGCCGACATCCCCGGCCTGATCGAGGGCGCCAGCGAGGGCCGGGGCCTCGGCGACCAGTTCCTCGCCCATGTCGAGCGCTGCGGCGCGCTGCTGCATCTGGTGGACGGAACCAGCGAGACCATCGCCGGGGATTTCCATGTGATCGAGGCCGAACTCGACGCCTATGGCCATGGACTGGCGGACAAGCCGCGCCTCGTGGCGCTGAGCAAGATCGACGCGCTGGACGCCGACGCGGTCGCGGCCAGGCTGGCGCTGCTGCGCGCGGCGGGCGCCGCCGCCCCCATCGCGCTGTCGGCGGCCAGCGGCGCCGGGGTTCCCGAGGCGCTGCGCCTGTTGCGGCGGATGGTGCGGGCGCAGCGCGCCGCCGCGACCGATGCGCTGGAGGAGCCCGCGCCATGGGCGCCGTGACCGCGACGCCCCGCCTGAGCGACGCGCGGCGCGTGGTGGTCAAGATCGGCTCCGCGCTGCTGGTGGACGCGGCGACCGGCGCGCTGCGCCGCGACTGGCTCGACGGGCTGGCGGCGGATGTCGCGGACCTGATCGCGGGCGGCGCGGAGGTGCTGATCGTCTCCTCCGGCGCCATCGCGCTGGGGCGGCGGGTGCTGGGGCTGCGGCGCGGCGCGCTGCCGCTGGAGCAGGCGCAGGCGGCGGCGGCGGTCGGTCAGATCCAGCTGGCGCAGGCCTATGTCGCCGCGCTGGCGCCGCACGGCGTGACGGCGGCGCAGGTGCTGCTGACGCTGGCCGACACCCAGGACCGGCGGCGCTATCTCAACGCCCGCGCGACGCTGAAAACGCTGACCGGGCTGGGCGTGGTCCCCGTGATCAACGAGAACGACACCATCGCCACCGACGAGATCCGCTATGGCGACAACGACCGGCTGGCGGCGCGGGTGGCGCTGATGGCGGGGGCCGAGGCGCTGGCGCTGCTGAGCGACATCGACGGGCTCTACACCGCCAATCCGCGCCACGACCCCGCCGCGCGGCATCTGCCGGTGGTGGCCGAGATCACGCCGGCGGTCGAGGCGATGGCGGGAGAGGCGGGTGACGGCGCCAGGGGCGGCATGATCACGAAGCTGCTCGCCGCCAAGACGGCGGTGCGCGGCGGCTGCGCCATGGTGATCGCGCGCGGCGCGGTGGACCGGCCGCTGAGCGCGCTGGCCGGGGGCGCGCGCTGCACCTGGTTTCCCGCCTCGCACAGCCCTGCGGCGGCGCGAAAGCTGTGGATCGCGGCGATGAAGCCCGCCGGGGCGCTGGTGGTGGACGCGGGCGCCGCCGCCGCGCTGCGCGCCGGGCGCTCGCTGCTGCCTGCGGGCGTGCGGCGGATCGAAGGCGCGTTCGGGCGCGGCGATCCGGTGGCGGTGGTGCGCGAGGACGGCGCGGCGCTGGGCGCGGCGCTGGCGGGCTACGCCTCGGACGAGGCGGCGCAGATCGCCGGGCGGCGCTCGGGCGAGATCGCGGCGCTGCTCGGCTATCCGGGCCGCGCCGCCATGGCGCACCGCGACGATCTGGTGCTGTGGGACTGAGCGGAGGGCGAGGCATGGACGGCGAAGCGGACGACCTGCTGGCGGCGATGACCGCGCTGGGCGCGCGCGCGCGCGAAGCGTCGCAGGACCTTGCCTGCGCGACGTCCGCCGACAAGACGGCGGCGCTGCACGCGGCGGCGGATGCGGTGGACGCGCGCCGCGCCGCGATCCTCGCCGCCAACGCGCGCGACATGGACGCCGCCGCCGCCCGGGGCCTGTCGCCGGCGATGCTCGACCGACTGATGCTGGATGACAAGCGGATCAATGGCTTGTGCGACGGCCTTCGCGCGGTGGCTGAGCAACCCGACCCGGTGGGCGCGGTGATCGCCGACTGGACGCGCCCCAATGGCCTGCGCATCCGCCGGGTGCGCCAGCCGCTGGGCGTGATCGGCGTGATCTACGAGAGCCGCCCCAACGTGACCGCCGACGCCGCCGCGCTGTGCCTGAAGTCCGGCAACGCGGCGATCCTGCGCGGCGGATCGGAGAGCTTTCACTCCTCCGGCGCGCTGCTTGAGTGCGTGGCGGAGGGGCTGCGCGCGGCGGGCCTGCCCGAGGATGCGGCGCAGCGCGTGCCCACCTCGGACCGCGCGGCGGTGGGGATCATGCTGGCGCAGATGACCGACCATATCGACGTGATCATCCCGCGCGGCGGCAAGAGCCTGGTGGCGCGGGTGCAGGCCGAGGCGCGGGTGCCGGTGTTCGCGCATCTGGAGGGGATCTGCCACGTCTATATCGACGGCGCGGCCGACCCGCAAAAGGCGCGCCGCGTGGCGCTGAACGCCAAGACGCGGCGCACCGGCGTCTGCGGCGCGGCGGAATGCCTGCTGATCGACCGCGCGGCGCTGCCCCTTGGCGCGGCGGTGATCGGCGATCTGCTGGCGGCGGGGGTCGAGGTGCGCGGCGACGACGCCTGCCGGGCGCTCGACGCGCGGGTGACGGCGGCGGCGCCCGATGATTATGGCCGCGAGTTCCTCGCCATGATCATCGCCGCGCGCGTGGTGGACGGCGTAAACGGCGCCATCGCGCATATCCGCCGCTATGGCTCGCAACACACCGACGCGATCCTGACCGAGGACGACACGGCGGCGGCGCGGTTCTTCGCGCGGCTCGACAGCGCGATCCTGATGCGCAACGCCTCGACCCAGTTCGCCGACGGCGGCGAATTCGGCATGGGCGCCGAAATCGGCATCGCCACCGGCAAGCTGCACGCGCGCGGGCCGGTGGGCGCCGAACAGCTCACCACCTTCCGCTACATCGTGGAGGGCGACGGCGCGGTGCGCCCGGTCTGAGACGGTGAACGCCGCCCCGGCCTTGCGCCGGGGCCGTCAGCAACAGCGCGCCTCAGCGGCCCCACTGACGCTCCGGGCCGCTATCGACATGCACGAAAGCGGACCGCGAATAGCGCCCCACCCCGCCCGCGCCAAGCGACCGGGCGGCGGAGGCGATCTGCCCCACCGAGCGGCCCTTGAGATGAAGATCCGCCGCCATGCCTTTGATATGATAGCTATCCCGCGCGACAGCTCGGCTACGGCGGCGCAGCATCTTGTTGGTCTGCGGGCTGCGGTAGCCGGAGTAGAGCGTGAACGGCTCGCTGGTGTCCAGCAGGCGGTGCGTGGCGGCGATGATGTCGATGGTGGCGGGGCTGATCTTCTTCTTCAGATCGAGCCGCCAGTCGCGCATCAGGAAGTCGACCTCGGCGAGCACATCGGGGATGTAGTCGCCGTCCGCCCAATAGACCGCGCTCAGGCGATCGCCGGTGCGCGGGTTGTCAAGCCTAAGGACGCGGACATTGCCTGCGCCCCGGATGATCGACGGCGACGCTACGGCGTTACCGGCGGACAGAAGGCCCGAGGCCGCCGTCACGCCAACCAGAAAAGCGCGCCGCGAAAGGATCGCGGAGTTATGTGATGTCACTGTCTTTCGCCCTCGTTTTCACCGGGCGAGCTGTGCCGCTCGCTCCGATAGGATCATTTCCTGATCTCTATTTACTTTGTCATAATGGCGAGAATGCAGGCAAGTTGCGAATTTGCAGCGCGGCGCGCGCTCAACCGCCGGGCGAGCGGCGCCGCAGCATTTTCGCGGGAACGGGCGGGTTCTCACCGAAATGTGAGATGTGAGACCTAAATCCCACGCCTGTTGAAAATTCCCGGACGCCGCGCGCTGTTGATGGACGGTTATGCGACCATATCTCAAAAGGACAGAAGATCGGTCGCGGTTATGTTGCGCGGGAGCCACAATGTCTTTGATTAACCTCACTCGCGGTTTTTTTCTCGGCGCGGTGGCGTTCGCCTGCGGCGCATCGCTCGCGCCAGGCGGCTTGCGCGCCGAACCGGTCGCGTCAGGGTCTGGCGCCGCAGGGTCTGGCGCTGTCGTCGCGGCTGCACGGACAGATTTCTCGGCCGCGCTGCACGCGGCGCTCGATGACCCGGAGGCCGGCGCCTTCTACACCGCGCGCGGCGACGCGCCGCTGTGGACGGCGGGCGACGGCGCCCGCGCCGCCGTGCTGATCGCGACGCTGCGCGCGGGGCCGAGCCACGCCCTGCCAGCGGCGCGCTATGCGCCCGACGCGCTGGCCGCCGCGCTGACGCGCAGCGACGACGCCGGGCGCGGCGCCGCGGAGGCGGCGCTGACGCGCGCCTATCTCGCCTATGCGCGCGACGTCTCCTCTGGCGTGCTGGAGCCGCGCAGCGTGGCGCGCGACATCAAGGTGGCGCCGCCCCGTCCCCGCCCCGGCGTCCTGCTGCGCGCGGCGGCGGCGGCGCCGAACATGGTCGCCCATCTCGCGGCGCTGGCGCCCGCCGATCCCGGCTATGCGGCGCTGCGCGAGCGCTATCGCGCGCTGTCGGCGCTGGCCGCCGCCGGAGACTGGGGCGCGACGATCCCGCCGGGCGCGACGCTGCGCCCCGGCGACGCAGGCCCCCGCGTCGCGGCGCTGCGCGCGCGGCTGAACCGCCTCGGCGATCTCGCGCCTGACGCGCCTGCGGCGGACGCGGCGCGGTTCGACGCGGCGCTCGCTGCGGCGGTGCGGCGGTTTCAGGCGCGCCACGGACTGAACGAGGATGGCGCGGTCGGCCCGGCGACCCTGGCGGCGATCAACACGAGCGCGCGGTTTCGCGCCGGTCAGCTTGCGGTCAACCTTGAGCGGATGCGCTGGATGAACCGCCCGCTCGGCGCGCGGCGCATCGTCGTCAACCAGCCCGATTACACCGTGACGCTGTTCGACGGCGACAAGGTGCTGTTTCGCGAGCGCGTCGTGGTCGGCCAGGTGCGGTTCAAGACGCCGGAGTTCTCCGACGAGATGGAGTATCTGGTGCTGAACCCGACCTGGCACCTGCCGCGCAGCATTGCGACCAAGGAGCTGCTGCCGCTGTTGCAGGAGGATCCCTCGGTGCTGGCGCGGCGCGGAATGCGGCTGGTGCGCACCGATGGCGGGCCGCTGCCGCTGGACCCCTCATCCCACGATTTCAGCGGCTATACGGCGCGCAACTTTCCCTATTCGGTCAAGCAGGCGCCGTCCGGCGACAACGCGCTGGGGCGGGTAAAGTTCATGTTTCCCAACGGAGATTCGATCTATCTCCATGACACGCCGACAAAAAGATATTTCGCGCGCGACGTGCGCGCGCTCAGCCACGGCTGCGTGCGGGTGCAGGATCCGCTGAGGCTCGCCACGCTGCTGCTGGCGCCGCAGCAGGCCGATCCGCGCGGCTTCATCGACGCGGTGCTGGCGAGCGGGCGCGAGCGCTTCATCTATCTCGATCGCCCGGTGCCGGTGCATCTGACCTACCGCACCGCGTGGGTGGATGAGATCGGCGCGCTGCAGCTGCGCGCCGACATCTATGACCGCGACGCGGCGGCGCTGGCGGCGCTGAGCGCCGCCGGGGTGGCCGCGCCGGGGGCGTGAGGCTGGAGGCGTGAGTCGCGTGGAACGTGCGCACCCGTCCTAGCGCCCGCGAAACAGGCTCCCCAGCACGCCGCGCACCAGCGTGCGGCCCGCCTGCGAGCCGATGGTGCGCGCCAGACTCTTGACAAAGGCCTCGCCCGCGCTGTCAGAGCGGCGAACGGGCGCGCGGCTCGGCGCGCGGGCGGGCCGGGGCGTCGTCGCCGGCCGATAGCGCCGTCCGGTCGAGAACGTCTCGCGCGCGCGGTTCCAGGTCTCGGCGGGGTCCTCCGCAGGCGGCGCGGCTTCGGCCTCGGCGGCGGCCTGCGCGGCGCGGCGGGCGAGCGTCTCATGCGCGCTGTCGCGGTCGATGGCGGTGTCGTAGCGCCCGGCGAGCGGCGAGGCGGCGCACACGGTGGCGCGCACGTCCGGGTCCGCCGGGCCGAGGCGGCTGGCGGGCGGACGGATCAGCGTGCGCTCCACCACGCCGGGCGCGCCCTTGTCGCCCAGCGTCGAGACCAGCGCCTCGCCCACCCCCAGTTCGGTGATCGCGGCGGCGGTGTCGAAGGCGGGGTTGGGGCGGAAGGTGGACGCCGCCGCGCGCAGCGCCTTCGCGTCCTTGGGGGTATAGGCGCGCAAGGCGTGCTGGACCCGCGACCCGAGCTGCCCCAGCACCGTGTCGGGGATGTCGGCGGGATTCTGGGTGACGAAATACAGCCCCACGCCCTTGGAGCGGATCAGCCGCGCCACCTGCTCGACCTTCTCCACCAGCGCGCGCGGCGCGTTGTTGAACAGCAGATGCGCCTCGTCGAAGAAGAACGCGATCACCGGCTTGTCTGGGTCGCCGACCTCGGGCAGCTCCTCGAACAGCTCCGACATCAGCCACAGCAGGAAGGTGGCGTAGAGCCGGGGGCTGTTGATCAGCCGGTCGGCGGCGAGGATGTTGATCCGGCCGCGCCCGGCGGCGTCGGTGGCGATCATGTCGGAAAGCTGCAGCGCGGGCTCGCCGAAAAACCCGGCGGCGCCTTGATTCTCCAGCACCAGAAGCCGCCGCTGAATGGCGCCGACCGAGGCGGTCGAGACGTTGCCGTAGCGCAGCGACAGCTCCGCCGCCCGCGCGCCGACCTCGCGCAGCAGCGCCTGAAGATCCTTCAGGTCAAGCAGCAGCAGGCCCTCCTCGTCGGCCAGCCGGAACGCGATGTTGATCACGCCCTCCTGCGTGTCGTTGAGCTCCAGCAGCCGCGACAGCAAGAGCGGCCCCATCTCGCTGACCGTGGCGCGCACCGGGTGGCCCTGGTCGCCGAACAGGTCCCAGAACACAACCGGAAACGCTTGCGGCGCGTAGGCATCGAGGCCGATTTGCGCGGCGCGGGCGCGAAGCCTCTCGCCCGTCGCGCCTTCCTGCGCCATGCCGGAGAGATCGCCCTTCACATCGGCCATGAACACCGGCACGCCCGCGTTCGAGAAGCCCTCGGCGAGGATCTGCAGCGTGACGGTCTTGCCCGTGCCGGTGGCGCCCGCGATCAGCCCGTGGCGGTTGGCGCGTCGCAGCGGCAGGGTCTGGCGCGCACGATGCTCGGCCCCGCCGCCGCCGATGAAAATCTCGTCCATGCGCGCTCCGCCCCGATTATCTGAAAACTCACCCTTATTTTACGATTCACCATCATTGTGAAACTGCGTCGAGGGGAATCTTCCGTTTCCTTTCGCCGTCTCCTCCCTGTCGAACTGGCCGCGCCGTGTGCGCGGCCTTTTTTTTGGCTTTCCGGTGATCCGCGACGCCCGGTTGGCGGCGGGCGGCGCCCTGCCGCAATACGCTTGACCCGCGCGCGGCGCGCGCCTAGCCTCCGCGCAATCGTTCGGCCAGTCCGACAGGGAAACAACAAAAGGGGCATCCGGGAACTGGTTTTCCGGATGCCCCGACAACATTAACGACGATGCGTCGGCCGGGCGCGTCAGCCCGCATCATGAGAGGTCGCCTTGCTCCGCAATAGTATCGCCGCAGCCCTGTTCGCGCTGCTTTCGCTCGCCGCTGGCGGCGCCTTCGCTCAGCAGGCGGCGCCGAAGGAGACCGTCAAGGCCACCCATGGCGACTGGGAGGTGCGCTGCGGCGCCAACGACGCCTGCTACATGAATCAGGTGATCAACAACGACGACGGCGCGCCGCTGATCAATGTCGCCATTCGCCAGATCAGGAACAATGCGCAGGCGAAAGCCATCGCGGTGTTCGTGGCGCCGCTCGGCGTGGTGCTGCCGCGCGGCGTGGAGATGAAGATCGACGGCGGCGACCCGATCGTGTCGCCGTTCCTCTATTGCCTCGGCAACGGCTGCTATTCCGAACTGGCGATGACCGACGAGGGTCTGAACCGGCTGCGGCGCGGCGCGGCGGCGACGCTGCAGATATTCTCGGTGCAGGAGCCCAAGAAAGCCATCCTGCGCAAGATGTCGCTGTCGGGGTTCACCAAGTCTTACGCCGCGCTCTGATCGCTGCGCGGCTGGCGGGGTCTCAGACCCGGCGCACCGCCAGCACCGCGTTCAGCCCGCCGAACGCGAACGAGTTCGACAAAGCCAACTCGATGCGCCGCTCCCGCGCCGCATTCGGCGTGATGTCGAGGTCGCAGTCCGGGTCGGGCGTGGCGTAGCCGATGGTCGGCGCGATCACGCCCTCCTCCAGCGCCATCAGCACCGCCGCCATCTCGATCGCGCCTGCGCCGCCGATGCAGTGGCCGTGCATGGATTTGGTCGAGGACACCGACACCCCGTCCGCCGCCGCGCCGAACGCCATGCGGATCGCGGCGCATTCGGTGCGGTCGTTGGCCCCGGTGGCGGTGCCGTGAGCGTTGATGTAGCCCACGTCTTCCGGCGCCGCCTGCGCATCGGCCAGCGCGGCGCGGATCGCGCGGGCGGCGCCGTCGGCGTTTGGCTGCACGATGTCGGAGGCGTCGGCGGTCATGCCGAAGCCGACGATCTCACCCCAGATGCGCGCGCCGCGCGCGCGGGCGCGGTCGTATTCCTCCAGCACCAGCACGGCGGCGCCTTCGCCCTGCACCAGGCCGTTGCGCGTGGCGCAGAACGGGCGGCAGCCGTCGCGCGACAGCACGCGCAGACCCTCCCACGCCTTGATCACGCCGAACACCAGCGGCGCCTCGGCCCCGCCCGCCAGCATCACGTCGGCGCCGCCGCCGCGGATCATCTGGAACGCCTGGCCGATGGCGTGATTGGAGGAGGAGCAGGCGGTCGTCACCGTCCAGCCCGGCCCCTTCAGCCCATGCGCCATGCTGATGTGGCTCGCGCCGGCGTTGGTCATCAGCCGGGGCACGACGAACGGGTGGACGCGGTTCTTGCCCTCCTGAAACACGGCGCGATAGTTGGCGTCGATGGTCTCCATCCCGGTCAGCGCGGTGCCCATCGCCACGCCCGCGCGCAGGCTCAGCGTCTCGTCGATCTCCAGCCCTGCGCTCTCCACCGCCTCGCGCGCCGCCAGCAGGGCGAACTGCGTCGTGCGGTCATAGAGCGCCAGCTCCGAACGGCTGAAATGATCCTCGCCGCGAAAGCCCGGCACGGCGGCGCCGATGGTCACCGCCAGGCGGGCGATGTCGAGAATATCCAGTTCGCCGATGCCGCAGCGCCCTTCGCGCAGGCCCTCGAAATGCTGACTGCGGTTCATCCCCAGCGCCGAGACGACCCCGAGCCCGGTGATCGCGACGCGGCGCATCGCGGTCACGCCTGCTCGGCGATCAGGCGGCGCACGGCGGCGATGATCTTGTCCACCGAGGAAATGTCGAAATCCGACGCGCCCGGCTCGTTTGCGTTGAACGGCACCGAAATGTCGAACGCCTCCTCGATGGCGAACACGATCTCGACCAGCCCCAGGCTGTCGAGGCCCAGATCGGCGGGGGAGGCGTCGCGCGTCACCTCGTGCGGCTCCAGCATGGCCTGTTCGGCGATGATGGCGATGATCTTGCGGGCCACGTCGTCGGTCATCTCAGCCTCACTTGCGCGTCACGTCGCTTCTAGCGGCTTGGGTCTATGGCGGAAAGCCGTTTCTTGAGCGCGCGCACGGTTTCCACCAGCCTCGGCAGGCGACGTTGCGCCAGCATCACCGCCAGCGCCTCGTCGCGCGGGATGGCGGGGGCGCCCAGCAGCACCGACCCCGGTTTCGCGTCGCCAGCGACGGCCGCGCGCGCGCCCGCCACCACGTCGTCGCCGATGCGCACATGGTCGGCGACGCCGCTCTGGCCGCCCAGCACCACGCGGTCGCCGATCACCGCGCTGCCCGCCACGCCGACCTGGGCGCACAGCAGGCAGTTGGCGCCGATGCGCACATTGTGGCCGACCTGCACCAGGTTGTCGATCTTGGTCCCGTCGCCGATGCGGGTGTCGGTCAGCGTGCCGCTGTCGATGGTCGCGCCCGCGCCGATCTCCACATCGTCGCCCACTGTCACCGCGCCCAGTGCATGGATGCGCGCCCAGCGCAGGTTGCGCGCGTCCTCGGCGACGCGGCCGGTGGCCTCGACGCTCTCGACCGAGCCGGGAGAGGGGGTGACGAAGGAGAATCCGTCCGATCCGATCACCGCGTTGGGGTGCAGGATGGCGCGGGCGCCGATGGTCACGCCCGCGCAGATCCGTACGCCGGGATGGATCAGCGCGTCGGGGCCGATGCGCGCGCCGTCGCCGACATGGACCTGCGCCACCAGCGTCGCGTTGTTGCCGATCGCCGCGCCCGCGCCGATCACACACAGCGGCCCGACGGCGACGCCCGCGCCCAGCGTCGCGTCCGCAGACACCACGGCGGATGGGTGCACGCCCGGCGCAACGCCCGGCGCGACCGCGAAAGCCTGCGTCAGCCCGGCCAGCGCATAGCGCGGCCGCTCGACCAGGATCGCGCCCAGCAGGCCGAGGCCGCGCCAGTCCGCGCCCGCCTTCAGCAGAGCGGCGCGCGCGCGCCCCTTCGCCAGCGCCGCCTCATGGCCCGTATCCATCGCCACCGCGATGTCGTTCTCGCCCGCCTCCGCGGGATGGGCGGCGCGCGCGATGCTGAGGGCGCCGTCGCCCTCGAACCGGGCGCCGAGCGCCACAGCGATCTCGGAAAGGGTGAGCGGCATGGGCAGGCTCCGGGCGCGCCGGTCAGCGGCGGCGCGCAAGCCTTATAGAGCGCGGCGCGCGCGCGGCCAAGCGCCGCCGAAAAGCGCCGCCCACCCGCGCCACCGGCGGCGCAGCGCGCGCCCGAACCGCCGCCGCGCTCCCGGTTCCGCGCTCCCGGTTCCGCGCCCCCCCGCTACCGCGCCAAATCTGCGCCTCCCGCCCGGCGGACCGTCCGCAGGATGCGCACGCGCCTGCGCCTGCCCCGGCGCCGCGCTACAGCCGCCGCTTCGCCACCGCATGGCCAAAGCCGGTGGGCGCCATCGCGCGCTCCAGCGTGGCGCGGCCGCCCTCGACCCGCCACCAGGCGGTGAACGGATAGTCGGCCTTCTTCATCTGCTTGTCCTTGAAGCCCGCCACCCGGCGATAGACCCCCTCGCAGCGCAGCAGATCGCCCTCGCGCACCGCAGGCCCAAGCGCGAGATCGAAGCGGCGGCGGGTGTCGAACACCGTCACCGTGCGGTCGCAGGCCGCCGCCGCAGGCTGCGGCGCAAGGCTCGCCACCGCCGCGCTGACCGGGTCGAGCGCATCGCCCATCGCGCCCGGGTCGGCGTCGTAGGGGCGCACGCGATACGGCGGATCGGCCTTGAGCGACGGCCCCGCGTCGCCATAGCGCAGCGCCACGGTTTGCCGCTTGTCGCCGAAAGCGTTGTCGGAGGTGAAAGATTCTGGCGCCAGCGCCGCGCCGCGCGCCGCGCCCTGCGCCGTCGCCCGCGCCTCGCCGGGAAAGACCAGCCGCGCCAGGCCGACCGAGCGCAGCCGCGCCTCGGCGCGATAGCGCGCGTCGTCGCGCTCCAGCCTCAGCGTCACCTCGCCGCCGCGCAGACCGCCGAGATAGACGTCATAGACCGCCGAGAAATTCTCCGCCGCCGCTGAACCGGTCATCAGCGTCGCCATCGCCGCCGCCATAAATCCAAGCCGCATCGCTCGCCGCCCCTGATTGTTGCACCTGCGGGATATATGGCGGAAACACTCGGGTGAAACTGTGACGAGAAGGCCGCGCCATGCCCGACACCGCGCCCCCGCCGGGGATCGACACCGCCGCGCTCGCCGCGCGCGTCGCCGCAGGCGAGCGGCGGGCGCTGGCGCGCGCGATCACGCTGGTCGAATCGACCCGGCCCGACCACCGCGCCGCCGCGCGCGCGCTGCTAGCCGCGCTCAGGCCCAAGCGCGAAGCCCTGCGCGTCGGCCTGAGCGGCGCGCCGGGCGTGGGCAAATCGACCTTCATCGAGGGGTTCGGCATGGCGCTGATCGCGCGCGGGCTGCGCGTGGCGGTGCTGGCGGTCGATCCGTCCTCGGCGCGTTCCGGCGGCTCGATCCTCGGCGACAAGACGCGCATGGAGGTGCTGTCGCGGCAGGACGCGGCGTTCATCCGCCCCTCGCCCTCCGGCGGCGGCCTCGGCGGCGTGGCGCGGCGCACGCGCGAGGCGCTCGCGCTGGTCGAGGCGGCGGGGTTCGACGTGGCGATCGTCGAGACGGTGGGCGTCGGTCAGTCCGAGACCATGGTCGCGGAGATGACAGACGTGTTCGCCCTGCTGCTCAGCCCCGGCGGCGGCGATGAATTGCAGGGCGTCAAGCGCGGCATCATGGAGATCGCCGATCTGGTGATCGTCAACAAGGCCGACGGCGCCATGGCCGAGGTCGCCCGGCGCACCGCCGCCGACTACGCCGGGGCGCTGCGGCTGATGCGCCGCCGCCCGCAAGACCCCGAGGGCTGGCCCCGCGCGATGACCGTCTCGGCGCTGGAGGGCGACGGGGTGGAGACGGTGTGGGAGGCGATTGCGGAACTGGACGCGGCGCGGGCGCAATGCGGCGCGCGGGCGGCGCGCAGGCGCGATCAGGCGGTGCGCTGGTTCCGCTTCGAGCTTGAGCAGGGGTTGCTGGCGGCGCTCAGGGCCGACCCCGCCACCGCCGGCGCCCTGCCGCAGCTTGAGGCGCAGGTGGCGGCGCGCGCCCTGTCGCCCGACGCCGCCGCCGACGCCGCGCTGGCGGCGTTTCTGGGGTCGCGCGCGGTCACGCCTCGCCAGGACGGGTCATCGTGAACACTTCGCGCACCACGGCGTAGTCCTGGTAGCCGAGCCGGGCGAGCGGCTGGAACGCGGTCACGTCGAAGCGCCCGTCGCGCAGACAGTCGTCGCGCATGTGCACGCCGACCACCTCGCCCAGCGCGAGGAAATTGTTGTCGCCCGCCAGCGCGACGATCCGGCCGAGACGGCACTCCAGCGCGGCGGGGGCGCCGGCGACCCGCGCGCAGGCGATCTCGCGGCATTCCTCGCGCGCGATCCCGGCCAGCGCGAACTCGTCCACCTCGCGCCCATAGCCGCCGGAGGTGGCGTTCATCGCGTCGCGCATGGCGTATTCCACGATGTTGACGCAAAAGACGCCGGTCTCGCGGATGTTGGCGAGGCTGTCCTTGCCCGCGGCGCGGTCGGGCTTCGATCCGGTGGAGGCGAACATCACCTGCGGCGGCGTGTAGGCGACCGCGTTGAAGAACGAATAGGGCGCGAGATTGTCGCGCCCGTCCGCGCCGCGTGACGAGATCCAGCCGATCGGGCGCGGCGTGACGATGGCGTTGAACGGGTTGTGCGGCAGGCCGTGCGGCGCGACGCCGGGACGATAGAACAAGGGACAAGCTCCGCTGGCGGCGCTGGATTTCGCGCGCGCGCCATGTTAGCCGCGCCGCTGCGCCGGGGTAAAGCGGCGCGCCCGAGCGCAAGGCCCGCCGCCGATGTTTCGCATCCTGCCAGAGCGGCCCCAGGATCGCGACGAGGTCGAGCGACTGCTCGACACCGCCTTCGCGCCGGGCCGCGCCGCGCTGTCGTCCTATCGTCTGCGCGACGGCGTGGCGGCCGTGGCGCCGCTGTGCCGGATCGCGCGCGACGAGTTTGACGCGGTGGCGGGCTGCATCCGGTTCTGGCCGATCCGCATCGGCGTGGCGGGCCACCCTGCCCTGCTGCTCGGGCCGGTCGCCGTTCACCCCACGCGGCAGGGCGAGGGGCTGGGGGCGATCCTGATCGACGACGCGCTGGCGCGGGCGCGGGATCTGGGCTGGACCCGCGCCGTGCTGGTCGGCGACGAGCCGTATTACCGCCGCTTCGGCTTCACGCGCGCGGCGGCGGCGGCGCTGACGTTTCCGCCGCCGACCAACCCCGACCGCCTGCTGGCGCGCGCGCTGACGCCCGGCGCGTTCGACGGGGTCGGCGGCATGGTGCGCCGGTGGGGCGCCGCAAACATGAACAATTTTTAATCCCCGGTTAACGCAACGCAAGGATGCTGCGGCCCATGTCGAAGCGGGCCGCAGAGGGCGATCATGCCAAACCACCCCCTCACTGACCCCCAACTTTTCGATACGCCGCCCGAGCCGGATTTCGACCAGCTGACCGAACTCGCCGCCAGCATGATCGGCGCGCCGGTCGCGCTGTTGTCGCTGGTGGACGACGCGCGGCAGTTCTTCAAGAGCGCTGTGGGCCTGCCCGAACCCTGGGCCAGCCTGCGCGGCACGCCGCTCAGCCACTCGTTCTGCAAGCATGTGGTGGCGCGCGGCGCCGCGCTGGCGGTGGAGGACGCGCCTAGTGATCCGCTGGTGCGCGACAACCTCGCGATCCGTGATCTCGGCGTGATCGCCTATCTTGGGGAGCCGGTGCGCCTGCCCTCGGGCGCCGTGGCCGGTTCGCTGTGCGTGATCGACCACCGGCCGCGCGTCTGGACGACGCGCGAGCGCGGCGTGATGGCGACGCTAGCGCGAAGCGTCGAGAACGCCATCGCCCTGCGCGCCGCCACGCGGGCGCAGAGCGACGCGATGAACGACTTGCTGGCGATCAACGAGGCGCTGTCGGCGCAGTCGGCGGAACTGGCGATGGCGCGGCTGGCGGCGGAGAACGCGCTGACG
>Ga0210015_1002631_pt1 | contig 16522 bp, 16 predicted proteins | sample CryGeymeta201522_FD_185471 | JGI IMG/M metagenome (GOLD analysis project Ga0210015, IMG submission 185471) | Groundwater microbial communities from Crystal Geyser aquifers in Utah, USA - Crystal Geyser metaG 2015-22 (SPAdes) (version 2) | ecosystem: Environmental > Aquatic > Deep subsurface >... | reverse complement strand
GATTGATATTTATCTTCCCTTTTATTCAAATCCAGGATTGCCGGCAGAAAATTTAAGGAAATTTGTTATTTCTTTGGAGGGGTTTAAAACGGTGGAGAAGGAAATTTTGGCGATTTTAAAACAAAAGGTCCTGATGACAAGGGGAGAAAGCGTTAAAGGGAGAAAGGATTTAGGAGATTTAGTCAGCCTTTTAAGACTTCCAGATTTTGATTGGGATAAATATAGACACTTGGTCAAGGAGTATAGGGTAGAGGAGTATTTAAAGTATAGCCAAAAAATCTTTCGAGAAACCTTCAAGATTGAGGAAATTGGTTTAAATGTTCACCAGTTTGCCCGCTTCAAAAGAAAAATTTTGCCTTTAATAGAAGCAATTAAATGAAAGAAAAACGAACTTTTGCGATTAGTGGGGAAATTATTTTCTTAGCTCTTTGACAAAGTCGGCGGTTGAAATTTCAAGATCTCGTAAGATTCCCTTAAGAGTTCCCTTTTTGATTGTTTTGCCGGCGTGGATAGGGATAACCACTCTTTGTCTAGTTTCGGGGTTTCTTAAGACAAGATGGCTACCTTTTTGGTGGTCTTTTAAGAAGCCGAGATTTTGAGCAACCTTGATAATTTCTTTAGAGGTAACAGCAGGCAGTTTGGTCATGCGAGGGCGAGTCTTCCGGATTTGGGGAAGGGGACACGAACAGTGGCGATGATTTGTTCATCTGGCTGTTCCATGGGGATTTCTTCCCCATGCTTAGCCAGGCTTTCAAGATAGGCTTCGATGGCCTCGGCAATATTTTTTCTTGCCTCATCTAAAGTCTCACCATAAGAATGGCATCCTCTTAAAGTGGGACAATAAGCATGATAACCGCCGTCTTTTTCAGGTTCAAAAATAACGCGAAAATTTTGAGTAACCATAGATAAATTGATAATATCATTAAAGAAAATTTAAGTCAATGAGAGATTTATGAAAGAAAAACGAACTTTTGCCATTATTTTTGCTCTTTTAGCCATCTTTTTGGCGGTTCTGCCATTTTTGGTGACCTTTAACGAAGCTTTGACTCACTTAGTTGAGAAATTGGGGGCTTACATGTGGGTTCAGGAGAGAATTGTGCCATTGGAAGTCAAGATGGTTGGGGTTTTGGTTACACCTTTAGGAATTAACTACCTGGCTCATCAAAATGGGATGACGGTTAATGGTACTTATGCCGGGATGACCTGGAATTGTATTGGTTGGCAAAGCCTTCTGCTTTTACTTATCACTTTGGTTGTTGGCCTGCGGGGAAATTATACTTTAGTTTCCAAAATAGAAACTGTTCTAATTGGACTCTTGGGAACTTTTATCGTTAATCTCCTTCGTCTGACTCTTATTGTTATCTTGCTTGCTTATTCTCGTCCTTTATTTGCCGTTGTCTATCATGATTATTTGGCGGCTATTATTACAATCTTATGGCTTTTTGGATTTTGGTGGTTTAGTTATAGCTTTGTCTTAGAAGAGAAGACAGATGACCGAGAACAGAGGACTGAATTGGAAGACTGAAGACGGAAGACGGAATTTTTTCTGTTTTCTGCTTTCCGTTTTCAACATCTGTCTTCAGCTTTCTGCCATCAGTCTTCGATAAAAAATATGGTATTATAAAAGGGGGTAGGCGATGGAAGAAGAGAAAAAAATCATCAAAAGACGCGCCGCCGCCCGCCAGTCGGCGGGCTTTGGCGACGCACGGCCAGAGAAAAAAGAGACTCTGGCTCAAAAACAAGAAGAAAGAATTCATCGGCTAAACCATCTGCGAGGAAGGCTTGGAACTCTTTCGCCTCAACGGTGGGTAAAGGCGGGGGAAACACTTGGGCTTGCTGTTTTATTTGGATTGAATTTATATCTTCTTTATCCTTTTTTCGGGCATAAAGATACTGTTAATGTTTTTTCCGCCCCAGTTATTCCTGTTTTGGCAAGTGCAAGCGAAAATTTTATCTCCTTCCCATACGGAGTAAGAATTTGGCTTCTGGTTTTTTTAATATTCTCCCCCCTTTCTTTTTACTTTTTTGTCCGAGAAATTTCCGGGAGAAAATTAACCGGCTTTTTGGCAAGCTTGATTGTTAGTCTACCAGTGGGAATTTTTTTGCCTTTAAGAGTTAATCTTGGATTTTTAGCTGAAGACGGGGCTCATATGGCTTCTTTGACTTTTGTTCCCTTGGTTTGCCTTTTTTTGCTTAAATTTTTGCGGAGAGGTAATTTTTGGGCGGGAATTTTTTCGGCTTTAGGAACAACCTTGGTGGCTTTGACCTCGCCAATTGGTTTTGTAGTTCTTTTTACTTTTATGGTAATTTTGACCTTTTCCGAGATGCTTCTGGGGCGAGGAAGGCTTAAATTTTTAAGGTTTGTGATTGTTCTTTTACTGACTGTCGGTTTTTCTGCCTTTTGGTATAATCCAAAATTTGTCATTTTAACCATCCAATCTTCCCAAGGGCAGCTTGTCAAAAACACACTTTCTAATCTTTTACCCATTTCCTTTTTTCTTTTGCCTTTATTAGGAGTTTTTGGTTTTTTACTTTTTGAAAACCGACCCGGGCTTCAGCCAATATTTATTGCTTTTTTCTTAACCATAGCTTTTGGACTTTTCTCTTTAGGGGCAGGGGTGGTCCATCCTTCGCCTTCGCGATTTTTACCAGCTTTTGGAATTTCTTTAGCCTTTTTGTTAGGAATTTTAATTGTCTGGTTTTTTGATTTCTTGCGTCTATCAGAAAAGCGGCAACTCCTGGCTTTTGGATTGATGGGGTTGATTTTTGCTCTGATTGTTTTTATCATTGGCTTTTTCAGCGGAAATCTCCGGGAACTTGAACAATTTCAGGTTTTAGGAACAATTTCTTCCGAGCAAACCGTGGGATTATGGGAGATTAAAGAGCAAACAGGAAGACTTGAGAACCTTTTTGGTTACGCTATTTCCAGTCTGGCTGCTCTTTCGGTTTTAATCTTAAAACTTAAACTTAGATGATTAAAAAGAAATCAAAGATTGCCATTTTCCACTGTGGATTCGTATACTCAGGCGGGGGGGAGCGGATTGTTTTGGAGGAGGCGAGGGGACTTAAGAGACGAGGTTATGAAGTGGCGGTTTTTGCTCCAACGATTGATAAAAATCTTTGTTATCCGGAGTTTTTGGATGAGGTGCAAGTTGAAACCTTTTTACCAAGTTTGACGGAAAAACTTCCCTTTCGTGATGCCTTAAGAATGATTGCCTCTTGCCTTTTAGCCCCCATTTTAGCCTTTAATTTTCGGGATGTTGATGTTTTTCTGGGCGCTAATCAGCCAGGGGCTTGGATGGCTTTTTGTATGGCCAAGGTTTTAAGAAAGCCCTACCTGGTTTATCTTAATCAACCAAATCGGTTAGTTTATCCTCGAAAGATTGATAAGCAAACTGGTTGGCAGACAAGGCAAGATTATTATCTTTTGGCAAAAATTATAAAGGTGATTAAACCTTTTATTGCCTGGGCGGATAGGATTTCTTTTACATCAGGAAAGGCAATGTTGGTTAATGGAAGTTATATTGGCAACATAATTAAAAAAATTTACCAAAAGCCTGTTGTTTCTTGTTCCGGAGGGGCTTACCCCCAAACTTGGTCAAGCTTAAGATTGAATCCCGAAAAAGCTTTTGAAGGAGAATTTAAGATAAATGGTTTTAAAATTACCAAGCCTTATATTTTAATTACCAATCGCCATGAACCTCAAAAGAAATTTGAGTATGTGATTAGGGCAATGGAAAAAGTAATCAAGAAAGTTCCCCAGGTAATTTTAGTAATTCCAGGCTCTTTCACCCCTCATACCCCTGAACTTATTAATCTATCAAAAAGGCTAAAAATACATCAAAAGGTATTATTTCTGGGTCAAATTTCTGAAAAAGAATTACAAAAATTGTATCAAGAAACAGCCATTCACTGTTATCCTGCGCCAGATGAAGATTTTGGTTTAGGGCCTTTAGAAGCTGGGGTTTGGGGAGTACCGACGGTGGCTTGGAATTATGGTGGACCAACAGTAACCGTTGTTCATAAAAAGACTGGCTATTTAGCTAAGCCTTATGAGATTGAAGATTATGCTCGAGGGATAATAATACTTCTTTCTAACCCTCAAAAACGGGCAGAAATGGGCAAAGCCGCCTGGGAACATATTAGAGAAAATTTTTCCTGGGAGAGACACGTTGATATTTTGGAAAAAGAAATTGAAAAGGCATTGGAGTGAAGAAGACTAAAGAAACAAGAAAACTGACTAAAGGAATTTTGGTTTCTTTGGGGATTCCGGCAGTATTTATTCCGGGATTGATTTTGGCTTCAATTTTGGGTTGGAACTGGCAAAAAGATTTAGCAAGGGTAGCTGAAAGAGGCGGATTTTATCAAACCCTACGGCTTTTTCCTAAAGAGGCAGTGGTTGATGAGGTTGTTGATGGAGATACCTTGGAGCTTGAAAATGGAAGAACAATTAGGATGGTGGGAATTGATGCCCCAAACAGAGGAGAGGAACTTTATGGTCGGGCATTGGAGGAGACGATAAAACTTACTGAAGGAAAAAAGGTAGTTCTTGAATACGATGAGTATCAAGATGATAAGTTTGGCCGAATTTTAGCTTATGTTTGGATTGAATGCCAGGAAGAAAAGGGATGTCAGGAAGGAAAGTTGATGTTAAATAAAGCTTTGGTTGATGAGGGATTGGCAAAAGTAGTGATTTACGAAAAAAGAAAGAAACTGAGATATCAGGAGGAGTTGATAAAGGCGGAAGAAGAAGCAAAGAGGGCAAATTTGGGGATTTGGAGGTAAAAATGCTTGAGAATTTTTTTGACAAAATTTTAGAGGAAGATGAGACAAAAATAGGACGGGAGAGTGGGAGAGTAAAAGAGCAGGAAGGGGAAAAGGAGAAATTTAATTGGAGAGACCTGCTTTTGCCAGCAGGGATTTTTCTTTTAGCTCTTATTCCTCGGTTGTATCTTCTCTTCTTTGCTGGCGATCCCCAAAGCCCTGGTTGGTATAACGATACTTTTCATCACTGGCAAGTTGCTTATCTTACTAAAACCGTTGGTTTCAAGCATGGCTTTTTGCGCCTTTGGGATTTTAAGGGGATGGAATATTTTTGGGGACTTTTACACCCTTTGGTTTTAATTATTCTTTTTGCCTTAACTGGCTCAGTCGATATTCTTGTTCCCAGATTCTTAAGTGTTTTCTGTGGAGCTTTAGCCATCCTTTTTTTATTTCTTCTGATACGGCGTCATTTTAGCTTTGCCTCTGCTTTAGGAGCGGCTATTTTTACCTCTTTTATGCCAGTGGTTTTGTATTCCGACACGGTAGGGATGCAAGAGCCGCTAGGCTTGGTACTGATTTTTGGCGGGTTATTGCTTTGGCCCAAAAGACCAGCTTGGGCAGGATTTCTTTTGGCCTTAGCAGGAATGGTGAGGGCTGAGTATTGGCTTTTTGGTGTTGGGTTATTTGGAACAGCCCTTTTTTCCAAAGAGAAATTTGACCAGAAGGTTCTTTTCAGCTTGGGTTGGACACTGCCGACCATTTTTTATATGAAATATCTCTTAGATCAAACAGGAAATCCTATTTATCCTATTTATTGGAACTTTCTCGCTAGTGTAAAAGGAGAATGGTTTACTGATGTCCCTTTGCCTCCGGGAACACTTCAGGCTCAATTTATTTCAAGAATAGTCTTTGTTTTTGGTATTTTAGCTGGACTTTTGACCCTTTTTAAAAGGCCTCGTTTTTATCTTTTATTTCTTTTTGGTTTTGCCAATGTTGTTTTTCTTGGATTTATGCTTGGTTTTAGCGCTTACATCAGGGGTTATCTTCCCCGTTTTTGGATTGATCGTCTCTTTGCTTGGCCTTATGCTTTTATCGGAATTTTGCTTTCGGTAGTTTTTTTGTTTTGGCTTCCTGCTCGTTTTCGTTTCTTTGGAAAATTAAAACTTGGCTGGCTGGTTTTAATCGGAGGACTTTTAATTTCCCAGATTGCTTGGAATCCGATTGAAAAAAATGCCAAGATAGGAATTGAACGCTTCGAAAAAGAGAGAGAATTAGCTGAAGAGGTAGCGAGTGTTTATCAAGGAGGGACAATTCTTATTCCTGAAGATCGGCCGCCTTTTGTTTATGCCTTAGTTAATAATCATGGGATAAAAGGAGATAATCTTTTGGGTCAGATGTATGACCCCTTTTTCTATTTTAAGGAAGAAGATCCTTTTTTGAATTGGTCAAATTATCGCCAAGAAGTGTTTAACTGGTTGCGTCAATATAATGTTCGTCTTTTGGTTGTCTACCAAGATCGTGAGAGATACCAAAAATTGATTAAAAAAGAGCCTGAAGCCTTTCATTTAGTCAAAAAGACCAAGATGGGAATTCAAATTTATGAAGTTAAACCAGACTAAATTTTTTGATATCCATCCTCCTGTCTATCCCTGGCCAAAACTTTTAAGAAAAGAGGGTTTTGTCAAGGTTTACAAACCACGAGATGTCAAATTTAAGAAAATTCTTGATTACTTGAAGATGAAGGAGGGAGAGCGGGTTTTAGATGTAGGATGTGGGGAGGGGGTTTTGCTGGAGAGAATTGTTAAAACTTACCGGGTTTTAGGTACTGGGATTGACATCTCACCCTTGTCTATTAAACGGGCAAAAGCCAATTCTAATCAAGCGATTAAATTTTTAGTTGCTGAGGCCACGAATTTGCCCTTTTCTGACAGAGTTTTTGATATTGTTTTAAGTTTTGATACATTGGAGCATATTCGAAATAAAGAGAAAGCCTTATCAGAGATGGCTCGGGTTTTAAAGCCAAAAGGAAAGCTTCTTATCTATACTCTAAATAAAAACCAAAAATTTACCTGGAATTGGTGGTTGAGTAAATTAGGAGTGGATGTTTACGAAAAATATGCTCATGACCCAAACCTTTTCCTTGATCCTTATCAAACCAAGAAGCAACTAGAGAGGGCTGGTTTAGTTGTTAAGAGACTAGAATTATTTAACTCATTTTTTACCCTTACGGTTGACGAAGCAATTATGATTTTGGTTAGTTTGTTTTCTAAACTGGGGTTATTTAAAAGAAAAGGAAAAATCAATATTGTTTTTGGGAAAACTTTTTTAGTTTTAACCGATTTTTTTTCCAGAGTCTCTTTAACAATTTTGGAGTTTTTGGATAAACCCTGGATAAAAAGGGGTTATTCTAACAGTTTTTTTCTCGTTGCTCAAAAGCAATGAAGCTCCTACCAACTTTGAGTCCCAACTTCTGGCGTGGTTTCCCAAAGGAGGGGGTCAACTAACCTGCTGTCCTAAATCCAGTGTTTAAGGAGACGAAGAAAAGCTTTGGTTTTACTCCAAAAATCAAAAAAAGAGCGGATTTTAACTAATTCTCTGAAGATATATCTTGGTCTTAAATAAAATTCAAAATGAGCTTTTTTTTCAAACTCAAGCAGGGTTTTTTGGTTAAGACCAGCCGGAACATAAGAGAGGGAGGTAGGATAGTAGGGAAGATAATGACTAAAGTCAACCCTTTTAAATTGGGGGATGTTTTTTACTTCCTGATAAATTTCTGTTCCTGGGAAGGGAGTAGTAATTGAAAAGGTGGCGATGTCTATATCTAGACTTTTGGCAAAATTAATTGTTTGCTGGATAGTCTTTTTAGTGTCGCCAGGCAGTCCAAGCATGAAGAATCCTTTGACCTCAATTCCGGCTTGATGGGTTTTCTTAACCACCTCCCTGACCATCTCCAAAGTCAACCCCTTTTTGATTTTATTTAAAATTTCTTGGTTGCCTGACTCCATGCCATAGGAAATCTGCCAGCAGCCTGCTTTCTTCATCCAGCGCAGCATCCTAAGATTGACAAAATTCACTCGGGCAAGGCAGGTCCAGGAAAAAATAAGCTTTCTTTTTAAAATTTCCTTACAAATTTCAATTACCCGGTTGGGATCGAGATTAAAAATATCATCCCAAACTCGGATTTCTCGAGCACCGTACTCTTTAACTAACATTTCTATTTCATCAACTACATTTTTTGGACTGCGGAAACGAACTTGGTTGCCAAAGACTGCTCGGTCGCAAAAGGTACATTTAAATGGACATCCCCGACTAGTAATCATGCTGGCAGCCGGGAGATTTTTATAAGTACCAGGATTGGGATGATAAAAAGATAAAGGAGGGAGAAGTTTGCGGGCCGGAAAAGGAATTTTGTCTAAGTTTTTAATATAAGGCCGAGAGGCGGCGATAATCACTTTCCCATTTTTCTTAAAGGCAATTCCCGGGATTTTTTCGTCTCCCTCTTTTTTTCTTTTCAAATGCGAAAGAAGCTCAATAATAGTCTCCTCACCTTCTCCTAAAACGGCAAAATCAAAAAAGGGATTTTTCATGGTTTGAATTGGGGCGGCGGTGACATGGGGACCACCGATGATGGTCACTATCTGGGGAAACTTTCTTTTTATTTTCTTAGCAAGAGTTAAGGCTTTAGGAAAAGTTGGCGTGGTGGCGGTAAGACCGATGAAATCTGGGGCAAATTTTTTAATTTCGACCAAAATTTGAGGCGAACTTAAATTTTGCGGAACTGGGTCGATTATTTTTGTTTGCCAACCATTTTCTAAGAGCATAGCGGCAATATAAGCAAGACCCAGCGGAGGATAAGAAAGTCCTAAAAAATCTTCTGTAGGAATTGTTTTTTTTCCTATAAGATACTCTGGCGCCTGAATTAAAAGAATTCGTCCATTCATCGACAAGTTTATTATATTATACATCAATTATATGGTAAAATTTTTTTAAAGTGAGAATACTTCTAATTATGCCCTGGATTAAACAGGGCGGGGCGGAGTTGATTGCAGTTCAAACTGCCTATCAACTGCAGAGATTAGGTCACAAAGTTCGAGTGGCAGCGCTTTTTGTTGATACCTCTTTAATGGGCGAAGAAGCGAAAAAGATAAAATACGTAACATTGAAGCCCAAAATTGCCAATTTTTTGAAAAGAAATAAATTTTTTCTTTATTTTTTTGGACCCTTTTTTCTTCTATGGTTGGTCTTAAGACAAGCTTGGTGGGCTGATATTTTGTTTCCTCATAGTTTGCCTGCCTATTGGATTGCTCCCGTGGTAGGGAGATTTTGCCGAAAAAAAGTGGTTTGGCTTTGTAACGAACCGCCGAAGAGAAGAAGAATTAGTGAAGTGAATTTTTCTGATTGGTTAATGTGGTTTGTGGCTGATAGCTTTTTAGATAGGCTCTTTGTTCAAGGAATTGACAGGATTATTGTTTATTCAAATGGAATCGCTCAGGAAGTAAAGCGAAGGTATGGGAAAAGAGCAACAGTAGTAAGATTAGGAATAGATTTTGATTTTTTCTCAAAAAGCGATAAAGAAGAGATTTTGAAATTAAAAAAGAAATATCATCTCAATGGCAAGTTTGTTCTTTTAATGGTTGGCAAACTTCATCCCCAAAAAAACCAACGGTTGGGAATAGAGGTCTTGGCTAAAATTTTACCCCCAATTAAAAACGCTGTTTTGTTTTTGGTTGGAGAAGGACCAGATAAAGAAAATTTAAAAATGCTCGCTGCGCGAGATTCCTTCGGAATGAAAAGTGAAAAGTCAAAAGTTGGTGATAGAGTTATTTTTGCTGGGTTTTGTCCTCCAGAGATTGTCCGGGCTTGGTATAGTCTGGCTGATTTAGTTCTTTTTCCTTCTGTTGGTCAGACGGCTATGGTTTCTCAATCTTGGGGTTTTGTTCCTTTTGAGGCTTTGTGTCAGAAAAAAATTTCAATTGTTTCTCAAGGCTCTGGAGCGGCAGAGATTTTAGAAAAAGAAAAAATCGGTGTTGTCTGCCGACTAGGGGTGGAGGATTATTCTAAGGCAGTTTTGGATTTTTTTAAAAATAAAAAAGAATATAAAAAAACAGTTATGAAGGGATTTAATTATGTTAAAAACAATCTTCCTTGGGAGAGATGGGGAAAGGAAATTGAAAAATGGATAAGAGAAAAAGGAAATTAAAGATTGCTATCTTTCATTTAGGCTTTTTCTTTTCCGGTGGAGGGGAAAAGTTAGTTTTGGAGGAGGCCGCCGGTTTAACTAAGCGGGGACATAAGGTTGTTCTTTTTGCTCCGGTGGTTGATAAAAAAGCTTGCTTTCCTGACTTAATTAAAAAGACAAAAGTTCACTCTCTTTTCTCCCCTTTTTCTTTTAATTTTCCCTTACGAGATTTTTTGGCGATTGCCGGGGCTGTTTTTTTAACTCCTTTTACTTTTTGGCGGTTTGCCAAATTCGATATTTTCTTTGGCGCCAATCAGCCAGGACCTTTGATTTGTTTTTTTCTTGGCAAAATCCTGGGCAAACTCTATGTTATCTATTTGGCTCAGCCAACAAGACTGATTTATCCTCGGAAGGTAGACCAAGAGGTGGGATTTGGCAAGGGTTCGTTTAATATCTTCTACTTCTTAGCAAGAGTTTTTAAACCATTAGTGGTTTTTCTTGATCGGATTTCCATTCAAAATGCTCAAGCAATTCTGGCTAATGGTGACTATATGGCCCAAATTTTAGAGAAAACCTATCAAAAGAAGGTTATTATTTGTCCTGCTGGTTGTCATCCCAAGAAAAAACTGCCAAGTTATAAAAATCGGTGGCAAGGAAAAATTAGAATTGGAAAAAGAACGATTCAAAAACCATTTATTCTTTTAACCAATCGACACTATCCTCAGAAAAAAATTGAGGATGCTATCCAAGCTTTATCTTTAATAAAAGACTCTTTTCCCAACATTTCCTTAGTGATTACTGGGGCGCCAACTGCCTATACAGACCATCTTAAAGAGATAGTTTCTCACTTGGGTCTTAAAAAGAAAGTTGTTTTTACCAACCTTATTTCTGAGAAAAACCTAGATAAGCTTTATTCTCAGGCGGTTTTGTATGTTTATACCTCACCTGAGGAAGATTTTGGGATGGGAATCATTGAAGCAATGGCTTGTGGGACGCCAGTAGTTGCCTGGAATCATGCTGGACCAACGGTAACGGTTAGAGACGGGAAAACCGGTTTTTTGGCTAAGCCTTATAATTTGGCTGATTTTGAGAAGAAAATCCTTCATCTTTTGTTGGATAAAAATTTGAACGAAAAGATGGGGCAGGCAGGCTACCGGCGAGCAAAAGGAAAATTTTCTTATGAGAATCACAACAAGATTTTATCCGATGCTCTTGAAGAGGTAGTAGAAAAGTATGAACAAAGGAAAATTTGATTATGAGACCAAGCTTTGGGGAGCGGGTAAAGTTAGGCTTAAGCCAACTTATTTAGGTGCTTTGCGCTTAAGCTACTGTTTAGAGGACCTAAAAGGGAGAAGAGGAAAAGTGCTTGAAGCTGGTTGCGGCGGGGGAGGAATGGCAAAGGCAATCAAATTCTATCGTCCTGATCTTGAAGTTTATGGCTGTGATATTAGCAAAAAGGCAATTATGATAGCTTGCAGGAAGCCAGAAGGAGTTAAATTTTTACTTGGCGATATTTACAATTTGCCTTTTAAGAATGAGTCTTTTGATGGGGTAGTAAGCTTTGACCTTTTAGAGCATCTTGAGGAACCTCCAAAAGCTTTAAAAGAAGTTTACCGTGTTCTTAAACCAGGAGGGATTTTTCATTCTTATGTTCCTTGCGAAGGTAATCTTTTTACTCTCCATGGAATTTTGGCCGTCTTTGGCTGGCAAGCCAAAGAAAAATACGGAGGACATCTTCAAAGGTTTACCCGAGGGCAATTAAAAGATATACTAAAAACAGCCAAACTGCTGGTGGTTAAGATGCGCTGGAGCGGACATTTTTTTAATCAACTAGTTGATATTGCCTATTTTAACCTACTAGCCTTACGAGGAAAAAACGTGCCTTTTTCGATTGAAACCTATTTAGAAGAAGCAAAACCCGGTTTTTATCGCCAAGGACTAAAAGCTCTAAAAGCAACAATTGCCTTTATTAGCTATGCTGAATCAAAATTTTTAAGTTGGCTCCCTGGAGCAGGCGTCCACTTTTTAGCGATAAAAAAATATGAGAAGACAGACAACTAAGTTAGGCAAAATTCTTATCATCTTGGTAAAATTTGGCTACTTTGTTTTGGGAGTTTTTCTCATCTTTGCCCTTGCTTATCTTCTGGGCTATAAATTTTTAGGCTATAAAATTTTGATTGCTGAGCCAACTATTAGATGGGTGGAGGGGCGCTTGTTGGGCAATGACAGTTCTAATGCTCTTACCTTTATTTCTTGGCTTAATCACTATTTTCCTAAAATTCCTGTTTGGTATCCTTTTCAAGGCGGAGGGGTTTCTTTTACCCAAGGCTATTCGATTTTGGCTCATTTTTTAGTGGTTTTGCTCCATCGAATAAGTAGTCTTACTTTAATTCAGGCTTTTAGGCTTTTAGGCTTTCTAAGCATTCCTTTGACTGCCTTGGCTATCTATTTATTTTGCTGGACGAGGCTAAAAAACCAAACCATTGGTTTGATAGGAGCAATTTTTTATCTTTTAACTCCTCTTTCTTGGTCTTGGCTTTATGATTGGGGATTTTTTTCTTATAATCTTTCTTTTCCCTTTTTTGTTTTTACTTTTATTTTCTTTGATTTTTACTTTTCATCTTTAAAGAGCAAAAATGAGCATTCTCGTTTTTGGTTTTTTCTGACAATTTTGGGTTTTGGAGTAACCACCTTAACTCATGTCGCGACCGGAATGGGGTTGGTTACTTTGATGGCCCTTTATGTTTTTCTTTCCAGTCTTTCTTTGCCATTTTTTTCTCGATTAAAAAAAGGAATTTTAGCCTTACTTACGGTTGGAGGAGTAGGTTTTGCCCTTCTTCTTTTTTGGCTTGCCCCTTTTTATCGCTATATGACGTTGGCCAATCGAGAAGGATTTCTTAACCTTGACCCGTCTCTTGGTCCGCCAATTTTCTGGCAAGGCTTTTTAAGTCTCACTAAAATTACTCTTGATCCTGCTTACGCTGCTTATCGGAACATTTCGATTCCCATTCTTATTTGGGGGCTGTCTATTTTAGGGATTCTTCTGGCCTTTAGATATTCTCGAAAGATACCAGCCCTAGGAATAATAAGCTGGTTAGGGATTATTAATGTTGGGTTTTTGCTTCCCCTTACCTTTTTGGCCAAGATTTCCCCGTCTCTGGCTCAGTTTTTTTCTATCCGGGTTTTTCTTCCAACCACCGCCATTTTTCTTCCAATTGTTGCCGCTTTTGCCCTTTGGGCAATTTTCAAAAGCGCCTTTTTCTTTTTGAAGCAGGAAAAGCTTCGTTCCTTTTTGATTTGTTCCTTAAGCTTTATTTTAATGGTTTTTTTGGTTGGCTTTTTCCGAAATGTTTCATCTGACGATGAGTTTTATCTAAACTACGGACCTGACCCAGTCCATTTTGACATTCGTGATATCTGGGATAAGAGAGCCGATGATCCCTGTTTAATTGAGGATACCGACTTTTCAAAACCCAAGTTGTGTCAGATTAAAAAGGCGCGGGAGAAATTGAATATTACTGAGTTTCTTTCCCGATGCGCTCAATTTAAAGGAGAAAAGATTTTGAAACCAGAATTATGTAGGACAGAAGAGCCAACCCCCACCATGGTGGAAGCTTTTGTTTTGGGTTGTCAAAGACACGAAGAGGAAGATTATTTTTGTCAAGGGATAGTTGAAGGTGTGGCTGAGCAATTGCGGTTGGAAAATTGGCCAAAGATTTTTATAAGCAAGGGTGGAATTTCGATGACCAGTCTTACTGGTTCAGATGGGCTTTTAGCAGGATTGTTACTTGATGAAAGCACTCGAGTTGATGTTTCACCCCGGCTAGGTTGGATTATTCAGGGGTTAAACTTTCACCGCAATATTCCTCAGCTTGCTGTTTATACAAATCAGCTTTCTCTAATTCATGGAATGTGGGGGCAGCAACAAGAAGTTTTTTATACTCAAGAGGGGATAGAACCAGAAGAGGTTTCAGAATTGGCTAAATGGTTTGGGATTAATTATATTTTTCTTGATCTTAAAAATGATCCTTTAGGAAGGTACCCTTCTGATTTATGGGAAGAAGTAGCCAAAAGAGGGGATTTAGCGTTTTTGCGGTTTAAAGAAGGAGAGAAATTAGCCAGCCTTTCTGACAAACCGTTAATACTGGTTATTGGTAGTTTCAAAAGAGGGGCTTATACTCAGATCTTTCGACTAGGTAATAAGGGAGCCTTGCCTTATGAGCAATTTTTCTTGGTTGAAGGCAAAGAAAAAATAGATGATTATTCCTTAGAAGAGCTGAAAGAATTTGATATCGTTTTTCTTCATGGCTATTCCTATAAAAATCAGAGTCGAGCTTGGGAAAGGTTGGATAAGTATGTAAAAGAAGGAGGAGCGATTTTTGTCGATACTGGCTGGCAGTATGCTGCTGCGGATTGGGAGACGAAGAGCGCTCCTGAAGTTTTACCTATAAAAGTCCTTGAGTGGACGAATTTTGGCAAAACAAAAGACTTTCGTTTGGAAAATAAAGAAATAGGGGGAGAAGTAGAAGTTGGTAAATTTGCTCCTCTTGTCTGGGGTGATGTGCCTTGGGGGGTTTCCGCCCCGGTTGGGGATTTGAGAGATTGGGCAAGGCCGGTTTTAACTGTTAAAGGGCGTTCCCTGATTGTTGCTGGTCAATACGGTCAAGGTAGGGTTGTTTGGTCAGGCATGAATCTTGTTGCCCATGCCCAAGATAAGGAAAATAAAGAAGAGGTAAAGTTTTTGAATAGTTTAATTAACTGGCTGGGTGAAGGGAAGGAAAGAAAAGACCTGGAAGTTTTAGTTAAAAGAGACTATCCAGATAAGGTAGAGTTTATTTTGACTGAGTCAATTCCTGCCGGAACAAGTCTTTATTGGCGAGAGGCTTTTTATCCTGATTGGAAGGCCGTGATCACTGAGGGCACAGAGAAAAAACTGAAAATTTATCGCGGGGGTCCGGGATTGATGCTGATGCGCTTACCACCTCTTCCTGCTGGTGCAAAGGTAATTTTGAGATTGCGTCAACCCTGGTTTATTTATGCTGCCAAAGCGATTTCTCTTTTGACCTTAATTTTCCTGATAGGTTTTGTTTTAGAAGGACTTTTTTGGAAAGGGCGTCTTACTGCCCGGTTAGCAACAACTTTCCGGACAGGTCTTAAAAAAAGGTTGGTCAAGCCACTAATAAATTTTTGGGAAAAAGATGAGGAGGTTTAAGCCAAGTAGGCGGTTTCGACAAGTTTTAGCAAATACCGGCCTGGAGGGATGATTTTGGCTAAAACCAAATCAATTCGATAGAGAAGAGGGAAGCATTTTTCTGCCAGTTTCTGAGGGAGCAAGTTTAGCCAGATAGGCAAACTGACATCAAGGGGGATAATAGTTTCTACCCGCAGACCTCTTTTTTGACAGAATGATAAAAACTCTTTCAAAATAACAGGATGGGTATTAGGGCCTATTAAAAGTTTGGCCAAAAATCTTTTTTTATTGGCGATATCTAAAATAACGAATTGAGAGGAAACTCGATTCATTTCGGAAATAACTTTTACTTTCTCTTCAGCATCAAGATGAAGAAGATATTTACCTTTGGCTTTTTGAGCGGCAAAGTTACGAGCAGCGTTTTTACCAAGGTCCTTCTTGAAAATCTTAATAAAAGGATATTTTTTGATGATGTGGGAGATTTTTTGGGCAGAATTCTTTGAGGTTACAATTAGGACTTCGAAGTTCTTGTAAGTTTGTTTGGCAAGTGCCTTAAGGCATCGGTCAATTAATTTGGGATTTTCGGTGTTTGAGATGGGAAGGAGGATGGAAACCATCGGATTAATGATAACATAAATCTTTTGTGAGTATTGACTTTAAGATTTTTGGGGTGGTAGGATAAGAGAGATGAGAAAAGGACTAACTCCTGGACGAATAAATCGGCTTTTGGGTGTCGTTTTGGCTTTCTTTTTGGCTGTTGCCGGAATTTTATATTGGCAGGGATATATTCAGGCAATAGTTTTACTTTTGGCGGGAATTATTGCCTTGGTGGTAGGGATTTCTTATGTTTTTGGAATAAGAATTGCCCAAAAAGATGGATTTTTGGATGGATATACTCGGGCAAAAGACGATTTTGACAAGCAAAAAAAGAGTTAACTTTTTTCTTCTAAAATTTTTTCCGAGATATCTTCCCGACAGCGACCGCAGATTACATCTTTATCTTCTTCTTTAGCATAAGTTATTTTCCCGCAAACATTGCATTTAACTGCATGGAGAGGTGGGGGAATAACCAAGTTTCTGGCAACCTCATCCAAAGTTAAAATTGTTAAAACAAATCCGATAGGAACAATTATCAAACCAAAAAATAGACTCCAACCAGGAATTCGGGCAAATAAAATAGCAATTCCGCCCCCAAAAAGGGATAAAGACAAAATGGTCATTAAGAATGATTTCGAAAGTAAAATAGTCAGTCGAGAATTTCTAAACATAGATAAGTTTCATAGTAGCAAAATATTGAAAGTTTGGAAAGTATTAGGTAAGATGAGAGGAGGGGTTCGGCAACCGAATTTTTCGGAACCGTTCGGTCGGAACTAGGGGGTAGATCAATT
>Ga0210015_1002619_pt1 | contig 16586 bp, 10 predicted proteins | sample CryGeymeta201522_FD_185471 | JGI IMG/M metagenome (GOLD analysis project Ga0210015, IMG submission 185471) | Groundwater microbial communities from Crystal Geyser aquifers in Utah, USA - Crystal Geyser metaG 2015-22 (SPAdes) (version 2) | ecosystem: Environmental > Aquatic > Deep subsurface >... | reverse complement strand
GCGCCAGTTTCACTGGCACGAAATTCGGCGACGGCGGAAAAAATTGGAATCGGAAAGCGAGGGCGGACAAAAATTCCTTCCCCCCAACCCCCTTTCTTTTTGCCCGTCCGAGCGATTGGATTTTAAAATTCGGAATTCGGATTTTCCTCAAAAAAAGTTCGAACTTCAATCAAAAAACACCGCCAATTTTCACTTTTTGTGAAATCGTAAGAAACAGCCTCGGCGCAAAGCGCCTCGGCATGGTATTTTTCCACAATTTGAAAGACATTTTTGAAATCGCACGCCAGCGTGCGGTCGGCAATGCGGAAGTTCACAGAGCGAAGCTCTGGCAAAATGAAATTTTGCAAACCAATCTTTTTTCTTTCGCTTTCAGCGAAAGGTTGAGCGTATTTTTCTTTGATTGCCCAAAAACTAATCTAAAAACAATATGGACAACATAAATTTACAAACCAAAAAGATTTTTCTCTATGCCCGTAAATCCACGGACGAACCCGAAAGGCAGGTTTTGAGTATTGAGGCGCAAATGTTTGAGTTGCGAGAATTTGCCAAAAAAGAAAACCTGAATATCGTCCGTGAATTTGTGGAAAGCAAAACCGCCAAAGAGCCGGGTAGAGAGATTTTTAACGATATGATAGCAAGCATAGAGAAAAATGAAGCCGAGGGAATTTTAGCGTGGCACCCCGACAGATTAGCCAGAAATAGCATAGATGGCGGACGAATAATTTATCTTGTAGACACTGGCAAAATTACCACGCTAAAATTTCCCACTTTTTGGTTTGATCCGACACCGCAAGGAAAATTTATGTTGTCCATTGCTTTTGGGCAATCAAAATATTATGTTGATAATCTTTCGGAAAATATAAAGAGGGGTATTCGCCAGAAATTGCGCAATGGAATATGGCCCGCTTGGGCGCCACTGGGCTATGTGAACGACAAAAACGCCCGCTGTATCGCCGTGGACAAAGAAAAGGCAAAGTATATCAAGCGGGCTTTTGAAATGTACGCTACTGGCGAATACCCCCTCGCTCAAATCCGAAAGATTATCAATTCCTTGGGCTTGGTTGGCAAGAAAGGCAAAATGCTTTCCGTCTCAAATTATCAGTATATGCTCAAGAATAAAATCTATTATGGAATGATTGAATATAACGGCGAATTGTATGACGGAAAGCATGAACCGATTATCACAAAGAAACTTTTTGATTCCGTTCAAGAAGTGATGGCGAACAAGAGCAAACCGAAATCGCCAAAACTCAAACCTTATGTTTTTAGAGGATTTTTCCGTTGTGGAGAGTGTGGCTGTTTCATTACTACCGAAACACAAAAGGGACACAACTATTTACGATGCACCAAACGGAAAAATCCTTGTTCGCAAAGATACGCCAGAGAAGATGCCATCACTTCTCAAATAAAAGAGGAAATCAAAAAAGTTTCTTTGTCTTCCGCTTGGGCAAATGCTTCAATCAATTATTTTGAAAACGAAAAAATGAAACTTGCCCAAGCGGAAAGCTCTTTCGCCCAAAAAGCGAGAAATGAGCTGGTGGAGATAGAAACAAAACTTGATCGCTTGCTCGATTTGCAACTGGACGGCAATTTGTCGCAAACGGAATATACCGCTAAAAAGTACAAGCTCATTCTCGCTAAAAAAGATTTGGAGGAAAAAATCTCCGCTTTTGGGCGAAAGAGCAATAATCGGTTCGAACTTGCCATTGCCTTTCTAAAAGACGCCAACCAAGCCGAAAAATACGCTCAACAAGAAAATCCCGAAAGGATTCGGGATTTTCTCAAAAAGATTGGTTCGAACTTCCGCATTGCCGACCGCACGCTGGCGTGCGATTTCAAAAATGCCTTCAAAATTGCGGGAAAATACCATGCCGAGGCGCTTTGCGCCGAGGCAACTTCTTATGATTTCTCTGAAAGTACAACTTGGCGGAGAGGGAGGGATTCGAACCCTCGAGGGGCTTACGCCCCTACGGGTTTAGCAAACCCGGGCACTCGACCACTATGCGACCTCTCCAAAAATGCATTATTTAGCATATATTTTCAAAAACCATTCGGTGGGGGTGAGATTCGAACTCACGGTCGTCTTACGACGACTCCGGTTTTCAAGACCGGTGCACTAAACCGCTATGCGACCCCACCTTCACAAGATTAAAATTTCAAACATACAATTTTTTCAATTCTACTTTATTTTTACTTGAAAAACAAGCTGAAAAAGAGTAACATTTAATCAATGCGTTTTGTATTCCCTAGCAATGCGCCTGTAGCTCAGCGGACAGAGTGTCAGCTTGCGGAGCTGAAGGTCAGAGGTTCGAATCCTCTCAGGCGCACTTTCAAAATTTTTTTCCAACCAGCAAGGAGGTCAACAACAATACCAAAATGCGCAACAGCCGCTAACCATACAGCGACACGCGAAGAAATGGACATAATGTATCATTATTTAGAACAACATACGAGCCGATATGATGAAGATGGCGTTTGGTTTGATGTAGAACGATTATCTCAAATGATAAGGCAAGCCAAACAAACCGGTAACTGGGAAAATATCCGAACATTAACAACCAATACCCAGCCCAATCTCCAGCAATTTATACCCATCGATCTCTGGCGTAAAATCCATATGATAATTTTACGCTTTTTTATTATTTCCCATACCGCTTCATCAGAAGCGTATTGAGCACCACACTGACAGACGAAAACGCCATTGCCCCGCCAGCGATCATAGGATTGAGAAGCCAGCCGGTAAGCGGGAAAAGCACGCCAGTTGCCAGCGGAATTCCGATAATATTGTAAAAAAACGCCCAAAATAAATTCTGTTTTATTTTCCTTAAAGTATATTGGCTCAAATCTATCGCAACCGCCACATCACGCAAATCGTTTTTTATCAGCACTATTTCTCCTGTTTCCATCGCCACGTCAGTGCCAGAGCCAAGCGCAATACCAAGATCTGCTTGCGCCAGAGCTGGCGCGTCATTGATGCCATCGCCCACCATTGCCACAACGCGTTGCGTTGTGGAATTTCCAATATTCAATTTCCAATTTCCAATCTGTTTACCTTGTTGAATTTGTTTAATAGCCTTGGCTTTATCTTGAGGCAACACGCCAGCTATGACAGAATCTATCCCGACCTGCTGGGCGATCGCTTCAGCCACTTGCTGATTATCGCCAGTAATCATAGCTGTGCTTTTGCCCATTTGGTGCAATCGGCTAATCGCCTCTTTTGAATTTTTTTTCAATGTATCGGCAATGGCAATCAACCCTAAAATATGGGTTTGCTCAATCACCAGCACAACCGTTTTACCCTGACGCTCAAGTTGGTTCATTTGTTTTTCAATATTTTCAGCGACTTTAACTCCATACTCATCTGCCAACAGGCGCGTGCCAACTAAAATAATTTTAGCATTTACTTCTCCGATTACGCCCTTGCCAACTAGCGCTTTAAATTTTTTAACTGGCAAAAATTTTATCTTTTTTTCTTTGGCTTTTTTTATTATCGCTTTAGCCAGAGGATGCTCTGAATTATTCTCAATTGACGCGCCAAGCTGTAAAATTTCATTCAATGATTTTTCTGCGATCGCAACAATTTCAATTACTGACGGCTCGCCAATTGTAAGCGTCCCAGTTTTGTCAAACACGATCGTATTCACCAAGCGGGCGGTTTCAAGCGCTTTGCCACTTTTTATCAATATCCCTTGTTCAGCTGCCAGCCCTGTTCCAACCATTACCGCAGTGGGCGTAGCCAAACCTAAAACGCACGGACAAGCGATGATAAGAACCGCCACAAAAATTGTCAAAGCAAAAGAAATCGGGTAGCCAAAAAACAACCATATAGCCAAAGAAATAATCGCAATCCCCAAAACCGCTGGCACAAAATAAAACGAAACCTTATCAGCCACCAGCTGAATCGGCGCTTTTGATCCCATTGCTTCCTCCACGATTTTAATTATTTGCGCCAACATTGTACTTTGCCCCACAGCCGTAGCTTTAAATTTTATCACTCCTGTTTGGTTGATAGTCGCGCCAATAACCATATCGCCTTTTTTCTTTTCAACCGGAATCGACTCGCCAGTAATCGCCTTTTCGTCAACCCCGGAATAACCAGCGATTATCACCCCGTCTGTGGGGATTTTTTCACCTGGTTTAACAATAATAATATCTCCTATTTTAAGCTCTGAAATGGGGATTATTATTTCCTTGCCACCCCTTACAACCGTCGCTTCCTTGGGCGCAAGCCCGATTAATTTTTTAATCGCGTCGCTAGTTTTGCCTTTGGTCAAAGCTTCCAGATATTTGCCAAGGGTGATAAAAACCAAAATAATCGCTGCGCTTTCAAAATACAACTCTGCTTGAAGTTCTCCTTTTTGCAATGAAATTATTGCGATCGCAATACTATAAAAATAGGCTGCGCTGGTGCCCAAAAAAATTAGCGAATCCATATTCGGGCTCAATTTGATAAAATTTTTTATGCCCGAAATCCAAATGTTTACGCTGGCAACAATCACCGCTGTTGCCAGAAAAAATTGCGCATAGATGTTGATATTTCCTTCGAGCCACTTTGGCATTTCAACTTCAAAAACTTTTAACATAACCATCAGCCCCAGCGGAAAACCAAAAATCAGCGCGCCAAAAAAACGATTTTTTAATTTTTGAATTTCGCTTTGAGCTTGGAGTTTGTGATGGTCGCTATGATTATCATTTTCGCTATCGTGGTCGCTACGGTCGCTTGCTTCCTCGCCCAAAACACCATAACCAAGTTTTTTTATCACATTAATAAACTCGCCTTTATCCGACAAACGCGCTGAGTGTTCAATGAGCGCTTTTTCCGAAGCAAAATTTACATTCACCTCTTTGACTCCGTCTATTTTTTTCAACGCATTCTCTATTTTCTGCGCGCAAGACGCGCAGTGCATACCCGAAATTTCCAGTATGGTTTTTGTGTTTTGCATATTACTCCTTTTTTATTCAACGATTATTGTGCCTGATATCATCCCCATCCAACAGCTGAATTTATAACTGCCTATATTTTGAGGCGTAAATTTTTTAACCGCAGTTTCGCCTGGCGTCAACTGAATTACATCCTTAAATAAATTGGGCGATATAACCGCGTTGGTGCACCCGCTTGTGCCAGTGTCCGTAATTTCCCACCTGACTGGCGCTCCGGCTTTGATAGTAAACGAATCAGGCGAATATCCGCGAGAGGACGCTTCCATTTTTATAATTTGGATATTCTTGCCGTTGTCTCCGTTATTATTTTCAGTTTTTGTATCCTTGGCTGGCTGGTCGCTTTTTATGCCAATGGTTTTTGTCTTGACGGACGGCAGTTTAATATCGCTCAAACTTTTCACCCCCAAAACATTTAATTGGCTGTTGATATTAAAAGCAACGAAAAACAAAATTAACACACCAGCGACTTTTAAAAATATCTCGGCTTTGCGGGGTTGTTCTAAAAACTTGACTGACGATACGCCGATTGCGATTAGCGACAAAAAAGTCCCCAACGAAAACGCCAGCATAATCAGCGCGCCAGAAAGCGAGTTGCCTGAAATAAGCGCCAGCCCTTCTGCTGTTAAAGTGAACCCGCAAGGCAACAAAAATGTCAAAGCGCCAAGCGCCATCGGCATCCATCGCCCTTGAAAATTTTTTTCATCAGCTATAAAGCGGATTAGAAACCGTGGAGCGGTAATTTGAAATTTTTGCATTATTTTTACGCCCAGCATTTGCAGTCCGGTTGCCAGCATTACCAAAGAAACGAGTATTACCAGCCAAGACGAAAATTTTATTGAAATGTTGAACTGGCTCCCCAATGCTCCCAAGACCGCTCCGAGAATCGCAAATGAAATCAAGCGACCAAAGTTAAACATTAGATGGGGCGCTAATTTTTTTGAAAAAGAATCGCTAGACAAATGCGCGCTTTGCCATTGCTTGGACATAGACAGCACAATTCCGCCTACCAACGCCGCGCAAGTTGACACGCCGGCAAGCGCGCCAAATAGCCAAATAACAGCAAGCGATGAATTGCTGTTAACACTGCCAAAGCCTGAAAACACAAATTTATTGAGTAAAATAAAGATAGCAATAAATATAGTTGCTAAAATAACAATTGATAAAGTTTGGCTTTTTAAGGGGTCTGTTTTATCTCCGTCGAACGTTAAAGGTTGGTGGTAAAAAGTATAGTTATGCTTGCGAAATAATTGATTTAATAGTTGAGTGCTGGGTATTTCTTTTTCATATTCAATAGCCACCTGCCCCAAAGCAAGTTGCGCATCCGCTGATTTAATGCCTTCTATTTCCAGCAATTTTTTTTCAATCAAAACCTCGCAAGACGGGCAGTGCATTCCCCGAATATAAAATATGTGTTCTTTCATTTATGCTCTAAATGATAAAGTTGCAGGAGTTCTTTGACGACCTTGTCGTTTTTCCCTTCTTTAATTTGACTGATCACGCAGGTTTTAAGGTGCCCTGCAAGTAGTAGACGATTTAAACTCTCGAGCGATTTTTGCGCAGCTAAACTTTGGACCATTACATCAACGCAATACCTGTTATCCGTTATCATTTGCTCAATTTTTTTCATTTGACCCTGAATAATTTTTATCCGATGGCTGGCGCGTTGTTTTTCGTAAGACATAATTTTATTTTATTTTTTGAGAGCCTATCAAATTTATTCTAATCCCCCCGTGGGGTATTTGTCAAGCCCTAGCCTTTTTGCAGAATTAACACGACTTACGCAAAATTTCTGCTTATTATTATACTTGATTCATCTGTCGTTATTCTTGTTCCGCCTGCCATTCCCGTATCTCCTCTTTGTCATTCCCGCAAAAGCGGGAATCCAGTCTTTTTGTCTGGATCCCGCATCAAGTGCGGGATGACGGGAGGGGCTGGATCCCCAATCCGAAGCGCTTCGCTTTCGGTTGAGGATGACAAGGGGTGTGTCATTCCCGCAAAAGCGGGAATCCAGGCAGGGTTGAGGATGACAAGGGGACGAAATGATATTTTGCGTAAGTTAAAAATTTAGATTTCACTTGTTGCAAAGTTCTGTTATAATAAAATTATGCAGAAAAAGAAAACTCAACAAGCAAAAAAAACAAGAGCTGTTAAGCTTGCCCCCAACCAAAAACCGATCGAATTCCAAACCCAAGAATTCCCCTATTTTGAAAAAAGTATGTTTTGGTTTGCGTCCGTGGCAGTGGTTTCCGCTATTTTAGCGGTTAATTTTATTTTAGCCCAAAAATATTTTCTCACCTTGGTTTTTGCAGTGGCGCTGATTGTTTTCCTTCGACTCAGCTTTGAAAAACCAAAAAAAATCCAAGTTAAAATTGACGAAAACGGTTTGCGTTTTCGCCACCGCTATTATCCTTGGAGCGTGTTCACTACTTTTGGAATTTTAACATCACAAAAAATCCGCGCTAGATTGTATCTATATTTTCCCGGGTTAATCAGCATTCCGCTCATGATTCAACTGCCCAAAAATATCTCAGCAGACAATATCAAAAAAGAACTAAGCGCTAAATTGCCAGAAAAAATTATCAAACGCCCGTCGCTCACCGACTCAATCAACCAATATCTCAAATTTTAGTTCTATCAAACCACCCCTTCAAGCCAAGTGATATATTTTTCAAATCCATAAATAGTAATTGTGGCAGCCATAAAAAAGAAAAATAGCGCCACAATCAGTATGGCTAATGAATAATGCAGAAAAGAGGTATATGGTTTATTGTGCCAATGATAATAACCCTTGCTTTTCATCCGCAAATAGTTATGAAGCTTATTTGTCGCCCGCCACCCGCTTTTAGTGGATTGATGATTCTCCCAAATTTTTTGTTCTAATTCTTCTTTGTCCATAGCGCTATTTTTTCAGAATATATTTTTGATTACCTTACTCATATTTTAATGCTACTAGCGGATTAAGCCGAGAAGCGCGCAAAGCTGGATAAACTCCGGTCAAAAGCCCAATCAGTAACGAAAACCCCAAAATCAACAACATAAATTGAACGGGTAAATAATATATCGTTACCTTGGGCTGTCTAGCGCTTTGGGCTAACATATTAACTCCGCCGTTGACAAATAACACGCCAATCCAAGCAAAAATAATTCCCATAATTCCGCCTGCCAAACCGATCATTCCCGCCTCTAAAATAAACAGTCGCCTCACATCACGCCTTTTGGTGCCGATCGCGCGCATAATCCCGATGTCTCTGGTTCTCTCCAAAAGGGTAACTGTCATGGTATTAAACATACCGATGGAAGCAACGATCAGAGCAATTAAACCAAACCCAGCTAAAATAAATTCAAACCAGCGAAATACTTGATTAATTTCTTTGATTTTTGAAACCAGCGAGGTTGAGTTAAAGCCAAGCAAGGTGATCTGAGCTTGCAAACTCTCAACATCGTCTGATGTTTTGGCTTTAATTTTTAAGCGGGAATAACTATCGGCGCTCACCGCCGTATGCTCATCGTCCGCAATCTCAATCAATTGGCTGGCATCATTAAAAACTCCTACGACTTTCAAATCAACTTCTTTATTTTCCTCAGCGCTGGCAAGAGAAGTAATTGAAGTAAATACTGAAATTTTTACTGCTTGCCCCACAAAATCAACCGGATTTTCTAGACCAAATGTTTTGGCAGTGGCAAAGGACACGATTGCTTCGCCCGCATTTTTTGGATACACTCCAGCCAAAAGCTCGCCTGGCGCCAAGGAATAATAGTTTTTATCCACCACCCGTATCAGCGATTCTGATGTCACGCTACTTACGGTTATTTGTCCGGGAAAATTATTTATCGCTGAAACTTTTTCCACCTGCGGTAAATTTTTTATGCGACTGATAACCTTATCGTCAATTTTTAAAACATCAGGGTTATCAGAAAAAACTTCCAGCGCGGTGACAGTGGCTGAACTAACCAGCTTGTTGATGGTAAGCTGTTGCAAACCAAAGCCAATACCAACCAAAAAGATAATCGCGCCGATTCCCACGCCAACGCCAGCGATAGTTAAAAACGACCGCATTTTATTGCCTACCAAATTTTGCCACGACAGCAAAATTACATCAATTATTTTCATTGGGAAGGTTAGTTTTTGTTTGCCCGATATCTTTGACGATTTTGCCATCTTTTAAATAGATGACTTTTTGCGCCAAAGCCAGATAATCAGGATTGTGAGTGACCAAAATAACCGTTCTTTTTGATTTTCTATTTAGATCAACCACGATTTTCATCACTTCTTTGGCAGATTTTGAATCCAAATTGCCGGTGGGTTCGTCCACCAACAGAATCCACGGGTTATTCATCAGCGCGCGCGCGATAGCGACTTTTTGCTGTTGCCCGCCAGATAGCTGCTGAATTCTGCGGTTAAAAGTTTTTGCCAAACCAAAACGGGTTAAATAACTTTTAGCGCGCGTTGTCCTTAGTCTGGCGCTCGCGCCCTGGAGCATTCTGGGAAAAGCGACATTTTGCAAAACAGTTAAACTTTTTACCAAGTTAAATTGCTGGAAAACCATTCCGATTTTATCGCGCCGATAAGTTGAAAGCTCCTCCTCGCTCATTTTTTTAAGACTTTGCCCGCGCACTTTAATCTCGCCTTGCACCACTTGCTCAAGCCCTGCCAAGCTATGAAGCAAGGTAGATTTTCCGCAACCAGACGGTCCGAATAAAATAACAAAATCACCCGGTCGCACTTTAAACGAAACCTCTTTCAAAGCTTTTAACTCGTTGGGTTGTCCTTCGTCGTAAGTTTTGGACAACTTCTCAACTTCAATCACCGAATGATTAGATAATTTACCAGGCATTAAATAATTTTATGACTTACATAAAGATTCCGCTCTCTGTCATTTTCGCATCCCTTCTTTGTCATTCCCGCTTTTCTCCTTTGTCATTCCCGCATTTCTTTTCCGTCATTCCCGCGCAAGCGGGAATCCAGATCCAACTGGATCCCGCATCAAGTGCGGGATGACAGCTTACGAGATTACTTCGCCTGCTGGCTCAGAATGACATAATCTAAAATCTTGTCTTACTTTTTCATTATCGACGGGATAAAACTAAAAGTTTCCTCCAAAAGCTTGATTATCACTTGCAAAGTTGAATCCTCTTTCTCCGGCGTTAAAATCGTATAATCAGAGCTGGTGGCTTGATTGGCGGTTTCGTCTGAGGAAACTGCTTGAAAACGGTAGCTGGTGGACGGCAACAAATTTTTAATTATCACCACATGGGATAGATTGTAATTCTCATCGAGCGGAGTTTTCTGGGCGAAATCGCCAGAAGTTACTCCCACTCCATAAGAAATTTGCGAAGTGGACGGTTCGTCAGTCACCCAAGTGATAATCGCCTGCACGCGCGCGCCTTCGCCAGCGCCCACAGTGGAAATCTCTGATTTGACTTTGGAAATTTGTGGAGCGTAAACATCAGCTTTGGTAGTCAACGAATACACTTCCGAAGTGGCAATGTTGCCGTATTGATCAGTGGATTTAATCTGATAATTATATTTTGTATTGGGAGTAAGCGCTTGCAACACCACCTTATGACTTGCCAGAGAATCCGACGAACCTTGGTCTTGGTTGGGTATATTAGTGCCAAAACCAACCAAGGAAGTGGTGGGCACATTGGTTTGCCAACTAATGGTTGCATTGGTTGCCAATACTTCGTCCAGTTTAACCTCGGTCACTTTGGGAAGTGGCAAAGTTGAAAATTGATATTGATCAGACACCACTGCGTTACCATCTTCGTCAACGCCAGCCACTTGATAATAATACTTGGTGCCTTCATCTAACCCCGATAAACGAATCGTGTGAGTAGTGGCTGAACCCAAAGATTGATCGATAATTTGTTGACTCATATTTTTATCAGCGCCATAGCGGAAAACCGAGCTGGTAACGATATTGGTTGACCACCCGACAATCGCCGAAGAAAGCGTTAAATCATTTACCTCCACATTAGAAATCGCGCCCTCAGCTTTGGTGGTAAAAGTCAAATCCGACTTTGCCCCGACATTGCCAGTTGCGTCTTTGGAGCGAATTTCAAAATAATATCTTGTGTCAGGATTAAGTCCAGCTAGGGTGATACTGTGCTCTTTGACTGAATCGTCCTTGCCGGTTTCCGCGCCCAAAGCGCTGGTTGCGCCATAGCGAACAATTGAGTTTGATAATTCGTCAGTCAACCAAGTAATCGTCGCTTGATGAGCTTCCCGTGAAATCGCCGGACTATCGCCACCGATAGACGGAGCAACAATGTCGCTACTACTGGTGTCTGCCAAAGTAGCAAAACTGCTAATTTCAGAATATGCGGAATTGCCGTTAGCGTCAACCGACTTCACCCGAAAATAATATGTGGTCTGGCTGGTAAGCCCGGCAAGCGCGACTGAATGCGCAGAGGTTAAGTCAAGCGGATTACCTTGCGAGCCCAAAAGCAGGGACTGATCCGCGCCATATTCCACCACTGAATCTCCGCTCACATTGGTTTGCCAAGAAATAGTTGCCGAACTGGCGCTCGCGTCAGCGAAAGCCACATTTGAAACTGAAGGGGTGATTAAAGTGGTAAAGGTTAAATTATTGTCGTCAGTATATGCCAGAGAAGCGGAATTATTATTAGCGTCCAACGAAACCACCGCAAAATAATATACTTGCCCGGCTGTTAACCCTGATAATTCTACCCGATGAGTGCGGTTTAATTTTGTGTCAACAGCGGTTGATAAATTTAAACTGGTCGAAACTGTACCATACTGAACCCCAGAAGTAGCTGACTCATCGGTTAGCCATGAAATCACCGCTGTTGTTTCTGCCAGCGATCCAACGGTCGCTAAACTAATAACCGGGTCAGTGGCATCACCGGTGGTAGTAAAAGTAATTTGACTGCTGGTGACCGGATTGCTTGATGAGTCAAGAGACCGCGCCAAAACATAGTAGGCGGTGTTGCGAGTCAAGCCAGTGAGCGAAACGGTGTGATTGTAGTCTGTTTCGCTTTTAAGGGTTGAAGTGGTTCCCGCGCCCCATACAAAACCATTTGAGGTTGAGTAAGATATTTGAGTAGTTGACGCCTCGTCTGTTACCCAAGTAATTATCGCTGATTCATTGAGCACATTTGAAGCAGTTGGGCTGGTCGTGATGGTCGGGCTGGTTGAGTCCGAAGAAGTGCCAAAAGAATAATAACTCCCGCCGTTATTGTCCGTGGTCTGATTGCCTTCGCTGTCGCGGGATTTTATTTGAAAATAATGGGTGGTTGATTGCGATAATCCAGTGATAGCCACTGAATGCGAGGCGACTGATTCCGCGCGATTGCCGACCGTTTTCCAAGTTGAATCTGGGGTAGCAGTAGCGCCCCACTCCACCAAACTATCTGAATTGGTGGTCGTAGTCCAAGTAATCGTGGCGCTGGTTTGCCCGGGCGCGCCAGCTGAAACAGACGAGATAGCCGGCGCGCTAGTCGTGGTAAAAGTATAGCCGGCGCCAGTATTGTCAGCCGAACCCTCATTGCCGGCACTATCTCTGGATTTAACTTGAAAATAATAGAGTGTGCCGGGGGAAAGACCTGACAGAGCGACTGAATGCGATGTAACCGATTCAGCGCTATCGCCATCTGAATCGCCATAAGCGGTAGTGTCGCCGTAATCAACGATTGAGTTAGATGCTTCGCTAGTTGTCCAAGTAATAGTAGTAGTTATAGTGGTGGTTGAACCCGCGCTCGGCGTATTGGTGATAGTTGGCGAAGTAACATCCGCGGATGCTGGCTGGTTGGAGACCTCGGATGAGGTAGCGGTATTGGTGCCTGTATCTGTAACTTTGATTTTGTAATAGTAGGTGCTAGAGGTAGAGAGTGATGTATCAAGGTAATAATCGGTCGCTTGATTGGTAATGGTGGCGATATCGGCATAGGCACCAGCGTCAATTTTCTGCTGAACTTTATACGAGGCAAAATCGCCGTCTGCGTTCGCAGTCCATGTCAAAAAGTGCCTGTACGGTCCGCCAGCAGTTGAGACATCAATAATATCCACGCCAGTGGGTGTGGTTGGGTTTTGCAAGTTTAAGCTGATAGTGTCAGAGGAGGTAGAGGTATTACCCTTGGCGTCTTTAATGCGAAGGTAAACCGTGCGCGTGCCGTCATCGCCAACAGTCAAATACCAACCGGTCTTAGATGCGCCATATGTTTCGTAGGTACCACTGTCCGTCACCACCCCACTCGAATTTGTTGCCGTTCCCCAAGTGGAGTTGTCGTTAGAGAACTGCATCTGTTGCGCTGTATTGTCAGAGGAAGAGATGGTGTGAGTTACGCTGGCGGAGTTGGTGTAAGTTGCATCTCCCGCAATAACGAACGAGGAGATGGAGGGGTTGGTGGTGTCAAAGGTAAAAATTGAGGATTCGGCGGTGTTTGATCCGCCAATGTTGCCGTCATCTGCGGTGATTTGAATTTTCATACCGGTAGAGTATTGCGTATTGTAATCGGTTTTGCCGGTCCAAGTGCCAGTTTGATCGGTACCAGGGGAGGCACCAGAGGTCTTTGAGCCCTCGCCAGTGGTAGTAGTTGCCTCCTGATACTGAGCGCCATCCCAATATTGGAAAGAGACAGTAGCAGAGGAGTCATCCTCGTCCGATAAGGTGTAGCTGATATTGACTAAACCAGCACTGTCCTGGGAGGCAGTGAACGAGGTGATTTGTGGCTTGGCATTGGTTAAAAAGGAGTAAGTGGTGGACCAATCACCCCAGTCGTTCATTCCCGCCGGCGCTTTGGCGCTAGTTCGCCAAAAGTAGGTGGTCTTGGCAGTAAGCGGTGATTGCACGGTGTAAGTTACCGAGGTTCCGGTGGCGTAGGGGGTGGTGTTAGCGTTTGTCCAGCCAGTGCCGGAAGATGACTGATCAAAGGTCTGCACATTGGCGGTAAAACCGGAGTCGGTGGCGATTTGGATTTTAACATTCATTGGATTGCTCGCCGCCTCGGTGGGCGTAACGATAAAAGCGGGCGAGGTGCCAGACGCGGTTGGGCTTCCCGCCACCGCCACCCCATCCACCGATACCGGCGTCGAAACCGCCTCGGCGTAAAGATAGTTGGTGCCGGTTGCGCCAGCATTAGCTGATCCCGAACCGCCGGCAACTGTTCTTGTTCCTGAATAGGAACTTGAAGTGATGTAGTACATTGCAATTCTGCCACCACCACCACCGCTTCCGCCATCGTTACCGCCAGTTCCACCATTTGCCGAAACTGAACCTGCGCCAATAATAGTGTTGGCGGAGATGTTGACCGTTCCACCAGCACCACCGCCACCACGATATTGTGGCGAGTTGTTGCCACCCATATTGATAGTACCAGCAATATTGACCTGACCAGCTGAGACAGTGGTGATAGCGCCACCGCCATCACCACCCCACCAACCACCAGAGCCACCGCCACCACCCGATCCAATCAAGGTTGGGTTTGTTGCTGAATCATAAGCATCACCACCGTTGCCACCACCGGCAGCGGTATTTCCACCGGCACCACCGTGACCACCACCAGAACCAGCACCATTTACAGCGTCATAAACACCGTTACCAGGACCGTAGCCGTTTGCCGTTGTAAGACCAGCATTGTACCCAAGACCATTACCGGCAATGGTCGAGTTTGCTGCTACCATAAGATTGCCAGTTAAATTTAATGTTGGACCAAAAGAAGTTGGCGAAGAACCAGCAGGGAGAGGATAAAGCGTGGCTACATTTGAGCCATCACCTAAGGTAAAATTGTGAAAGAAGAAAACTCCATCAGAGGTATCGGCTTGATTTAAGTCCGTGCCGGTAGCTGCCTCGAGTGAGAATGTTTTGTAAACAAAGGCGTCGTCGGTTGTAGTGTTGATGAAGATGGCTGTGCCTGACATAGGGGTTCTGTAGTTAGTGAAGCCGTGTTTTGCCGTGCCGGAGGTAGCTGTGGCTTTGGTCATATCAAAGGTGTTGGTGGAGCTGTATTTGACCGAAATTCTACCGCCACCAGCACTACTACCGCCATCGTTACCGCCAGTTCCGCCAGTCGCCGTAATGGTACCACCGCCAGCGATTGTCGCGCAGACAATGTTAACGCCACCACCGGAGCCACCGCCACCACGATAAGTGCTACCATTAGCTCCGTTAGAAGTGACGATGCCATCGATCGTTATCGTGCCCAAAGCAACAAGTTTAATTAAGCTACCACCCGCGCCACCGGTCCAACCACCTCCACCACCCGCGCCACCCGAACCAAGATGAACTGGATTTATGCCCGAACCATAAACAGGACCGCCAGCAATTGTAGTGTATTCTCCCCTGCCCCCATAACCCGCTCCAGAACCGATCCCACCGGAGCTACTACTGTATATGCCTTTTCCCGGTCCAATTCCGTCAGTGGCAGCTGCGCCTCCGGCAAACCCCTTTCCATCTCCATTGATTGTTCCTCCTGCGTTGATGGTTACGGTAGCAAAGTTAAAGGTGATACCATAACCATCTGATCCAGAAATTTCTCCGTTGACCGTGATGGTGCCGTTGACGGTAAGCGTGCCGGTGCCGGTGATGGTTAAACCGCCGGAGTCGTAAGTCCCGCCACCGACAGTTAAAGTTACACCGTTATTGATAGTTAGGTTGCCAATTTCGCCCAGCGCGCTGATATCATCGGCGTTATCCCACGTGGTTGGACTAGAAATAGTATAGTCGGTCGCCAAAACTGATTGAGACGTTATCTTGATCATCAATCCGCCCACTAAAAAAATCGCTAATAAAATGACAAACAGCCGATGATGGTTTGTGAAAAAATGCTTCATCTATTTATCTTAAAATTCAAATCTCAAAAAGAAAACCTTATTAATCGTTCGTAAAATATCTTTTTTAGCCACTCTTAAATTTTAGATTTTGAATTGTCATCCCTCAACTTCGCTCGGGACAAGCTTTGAGATTTTGATTTTGAGATTTGGAACTATTGCTTAAGCACTTCCTCCAAATATCTCCCTGCCACTTTGTTGTTGGTGTTTGACGCTTGCGTTTGCAAAAATGCCACCAAATTTTTTTTACCCTGCCAATTCTGGGCTTTGTAGACATTGATTAAGTTTTGATAAGCGGTGTTAAAATTTATATTCAATTCAATCGCTTGCTCGTATGCTTTGATTGCCTCCCCATTTTTCCCAGTGTCGCGCAAAGCATTGCCCAAATAGCTCAAATAGGTGGCGGTTCTACTTTTTTCAACTAACTTTTGGTAAAGCTCGGCTGATTGGTCGTAATTTCTCTGACGATACTTTGCCCAGGCATAGACTTCTAAACATAAAATATTATCTGGATCGCCCCGATATACTGGCTCGATAAAAGCGATCGCTTGGTCGGGCTTGTCTTGCGATTTAGCATCAAGCGCTTGTTGCAACGACTTTTCCGCTTGAAGTGAACCTTGCGGATAAACAAGCCCTTCGTCAACTTGATCGCGAGTTGCCTTTTGGCGCCACAAAAAAATAAGCGCCAATAAAACAATTATTAGAATCACGAGTAGTTTTCTTTTTTTCATCAACCTTCTGCTAATTAAAATAATTGGGGCAAGAATTTTCACATTCCTCCTTTTTACTTTAATTTTATTATAACGGAAAATTTTCAGAGCGCAATAATAAATCGAGCTTGTCTGACAAAATCTGC
>Ga0210015_1002608_pt1 | contig 16659 bp, 13 predicted proteins | sample CryGeymeta201522_FD_185471 | JGI IMG/M metagenome (GOLD analysis project Ga0210015, IMG submission 185471) | Groundwater microbial communities from Crystal Geyser aquifers in Utah, USA - Crystal Geyser metaG 2015-22 (SPAdes) (version 2) | ecosystem: Environmental > Aquatic > Deep subsurface >... | reverse complement strand
ATTTTTTTCCCATTCGTCTTTCATCTCCGGGAAATCAGTCCGACTGTGGGCGCCTCGGCTCTCTTTTCGAAGTAAGGCGGCCTCAATTACCACTTGAGCTGTCTGCAACATATTATTAACTTCTAAACAATCCTGAAGATCACGGTTTCTTTGCCGAATATTAGTTCGCGCTCTCATATTTTTTGCTTCTCTAAGAAGTTTACTGACAATAATTTTTGCTTCTTTTAGTCTTTTTTCATCTCTAAAGATGCCGACTTTATTCCACATGACTTTTTTTAATTGATCTTCGATTTCTTGCGGAGGAATTCCTTTTGTATTTTTTACATATTGATTAATACGAGCGATTTCTTTTTGAATATTTTCTCTTGACAATGTCGAATATTTTATTTTTTTTACATATTTAGTAGCATCCATTCCCGCCCTTCTCCCAAAAACCTGGCCTTCGGCAATCGAGTTGCCTCCCAAGCGGTTAGCACCGTGTATTCCTGATGCTACTTCACAACAGGCATAAAGGCCTTGAATATTACTCTGTGCCCATTGGTTAATTTTTATCCCGCCCATGATGTGATGCATTGATGGATAAACTTCCATTGGTTCTTTTGAAATATCAACACCAACATTTATATACTGTTCGTAAACGTCAGGAATAATCTCTAAAATCTTTTCCTTGGACCAGTGATTAACATGAAGATAAACGGCATGATTTTTAGTTCCTAGTCCGGCGGCTACTTCTTGAAATATTGATCGGCTAACCTCATCACGCTTGGCAACTTCCATTTCAATTGGATAGTACTTACTCATAAATCTTTCTCCTTTTTGGTTGCGCAAAATTCCACCGTGAGATCTGGTCTTTTCGGTCACTAAAACTCCTCGGCTTGAAGGAGGATAAGCCATACCGGTCGGATGGAACTGAACCATCTCCATATCAATAAGTTCCGCGCCAACATCAAGCGCCATCGCGTAGCCATCTCCGGTATTTGAAGCAGCATTGGTGGTCACCTCATACATCCGTCCGGCTCCACCGGTGGCTAAGATAATCGCTTTGGTTTGAAAAACAACAAAGTCACTGGTTTTTAGATTTATTCCGATAGCGCCAATAATACAATTATCTTTTTTCAGAAGTCTACTGATAAAAAACTCGTCAGAATATTTAATGCCTATTTTTCTTGCCTGATCAACTAATCCCTGCATCATTTCCCGGCCAGTATAATCACCTACACAAATATTTAAAGGATATTTTTGTTTTGGCCCGGCCCAGGTATAAAACTCACCGCTGTCAACCCGATCAAAGATTACCCCATAATTTTCCAAATCATGAATTCTTGCCGGGATTTCTTCAGTAAAAATATTTACTAATTTGTAATTATTGATAAAGTAGCCGCCTTCAAGGGTGATTTTGGCATGAAATCCAGGCGTCGCCGGAAGCACCATCGCCGCATTCATTCCTCCCATCGCCATTCCTGTGTGAGCACAGCCCAAAACCTCTTTACCTAAAAGAATTATTTCTAACCCGCTTTTTTTCGCCTCAATCGCCGCACGAAGACCCGCTCCTCCGGCGCCAATTACCAATATTTCAGTTTTTATCGTTCGATATCTCATATTTTTAATAAATATTATATTATTTTTTTAGATACTCCTTCCAACTTTTAACCTGTAAATCTTTAAGTTGATATCTCACTAGTGCATTAACAAAGAATCTGACTAAGTTAAAATCGGTCAGTAAAGAAATATTGTTGTCAATGGCCGCCCTTCTTATCATAAACCCATCGGTAATTACCTTTTTAAACACTCTTTCTTTTTCTTCGTGATCGCTGATATTAACTACCAGAGCCACCCTATTATTTTTTATAATGTCAACCACGGTTGGCGTTTTCTTCTCGTAGACTTTATAAACCAACTCTGTCTCCACGCCTTTATCTTTAAAAAACCGATGTGTCTTTTCCGTGGCATAAAGCTTAAAACCAAGATTTTTTAACCGCCAGATTGACTCGGCGATTTTCAGCTTATTTTCTTCTCCGCCGACCGTAATCAAAGCGGTTTTATTTTTTAAAGAAAAACCAGTCGAAATTAAGGCTTTATAATAAGCTTCCTCTGCTGTTTCGCCAAAACAGGCCACCTCGCCGGTTGACGCCATCTCCACTCTTAAAACCGGATCCGCTCCCTCAAGCCGGGCAAAAGAAAACTGGGGCGTTTTCACGCCAATGAACTTCGGTTGACTGAGACTATAAGTTTTTGCCTTGCCAAAAAAACTGTCAACTAAAACCTCAGCAAAGTTAATCCCAATCACCTTGGAAATAAAGGGAAATGTCCGCGAGGCGCGTAGATTCATCTCAATCACAGAAACCTGATTATTTTTTGCCATAAACTGAATATTAAAAGGCCCGGTAATCTCCAAAAGCTTCGCCAGTTTCTCGGCAACTTCAATTATCCTTTTTCCGGTCAGATAGGTGACCTTTTCTGCCGGATAGACAATGGTCGCGTCGCCAGAGTGAACGCCAGCATGCTCAATATGATTAGCCAGAGCATAGATTTTTAACTCTCCATCTTGCGCCACTCCGTCAAACTCAATCTCGCGGGCATTGGTGATAAATTTGGAAATGGTCACCGGATATTCGCGGCTGATTAAGGTCGCTTTTTTTATAAAAAACATTAACTCTGATGCTGAATAACAGAGGCTCATGGCGCTCCCAGACAAGACATATGACGGCCTGATTAGGACCGGATAACCGACTTTTTCGCAAAATCTTAAGCCTGAGTTAATAGTGGTAAAGCTATCCCAGGCCGGTTGATTAATAGCTAAGCTGTCTAAGAGATGGGAAAATTTTTTCCGGTCTTCAGCTTTATCAATACTTTTTGCATTTGTTCCATAAATCTTTATGCCATAACTATCAACTTTCTTGGCAATATTATTGGGAGTCTGGCCGCCGACCGATAAAATCAAACCTTCTGATCTTTCAAACTCAAAGATATCAGCCACTCTTTCAAAAGAAAGCTCTTCAAAGTACAGTCGATTGGAAATATCGTAGTCAGTCGAAACCGTTTCTGGATTGCAGTTGATGATAATTGATTTTTTCTGATGTTTTTTTAGCTTTAAGGCGGTATTGACACAGGTCCAGTCAAACTCGACCGATGAACCAATTCGGTAAGGTCCAGAGCCTAAAACTATCACCGCTGATCTACCGAGTGGTTGAACATCGTGATGAGAACCGTTATAGGTAGTATATAAATAGTTAGTCTTGACGGGAAACTCGGCTGCCAAAGTGTCGATTTTGAAAACTGAAGGAGTAATTTTCAGTTTTTTTCTTAACCTCCTAACCTCTAACTCCCTAACACCTAACAGATTTCCTATCTTCTTATCAGAAAAACCTAATTTTTTAAAATTGAGTAAATTTTTTTCCGTTAATTTTTTATCTTTTTTAAATCCCTCTTCTGTCTCAACAATATTTTTTATTCTTGATAAAAACCAAGGATCAATTCCAGACAACTGGTATATCTCTTTAATCGTCACTCCCATCCGCAAAGCGGCGCTGATAAAAAAAATTCTCTTAGAATTGGCAACTTCAATATTTTTTAAAACTTCCTTTTTTGAGAGACCGATTCCATTGTCAGTCACTCCCTCAACGCCAATGTCAAGCATTCTCACTCCTTTTTGAATCGCCTCCTCAAAGGTCCGACCTATAGCCATCACCTCGCCGACCGACTTCATCGAACTGCCGATTCTTTCCGTCACACCTTTAAACTTCGCCAGGTCCCAGCGGGGAATCTTGGCAACAATATAGTCTAAGGCCGGCTCAAAACAGGACTGCGTCACTTGAGTCACCTGATTTTTTATTTTTGTTAACTTTTTGCCTAAAGTCAGTTTGGCAGCCACATAAGCCAAAGGGTAACCAGTGGCTTTAGAAGCTAAGGCGGATGAACGGGAAAGACGAGCGTTAAGCTCAATGACATAGTATTCGATTGAATAAGCATCAAATCCTAAATTACAAGCTCCAAATAAATCAGAATTTTCAAATTCTAAACGTTTGGGATTTTGGATTTGAGATTTTGAATTTATTTGTGATTTGTGATTTATAATTTGGGATTTCGGATTTGGGTTTAGGGCAAACTGGACATTGCACTCACCAACAATATTAAAACTCCTGACAATCTTTATCCCTGCCTGGCGTAAGTAATGATACTCAAAGTTCGTCAAAGTCTGGCTTGGAGCGACGACAATCGACTCGCCGGTATGAATTCCCATCGGATCAAAGTTCTCCATATTACAAACAGCAATACAGTTGTCATCCTGGTCACGAACAATTTCATACTCAACTTCTTTATAGTGCTTCAGGTATTTTTCAATCAAGACTTGAGGAGTAAACTTTAAGGCGGTGCCAACGATTGCCTCTAACTTTTTCTCGTTATAAGCTACTCCTGATTTTTGTCCGCCTAAGGCATAAGCCGCTCTCACCATCACCGGGTAACCAACAATCTTGGCTTTTTTTTTCGCTTGAGAAATCGTTTCTACGGCAAAACTTGGAGCAATCGGTTGACCTATTTTTGTCAGATGATTGGCAAACAAGGCGCGGTCTTCAGTGAGGATAATCGACCTAACTGGTGTTCCTAAAACTTCCAGCTGATATTTTTTCAAGACACCGCTTTTGTAAAGAGCCACGCCGCAGTTTAAGGCTGTCTGGCCGCCAAACGACAGTAAAATTCCACTTGGTTTTTCTTTTTTAATCACCTGCTCGACAAAATAGGGATTGATCGGTAAAAAGTAGACTTCATCAGCTAAAAATTCCGAGGTTTGGATGGTGGCAATATTAGGATTGATAAGAATGGTTTTAATCCCTTCTTCTTTTAAGGCTTTAATTGCTTGAGAGCCGGAATAATCAAACTCTCCAGCCTCGCCGATTTTGAGAGCGCCTGAACCGAGAATAAGAACTTTTTTCATATTTTTCTTAATTAAAAAGCTTGATACCATTTTTCTCGCTTAAGTGGGAACCCTTTCTATAGAAAATTCTTAGCTCCCAAAAAAGCTCGAAAAAGGTATCTTCGCTTTTTATTTAATGACGAGGCAAAGGCAATTTTTTTCACTTTCGAGAGGGGCCCCGCCTTTAAGCGAGGGAAAGACTCTCGTGTGATAAAAAATTGTTTTGCCGAGTCATGCTAAATATTGGTTAAAAATTTGTCAAATATCCATTCCGTATCCACTGGTCCTGGACATGCTTCCGGATGAAACTGAATCGACATAAACGGATATTTTTCATGAATAATTCCTTCATTAGTGTTATCGTTGGCATTAACAAACCAAGCCTTAAAACCTTTGGGGATCTTACCAACGGCAAAGCCGTGATTTTGAGTAGTGATATAACAACGACTGCTACCAACCAGCAAACAAGGCTGGTTTTGACTCCGATGACCGAATTTCAGTTTATAAGTATCGCCTCCAGCGGCCAAGGCTAAAATCTGATTACCCAGACAGATTCCTAAAATGGGGATTTTCTTAGTTAAAATTTTTTTAACGGTTTCAATAGTTTTGTCCGCCATCTTCGGATCTCCCGGACCGTTGGAAACGACGACGCCATTAATTTTTTCTTTTAAAGAAAAGATGTCGTAATCCCAAGGAACTGTTATCAGTCTAATGTTACGGTGTAACAAACTTCTTTTAATGTTTTTTTTCACTCCGCAGTCAATTAAAACGATTGTTTTTGAACCAGTTCCTTGAATTTTTACCCTGCGGTCGGAAACTTGGTCGACTAAGTTATCTTTATTTGGGTCATAGAATTCAATGTCTTTATTAAAAACAACTTTTGCCAACTGGGCGCCTTCGTCTCTTAACTTTTCCGCCAACATTCTTGTATCCGCTATCTCCAGCCCCGGCACCTTTTCTTTTTTCAGCCACTGAGCCAAACTCATCTGGCTTTGAAAGTGAGAAGGAGTGTTAATATATTGAGAAACGATAAGAGCGGAAACATGAATTTTAGTTGACTCCCAAAATTTTTTCTCAGGCACGCCATAGTTGCCAACAATTGGATAGGTCAAGACTAAAATCTGACCTTCATAAGAAGGATCGGTCAAAGATTCTGGATAACCAACCATGCCGGTGGAAAAAACCAATTCGCAGAGCAAGCTTTTTCATAACCGAAACTGTTTCCTGTTAATGTTGTACCGTCTTTAAGAATCAATTTGCCAAACATAGAGAATTTTTAATTTGAAATTTTCAATGAATTTTCAATATTTAATTTTAATGAAAATTTAAAATTAAAAAAATTCAAAATTAGTTTGAATAGTGCCATTCTTATATACATTCCATTTTTCGCTTCTGTTGTCAAATAAACGGCCCGCGGATCCGAATCAACGCTAGTTTCAATCTCTCCAACCCGTGGTAAGGGATGCATCAATAAAGTTTTCTCACTGCCTTTTTCCTCTACCAGTTTCTTTGTTAAAATAAAACTTAATTTTAATTTTTCATAAATTTTTTTGTTGCTAAATCGTTCCTTCTGCACTCTGGTCCAGTACCAGAAATGACAGTCCGGCGGAATTTCTTTTAAAGAATTTATTTCTATCAATTTTATTCCCATTTTTGTATAATGCTCAAATTCTTCTTTTGATAAACGAAGTTGATTGGGTGATAAAAGATAAATTGTGTTTCCAGGAAAAATCGATAAACCGCGAATAAGCGAATGAACAGTTCGGCCATTCAACATGTCACCAACCATCAAACCATTTAAATGATCTAAATGTCTATGTTTTTCATAAATGGTAAACATATCTAAAAGCGCCTGGGTGGGATGCTCACCGATGCCATCGCCAGCATTAATAACTGGAATACTGACAACTTCGGACACCTTACTTAAAGTTCCTTTAATAGGATGACGAATGACTAAAATATCACAATATTGTTCCATTATCTTCGCCGTATCTTCTACTGTTTCTCCTTTGACAACCGATGAAGTTTGCAACGGATTTTGATGTTCAACCGTTTGACCACCTAGCCTTTTGAAAGCAGCTGAGTTTGAAGAAAATGTCCGCGTTGACGGTTCGAAAAAAAGTAATCCGGCTACTTTTCCTCGGAGAATTTTTAATAATTTTTTTGGGTTAGTTTTTTTTATTTTGGCAGTTTGTTTAAACAAAATTTTTATCGACTTTTGGTCAAATTGATTAAGAGAAACTATATCTTTGTTTTTGAAGTTCCCCTTTATTGGAACTAGCATAGGTTTAAAAAAAACCGCCTTAACGGCGGATTAATTTATTTATTTTTGTTGCAAAAAAAATCTCAGAGTTTTTCATAGCTTCTGAGAATAATATTTTATACATTTTAAAAAAAAATTCAAGGGCAAAATGTTAAGTTATTGATATAATAAAAGAATATTATCGCCGCGGTGCTGGAACTGGCAGACAGGCAGGTCTCAAAAACCTGTGGTATGAAAATACCGTGTGGGTTCAACTCCCTCCCGCGGCACTTACTCCCACTCCATCGTCCCTGGAGGTTTTGTCGTAATATCGTAGACGACACGACAGACTTCAAAAACTTCAGTGACAATTCTTTCTGATATCCTTGCCAAAACAGAATAAGGCAGTTTCACCCAGTCAGCCGTCATCGTATCTTTGGACTCAATTGCCCGGATGGCAATCGTCTCGCCGTACTTTCTTTCATCGCCGGTCACCCCAGTGGTTTTGATACCGGTAAAAATCGCGAACGCCATCCAGATTCCTTCATATAATCCGGCTTTTTTAATTTCTTCAATCACGATTGAGTCGGCTTTTTTTAATATTTTTAGTTTTTTCTCAGTCACCTCGCCAATAATCCGCACTGCCAATCCAGGACCGGGAAAAACATGCCTGGCGATCATCTCTTGAGGGAATTTCAGTTCTCTAGCAATCTGTCTCACCTCATCTTTGTAAAGCATTCGCAAAGGCTCAACGATTTTAAAACCGTGTTTCTCCGGGAGCCCTCCGACATTGTGATGGGTTTTAATTTTATGAGAATGTTTTGTTCCTTTACTTTCAATCACATCAGGATAGATAGTCCCTTGGATAAGAATTTTTGCTCTGATTTTTTTCGCTTCTCGTTCAAATATTCTGATGAATGTTTCGCCGATGACTTTTCTTTTTTCTTCCGGTTCAACCACTCCTTTTAATGCTTTTAAAAAATCTTTTTTTCCGTCGACGATAATCAATGGTAGTATAAGTTTGTTCTTAAAAGTATTTTTTATTTCCGCCGTCTCTCCTTCTCTCATCAGTCCAGTATCAATATAAAAACAGGTCAGGTTCTTTCCGATCACCTGGTGGCTTAAATATGCCGCCACACTGGAATCAATTCCGCCGGACAAAGCGCAGACAGCTTTTTCTTTTCCAATTTTTTCTTTAAGAAATTTTTTTATTTCTTCAGTCTTTTTTTGGCCAATAATTGGATTTTCAGCACAGATTTTCAAAACGAAATTGCGAAGAATGTCTTGACCATATTGGGTATGGTGGACTTCGGGATGAAACATTACTGCATAAATTTTCTTTTTTTCATTGGTAAAAGCAGCGTGTCTGACAGCTGTTGTTGACCCAATACCTGTCATTCCTTTTGGTAATTTAACAACTTGGTCAAAATGACTCATCCAGACGGTAAAATCTTTTTTATTACTCTTCCAGTCAGCAAAAAGCTGGCAGTCATTTTTTAAATAAAAATGCGTAGATCCGTATTCTTTTTTAATTCCTGATTTAACTTTTCCTCCTAAAACATGTCCTATCACTTCCAGTCCGTAGCAAATTCCCAAGACCGGAATTCCTAAATTGAATATTTTTTTATCAAGCAAGAGGGCTTTTTTTCCATAGACAGAGGCCGGACCGCCGGATAAAATAATGCCCTTTGGCTTGTGTTTTGTAATTTGATTTAATGCGTCTTGAGGAAGAATGATTTCTATAGCGACTCCCAAATCCCTGATTCTTCTTCCAATCAAATGGGTCGTCTGAGAACCAAAGTCAACGATGATAATCATACTGTTATATCTTCCGAAGTGACTTTAACATGACCGTCTTCTATCTTAGTTAATCTAACTACAGCAAAAACCGGTAGACCTTTTTCTTTATTCTTTCTATATCCTTGTTGGGGAGGATGTGAATCATTAAAATCCTTGGCGACTAAGTAAACAAATATCGGCGTAATTCCCAACTGTTCAAATGCTTTAATATAATATTCGGTAACCGAGCCAGTAGCTGAAAAGTCATCGGTCACTAAAACAGTCGATCCTGGTTTTAACCCGCGAATCTTGTGGGTAAAAAATTTTCCTGGTTGAGTAAATGAAGGAATACCATTGATTACTACCATATCGTCCTCTTCTAAATAATCTGCTCTAAATTCTCTACTCTCGCCTTCTTTAATTTCTGACCTGTCAGAAATACCAATCGGTAATCCTGTTTCAAGACCAAGGGCAGTAGCAAACTCTTTACCTCTATTAGGAACTCCTATTACTACTTCCGGATTTAAATCGCTGGAAAGCTTATTTAAAAATAAACCCTTAGTAATTTCTGCTGCGCTTTTTAAAATTTTTGAGCTAACGCGGTGATTTATCTCTTCAATAGAAACATAGCCTATTTTTGCATCCTTTACTTCCGCTTTAGATTCAATATATTGAGCTAAATTAGATCTCATACTATTTAATTCTTGAACTCTATAATTACTTTCAATTAGACTAACCATAAAAAAATCGGCCGCAATGGCCAATTAGATTTCTAATCAACTTTAATTAAATAAAGTCTCATTTTTAAGATAAAAAAATTATCTCAATTATTTTTTAATTGTCAATAGCAACTTTATGAACTCCTATAATTCTTCAACATTGTGTGATTTGCTTTCACGGAACCCGGCTTCAGTAATTTTTATAAATCTGGCGTTTTCCCATAATTGAGGAATTGTCTTGGCATTGCAATAACTCATGCCAGATCGTAGTGCACCAACTAACTGATAGATAACGTCAGAAACCTTTCCTTTGTAGGGAACCATTGCTTCAATGCCTTCGGGAACAATTGTATTCAACTGGTATTCGTTATGATTTTCCAGCTCGATTTTCCGGTCAGCCGTTGCCAAAAACGAAGCACTTCCTCTATGAACCTTAAATTCCATTCCTTTTCTCATAATAATCCCGCCCGGCGACTCGTCTGTGCCGGCAAACCAACCAGCTAACATACAGGTTGAGCCTCCAACCGCTAATGCTTTAGCCATGTCTCCTGGATAGTTTGTTCCGCCATCGGCAATTACAGGCACTCCTTTTCTTTTGGCAACCTTAAAACATTCTAATACAGCAGTAAATTGAGGAACGCCAACGCCGGCGACGATGCGAGTCGTACAAAGACCTCCAGGACCAATACCTACCTTTACCGCGTCAACTCCCAGTTCAATCAGATCCCGCGCTCCTTCAGCCGTCGCAACATTGCCGCCGATTAAGTCGATGTTTTTGAATTTTTTCCTTAAAGTAGCAATCGCTTTCATGGCGATGTTGTTGTGACCGTGAGCAACGTCGACAACGATAACGTCGGCTCCGGCGTTGACCAATGCCTCTGCCCTTTCTAGATAATCATTAACAACGCCAACTGCGACGCCGACCAGATATCGACCGCTCAAGTCTTTTGAAGACAATGAATATCTTTCAAAACTCCTAATCGATCGGGCCGTAATCAATCCTTTTAATCGACCTTCGCGGTCTATCAAAGGCAGTTTTTCAATTTTATACCGATTAAATATTTTTTCGGCTTCGCTCATTTTTATCTTGACTTTTCCCGTTATTAATTTTTTCAAAGGCGTCATCAGATCCCTGGCTTTTTTATGGTTACCATTTTCAAAAGAATAGTCGCGCCGACTCAAAATTCCGACCAGTTTTCCTTTTTCGTCGACGACGATAAAACCGTTGACACCGAGTTTTTTGGCTTTGTCGATGATTTTTTTCAAAGGCATGTTTGGCATCACCGTATAAGGATTGTCAACAATAAAACCAACGCTTCTTTTTACTTTATTGACCTGCTCGACTTCTTCTTCAACTGTCATAAAACGGTGAATAATCCCGATCCCACCCTCTCGAGCCAAGGCAATCGCCATTTCCGCCTCGGTCACCGTATCCATATTGGCCGAGATAAAAGGAATATTTAAAGAAATATTTCGAGTTAATTTGGTTTTTGTCGAAACATCACTTCGGTGATCGATAAAAGATTTTTGGGGAATCAATAAGACATCATCGTATGTCAGACCTTCTTCTAATTTCATAAAAAATTAAATTTATAATACTCTCGTTCTGTCCTCAAGAGATTCAAAGTTTATCAAAGTTTTTACCGGAATGTGATATTTTTTTTGTATTTTTTCGCTACCTCCCATATTAATTTTATTTCCAACAAATAACGCCTCAAGCATTATGGCGCCGGCTTTTTTAACGCATTCGATTAGACCTAAAGCGGTTCCTCCGCTACTTATTAAATCGTCAACTAAAATTATTTTCTGATTTTTCTTAAGACCGAAAACGCAGACATACCCTTCTCCGGAAAAACCAATCGCTGTCTGCACCTTAACACTCCCTACTGACTGAATCGGATACCAATTTGCTAATGTATAAGGAAGTTGGCATCTTAAGGCAACCGCGTGGGTCAAAGGACCGGCGCCACGGTCGGCTTCAGACAAAATAAGATCAGCCGACTCAAAATCACCGTGATAAACTATTAAGTCAGCCATATTTTCTATTAATTGCGGGTCCATCGGTGGATTGAAATCAGTTAGGGTAAAATTTGAGTAAAGATATCCTTCGTAACCTTTGAAAACCGGGATATTATCAAATATTTTTTTTATCCGGTTAAGCTTTTTTTTAACTTCAGATTGAGGCATGGTTTTGATTTCTTTTATTTTGTTTATGTTCATAATATTATTGTTTGGCTTCTTTCCGGACCAACGAAAATATATTTTATAGGAACTCGCGACTGCTTTTCAATGAATTTAATATAAATCTTTGCCTCTTTTGGCAAATCTTCAAATCGTCTAACTTTGGAAATATCATTTCTCCATCCTCTAAATTCTTTATAAACCGGTTTACATTTAGTAAAATCAGACATTAACGCTGGTACTTCTTTAATAATTTTACCTTTGTCATCGCGAGGAGTGAAACGACGAAGCGATCTCTTTTTTTGAGATTGCTTCGCTTCGCTCGCAATGACATAGTGGGTACAGACTCTGATTTTATCAACTGCTGATAAAACGTCAAGCTTAGTGATTGCTAAATAATCAAGTCCGGACAAACGTATGGCTGTCCTAACAAGACACAGATCCAACCAGCCGCAGCGACGCGGCCTTTTTGACACGGTACCAAACTCGCCACCGATTTCTCTAATCTTGTTTCCGGTTTTATCAAATAACTCTGTTGGAAAAGGCCCGTTGCCGACCCTGGTCGTATAGGCTTTGACTATTCCCATTGAATAAATTTTCTGTGGTGATAACCCGACGTAAGGAAAAACTCCGCCGGCAATCGTGTAAACCGCTGTCGTGTAAGGCCAGGTGCCGAAAACTCCATCCAAAAATGTTCCATGGGCGCCCTCAAAAAGCACTCTACTTTTTTTTATTTCTTTTGCCAAACAAAAAGAAACATCGCCTAAATATTTTTTTAATTTTCTGCCGTATCTATTGTATTCTTTATAAATCGTTTCCATCGTTAAATCAAATTTTTGGCCGTAAACTTTTTCAATCTGTAACTTTTTTAAAGGAAAAATCAATTCCAGCCTTTCTTTTAAACTGGTTGCATTAATCAAGTCTTCGAAGCGGACTCCAAAACGGTTATTTTTATCTTCATAGCAGTACCCTATTCCCAGATGAAGGCTTCCGGTCGCCTTTTTTCCTTTCCAGATTTCTGTCGCTCGGTCAAGAGCTTTATGATACGGCATAACAACATTTACCCGAGGATCAATCGTCAAATTAACCTTGATCTTTCTTTTTTCAAAAAAACTTATTTCGTCAAGAAGAACTTTTGGATCAATCACTACTCCTTGAGACAAAAACAGCTTTTTTTTATGCAAGACACCTGAAGGAAGTAGAGACAGTTTGAACTTTTCTCCGTTTAAAACCACTGAGTGACCGGCATTGTTGCCGCCGTTGTATCGAACCACGTGGGTTGCTTGATTAGATAATAAATCAACTATTTTTCCTTTACCCTCATCTCCCCACTGGGAACCAACAATTACGAGCGGAAAGTTAATTTTCATTGATTAATTTTCAAAAGCGAAGATACCTTTTTTGAGCAAATGACTTGGGTCCCTGCCTGCCGGCAGGTAGGTCTTTAGGGTGAAGTCTGCGAAAAAAACGGTATCGAGCTTTTATAATTTATATAAACTTAGTAACAATTTTTTCTGCCAATCCTGTATAATTTTCAGGGTATAATTCAATTAACTTTTTCTTGTCCTCTTCACCTATCTTTAAACTTTCGATGAACTTTTTTATACTTTCGCTATTTACCTCTCTTCCTCGGAAAAACACCTTGGTTTTGTCATAAGCATCACTATAATTTTTTGTTCTCAAAAAATTTTGAATTGCTTCTGAAACAACTTCTAAATGCTTGTTTAAGTCTTCTTTTATACTGTCTCTATCTGCTTCTATTCTGTTTAATGCCTCATTGATGCTTTGATATGAAAGCAGAGAATAGCCAAAGGCAACTCCGAATGACCTTCTTACTGTTGAGTCAGAAAGGTCTCTCTGAAGCCTTGAGTATGAAAGCTTACGGCAATAGAATTCTAGAAGGGAGTTGGCAATTCCAAACCCGCCTTCGCTGCCTTCAAAATAAATCGGGTTGATTTTGTGAGGCATTGCCGTTGAACCTACTTCTTTTTTTATGAGTTTTTGTTTGAAATAACCCAAACTGATATAAAACCAGAAGTCAATTGATAAACCAAGCAAGATATTATTAATTCGCAGTAAAACTTGGAATAACCTAATTAAGCTGTCGTAAGGCTCAATTTGTGTCGTGATCAAGTCTGGCTCCAGATCTAAAGAAGAAACAAAGTCTTGACTAAATTTTAACCAATCTAATTTTGGAAAAATAAATTGGTGTGCATTGAAGTTTCCGGTATTTCCTGTCAATTTTCCCCTGATTTTCAAGTTTTTCAACATCTCAACTTCGTCTTTTAGCCTTTTGTAGTAAACTAAATATTCTTTGCCCATTGTCGTTGGCGCAGCTGGTTGGCCGTGAGTACGGGATAACATCGAAAGATTTTTATATTTTCGCGCCGACTCTTTTAGTGACCTTAAAATTAACTTTAATTCCGGAAAAAATACCTGATTAACAACATTTTTAATGATTAAGCCATAAGCAAGATTATTAATATCGTCTGAAGTCAAGCCAAAATGAATCATCTGAGCGACATCTGACAACGAAGTTGTCATTAATTTCTTTTTGACATATTCTTCGGCGGATTTTGCCTCATGATTGGTTCTTTTTTCGATTTCTCTAACTCTTTTATAATCTTCAAAATTAAATATTTTAATGTATTGATACATTGTAATTGTTTCTTGCTTGGTCAACTTTCTAATTACTTTATATCGAGAAAGCTTTATCAGATATTCTATTTCTAATTTAACGCGGTACTTAGTCAAAATAAAATCAGAATAAAACTGGCGCAGTTTCTTTAATTTATGCATGTTTCTCCCATCCAAGGGAGTGATTGCTTCTCCAATGTCAAAGGTAAAAGAAGAATTATCTGTCATTGAACCCTCTTATTTAAACAGACTTGATAAAATTAGTCAATGGGATTTTTTATTATTTTTATATTAATAATTGCCGTAATATTTTTATTTTCTTCGCCCAAACTTTCTCCTATCCCCTACTTTCCTTCACAATCTGTTGATCTGTTAAAGATAATTAAAGCTTTGAATTTAAAGAATAACCAAACCGTCATTGATCTTGGCGCCGGCGACGGAATTGTCATTTTTAAGGCAGCCCAACAAGCTTACAAGCGAAAACTAAACACCCAATTCATCGCCGTTGATATTAACCCTATTCTCGTTTTTATCATGTTTCTCCGCCGACTCTTTCATCCGAACAGAAAGAATATTAGAATTGTTTTGGACGATATCTTTAAAATGGATTTCTCCCACCTAACTCCTAACTCCTATCTCCTAACTTTTTATCTCTACATTTCTCCCTGGTATATAGAAAAAACAATTTTAAATATTAAAAAACAGGTGTCAAAATTTAAAATAGTTTCCTACATGTATCCGGTAAAAAGTCTAGACAAGACCACCTTCGTCAAGGCTACGGTGGTCAAAGGAAAAAACTCAATTTTTGTTTATAATCTTTAGGATCTTGGAGGGTTTTGAGGCGATAAAGTCGGCGCCCCGTTTTTTTAATATCTCCGTAGTATTTAATCCCCAAGAAACACCTATCATCTTAACACCGCTTTTTTGGCAGGCTTCAAGATCTCGAAGTTCATCTCCTACATAAATTGATTCTTCCTTTTTCCAACCATTCTCTTTTATAAAATTACTTATTGCTACTGATTTACCTAGGATCTCCGATCCGCAATGAATGTAATCAAAATAGTCAAGATTGTTCAGTTTTAAGAATTTAATAATATTATTGTCTAAATTAGAGGATAAAATAGCCAAAATATAGTTTTTTCTCTTTAGTTCTACTAATAATTTTTTTATTCCAGGAAAAAATTTTATCTTTTCTATTTCATTGAAAAGATCTTTTTGGATTTGCTTTATTTTTCCTAATATAAAAGGTAATCTTACCCAAGAGATCTTCCATTCTTTCATTAATTCTTGGAAATTTTTACTCCTTACGTCTTTTATCATTTTTTGTTCGTTAATATTAACCTTTTCTTCTTTAAGTAATTCAAATAGATTTCTAAAAGTATAAGGTAACGTATTAGCAATAGTTCCGTCGAAGTCGAAGATAACTGTCTTTATCATTTTCATTGAGGTTAATTATAACACGCCCCCGCTTGTCATCCCGAGCGAGGAACGAAGTGACGAGTCGAGGGAGATCTTTTAAAGATTCCTCCACGCGCTCCATTCGGTCGCTTGGTCGGAATGACAGAAAGACTGTTATAATATTTGTTATGCTGAATATTTTAAAGTTCGACCTCTACACAACCACATTACTGCAAATTATCATTCCTCGCAATCTTTTTTTCTCCTATTTCTTCTCCTTTTTCTCCGTCATCGGCTCAGCTACTTTAATCTGGATAGTTTTGGCGATTTTATTAGTTGTTTTTGAGGAAATTAAGCACAAGAAGTTTATTATTTATTTTGCTTTAAGCTTATTAACTACTGCTTTATTGGTTAATGTCGTTGCTAAAAACATTGTTCGCCGTCCCAGACCAATTCTTCCTCCTAACTCCTATCTCCTAACTCCTAACTTTTTCTGTCCGGTTGATTACTCCTTTCCCTCCGGCCACGCCGCGACTGCCTTTGCCGCGGCAACAATTCTTACCTATTTTGACAAAAAGCGCCGTTGGTTTTATTACATTGTAGCTATTTTAATTTCCTTTTCAAGAATATACCTCGGCTGTCATTATTTTTTTGATGTTATAGTTGGAGCATTAATCGGATATTTAATTAGTCGATTACTTCTATTCTTCCTCGATACATCCCCATTCCGCAGGAGAAGTTGATGAAACCGGTTTCAGTCGGAGTAAATTCAATAAGATTCTCGCCTTGTT
>Ga0210015_1002594_pt1 | contig 16709 bp, 12 predicted proteins | sample CryGeymeta201522_FD_185471 | JGI IMG/M metagenome (GOLD analysis project Ga0210015, IMG submission 185471) | Groundwater microbial communities from Crystal Geyser aquifers in Utah, USA - Crystal Geyser metaG 2015-22 (SPAdes) (version 2) | ecosystem: Environmental > Aquatic > Deep subsurface >... | reverse complement strand
GTCTTTTTGGCCCATAGCTACGGCTATGAGCCAGCAAATCCGGCAAAAACTGCCCTCGCTGGGGTCGAATTTGGCTACGCCGCTCTTCGAGAACGCTTCGATGCCGAAAGTCCGACAGCCTCCTAGTCGGCTAGCCAGTTCCAGGGTGCAGACTACAGCAGCCGCGCCAAATAGCGCCCAGTGTGGCTGGCCGGGTTGGTGGCCAGGGTTTCAGGCGTACCGACCCCCACCACCGTGCCGCCGCCGCTGCCGCCCTCAGGCCCCATGTCGATCAGCCAGTCGGCGGTTTTGATCACGTCCAGGTTGTGTTCGATCACCACAATGGTGTTGCCCGCGTCGCGCAACTGGTGCAGCACTTTGAGCAGCAAATCAATGTCGGCAAAGTGCAGTCCGGTGGTGGGCTCGTCCAGGATGTAGAGCGTGCGGCCGGTGTCGCGTTTGCTCAGTTCCAGGGCCAGCTTGACGCGCTGGGCTTCGCCGCCAGACAAGGTGGTGGCGGCTTGGCCCAGACGGATGTAACTCAGACCCACGTCCAGCAGCGTGTGCAGCTTGCGCTCAATGGTCGGCACGGCTTTGAAAAACTCGTGTGCGGCTTCTACCGTCAAGTCCAGAATCTGCGCGATGTTTTTGCCCTTGTAGAGCACTTCCAGCGTTTCGCGGTTGTAGCGCTTGCCGGCACACACGTCGCAGGGCACATACACGTCGGGCAAAAAGTGCATTTCGACCTTGACCATGCCGTCGCCCTCGCAGGCCTCGCAGCGGCCGCCAGCCACGTTGAAGCTGAAGCGCCCGGGGCCGTAGCCGCGCTCACGGGCGGTGGGCACCTCACTCATCAGGTCACGAATCGGGGTGAACAAACCGGTGTAAGTGGCCGGGTTGGAGCGCGGTGTGCGGCCAATCGGCGATTGGTCCACGTTGATGACTTTGTCAAAGTACTCAATGCCTTCGATGGCGGCGTGCTCAGAGGGTTCGTCATGGGCGCGGTAAAGGGTGCGCGCCACGGCCTTGTAAAGTGTGTCGTTCACCAGCGTGGACTTGCCCGAGCCCGACACGCCGGTGACGCAGGTGAACAAGCCCACCGGAAAAGCCACGTCGACCCCCTTGAGGTTGTGACCGCTGGCACCGATGACTCTCAAAGCCTGCAACTCGCCGAGCGTGGCGTTGTGCTGCGCCTCGCGCTCGGCACGACGCACCGCAGCTGGGCTGGGGGCAAAACGGCTGGGTTTGCCGCCGTTGAAGGGTTTTGGCGCTTGCGTGGGCAGCCAGGCGGTGCGCAGGGTCGGCACTGCAATGCTTTTGCGTCCGCTGAGGTATTGGCCGGTGAGCGAGTCGGGGTTGGCTTTGACCGCATCAAATGTGCCTTGCGCCATGACGCGCCCGCCGTGCACGCCGGCACCCGGCCCCATGTCGATGATTTGGTCAGCAGCGCGCATCATGTCCTCGTCATGCTCAACCACCAGCACGCTGTTGCCAATGTTGCGCAGGTGCTTCAGGGTGTCGATCAGGCGGTCGTTGTCGCGCTGGTGCAGGCCAATGCTGGGTTCGTCCAGCACATACATCACGCCAGTCAGGCCGCTGCCAATCTGGCTGGCCAGGCGGATGCGCTGCGACTCGCCACCACTCAAGGTTTCGGCGCTGCGGTCCAGGCTCAGGTAGGTCAGGCCTACGTCGTTCAAAAACTTCAGCCGCAGGCTGATCTCACGCACCACTTTGGCGGCAATGTCGCCCTTGGCGCCGTGCATTTGCAGGCTGTTGAAATAGGCAAAGCATTCGGCCAGGGTGTAGTGGCTGAGCTCGAAAATGGCGCGTGACTGCGCCCCTTCGCCAATCTTCACGTGGCGCGCCTCGCGCTTGAGGCGGCTGCCTTGGCAGTCTGGGCAGGGCTGCACGCTGCGCAGGCGTGCCAGGTCTTCGCGCACCACGGCAGAGTCGGTCTCGCGGTAGCGCCGCTGCATGTTGGGCAAGATGCCTTCAAACGGGTGCTTCTTGCTGAGCTTTTTGCCTGCCGATGCACCGGAGCCCAGCTCGTAGCTGAACTTGATGTCCACCTCGCCAGAGCCATACAACACGGCGTGTTGGACCGGCTCGGGCAGGGATTCAAACGGCTGTTCAATATCAAATTTATAGTGTGCCGCCAGGCTCTCCAGCATGGCAAAGTAGTAGGCGTTGCGCCGATCCCAGCCTTTGATGGCACCGCTGGCCAGGCTCAAACTGGGAAAAGCGACGACGCGTGCCGCGTCAAACACCTCGGTGGCACCCAGGCCGTCGCAACTCGGGCAGGCTCCGATAGGCGAGTTGAAGGAGAACAGGCGCGGCTCCAGCTCTGAGATCGAGTAGCTGCACACCGGGCAGGCAAATTTGGCATTAAATAAGTGCTCTTTTGGCCTGTAGCCCTCGTCATTACTGTGCAAGGTGCTATCAATTTCATTAACAATGGCGCGCCCGCTGGCGACCCGCAGGGCCGCCTCAAAGCTCTCGGCCAGGCGTTGCTTGAGGTTGTCAAAGTCGCTGCGGTCGGTGTCGGGTTCAAGTGGGGCGTGGCGCACCTTGATGCGGTCAATCACCACGTCGATGTCGTGCTTTTCGGTTTTCTTCAGCGCGGGCAATTGGTCAAACTCAAAGGTCTGGCGGTTGACGCGAAAGCGCACGTAGCCCTGTGCCTGCATGTCGGCAAACAGCTCGGCAAATTCACCTTTTTTCTCGCGCGCCACCGGGGCCAGCACCATCAGCCGGGTGCCCTCGGGCAGCGCCAGCGTGGCATCCACCATTTGGCTGACGGTCTGCATTTGCAGTGGCAAGTTGTGCTGTGGGCAGTAGGGCGTGCCGGCGCGGGCAAACAGCAGGCGCAGGTAGTCGTGGATTTCTGTGACAGTGCCCACGGTGGAGCGCGGGTTGTGGCTGGTGGCCTTTTGCTCAATGGAGATGGCGGGCGACAAGCCCTCAATCATGTCAACATCTGGCTTGTCCATCAGCTGCAAAAACTGGCGCGCGTAGGTGGACAGGCTTTCCACGTAGCGGCGTTGGCCTTCGGCGTACAGCGTGTCAAACGCCAGACTGGATTTGCCCGACCCGCTCAAGCCAGTGATCACCACCAGCTGGTTGCGTGGAATGTCGAGGTCGATGTTTTTCAGGTTGTGCGTACGCGCGCCGCGAATGCTGATGGTTTGCGCTGCCAGGGCTGCGCCCAGGTAGCGCCCCTCAAGCGCGTCAGCTTGTGGGGCGGTGGACAAAGGGGTCAAAGGGTAGGCGCTCAACATGTCTTCACAGTGCTTCACAGTGCAATTGGTAACCCGCCATGATAGTCAATCGTGGCCAGGAAAAGAATCAGGGACAATCTGCTTTTTACAGCCCGGTTGGACTGCAATCGCGTTTTTTCGGAGAAGCCCTTGTCAGATGTGAATGTTTCTGTGGCCTCAGCCAGTGCGCCGCCGCCCGTTGCCACCACCGCCATGACGGCGTTGGAGTTGCGGACTAGTTTCTCGTTGGCCTCCATTTTTGCCTTGCGCATGCTGGGATTGTTTTTGATTTTGCCGGTGTTCGCCATCGAGGCCACGCGTTATCCCGGTGGCGATGATGCCGCCATGGTCGGCTTCACCATGGGCATTTACGGGCTGACGCAAGCCTGTTTACAGTTTTTGTATGGCCTGGCTTCTGACCGCTTTGGCCGCAAGCGGGTGATTGTGTTTGGCTTGCTGGTGTTTGCCGCAGGTAGCCTGGTGGCGGCGCTGGCCCCCAGCCTGACCTGGCTGGCCATTGGGCGGGCGGTGCAGGGCGCAGGGGCGGTGTCTGCCGCCGTGACGGCCTTGCTGGCCGACCAGACGCGTGACGAGGTGCGCACCAAATCGATGGCCATGGTGGGTGCCAGCATCGGCCTGATGTTTGCCGTGTCGCTGGTGGCTGCGCCGGTGTTGGCGGGCTGGATTGGTCTGGTGGGTATTTTTGCCTTGACCGGTGTGCTGGCTTTGTTGGGTGTGGTCGGGGTCATCTGGTGGGTACCGCCAGAACCCGGCAAGCACAAGGACGCGCCCAAAGGCCGGGTGGTGGATGTGCTGCGTTCCCCGGCTTTGCTGCGGCTCAATTTTGGTGTGTTTGTGTTGCATGCGGTGCAGCTGGCGATGTGGCTGGCGCTGCCCGCCATGCTGGTGCAAGCGGGTTTGAGCCGTGACCACCACTGGCAGGTGTATTTGCCTGCGGTGCTGGGCTCGTTTGTGGTGATGGGGGGCAGCTTGTTTCAGCTGGAAAAGCGCGGTTATTTGCGCGCTGTGTTTTTGACTTCGATTGGTTTGACCACTGCGGTGCAGGCGGCGTTGTGGTCACAGGTAGGTGCTGCACCCAGCGTTGCCTTGTTGGGCGGCCTGCTGTTTGTGTTTTTTTACGGCTTTAATGTGCTTGAAGCCAGCCAGCCCAGCATCGTGTCGCGGCTCGCCCCGGCGCAAAGCCGGGGGGCTGCCATTGGGGTCTACAACACGCTGCAGTCGCTGGGGTTTTTTGCCGGTGGCATGGGCGGTGGCTGGTTGGTTAAACATTTTGGTGCAAGTGGTTTGTTTGCCACTTGTGCGGGGCTGATGCTGCTTTGGCTGCTGGTGGCTTGGCCCATGCAGTCATCCGGGCGCGGGTCTGCTGTGGCAAAAGCGGGATAAACTGAAACGCTGTGAACAGCCGCGCCAAATGCGGCTTATCAAGGCACTGATCAAATAGAAAGACGAACCATGGCATCTGTAAATAAAGTGATTTTGCTCGGCAACCTGGGGCGCGACCCCGAAGTGCGCTACCTGCCCAGCGGCGACCCGGTGGCCAACATCACCATTGCCACCAGCAGCCGCTACAAAAACAAAGCCGGTGAAATGGTCGATGAAACCGAATGGCACCGTGTGACGTTTTTTGGCCGCCTGGCTGAAATTGCCAGCCAGTACCTGAGAAAAGGCCGCCCGGTGTATGTGGAAGGGCGCATCAAAACCAACAAGTACACCGACAAAAACGGTGTGGAACGCTACTCTACCGACGTGATTGCCAGCGAGATGCAATTGCTCGGTGACCGTGAAGGCCGGGGGGAGCCCAGTCAGGGTGAAGACGACGGTGGTTACAGCCGGCAGGCCCCAGCACCGCGCCTGGCGCCGGCACCGGCACGCCAGCCCAGCGCCGCGCCCGCGCCCGCCGCCCGCCCAGCCAGTGGGTTTGATGACATGGATGACGACATCCCGTTTTAAAACGTACCTTCGACTACTTTTGTAAAGTTTTCGATTCAAAGCCCTGATTTATCAGGGCTTTTTCATTTTTACGTAAAAATAATTTGTAAAGTTTTCCTGTGAAGTGATTGGTTATGTGATACATTGAGCAACTTGTAAAGTTTTTAGGAAAAGCCAGTTATGAAGTTGCGCAGCTACCGGATCAAAAGCTTCGTCATGAAGAGTGGTGAGCGTTCTTGTCTTTTGGTGGACAAGGTGACTGGGTTACCGCTGTACCACCCTAACCTTTATGTAACCACTCAAGTCAGAAACAGATCGTTGTCGGTCGCCTCAATGGAGTCAGCACTAACGAGCATCAACGTGCTTCTAACGTTTTGCAATGAGCGTGACATTGATCTTGAAGCTCGATTCCTTCGGCGTGAGTTCTTCCAGTTGAATGAGTTGGATGCAATTCGTGACCATTGCCAGTTGAAATTCATTCAGGCGCAAGGTGAACCTGTTGGAAATGTTGTTCCCTTGTCGTCAAAAGGACGGAAAAAAGAGCAGCCAAAAATTGGGACTGGGGCTGAATACGTGCGACTTACGCATATCGCTGAATATTCGAAATGGTTGGCTGAGATCTTGCTGTCCACTTCAAAGAATCGTGATTCGACGCGTGACATTGAAAAAATGTCGCGTGGTTTGAAGTCGCGTAGACCAGAGAGAAAAGGCCGCAATAAGGTGGGCGAGTTAAAGGGACTGACCCATGAACAGGTCGAGGTTCTCTTTGAGGTCATTCGTCCAGGGGCTGAGAAAAATCCATTTGTCGAAATAGATGTTCAGATTCGTAATCAGCTCATTATTCTTCTGCTTAAGTATCTTGGAATTCGTGGAGGTGAGTTACTAAATATCTCAACTAATGACATCAAATGGACTGAGCATCATATTGTTATTGCTCGGCGAGCAGATGAAAGATCAGATCCCAGAGTTGATCAACCTCTCGTCAAGACTCTTGATAGGCGACTACCGGTAAAAGATACTCTTATTAGACTGCTTCACGATTATGTGAATAAATACAGAAAAAAAGTCCCAGGTGCCAGACTGCATGATTTTTTACTTGTTACGCACAAGTCTGGACCAACACAGGGTCAACCTTTGTCACGCTCGTCCTATATCGCTTTGATCAGACAGATAGCTAATGCATCTCCGGAACTCGCGTCTCTGCATGGACATGGGTTGCGTCATACATGGAACAATGATTTTTCAGAACACATGGATAAGATGCTGAATCCGCCTTCACCTGAGGAGCAGGAGGCGAGACGTTCGGAACTCCAGGGATGGAAAAAAGGCACTAAAACAGCAGCTTCATACACCGAGCGCTTTAACAATGGCAAGGCTATGGAGGCTGGATTACAGCTTCAAGAGGGTATGACACGAATTCCTGAGAATCTAAAAAATGACTAATTCAATTGCGAAAAATACAAGCGACTTAATGTTTAATAGCGCGTCTAGTTTAGTTTTAATTGCAGATTTAAAGCGGCATAAGTCGAAAGATGGATATTGGTTTTCAGAGGAGGATTCGTTTTGGGAGTTAGACAAAAATATAACAATTCATGTTGCGAATGTGCTTGAATGTTTAAGAGAAGAACTTTGGGTAGGATTCATCTCAGTGCTTTCACATTATGCAAGAAATTTGTCTGCATCACATACTAGAAACATTTTCGACAGGTTTTCTGCAATGCTGCGTGATACTGGCGCAAAAGATATCACCACGACGGTATTAATTAATTACAGGGCTACGCTTAGTCGTGAAACCGAATGGTATCTAGGAACCCTGAGAGGATTTATCTATAAGTGGCATGACCTTGGTTATCCCGGCATCAGTGATGATGTTATTGACTTGCTCGGTGAATGGACATTGAAAGGCAACGTGAAGGGTGATGCCGTTCAACGACTTGATCCGACCGAAGGACCGCTGACAGACAACGAACTTCTGGCATTTAACGAAGGAGTCGTTGGTGCATTTGAAAAAGAGCGAATTTCGATAACGGAACTGTCGATAGCGCTTTTAACCAGCAATACTGGTCGCCGTCCGAGGCAGATTGCTCATACGAAAATCGGCGATCTGGATGGCACCCGGAAAAACAAAAAAGGTGAGCCAATGTACCTCATCAATATACCTCGGGCAAAGCAGCGGGCTGATGGATTTAGGGGCAGCTTCAAGACTTTTGCGATGACGCAGGAGTTGTGGGTGGTTCTGAATGCACAACGGAAAAACTGCATCGAGTTGATCGAGGGTCGATTGGGGTTTGAACTTCAGGGGCCGGATCGATTGGCTCTTCCGTTGTTCCCTGACTTGAGTGCATTTGAAGAAAACATGTCTGTGACTCAATTGCGTGAAGTTTTTGATACGGACCGTCTGCACATGAAATCTGCAGACATCACCAAGACATTACAGAGAGTGGTCTTGAAGTCTGGTTGCCATTCAGAGCGGACTGGTGAACTTCTTGAGATTTTTGCCACGCGCTTTCGCTATACGACCGGCACACGGGCCGCGCGCGAAGGTTTCGGGCCGATGGTGATTGCGGAGTTGTTGGATCACACGGATACGCAAAACGCGGATGTTTACATCAAAAACATTCCCGAGCATGCAGCGGCGCTCGACAAGGCAATTGGGCATCTCTTGGCACCATATGCACAGGCGTTTCAAGGTGTTTTGGTAGATCGGGAAGAGGATGCGCGGCGTGGCAACGATCCTACCAGCCGTATCCGGCACAAAGGCGAAGGCACGGGTACATGCGGAACGTATGGATTTTGCGGAGCCAACGTCCCCATCCCTTGTTACACCTGCATGCACTTCCAGCCTTGGCTTGATGGTCCCCACGAGATGATTTACACATTCTTACATTCAGAACGAGAGCGCATTTTGGGAATTACCACTGATGGTGCTGTTGCGGCAGTGAATGACCGAACCATCCTGGCAGTTGCCCAAGTCATACAGCAGTGTCAGCGACGTCGTGAAGAACTTGGACTAAAGGCAGGTGCGTAATGGCTGAACTGATACATTTTTCGACTCAGTCGAGTTTAACGGCAGATGAAAACCTAAGCGAATTTATTCGCATGTGCAGAAATGACTTGACGTTGCTTGGCTCGGACTTGGATTGGGAAAGCTGGCAATGGCCTGGCGTTCAGTTCACAAAATTGGGAACACACGGGAGGGGTGGGACATTCGATAACGCCCTTGATAAATCATTTATTGATTTTTCAAAAGCTTACTTTCGTTATCAGCAAAGTCACAATCCAACCGGAACCAAGAATGAATCAAAGGCACTGAAAGCCATTGAAACCGCATTGTTGCAGGTGAAGGGTAGTGCAGCCATCAGTGGTCTTGATATCGCAACGTTGGATGAAGCAGCACTCATTGGTAGAAATCATTATTCAGCAATGGCTGCGTATCAATGTGGCAGCGAACTTCAGCGCTTGGCGCGTTTCGTGAGCACTAAGCGGTTGATTGATGCGGATTTGGGTACCTGGAAACACCCGATAAAGAAACCGCAGGATGTAACTATTCAGACTGGACCGAAAGCAAAAGCAATCCATGACAAAAAAATGCCAGCTCAAGAAGCCCTTGATGCGATGGCCGAGATATTCTCCAACGATCCACAAAATCCCAAGGACATCTTCACGTCGTGTACCTTCGCTTTGACGATGTGCGCACCTGTTCGCATCAGTGAAATTTTGGAGTTGCCTGAAGACTGTGAAGTGGAAGAACTCGACTCCACAGGGGTCATGCGTTACGGTTGGCGTTTCTTTGCTGGCAAGGGTTATGGTGGAGATATCAAGTGGATACCGACGGTCATGGTGCCTATTGCCAAGGAAGCGCTTCGACGAATTCGTGCTTTAACTGCAGAGGCCAGAAAGCTTGCCCTTTGGATTGAAGATAACCCTGAGCTTTTTTATCGTCATGCTGACTGCCCCAATGTTGCAGAAGATGCGCCGTTGAGTGGACAACAAGCAGCTAAGGCCCTTGGATTAACGACTGTTAGCAATACGGGTCTAAGTGCTGCTTATGGGGCAAACACTTTGAGTCTGCTTTGGAAGTATGTGCAGCCCAGGCAACCCAAAGGCTTACCGTGGCTTAGCAAGAAAAAAGGGGTCAGATACAGCGACGCTCTGTTCTGCATGACTCGAAATGTTTTGCACGATCAAAGGGGAGTAAGTCCCGTGATATTGTGGGCACCCGATGTTAATATTTTCAATAGTGATCTGTCCTCACGGGAAAACGTGGGAGCAGATTCCAACGTGAGCATATTTGATCGCTATGGTTACAAAGCTATGGACGGCAAACCATTTAAATTGACGTCGCACCAAGCACGCCACCTACTAAACACCATTGCCAATCGCGGCGGACTCTCGCAGGATCAGATCGCAAAATGGTCTGGCCGTGCTGACCAGAAGCAAAACCGTGTGTACAACCACATGAGTGAGTTCGAAATGGTTGCGAAAGCAGAGGAACTGGACACTTCACTGTCGTTGTTTGGGCCTTCAGGTGAAGTTTCTCTAAACGACCCCATTACAACCCAGGAGTTCAACTTGACGGAACGGGGTGCCGTACACGTTACAGAATTTGGTGTCTGCGTGCATGATTACACAATGTCTCCCTGCGAAAAGTTTCGGGACTGTCTGAACTGTCAAGAACAAGTTTGCATCAAGGGCGATTGCGAACGCCAAGGCCGTATCAAAGCCCGTCTGGACGAAGTTGAAAAGGACTACGCTGCAGCTAAAGATGCAATTGCGCAAGGTTTTTCTGGCGCCGATCGGTGGTTCGAGCATCAAGAAAAAACAGTCATACGGTTGCGGCAACTGGTTGAAATTCTTGAAAATCCGGATGTCCCTGATGGATCTCAAATCAAACTGCGAGACGGCAAGGACTACAGCCACTTGCTCCGTGTGATCAGGCTGAAAGCTGTTGATGCGTTGGAGTGGCAAACGACGGACCAAGGATTGCTTCCTGAAATGACCCGGCTGCTGGAGGGCAATCTTGGCTAAGCATCTAACCCCAACGGATATCCAGGCCATCGTAGACATTATTCGAAACTGGTCGACTGGAAAGCTGACCTGGAATGGTATCTGCGACGCTGCAGCCCCAGTGATTGGGAGTAAAACGACACGCCAGACGTTTGTTACGCATAAGCCAATCACAGAAGCTTACAACGCAAAAAAAAGTGGCGTGAAGGTTCATCAGCCAAGAACATCAATGCCGGGCAGTCTGACCATGGCAGCTCAACGTATTGCAAGACTGCAAAACGAAAATGATGAACTGAAGGCGACCAACGCTGCATTGCTGGAACAGTTTGTTCGATGGCAATACATCGCCTATAAATATGGACTGAAAGAGCATCAGTTATCCGAGGAACTTCCGCGCATTGACAGGGAGAGAACCGATGGCAAAACAAAATAACGAGACCCTATGGTTGAAAAATTAAGCGGACGGGCAATGGCCGTCAACAATCTTGCGCGGTTTGAGGCTTGGGTTGTTGAACGTGATGCTGCAAACGACTGGGTTGATTACATTCGCGGTGACAAACTGAATCGATCTGAAATTGCTTCTGAATGTGGCTTCGCCTTGTCGGTGGTCAGACAGAATCCTGCTGTGAAAGCTGCCTTGACAGCGCTGGAAGAGCGCCTTCAGGACTCAGGCGCCTTCAATCTTTCTGTCGCAGCTCCAAATTCATTTAATGAGCCTAAAGACGAGAAGTCGGACCAAGCTGTCCAAAGTCGCATCATGGCGGCGAAGGGAAAAGCAGAGCAGCGGGTCAAGGCGTTAGAAGAGCAGAACGCCACGCTTCGTGCCCAGGTGCGTGATCTGCGAGAACAATTGGCCCAGTTTACACATTTGGACGAACATCTTTCCCGAACAGGAAGACTGCTTCAACCATGACCAATCTGGCAGTTCAAATTCGCATTACATCAGTTCGCAGCAGAGGAGTGTTTGGTGGTGTCATTTTTTCTGGTCGAACGGAGGATGCAACGCAATACGTCGTGGTCTGCAACCATACATTGATGCCAGATTCCAGTATGGTCGATAAGGGTCAGATCTGGAAGATATGCGGCATTCCCACCCAGCGCACGACGGTCGTAAAAGGCTATCAACTCAAGGAAACGCAGATCGAGGCGACAGACGCTGAACTCGAACGGCCTGCGGGGCGCAACATCATTGCCTGGATCGCAGAAAGCCCTGACTGCGTTGGTATTGGCAGGGTCAAGGCCGCAAGGCTTTATGAGCATTTCGGCACAGAACTGATTGAACACATCGAGAACAAGAACGTCATGGCGTTGGCCACGCTGATTGATCCTGATGATGCGCAAATTTTGTGCCACGCATTCTCAAAACACCGCGCTGCCAACACGCTTCTGTGGCTTGACCGTGTGAATATTCCGCGGCGAATTGGCGCAGGTGTCGTTGCCTTTTACAAAGATCAGGCAGAAGAAAAAATACTGGCAAACCCCTATGTTTTGATCGCCTTTGAAGCTAGCTGGTCCGCCGTTGACGAACTGGCTTGCAAGCGCTTTGGTGTTCAACTTAACGACCCCAAGCGGTTGGAATCAGCGATTGAAGAGGTGCTTTATCGTGGTCTCAAGGACGGTCACACCTGCCTGCAAAAGAAAGAGGTTCACATTCGTTTGGTCAGGCTGTTGGGTTCGGCTAGTCTTGCTTTACAAGCTCTTTCAGTGTCTGGAGCGCAAGATGCTCAATGCGGAAATACTCAGTTCAAGGAAGTTGATGGGTTCTATCAGTCGACCGGTGCCTACCTGATTGAAAGCTATGTCGCACAGAGACTGAAGGCCATGATTGCAGGTGAGAATGCACAGGGGCAGAAGAGTTTATTCGGGCTTCCTGGGCGCGATTTGGGGGGCGTTGAGTCGGTGCTGGAAGAGTACGAGAACGCAGCCAATATCGTGTTGACCAAAGAGCAACGAGATGCTGTTCTGACCAGTGCCGGAAATCACATGAGTTTGATCTTGGGTGGCGCTGGAACGGGTAAAACCACTGTGCTCAAGGCACTGTATGCCGCCATGGAGTCGCTGCATCCAGACATCCGAATTCATCAACTCGCGTTGGCGGGGAGAGCGGCCCAGCGGATGGTGGAAGCCACTGGGCGCGAGAGCATGACCATTGCAGGCTTTTTATCCCGGACAGCGACGTGGCAGATTGAAATGGGATCGATGATCGTTGTGGACGAAGTCTCCATGGTTGATGTGATCTTGATGTACCGATTATTGAGACATCTTCCATTGGGTGTTCGATTGGTTTTGGTTGGAGATCCTTCGCAACTTCCTCCTATCGGTCCTGGACTGATCCTGCACGCGCTTGCAGCCATCCCTGCGGTTCCGCAGGTCGAACTCAAAGTGGTCAAGCGCCAAAGTGCTGCGAGTGGCATTCCGCAAGTTGCAGCAGCGATCCGCGCGCATCAAATACCAGAGTGGGCACCATACCTTGGAAAATCTGCGAGTGGTGTGTCGTTCGTTCCTTGTGCCCCCGAGGTGTTGGATGACACGGTCCAGCGAATTTATGCGGAAATTGGTGGCGACGGATCGGACTCAAGCGTCCAGATCCTGTCTGTTACCAATGCTGGTTTCGGCGGGGTAAAGAACCTGAACTGCGCACTGCACTCCGAATATCGAATGAATGCTGAGCAAGTTTTTTGTTTTGACCCTCAGTTTGAGGTGGTGAACGCGACAACACTTGATCGGTTGCCTCTCAAGGTGGGCGACTTGGTCATGTTTTTGGAAAATGATTACGAGTTGGGTCTGCGCAATGGATCCTTGGGAAAAATCATCAAGGCTTTGCCAGTGAACAGTGCCGATGACCACTGCTGCATTTGCGACTTTGAAGGCGTCGAATACTTGCTTAAAACCAAGCAACTCAACGCACTGAATCATGCATACGCCATCACCGTCCATAAAAGCCAGGGTAGCCAGTTTCAGCGCGTGATCGTTCCGATACGGGCATCCCGCTTGCTGGATCAGACGTTGGTGTACACGGCGGTGACGCGCGGGGTAGATCAAGTCATTTTGGTTGGTAATGAAGAAGCTGCGTTGGTGGCCATTCAAGCCCCGGCTTTAGCCACGAAACGGAACATCCTCCTCCCAAAATATCTTCAGGAGAGCGATGGTCTTTGCTGAAACAGGCGGCATTGCACTTTCGACAGCCCCGTTACCTAAAAAGCATCCTTTACTCATGAAAAATCTTTAGAGATTCAGCTTTTATGCAACAGCTGCGAGTCACAGTCGGTACTGTTCCTAAGGATACTGGTATCACTTGAAAGGCTCGGCATGATCACGACTATTATGACCATTGAGCGGATGCCGTTGAACCAACTTAAATGTGAGAAAAGGATGAATTGTCGCTGAAAATCCCACTCACCACGATGAAAAAGCCTTCCGAGGTGCGCCGGTGTGGCCAGCATAGTTCAACGGTAACGGTCTCGTGAACAGGCTGTAATCTGGCCTTTTTCACTCTTGACGAATGGTGGAATATCGAAGTGTTTTACGGCAGCACCGAAAAATTTTTACCGGGCCAGCCTCGAAACCACCAGAGCTGATGGCCTGGTGGTTGATTCGACGGGGGTTATGTTAAGTGGCGGTCAAGGTACCAGGTGCCAACGACGAGGTTCTAAAAATGGCCGCGTAAGATGCAAATTCTCGTGGCCGAAAATAGCCGCACCCAAACCGGATTGCAATTACCTGCCGACAACACAAGACAGCGTTTTCCGTAGCGCGGGACTGGGCAGACTACATTGCGACTTCTTTAATCAACAAACCAGAGCTGATAAAACTCGTGTTTAACAATACCGACGATGCCCCGCAGGCACAAATAATACGGGACGCTATCCATGACGCTATCTTGCGCCACGATGGCCTTGTTCTGCGCTACGGGCGTGGTGAGCGACCTGGTTCGGTGCGGACGGTAAAGCCCGTTGCGTGGTTAGACGATGACCTGTTCGAGGGTATTCAGGAAGCGCCTGAAATTCGCGAGTACACGCAAAAATACCGACTGTCGTGCGTTCTTGAATGTACGCTCAATGGAAAACTGCTCGTCAACCCTGCGGCGCGGGTGAAATGCCAAGGCCTGATTGACTACTTTGAGCGTACACAGCGACTCACTGAGCAGATCAATTCCATCGAATCATCGTCGAATTGCAGCCTTCCCAGCAATGTCTGTCATCTTGGCAACGGCCAATATCTGTGGACAACCAGACCGGGGGCACCTTTAGTTCACTTGAAAGCACCTTCCAGGCAGAACATAGCGGCCTTTGTTGCCTTGGCAAACGCTGTAGCGTTAGAAGATTGGGGTGGTCGCACCTGGGTGGTTATCGATGCGATGTTCAAATATCACATCGACTGGCCTGGTTGGTATCTCTATGCCAAGCACATGCAGACAAAACTGCGGCAGGCTGAACTGGACGGGATCGAGCTTGAGGGCAGAGAGTGGGCAATGCCGATTCCTGAGTTAGATTGGCCAGGGTTTGATTTCCTGAATCCTGTATCCCTCACTGAGCACCAGAAGTCAATATGGCCACTTTACGCCGCCCTGCATAACGTGCCTAGCAAACTGATGCTTGCTTACATCCACGTCGTGCGTCCGCAAAACACGCAATATAACTATAGCGGGTTGCTGGGTGACGACTTCACCAATGAAGCGATGATCCTGCAGCTCTATGAGCACGGGTTGGCCGACGGGTCCATCAAAACGATCATCGAAACAACATCGATTGAGCCCATGCGTGAGGTGCTGACCAAGGCTGGTATTGAGCTACCCGAAAAGAAAAGCCGCCGCGAGCCGCACATTGCGTTGGTACTGAGTCGCCCAGAGTTACACGACAAGTTCGCGCCGGGGCTGTGGAAATACCGCCGGTCAATCTTCGTGAAGGCACCAGATCCGTTGACATGGGAGGAACTTCACGAGTTGCGGGCACAAGTCATTTTGATGGGCAAACTGCTTTATGCGTACCTTCAAAGTGGTGCCAGTGATATGCCTGTGGCAGCTGGTTTGCTGAGTGGTTGATCAGCAAAAAAACCCCTCATCAACTACTGCAAGTTCCTTCGGAAATCCCAGCATGACTGTTCTCGACTGGAAAGATCAATCCACTTGGCTCCACGCTGTAGATGCATATGCTGGCGACATTCTCGACTCCACAGTGCGCGAGCATGTACTACGCAGACGCTCATATTGCGATTCGGACGATCTTACTTGGCTCCCGAGCCGGACAATCCAGCCTTCTTTCGTTGACGCGTTCGTTCATTACTACAGTTCCATTCGCGCATTCCATGGCTGTCGTCCACTCGATGTAGCAACATATTCCAGAAATGGATTCGTCGGGCATGCAGCCGAGCGATTAAAGAAAGAATTTCTGGATAGATTTCCGCATGTACCCGACGAGATTTTGCGTCTAGCTGCACAAGAGCTTGATATTTCGCGTGCGACTGAAAGAGCGAAGACTTGGTTTGTGCTGACCGAGCGTGAACTGACAGAAAACTGTGGAAGCTACATTATTCACGGTAGTGAGTATCTTGCCGCACTGGCCAAAGGTGTAAGCCGTCTCTTGCGCGGCATCGACTATTTTTACGAGTTACAGAACACAGGTTATCCAACTATTATTGAGGTCGAATTGCCCGTCTCATATCTGCCAGTACCCCAATTGAACTCAATTGCGCGTGAAATTCTTTCTGCCTGGGGACGAAGGATCACTAAACTTGGCACAAGCTCAACGTCCACACCGTGTGTATCCATTCATCAGTCTCTGGAACCTCAGTACGTCGTCGGACATACGCACCCTAAGGAAGTCCGCGACCCATATCGCATGCTTAGGCGTGCAATGAGTCCAACAACATGCCCGTCGTGCCGTGCCAGCAAGGCCTAACCTTCCTTCCAGCGTACTGCTCGCTGAAGTCAAACGTTGAGCTTCAACTTTCGAGTCTGTTGCTGACCGAACCTGGTCGATTTCATTGGTGAAATCATTGTCAATCAAACGGTCGTTGACACGTCAAAGCCCGCCTCGAACCTGTCTTTTTGGGGCTAATTTGTGTTCATCAATTCATTCACCAATCAATGTTCAACAAACCCATGGATTGGTGGGCCATCGCACACTGAGCAACCATGTGCCGGACGTTTGCGGCAGTCGACTCCCTCGCGTTGAGGATGAATGCGCTCAAAGTGGGATCACATTTTTGATATGTTCACAAAGGTTATTTTATAAAATCAAGTAGAGTCAGAAAAGAACATGAGAAGTCTTGGGTCTGGGCTACAAAAGAGCGAGTCAACGCAGTAGGCTTTGTAAGGTTTTTTATTCCATTTTGCTTAAAAATTAACAAAATACTTTACATTAAAAGTTTGATGGCCTATCATTCCTCTCATCTTCGTGGGAGAAATTAGTTTTAAGTCACTCACTCACTCTGTTTTCGGTGGTCGCAGGTCCACATAACCATTTTGAGTCATGTTCCACAAGGACACCCCAAAGCATTAAACATGCGTGCCCTGCG
>Ga0210015_1002587_pt1 | contig 16722 bp, 16 predicted proteins | sample CryGeymeta201522_FD_185471 | JGI IMG/M metagenome (GOLD analysis project Ga0210015, IMG submission 185471) | Groundwater microbial communities from Crystal Geyser aquifers in Utah, USA - Crystal Geyser metaG 2015-22 (SPAdes) (version 2) | ecosystem: Environmental > Aquatic > Deep subsurface >... | reverse complement strand
GTTGCCCGTGGCCGGGCGGCGAGGAAAACCATATCCAGCTTGATCTGGCCGACCCCAACAAGACCATCGAGGCGATTGCCACCATCAAGGCCAAGATCAACGGGCGGTTGCACGCGCTGGTCAACAATGCCGGGATTTCGCCCAAAGGGCCGGGCGGGGCGCGGCTGAACACGTTTGAGACCGACCTGCGCACCTGGGGGCATGTCTTTCACGTCAATTTCTTTTCCTGCGTCGTGCTGGCGCGCGGGTTGAAGGATGAACTGGCGGCGGCCCAGGGCGCGGTGGTCAACGTGACCTCGATCGCTGGCAGTCGGGTGCACCCCTTTGCCGGCGCTGCCTATGCCACGTCGAAAGCGGCGCTGGCCGCGCTGACGCGCGAAATGGCCTATGATTTCGGACCCTTGGGGGTGCGGGTCAATGCCATTGCGCCGGGCGAGGTGGAAACCGCGATCCTGTCGCCGGGCACCGACAAGATCGTGGAAAAGCTGCCGCTGCGGCGGCTGGGGCAACCGAAAGAGGTGGCAGATGTGATCTGGTTTCTGTGTTCGGATCAGTCGAGCTACGTCTCGGGGACCGAGATCGAGGTCAACGGGGCGCAGCACGTCTGATGGGCGCAGTTACTCCAGCGTGGCGATGATGGCGCGCAGGGTCGCGATGCCGTCGCCCTTTTCGGCGCTGGTCAGCACCAGTTCGGGGTAGGCGGCGGGATGCCGCGCCAAGGCCGCGCGGACCTGCTCGATTGTCGCGTCGCGTTCGGCCCGGCTGACCTTGTCGGCCTTGGTCAGCACCGCCTGGAAGGTGACGGCGGCGCGGTCGAGCATGGTCAGAATCTCGTCATCGACCGCCTTCACCCCGTGCCTGGTGTCGATCAGCACAAACGCCCGGCGCAGGGTCTGGCGACCGGCAAGATAGGATTTCAGCAGGCGCTGCCATTTCGCCACCGCCGCAACCGGGGCCTCGGCGTAGCCGTAGCCTGGCAGATCGACCAGATAGCGGCTTTGGCCCAAGGCGAAATAGTTGATTTCCTGCGTCCGCCCCGGCGTGTTGGAGGCCCGCGCCAGCGCCTTGCGCCCGGTCAGCGCGTTGATAAGGCTTGATTTGCCGACATTCGAGCGGCCGGCAAAGCAGACCTCAAGCCGGTCGGCCGGGGGCAGGCCGGGCATTGCCACCACGCCCTTGACGAACCCCACCGGGCCCGCGAACAACAGCCGACCGGCCTCGCGCGCGTTGGTTTCTGGGTCGGCGGCAAGCGGGAACGGCAGCGTCACCGGGGTGCCGCCTTGGGCGATGGCGTGGCGGGGCGCGGGATCATTTCTTGCCGGGGGCCTTTTTCGCAGGCGGCTTCGGGTCGTTCGCAGCCTTGGCTGCGGCGGGCTTTTTCTTGAAACCGGACTTGATGTTGCCGAAGATGTCGGGGGGGTGGCCGTGGCTGCGCATGATCAGATATTGCTGCACGAAGGTGATGGTGTTGTTGGTGATCCAGTAGATCACCAGACCGCTGGCAAAGCTGCCCAGCATGAACATGAACACCCAGGGCATCCAGGCAAAGATCATCTGCTGGGTCGGATCGGCCGGGGCGGGGTTCAGCTTTTGCTGCAACCACATCGAAATCCCCAGCAGGATCGGAAGAATTCCAATGAAGATCAGTGCCATGAACGAGCCCGGTTCGGGCACGCTCCAGGGCAGCAGCCCGAACAGGTTGTAAAGCGAGGATTTGTCGGGGGCCGAAAGGTCGTTCAGCCAGCCGAAGAACGGGGCATGGCGCAACTCGAGGGTGACGAAGATCACCTTGTAAAGCGAAAAGAAGATCGGGATCTGGATCAGGATCGGCAGGCACCCCGCCGCCGGGTTGACCTTCTTGTCCTTGTAAAGCTGCATCATCTCCTTCTGCATCTTGGCCTTGTCGTCGCCGACGCGTTCCTTCATCGCCTCGATCTCGGGCTGAAGTTCCTTCATCCGCGCCATCGAGACGTAGGATTTGTAGGCCAGCGGCAACACGATCGCCTTCAGCACCAGGGTCAGCGCGATGATCGCCAGCCCCATGTTGCCGATCATGCCGTGCAGCCAGTGCAGCACCGCGAAAATCGGTTTGGTCAGGAAGAAAAACCAACCCCAGTCGATCGAATCGACAAAACCGGGGATACCTTCGTCGTTCTGGTAGTGGCGGATGGTTTCCCATTCCTTGGCCCCGGCGAACAGCCGCGAGGTGCTGGTGGCGGTGGCGCCGGGTGCCACCACCAGCACCGGCTGGCGGATCTCGGTCTGGTAGATATCTGCGCCGGCCACGTATTTGGTGACGCTGGTGAAGGGTTGGCCCTGGGTCGGGATCAGGGTGGTCATCCAGTAGTGGCCGGTGAAGCCGATCCAGCCGTCGGTGGTGGCATTCACCACTTCGGCCTGGCTGGCCTCGCGCTCGACCAGCGGCAGATCGGCCACGTTCTTGTATTTGGTCTCGGTCAGGGTGCCATCGGCACGCCCGACCACACCTTCGTGCAGCACGAAGAAATTCTGCAGATCGGTCGGTTTTCCGTGGTGGGCGATGATGCCGTAGGGTGCCAGCCGCGCCTCACCCGTGCCGGTATTTTCAACCGATTCGGTCACCGTGAACATGAAGTGATCATCGACCGCGATCTGGCGCGTGAAGATCAGCCCCTTGCCGTTGTCCCAGTGCAGCGCCACCGGCTGGCCAGTGGTCAGGGTCGCGCCCGCAGCCAGAGTCCATTCGGTATTGGCCCCCGGCACGTCCTCGAAGGTCAGATCGCCACCAGGGGCCCAGCCGTAAAGCGCATAATAGGCATTGGGCTGACCGACGGGTGACAAAAGGCGCACGATCGGCGAGTCGGCGGCCAGCGTTTCGCGATAGCTTTTCAGCGACAGATCGTCGATCCGCCCGCCCAGAAGCGATATCGAGCCTTGCAGTTCGGCGGTGTCGATCATCAGGCGCGGTGCTTCGGGCACCGCTGCGGCAGCTTCGGTCGCGGCCGCCACATCGCTGGCTGCCGGGGGCACCACCGCCTCAAGCGTGGTCACGGCGGTGGGGGCGGTGGGATTGACCACCGGATCTTGCGGCGGGAACAGCACGAACCACACCAGGATCACCAGGAAACTGAGAGCCGTTGCAAGGATGAGGTTCTTGTTCTGATCGTCCATCGAAACCGCCGCCGTTCCTGTTCAGGGTTTGGCGTGGTTCAACGGTAAGGGGCACGAAAGGTCAAGCGGTTTTCCCGGTTACGGTGGGTTCGGGCGGCTTTGCACGGGTTGAATCGGTGTTTCTGCAGCTTTGGTCGGCGACCGGGGCTGGCAGGCCTGAAAATGATCGGGAGAGGCGACAACGTCGGGCGGCGCGTGACCTTTGATCCCGACCAGCCATCTTGCCGTCCTCACTGTGCCCTTTGGCCGATCTTTGGTGTGGTGCCAAGCCTTGCACGATGCTGGCTGATCCAGTCGCAGGTAACCTCATAGGGCATCGGGCGACCGATGCCGAAGCCCTGCACATGGCGGCAGCCGAGTTGTGCCAACATGGCGTGCTCGCCCGGGGTCTCCACCCCTTCGGCCAGGGTTTCAAGCCCCAGTTGCTCGGCCAGCGACAGGATCGCCGACACCATTTTCTGCTGTTCACGATCTTCATCGACGCGCGTCACGAAACTGCGGTCGATCTTCAGCCGCCGCACCGTGAAGCGCCGGATGTTGGTGATCGAGGCATGACCAGTGCCGAAATCATCGAGGTCGATGCCACAGCCCAACTTGGCCAGCGCCGCGATATTATGGACGACCACATCATTGTCGGTTTCGGCCACCACGGTTTCCAGAATTTCCACCGACAGCCGGTCGGGGGTCAGATCGAAGCGGTCGAGTTCCCATTTCAGCTTGTCGGCCAGCCGCGGGTTGCGCAATTCGGCGGCCGAGAAATTGACCCCGACGGTGGGCACCCGCAGCCCGGCCTTGTCCCACCGCACCAACGCGGTCAGGGCTCCATAAAGCATCACCTCGCCCAGCCGTTCCGACAGCCCGGCATCTTCGATGGCGGGCAGAAATTCGGCGGGCGAGACCAGACCGCGGTCGGGATGGTGCCAGCGCGCCAGCGCCTCGAAGCCGGAAATCGCGCCGGTATCGGTGGAAACCTGGGGCTGGAAATGCGGCCTGATCTCGCCCTCGTCCAGCGCCCGCTCAAGCACCGCGCGGAAGGCATCGCGGTCGGCATGTTTGCGCGCCATGTCGGGGGCGAAGGCGCGGATCGCACCGGGGCCGTTGCGCAGCGCCTCGTCGGCGGCTACCTGTGCGGCATCCAGCAGGGCGCGCCCCGAGGGCGCTGGGGCGCGCACGCCCAGACAGAAGCCGACCGAGCAGGTCACGTAAAGCCGGGCCGCGTCGATGCTGATCGGGGGGGCCACCGCCGCCTGCAGGCGCGCGGCCAGTTGCACCAGGGTTTCGAGATCAAGCCGCCGCTGCGCCGCCAGCGCCAGGGCAAAGCCGCCGCCTTCCAGCCGCGCCACGGTGTCGCCATCACGCAGCGCCGCACAGATCCGCTCGGCGCTGCGGGCCAGCACTTCGGTCTGCGCCGCGCGACCGTGACGATCAAGCAGCACGTCGGCATCGTCGAACTGCACCACCAGACAGGCGGTGGTCTGGCCGGTGATTGCGCTGTCGCGCAGCACCGAATCAAGCGCCGAGATGATCTGCGGCCGGAGCGCCAGCCCGCTCAGCCCGTCGGGCAGCGGCCCGGGGGCGGTATCGTGAAACCGGAAAGCCCCGGCAATCGCAAATCCGAGCGGCAGGCCAAGCGCCACCAGAATCAGAACCCGTTCGCCACCCAGCCAGAACGCGGCCAGGGTGACGGCGGGCACGAACACCATCAGCTCGGGCCGTCGCATCTGCGCCGCCAGCCAGATGAACCGGTCTGAAACCCGCGTTCCGATCCAATGCTGCATGGTTCTCGCCTCGCCTTGCACAGGGGCATGCCTGCCCATCGAGCCGAGATTAGGGGCCGAGGTTGACCTCTTCGTTAATTTTCGCGCCCCGGTTGCGGCAAAGTTTCTACAATTGTTCTCATTTCCGTCGCCAGATTGGCGAAGTCGAAAAGCTGCGGGTCCAGCAGATGCGAGGGCCGCACATTCATCAGGGCACGAAACATCACCTGCCGCCGCCCCGGCGAGCGCGCCTCCCAGCCATCCAGCAGCGCCTTGACCTGCTGGCGCTGCAAACCGTCCTGCGAACCGCAAAGGTCGCAGGGAATTATCGGATATTTCATGGCCTTGGCGAATTTCGCGCAGTCGGCTTCAGCAACGAATGCCAGCGGTCGGTAAAGGAAAAGATCGCCTTCTTCGTTGACCAGCTTGGGCGGCATGGTGGCCAGCCGCCCGCCGTGAAACAGGTTCATGAAAAAGGTTTCCAGAATATCGTCGCGGTGATGCCCCAGCACCACGGCGCTGCACCCTTGCTCGCGCGCGATGCGGTAAAGATTACCGCGCCGCAGCCGCGAGCACAGGCTGCACATCGTGCCGCCGGGCGCGATCTTGGCGGTCACGACCGAATAGGTGTCCTGATACTCGATTCGATGCGCCACCCCCATCCGGGCCAGAAACGCCGGCAAGACGGTGGCGGGAAAGCCGGGCTGGCCCTGATCAAGGTTGCAGGCCAGCAGATCAACCGGCAGCAGGCCGCGCCATTTCAGCTCGTGCAGCACCGCCAGCAGGGTGTAGCTGTCCTTGCCGCCCGACAGGCATACCAGCCAGCGCGCACCCGGCTGGATCATGCCGTAGGTCTCGATTGCCTCGCGCACCTCGCGCACCAGGCGCTTGCGCAGCTTGCGAAACGACAGCGAGTCCGGCGCACCGTGAAACAGCGGGTGGATGTCGTCGGGAACGTCGGGCATCGGCGGCCTTTCCATGGCTGTGCCAGTTTCCTTTCCGTCGGTTCCGGCCGTGCCGCCGGGGCACTGGTCAGCTCTTTGATTGCGGATGGTCATGCTCGGGGTCGGCCCCCGGCACCGGGTCATAGCCCTGCCCGCCCCAGGGGTGACAGCGGCAGATGCGGTGCGCCGCCAGATAGCCGCCCTTCAGGCCGCCGTGGCGCTCCAGCGCCTCAAGGGCATAGGCGCTGCAGGTCGGCTGAAACCGGCAGCCATGGCCCAGCCAGGGGCTGAGCAGCAGACGATAGGCCCGCACCGGCAGCGCCACCAGATGCGCCAGCGGGGTCATCGCCGTGGCCGGTCGTTGTGGATCTGGCGCAGGGCCGATTCGAGATCGCCCAGCAGGGCGGCAAAATCGCGGCTTATAGTGATTCCGGGTCGGCCGACCAGCACGTAGTCCCAGCCGGGGCGCGCCAGTCGTGGCAGCACCGCCCGCGCCACTTCGCGCAACCGGCGCTTGGCGCGGTTGCGTGCCACCGCGTTGCCAATTTTCTTCGAGCAGGTGAACCCGACCCGCAGGCCTTGGCTGTCGTCACCGCGCGCCCGCGCCTGCAACAGGAACCCCGCCGTCCCCTGCCTGCGGGCCGAGGCGGCGCGCAGAAAGTCAGCGCGGTGGCGCAGCACTTGCAGTTGCGGCGAGGGCGGGCATGGCAAAACCGCCGCAGGCAAGGAAACCCCGGCGGTGATGCCCGTTTCCTGTGCCTTCGGCGGTGTCATGTCACGAAGCCCATCTGAACCGGGCGCGGAACTCAGGCCGAGAGTTTCTTGCGGCCCTTGGCGCGGCGAGCGGCCAGCACCAGACGACCGCCTTTGGTGGCCATCCGGGCGCGGAACCCGTGACGGCGGGCGCGAACCAGGTTCGAGGGTTGAAATGTGCGCTTCATCGCGGGTCTCCATCTGCGTCGGCACCAGAGCAGGCGAATTCGTCCCCCAGTCGGCACCACTTCAATTGAGCCCGTCCTTTACGGGGGCGGCGGGCCGCTGTCAATTCGCCCCGCTTCAGTTGTTGCAACATTTTGCCGCCTGCGCGGGGTCGCTGCGCGCCGCGGCCATGGCGATTGTTTCAAACCCGCAGGCTTTGGCCCGGTTCGCCTGACGCCGTGTTCACCCCGGATCAAGGCCGCGTGATCACGCTATCGCACGGCGGGTGAAATCGGTCATGCTGAGGCAACCCAAGCAGGAGACCACGGTGACCGAAATGACCAAAGCCCCGCCGCAGCCCGGCCCGATCGCAGGACTGAGGCGCAAACTGCCGTTCTTGCTGATCATCGCCGTGGCGGCAATCGGCACCTTCGCGCTGCGGGATCATCTGAACTTTGCCGCGCTGGCCGAGAACCGCACCGCGCTGCTGGCGCTGCGCGACGCCCATTACGGGGCGACGGCGCTGGGGTTTGTGGCGGCCTATGCCCTGATCGTGGGCTTCAGCCTGCCGGGGGCGACGGTGGCCACCCTGACGGGGGGATTTCTGTTCGGGCTGTTTCCGGGCGTGCTTTACAACGTCACCGGAGCCACGGCGGGGGCGGTTGCGATCTTTCTGGCGGCGCGCTCGGGGTTCGGTGCCCGCTTTGCCGACCGCCTTGACGCCCAGGGTGGCACGGTGTTGCGGCTCCACGAGGCGCTGCGCGCCAATGAATGGTCAGTGCTGTTCCTGATGCGGCTGGTGCCGGTGGTGCCGTTCTTTCTGGCCAACCTGATTCCCGCCTTCATCGGGGTGCGCCTGCACCGCTTTGTCATCACCACGTTCCTTGGGATCATTCCGGGCGGGCTGGTCTATACCTCGGTCGGCGCGGGTCTGGGCGAGGTTTTTGCGCGCGGCGAGTCACCCGATCTCGGCATCATCTTTGCCCCGCAAGTTCTGGGGCCGATTCTCGGCCTTGCGGCCCTGTCGGCGCTGCCGATCGTGCTCAAGGCGTTGCACAGGAAAGACATCTGACATGACACATATTGAAACTGACATCTGCATCATCGGCGCAGGTTCCGGTGGCTTGTCGATTGCCGCGGCGGCGGCCCAGATGGGCGCGCGGGTGGTGCTGGTCGAAGGCGGCGAGATGGGCGGCGATTGCCTGAACGCGGGCTGCGTCCCATCAAAAGCGCTGATCGCCGCCGCCAAACACGCCCATGCCATGACCACCGGCGGGCCGTTCGGGGTGACCCCGGTCAAGCCTGAGGTCGATTTCGGGGCGGTCAAGGATCACGTGGCGCGGGTGATCGCCAGCATTGCGCCGACGGACAGCCAGCAGCGCTTCGAGGGCCTTGGGGTGCGGGTGATCCGGGATTATGGCAAGTTCATATCGCCGACCGAGCTGGAGGCGGGCGGTTTCACCATCCGGGCGCGGCGCTTTGTCGTGGCTACCGGCTCGCGCCCGTTCGTGCCGCCGATTCCGGGGGTGGACGCGGTTCCCTACTTCACCAACGAGACCATCTTCGCGCTGCGCGAGCAACCCCGCCACCTGATCGTGATCGGCGGCGGGCCGATCGGGATCGAGATGGCGCAGGCGCATCGTCGGCTGGGGTGCGAGGTGACGGTGATCGAGGGTGCCAAGGCGCTGGGGCGCGACGACCCCGAACTGGCGGCGGTGGTGCTTGATGCGCTGCGCGCCGAAGGGGTGGCGATCATCGAGGGCGCGCCGGTGGTGCGGCTGGCGGGTGGGCCGGGCGCGATCGAGGTGGTGCTGGGCGACGGGCGCACCATCACCGGCTCGCATCTCTTGATGGCGGTCGGGCGGGTGGTGGCGCTGGAGCGGCTGAACCTGGATGCGGCAGGGGTAGCCTTCAGTCGGCGCGGGGTGACGGTCGGGGCCGATCTGCGCTCGAGCAATCGCCGGGTCTATGCCGTGGGCGATGCCGCGGGCGGGCTGCAATTCACCCATGTCGCCAGCTATCATGCCGGGGTGGTGGTGCGATCCATGCTGCTTGGCCTGCCCTCGAAGGCTGTCACCCGCCATATTCCCTGGGTTACCTACAGTGACCCCGAACTGGCGCAGGTGGGCCTGACCGAGGCCGAGGCGCGGGCGGCGCATGGGGCGGCGCTGACGGTGCTGCGCCACGCCTTTGCCGACAACGACCGCGCCCAGGCCGAGGGCGCGACCAAGGGCCTGATCAAGGTGATGGTGGTGCGCGGACGCCCGATAGGGGTGAGCATCGCCGGGGCGCAGGCGGGCGAACTGATCGGGCTTTGGGCGCTGGCGATCGCGGCGCGGCTGAAGATCGGCAGCATCGCCGGGATGGTGCTGCCCTATCCGACTCTGGGCGAAGTGTCGAAACGTGCCGCAGGAGCCTATTTTTCACCGAAACTTTTTGATAGCTCTGTAGTCAAGTGGGTGGTGAGGCTGGTGCAGCGGGTGTTGCCGTAAGGTAATCCGAGGCGCGCCGGGGGGCTGGCTGCCCCCCCAGCGTCGCCACGGGCGACGCGTGCCCCGCTGCAAACCTTCCACTGGAAGGTTTTCCGGGCGCGTGTCACCCCGGCGGATATTTGGGCAAAGGCGAAAGGACAGCAGATGGGAGGCCGGTTTCTGAACACGCTTTCCGGGCGGTTCCTGCTGTTGACCGTGGCCTTCGTGATGCTGGCCGAGGTGCTGATCTTTGTGCCCTCGATTGCCCGGTTCCGGCTGGATTACCTGTCGCTGCGGCTGGAAAAGGCGCAGATCGCCTCGCTGGCGTTGCTGACCAATGACGGCATGATCACGTCGGAACTCGAGGCCGAGCTGCTGGCCAACGCCGGGGTGTTCAACGTGGTGCTGCGGCGCGACGAGGTGCGGCAACTGGTGCTGTCGTCACCAATTCCCGACTCGATCAGTGCGACCCATGATCTGCGCAGCGCCGGGCCATGGGTGCTGATCCGTGACGCGACGGCGGCGCTGCTGGATCCGGCCGACCGGGTGGTGCGGGTGATCGGCAATCCGGTGCAGCAGGCCGGCCTTCTGATCGAGATCACCCTGCGCACTGCCCCGCTGCGGCGCGCGATGCTGGCATATGGCCTGCGGATTCTGGCGCTGTCGGCGTTGATCTCGGCGGTGACGGCGGTGCTGTTGTTTCTGGCTGTGCAGCGGCTGATGGTGCTGCCGATCCGCCGGGTGGTGCGCCACATGCAGGTCTATGCCGAGGCCCCCGAGGACGTGCGCCGGGTGATCGTGCCAACCGCGCGCGTGGTGGAACTGCGCGCCGCCGAGGATGCGCTGCACTCGCTGCAGACCCAGTTGACCGGGGCCCTGCGCCAGAAGGAGCGGCTGGCGCAACTGGGCGGCGCGGTGGCCAAGATCAGCCATGATCTGCGCAACATCCTGACCACGGCGCAGCTTTTTGCCGACCGTATCGGCGACAGCGCCGATCCGACGGTGGCGCGTGCGGCCCCGAAGCTGGTGGGGTCGATCAGCCGGGCGGTATCCTTGTGCGAGACCACCCTGGCCTTTGGGCGGGCCGAGGAACGCGCGCCGCAACTGGCGCGCTTTGCGCTGCGCAAGCTGGTCTGCGAGGTGGTCGAAGGCGAGGGGCTTAGTGCCACCAGCCACCCGGCCTCGGTGATCGACATCGCGCCCGGCCTGATGATCCGGGCCGACGCCGAGCAGCTCAACCGGGTGCTGGCGAACCTGGTGCGCAATGCCCGGCAGGCGCTGGATGCGATGGCGGACGTGGCCGACCGCCCGGCCACCATCGAGATATCGGCGGGCGAGGATGACACGGCGTGGTGGATCATGGTCGGCGACACCGGCCCCGGCCTGCCCGCCAAGGCGCGCGAGCACCTGTTCACGGCCTTCCAGGGCGGGGTGCGCAAGGGCGGGACCGGGCTGGGCCTCGCGATTGCCGCCGAACTGGTGCAGGGCCACGGCGGGCGGCTGGAACTTGTGCGCTCGGACGATGGCGGCACCGAATTCATGATCCGTCTGCCCAAGGGGCCGGGGTTGGCCGATGAACCCTGACGCGGGGGCGGCGATGGCCCGCGAATTCCGCGAATTCGGCCTTGCAAACTCCGGCGGCGGTCGCTAAAGCCCGCCAGCAGTGCACCCGTAGCTCAGCTGGATAGAGCATCAGACTACGAATCTGAGGGCCGGGCGTTCGAATCGCTCCGGGTGCACCAATGAATACAAGGGCTTAGGCGTCACCGCCTGAGCCCTTCGCTTTTCGTGGCTACCACCGGGCTACCACCGCGCGCAGTTTCGATGGTCCTGAGGGCTGAAACATGGGGCGCGCCGGACGGCGCAGGCGGGGAACCCGTCGCACAAATTTCACCTTTGGCTATCCCGTGAAAAGCAGCGGCGGCGGGGCCAGCGCCCTTGCTGGCGGTGCCTTGAGCTGCGCAATCGGGGCGAGGTGGCCCAGCGCTGGGCGGTGACGTGCGCTCACCGCATATTTATGGAAGCTCTATAAAGTGCTGTTACATCTGTTACTTGTTACAAGTTTTGTAAGTATATGTATTATATATAGAAAATATCCTATGTTCTGTAACAGAGGTGTAACAAGGTCGCTGGCCGCTGTTACAATCTGCAAGGGCCACCTCGAGGCGGCGCGACCAGGGCGAGGTGACCCGGCGCTGGGCAGCGGCGGCAGGGTCAGTGCCCTTGCAGGCGGTGCCTCGCGCTGCGCGATCGGGGCGAGGTCCAGAACCGAGGTCAAACAGCGCCGACTGTGCAATTGTGCACGCCTTAACAAGGTAACCATTTGTTTAGGCTTGGTAAATTGGTAACCCGTTGAAAACGGGCGCGCTTCGCCCGCCCGTATACGCCTTAACACCCGGAAGGACCCAAAGAGTGCCAAGCGGTAAACGACTTAACCGCGCTTCCTCTCGGTTCCGTTAAGCGGCAGACAAGTGACGGCTGAAAAACCCGGCAGTGGTTCATATTTTCATGGCATCGGCAGGCATAAGGCGAAGCACGGCGGGCAATGAAACGTGCGCGACAAGTTCCCTGCCCAAGCCGGGGCGCGGGGCCAATGCCCTTGCAGGCGGTGCCTCAGGCCGCGCGATCGGGGCGAGGTGGCCCGGCGCTGGGCACTTGGCATTGTCACCGCTTGACCCCATAGGCGGCAAAGGCCCGCGCCTCTGCCTCTGCCCGACTTAAGCCGCCGTCAAACTCCATGATTGCCGCCCGCTCTTCGGCCAGCTCGCGGGCAAGTTCCGGGTCATTGCGCCAATCATAGGCGGCGGCTAGCGGCCGGCCAGCGGCGCTGGGCAGCGCTTCATGGGGTTTCCCCAGGCGCGAAAACACCCGGCCCAGCGCCGCCCAGTCTGGCCCCCGCTCAGGCATCTGGCCCGCCCTCTTCGCCCATCAGCGCCGCATGGTTCAATTGGTATAGGCGAAGCGGGGTCTTTTCACTTGGCACCCGAAAGAGCTTGTACAGCACCCTGACCTTTGCGCCCTTCTGGACGGCCTCATGGCGCACAATCACGCCCAAATCGGCCAACGCCTCGAGCACCGATTTCAGGTCAAGCCCGGCAAGCAGCTCTCGCATGCCTGAGGCGTGAAGGTAAAACACCGGCGGCGCGTCGGACATTTCGTTGTCGTCACGCTGCACATAGCCCAGCGCCTTTGTTATGACGGCCCGGCGCGAATCCGGTTGCCACGAAACAAATCGGCTGTGCCCGTCAGTCTCAACGGCCTGCCTGATCCGCGCCCGCGCGTCTGCCACTTCGCCCGCGCCGCTGCCCCCGCGTTCGCTCAGATAGTCGCGGAAACAACGCAAAACGGCCGCCGCCGCCGTGCCCTCGGGCCAGCCGGTAATACTCAGCGAAGATGCTATCTCACCAGCCGCCGCGACAAGAGCGAAGCGATCGGCAACGCGGCGCACTTGCCCGTCAGCGCTGGGCGGCAAAGCCGCTTCGACAAAACCCCGGCGAAGCTTGGCAATGCCGTCTTGAGCGGCGGCAGGGTCTGCCACGATCTGGCGAAGGAAAGCGCGCGCTGGGGTTCCATAGCTGCGCCCGACTGCCGCCTTGAGCGACTGCGCGAAGATGGCTGCGTTCGCGGCACCGTGAATATCCTCAAACAAACCAAGGGCCGCCCCGGCATCGCCCCGAAGGTCGATCACCCGCACTTCCATGCCTGCGGCAATCCGCCCGCCGCTTTCCCTGATCTTGTCGGCAAGCCCCATTTCACCGCTGGACAGGAACAGCAAGCGCCATTCATGGCTTTTGCGCGCCTGCCCCTCGCGACCGGCCCGCGCCTTGCCAACGCCATTACCCAGCATGTAGGCAGCCGCCCCCGCCGCCTTCGATTCCACTTGGCTAAGTTCATCCAGGCAAAGGCATGCGTCCTTATGCATTGCCGCCAGCGCCTCGAGCGCGTTGTCAGTTGTGCGCCAACTCTGCACATAGCCGCGCATGCCACCGCCGCCCCATACGGAACCCGCCACGGCCAGCGCGGTTGATTTGCCGGTAGAAGAGCCACCCCGAAAGTGAAAGCCGCCGCCATCCTCGCCCGTGAGCGCCAAAAGGGGGGCAGCGAAGGCAGCGGACAACGCCAGCACCAGGCGGGAATTGCCCAGCGCCAACGCGGCAACTGTGCTGCGCCAATCGTCCAGTGTGCCTGCAACGTTCAAGGCATGTTCCAGCTTTTCGCCGCTCTGCAAAAGCACCAGATCAGTGCTGGCAACGGCGCTTATCGTTTCGTCGGGAAACACATAGGCGGCACCATGCCAGCCGATACTTGAAACGCAGCGGGCGCGCGCCTCGGGCTCTGCGGAAATCAGATATTCAAAAAGCCAATCGCGCCACTTTCGCCCAGCGCTGGGCACGGGCATGAATCCCAGCCGCAAGAGTTCGGCCCGGATGGTTTCACCTGTTCCGGCCAGCAGCGCGGCGGGCATGGCCCAAGAGTGGCGCACCCCGTCACCATCTACCACCTCGAGCAACCTGCCGTGATCCTCGCCCTCTGTCGTTCTGGTGCGGGCAAGAATGTTGACTTCGGACCCGAACGCCACCCAGCGCGCGCCCGTGGTGCCGTCTTGCCCTTCAGTTTCCACCTTGCGCCAAACTTGCCCGTCTTCGACCTTGAACGGGAAGGGCCGGGCGCGTTTTCGCTTGGCCTTCCCGGTCTGCCCAGCGCCGCCTTTCTTCGCCTCTGCCGCCTGTTTTGCCTCTGCCACCCGGGCGGCAATTTCGGTTTCGCCGCTCATGCGTCACCCCGCAGAACATCATTGAAATCTGCACCCGCCGTTCGAGGGGCGATAACCGAAACCGCCCGGCCTTGGCACTCAAGCTGCGCGGCAGTTGCCTCTGCGGCGGCAAGCCCGGCGTCATCATGATCGGCGCAGATTATCACCACCTCTGCCACTGGCAGCGGGGGCAGGATCACGCCTTTAAGGCCAGAGGTCGAAAGCGTTGCCCAGACGGTCAGACGCGAGGCGCGCGAAACCGAAAGGCTTGTTTCAATCCCTTCGGCCAAGGCAATGACTCGCCCGTCAGGACCGAAGCGCACGGCACCGCCCGCCGCTGGCCCCAGCATCATCTTTGCCGGGCTCACGTCCGCTTTGCCCGATCCGTCAGGCCGAATAAACGTGCGGTGCACGCCCAGCGCCTCGCCCTTCGGCCCTCTGATCTGCGCCAGCATGGCGGGCAGGTGCAGCCCACTTGGGGTATGCAGCGCGCCGGGGTGAAAGCGCAGCGTGTGGCGCATCTTGGCGAAGCGCAGACCATGGATACCGCGCGCCTCGAGATAGCTTTGCGCGGGCGTGCCCTCGCAGCTCACGCCTGCCGCAAATAGCGCATGGGCGGATTGCAGACGCTGGGCTTCCTTGTGGCGCTCTTCGGCCCGCCGCCGCGCAGCCTCAGCGGGGTCGGGCGATCGGTGTTGCACCAGCCCTTGCGCAATGCCTTGCCGCCGCAGCTCGGGCAGCACGGCGCAGTTGCCCTTGTGACAGTGCACCAGCAAACGCCCGGCGCTGTCGGAAATCGACAAAGCGCGCTGATCACGCCGCCCCTCGGGCTGGCAAATCGGGCAAGCGGCAAGGCCAGAGTTGCCGTGCCATTCGCCACCCAGCGCCCGCGTGATGGTTTCGGCCTCACTCATGGCTCCACCATCTCGACCGCCCGCGTCACCGCGCCTTGAATGTTATTGAGCTGCACCACCAACGCCGCAAAATGTTCTGTCGATAGGGTGGAAAACTGGCGCACGCTCTCTTCCAGCAACTCGCCGCTCGCCACCAGAGCTGCAAGCAGGCTATTGGAAGCCTCAACCGCCGCAATCAGGCGGTCGAGATGTTCCACCCTACTGCGCCCGTCCCGATCATCCGCGATAGTCATTGGCGCACCTCTTGCGAGGTGGAATTGACACGCCGCGCCGCGATCCAGTCGCGCAGATCAGCCACGCGGTAGCGCACCGATCGGCCGATTTTCACCATCGGCGGGCCATCACCGCGAACGGCTGAAACCTCAAGGAAACGCTGGGTCAGGCCGAAATGCGTTTGCACTTCGGCGCGAGTCATGAGGCGTTCGTCTGTTAGTGTTTGTTGCATGTTGATGCTCCGTAGTGTGCTTTCTGCACCCACGGCATGCCTCAACTTTCGCCCCGCGTCATTTCCGTTGTATTCTTGTTTAGCCCGGCAAACCTTTGTTAAGAAGGCTCTTGAACGGGAGTGACCGCACCGGGGCAATGGGGCGTCCGGGCAACGGTTCGCGCTCTAGCCGCTTGACCAGCGCTTCCCTAACGCGGCGCTGCGCTGCCTCGTCACTCTCTGCCACGATGACCCATTCTTTGCGTGGTTCATCGTCGAAACTGCCCGCGACAATCCTTCTAAATATCGGCTCTTTCTTCCCCATGTCGTTCAATTTCACTTCCCCGCTTTCGTCCAGCCGCGGCAACTCGCGGGCTGTTTTACAAGCTTCCTCAACGCTCAACTTGCGCCCGCTCTGTGCTGCATCGCAAAGCATCCCATAGGCTACGCCAACCACACTGGATAATCCGTCCCTGTATCTTCGCCCGTCAGGATGCCCGCGCCGGGCAGGTGATTCGCAAAGCTCGTGAATGGTCAGATAGAAAAGCCGCTCTTCATGTGTCTGCGGATCTGGCAAATAGTCAGGGTCCGGGCCAGAAAGGCGCGCAACCTCGCAGAAAAATATCTTAGTTAAGAGGCTGGGTAGCGGATCGGCCGCCGCGCGCACGTCTATTGGGGGCTTTTGATCCCAGTACGCCAAATCCGGCAAACCGGGCTTCACAAATCCAACAAGTGTGCGAAAATTCCAGAAATGATCCCAGCGAAACAGAAAGTCACGGGTGCGGGTGCCCTTCGCCGCTCTCAGGCATTCCTGTTGAAAAGAACCCAGCTTGACCAGACCGACCCGCAATTCCGCCAGCTTATTCCATTGTTCGCGTTTCTCTGCCCACAGGCAAAGACTCGCGCCAAGTATCGACACTCCGGATTGGTCCAGCGCCCAGCGCGGCCTCTTGACTCTGTGCGCATTCATACTCTGCCCCTCACAAGGCACTCACACAGAAAAAGCGCACGGCAGCGGGGTGCGAGTTCGCCCGCGTTCGGGGATCAACCTAGCCGCGCGGCCCGAGGATAAACCTTGGCACCATGAAAAGGCAAGGCAAACGCTATATGTTGTGTTTGGCACTTGTGCGAAAAAGGCGCAATTTGGGGCGTTTTGCGCAATGCCTCACCCGGAAGCCGACTTGCACCGCCTTGCGCTGGGCACCCTTCGATTGCACCGCCGCCGCAAAACTGTAACAAGCCCGCACTTTCTGTTACATGGGCACACCGGAGTTGTTACAGGAAAAATCGCATCTTGTCAGATAGTTGCCTGCCTCTGTAACACGGTAACAGATGTAACAGCAATTTTGGATACAGAGAGAAAGAGCGGAAGCCAAAAACCACCAAAGGCA
>Ga0210015_1002571_pt1 | contig 16776 bp, 16 predicted proteins | sample CryGeymeta201522_FD_185471 | JGI IMG/M metagenome (GOLD analysis project Ga0210015, IMG submission 185471) | Groundwater microbial communities from Crystal Geyser aquifers in Utah, USA - Crystal Geyser metaG 2015-22 (SPAdes) (version 2) | ecosystem: Environmental > Aquatic > Deep subsurface >... | reverse complement strand
TTAAAATGATTCATATCGGTGCTGGCAATCAAAAGTGTTTCGCCTGGCCAGTTTTGCAGGGCAAGTCCCAGCTGCCGTCCCAGTTGCAACCAGTCATTCAGATTACCGCGTCCGAGGGAAATGGGGACAATCTGCACATCTTGCCGCTGATGTTGTAAAAAAGGTAACTGCACTTCAAGGGAATGCTCGTACTGGTGAGCCAGGCGATCAGCTTCCAGCAAGGTACAGTGATCAATCAGATGGGTCGCCAGGGCGGCGGCAACGGGAACCTGACCCAGGGGCGTGCGCCAGGCGCCATCCGGATAAACCGCAGCGGCGGCACCGACGCCACGATGATTCGGCCCCAGCAAAACAACCTGTGCGGGAATTTCCGTCGCGGCATAGGCGCAGGCGGCAATATGGCCTGAATAAACATAGCCGGCATGGGGCACAATCAGACCAAGAGCTGACCCTTGAGGGAGAGCGGGATCAAAATATGTGTCAAGGACAGCGTTTAAGCTGTCGGCCTGCGCGGGGTAAAATTGACCGGCAACCGCTTCGGTTCGCAGCATAGTCATCAAGCCTCATCCCTGAAAAATTAATTTCGCCCCCACCAGAATCAGTAAGAGGGCAAAAACGCCTACCAGCTTTCGCTGGCCAACCTGTGAAGCCAAACCCGCCCCGATCTGCGCAAAGAGCATGCTTATCGGGGTAACAATCAGAACCACGAGCAGATTAATATAGCCGAAAGAGTAGGGGAAATCTGTTGCCACAGACAAACCATGATAAGCATAGCTGAGGGTACCGAACAAGGCTGAAGTAAAAACCAGGGGACACGAATTTCCCACCGCGCGCTGAACCTGCATACGCAGAAGTAACAACATCAGAGGAACGGCAACCACCCCGCCACCGACACCAAAAAAGGACGAAAATAAACCACCGGCCAAACCAACCAGAATCAGATGAAGACTCTTCGGCTCTAACCTGGACGCCAGATCGCGTTGTGCGGGCGTTATCAGCATTTTAAGCCCAATAGCAATCTGCATAACGCCAAAAAAAGCGCGCAAGATGTTGCCAGACAACATGGCCGCCAAACTCGACCCCAGCAGTGCCCCGAAGCCCCCCCCCAGAGCTAAATAAAACACTTGGTGCCAATCGACATTCCTCCGCCGCAGATGTCCCAGGGTGCTGCTGATGGCAGTAGGCATGATGATGCACAAACTGGTGCCGAAGGCACTGTGAACAATCAGTTGCGGGGGCATGCCGGCTTCTTTAAATAACCACAGAAAAAACGGCACCAGAATAACGCCGCCACCGATGCCGAGAAGCCCGGCCAAGAGCCCGGCACAGGCCGCAAGGACAACGGTCATACTCAGCAAAGTCGGCGTCAAAAAGTCCAAAAGAGATCCGTTATCCCGGGTGAGCTTGTCTCTCGCTATCGAACAAAAAACCATAATAACAAAAAAACCAGCCGTTACGGCTGGTTGATTTTTTATGGAGGCCCCGACCAGATTCGAACTGGTGATAAAGGTTTTGCAGACCTCTGCCTTACCACTTGGCGACGGGGCCGTCGGCGTGAGTTGAAGTACCAAATCGCTGTTGTGCTGTCAAGGAAAAATCAAGCAGCATCCGATAAATTCAGCTCGGGACGCGCGTTTTTCAATTCTTTGAGCATTTCTCGCGTGCTTAAAAAGCCGTTGAGTCGCACCCATTCACCCGGCGTGCCGGTACTGATGAATTTGAGGGGCTGATGATCCATCTTGTCGCGAAAATAAGCATCGAATGACTGCATGATGCGATCAATATCCCGACGCTGTCCGGTTAAAAACGTCCAGCCGGGTTTGGCCGAAAATTTTGCACGATATTCCTTCAGTACCTGTGGCGTGTCATGCTCAGGATCAATCGTCACTGAAATCAGCACGACATCCTGGCTTTTTTCTCCCAGGCGCCGTTGCAGGTTGGAAAAAGCCACGGACATCACGGGACAAATGGTGGTACAGGTTGCGTAAATAAAATCGACAATTACCGGTTTTTCCGTTTGTATCAAGTTTTGCAGCGTCTGTTGCCGACCCTGGTGATCGAGCACTGGCAAATCGGGGATAGTGTAGTTTTGAAGACTCCGCGTATAACCATTGGCAATCAAAGAGACCTGACCCTGATTTTCCAGGGCAAAGCTCTGGTTCGTTACACCCATAAGCGTTAGCGACATGAGACAAAGAGATAAAAAGCGCATGCGTAAGCTCCTTCCCGGATATTTATCCTAAGCACGCTTTTTCAAGCGTTTGTTAAGGGTTTGACGCCCAATCCCCAGAAGATTACTGGCGGTGCCCTGATTATTTTCAGCCAGCCGCATTGCTTCGTCGATCATGTACTCTTCAACTTCCGACATGGTTGGAAAATGCCCAAAAAAAGCCTTGAGAGGTTCGATCTCGGACGTGCCGCTATCGGCCCGTGGGAAGGTGCGCCGATCTTCACCAATAACATTCCGAAAAGATTCCATCGACATCACCCCCCCCGAATGGCGAATCAACGCGTCACTGACCAGAGCTTCCAGCTCGCGAACATTGCCGGGGAAGTGATAAACCGACAAGAGTTGCACCAGCTCGCCAGGCACGGTTGGCTTATTTTTACCCAGCCTGCGCGCAAGTATTTCAAGGAAATGCTCCAGGAGCAGACGAATGTCATCAACGCGTTCCCGCAAGGGGGGAATGTTAATTTGGTGGGCAAACAACCGGTAATAAAGATCATTGCGAAAGTGCCCTTCGCTGATCATCTTTTGCAAATTACGATTGGTAGCCATTAAAATGCGGGCATCGGTTTTTTTAACCAGATCGGAACCAACGGGATAGTATTCTTTTTCCTGCAACAGTCGCAGCAGCTTGATCTGTGAGGCCGGAGGAATATCTCCGATTTCATCAAGAAAGAGCGTACCGCCTGCGGCCTTGGTGATCAGGCCGTCACGGTTTGATTCCGCCCCCGTAAAGGCCCCCTTTTTGTGGCCAAAGAGGGTATCGGAAAAAACATTATCATCCAAGCCCGCAACATTCAGGGCGACAAAGGGTTTGCGCGAACGCCCCAACTGGTGAATGGCCTGGGCAAAAAGTTCCTTGCCCACGCCGGTTTCACCGGAAATCAGGATCGGCTCGTTGGTCGGCGCCACCACTTCTATGTATTGAAACAGCGCGCGCATTTTTTTGTCGCCGGTGACAATCGGTTCAAAAATTTCAGGGTGATCAAGACGATCGGCGAGCATATACTGTTTCAGGGAGGAAAGTTCTTTCGCCATGCTGCGCATTTCGACGGCTTTGCGCACACTGGCAATGAGACGATTTACGTCAACCGGCTTAACCAGATAGTCGAAGGCGCCCATTTTCATCGCCTGAACGACAGTTTCAATTTCATCATTTGCCGTCATCAAAATAACCGCGATATCCGGATAATTGGCCACAATCTGGGGTAAGAGATCAAGACCATGGAGCTTCGGCATATTGAGATCAAGCAACACCAGGGACACAGGTTCCTGCTTGAGTAAATCGAGAACCGCGGTGCTTTGAGACAGACCAATCACATTGGCAAAGCCCCGCGATTGCAAATGCAGCATAGTAACCTTGAGGATATGAGGCTCATCGTCGACAAGTAAAATTTTAATATTTTCCGCACCAATGACCATTTAGCCAATGTCCTCCCCACTCTCATTCTTTGGAACAGGCAAAAGCAGCGAGAAGGTTGCCCCCTCGCCGGATTCACTGCTAAAGACCAGATCTCCGCCATGATCCTTGACGATGGTTTTACAGATCGACAGGCCCAGACCGGTGCCTCCGGAATCAATCCGGGTGGTAAAAAAGGGCTCGAAAAGATGATCCCGAACCTCTTTAGCCAAACCGGCCCCCTGGTCGCGCACACTCAAAACAACCTGCTGCGTTTCTTGATTGTATCTGGTTTGCAGCCAGACAGCACAGCCCTTGTTCGGCAAAGCCTGGCAAGCGTTCATCAACAAATTTACCACCACCTGACCCAGTTGCTGAGCGCTGCCATGGATGAGGGGCAAATCCTCGGCCAGTTCCTGGGAGAAATGATCGGTATGCCGCATGATTTCAAATTGCAACATTGAGGCCGCCGAGGTTGCAACCTCGTTCAACTGAACACTTTGCGTCAGGGGGCTGGCGGAATCCTGACGCACGAAACGCTTGAGATCTGTGATAATAGCATTAATCCGTCGCGATCCATCCGTCATGGCCCGAAAAATTCCCGGTGCTGCATTTTTAAACTGGCTGTAAGGAATCCCGGCGAGCAGAAAATCTCCATTTTCCTCATAATATTCATCCAGAACGTAACGGGCGTCCTTCCAGACTCCGCTTAACATCTGGGCGTTGGTCAACACATAGTTGTTCGGATTATTGATTTCATGCGCCACACAACTCACCAGCATCCCCAGGGAGGTCATTTTATTGGTGTAAATCAGCTTGGACTGAATTTCTCTAGCTTCATTTTCCAGTTGAATGCGCTCACTGATATTGCGCAGCGTACAAAAAAGGACTGGACGCGTCTGCAAGTTAATCATTTTGCCGCGCAAGGAGACGACCAGTAATTGGTTGTCTGAAAAATCACAGTGCAATTCTGCCTGAGCCTGACCTTCTTTTTCAATTTCTTGTAAAACATTTTCGATTTTCTCCATCATTGCGCCAGAAAACAGCGGCCTGATCCCGGTCGTAAGCAGATCAGTGCGGCGACAGTGAAATAAGGTTTCCGTTGTCGTATTCAGATCGAGTAAACGGTGACTTCCGGGCTGAAAAAACAGGATGGCATCTTCGGTTTGATTAAATATTTCTCGAAAAATGGTGTCGGTGGCCGCCAACTCATCTTCCGTTGCCTTGCTGCGGGTGATATCGCGCAACATCAATTGATACTCGTCAGGGCCGTAAACCGGGATCTTCATAATCGAGAGATCAAAAATCAAGGTATTGCCGTTGGCCTGCGTTGCTGTCAGGTTATGAAATTCCTGAGGTTTTGACGTCAGGGTTTGGCCTAGATTGCGAAATATGGGCAAGAAATCCAATTGCCCGGCATCCACCAGTTGGTCAGCGGAATGGCCAATTAACGCCTGTGACTGGGAGTTAAATATTTTTTCAGCGGCGCGGTTACAGGAAAGAATTTTGCCCTCCGCATCAACTTTAACAATTGCCTGGTCAACCTGGTCATACAGAGTCTGGGTGCGAATTTGTTCGCTGCGGGCCATGCGTCGCAAGGGCACCACCACCAGGGCTAACAACAGCGGCGCAATCAGCACCACGCTGAAGAGCGGATCTACCATCTGATAAATGTAAGAATCGAACCCGGTAACAAAGTGCGGCAGCAGAATTTCTTGCAGATAATCCGCCAGAAAAATCAGAAACAGCAGTAAACCGTAGAGGGTCATGGGGGCATGGATAAAATCGGCCAAAGGTTCAATCCGGTAGTTCATCTCTAAACGGCACAACATCCACCAGAAAAGCGGCGCACTGAGGATTGCCGTCAATAAACCATCGATTTGGTAAGCGGTCATGTCGCTCACCGCAGTGCGATAGTGGGTCAAAAGGAGAATGGTCAGAATCTGAATGAAAAACAAGCAGACAAGAACTTTAGCGTAAAGTTTCAGCAGGATATAAACATAGGAATGCTGCGTGCGAATTTTATCGCGCAGGGCCGGATTGAAGATAAAAAACCATAAAGGCAGGCCAATCAGGGGAACCAGCGTGGCGGCATCAATCAACGCCATCCGCCAGATTCCCAGAGTTTCCATGCGCCCGGCGTGGTACTGCATTACGCTCACCTCGGCCGCAAAGACAATCAATAATAATAAACAGAACACCCCACTCAGGGTTGTCAGTTGAAAATCTCGCCACTCTCTTTCAGCCATAACACTCCAGGGATTAGCGGGTTATCCTTGCGTAATTTCTGAATATTCTATCTGAACCGGCGCAGAATAACCAGACGACGGCAGCAAAGTCTTAAAAAAAAACGGGGCACCTCAAAGATGTGCCCCGTTTTAAAAGTCGGGAAGCCTTCCGTTCCTGCGTAACTGCACCCACGACCTCCGGACCATCGCTGCTTCAGACTCTGTATGCGGAACAAAGTTGAAGCCTAAGAAGGGTCAGAGTCCGGCGCGCTCGCGCAGTGATGCCACGCGATCTTTACGTTCCCAATAAAAATCCGGCAGTTCGCGACCGAAATGGCCATAGGCGGCGGTCTGCCGATAGATGGGGCGCAACAGATCAAGCTGAGAAATAATCGCTGCCGGCCGCATATCAAATTCCTGGGTAACAATTTGTGCGATCTGGTTGGAAGGTATGACCCCGGTGCCAAAGGTGTTGATCATGACCGACACCGGATCAGCGACGCCAATCGCGTAAGCCAACTGCACCTCACATTTGGTGGCCAAACCGGCCGCCACGACATTTTTTGCGACATAACGCGCCATATAAGAGGCGCTGCGATCGACTTTCGACGGATCTTTGCCACTAAAGGCTCCGCCGCCGTGGGATCCCTGGCCGCCATAGGTATCGACAATGATTTTGCGGCCGGTTAATCCGCAATCGCCCATGGGACCGCCAACGACAAAACGCCCGGTTGGATTGATCAAGTAACGGGTTTTGTCGGTGATCAGTTCCGCCGGCAGGGTCGGCTTAACCACCAGTTCGATGATCGATTCTTGCAGCTGCTGGTAACTGACATCAGGGGTGTGTTGTGAAGAAATGACCACGGTATCAATATGCACCGGTTTATCGTTCACATATTGCACGGAAACCTGCGATTTGCAATCGGGACGTAAAAAATTGCCCTGTCCACCCTTGCGCACATCGGCAAGTTTTTTGGTGAGTCGGTGAGCGAGAATAATTGGTAACGGCATCAATTCGGGAGTTTCATCACAGGCAAAACCAAACATTAGTCCCTGGTCGCCGGCCCCCTGCTCCTTATAAAGCCCTTCCCCAAGGGATACGCCCTGGGAAATATCCGGAGATTGTTGATCGATAGAGGTTAAAACGGCACAGGTTTCGTAGTCAAAGCCCATGGACGAGTCATTGTAACCAATATCTTTGATTGTCTGGCGAACAATCGCAGGCAAATCCGCGTAAGCGGTCGTGGTAATTTCGCCGGCGATCACAGCCATACCCGTGGTCACCAGAGTTTCACAAGCAACCCGCGCATATTTGTCCTGCATTAAAATAGCATCAAGCACCGCATCAGAAATCTGGTCGGCAACTTTGTCGGGATGCCCTTCGCCAACAGATTCGGACGTAAAAAGAAAATCTGTCATAGCCATAGTTTAATCATCTCCTCTTGCGCTAGATGGATAGGCTGCAGACCAATGGTGCAGCCTGGTGAGCGAAACTCACGGTTTAAATCACAAAAGTCCCAAAAAGATCGGGTAATTGGCGCCGCATTTCGCGGTCGAGACAGGTAGCAACTTCTTTGCCCGTCGGGAATTTCATTAACTTTGCCACCAGTTTCTCGGCATCGGCACATGAGAGCTCACGTAACACGCGTTTCACGCGTGGAATACAGGGATGATTCATGGACAATTCTCGCAGACCCAGCCCAATGAGAACTGCCAGATACATGGGCTCACCGGCCATTTCTCCACAAATGCTAACGTCGGTGCCGGTTTCTTTTGCGGCATCGCAAACCAGTTTAAGCGCGCGTAAAATGGCCGGGTGCAAGGGCTCATAGAGATAAGCGACATGCTCGTTGCCGCGATCGACCGCCAAACAATATTGGATGAGGTCGTTGGTGCCCACGGAGAAAAAATCAACCTCAGGTGCCAGTAAGGGGGCAATCATCACCGCTGCCGGAGTTTCAATCATAATACCGGTTTTTATTTCAGGGTCATAGGCAATCCCCTGCGCGTCCAATTCTGACTTCACGCAATTAAGCAAACGTTTACAGGTGCGAATTTCCGCCACGCCACTGATCATCGGAAACATAATCCGTACCTGACCAAAAGCCGAAGCGCGCAAAATTGCGCGTAACTGCACCTTGAAGAGGTCAATTTCGCGCAGGGAAAAACGCACCGCCCGCAGCCCCATCGCCGGGTTATCTTCGTTTTCGAGGCTGAAATCTTTGAGGAATTTGTCACCACCAACATCCAGAGTCCGAATCGTCACCGGATCGGGCGCAATGCTGCGCGCTATTTTTGAGTAGGCCTGGAATTGTTCTTTTTCCGTGGGGGGGGTCTCACGGTTCAGGTAAAGAAATTCTGTGCGATAAAGTCCGATACCACAAGCGCCGTCCTGGCGCGCCCCAGGCACGTCGGACACCAGTTCCAGATTGGCCCGGAGAACAACTTGCACATTATCGGTGGTTTCAGCGGCTAAATCGCGATAATGGCAGAGCTCTTTTTCCAGATATTCGAAAGCCAGCTTACGTTTGAGATATTCTTTAAACGTGTCTTCCGACGGGTTAAGAATGACGACCCCGGTGGAACCGTCAACAATTGCCGGCAGGTTGTTTTGCACCACCGCCGTTGCACTTTCAAGCCCGACAACTGCCGGAATTCCCAGGGAGCGCGCCAGAATCGCCGTATGCGAGGTTCGACCACCGCGGTCAGTGATAAAACCAACAACCTTACTCTTTTCCAGTTGCATGGTATCGGCCGGCGATAAATCATGCGCCGCTACCAGGGATTTTTCGTCGAGTTTTTCAAGCCGATTATCGGTTATCCCCGCCAGAACCCGCTGAATACGTTGGCCAACTGCGTCGAGATCGGAGCTGCGTTCGCGCAGATAATCATCTTCAATTTTCTCAAACATCACGCGCATTTTCTTCAACGCCTGATCCAGAGCACTTTCTACGTTGAAATTCTGCCGAATGAGATCTTCTGTTTGGCTGATCAGCAGTTGATCTTCGAGAATCAGCAAATGCGTATCAAGAATATAGATATGTTCGCGCAAATGTTCCTGATTTGAGACCTTTTGTTTCACCTCATGCAGCTGGTCAGCCGCAGTCGCCAGTGCCGCCCTGAAGCGCGCCAGCTCTGTGTCGATTTCTGCCGCAGAAATCTCCCACTCCAGAACATGGGAGAGCCGATTCAGCAGACAGATTCGGCCAATGCCAATGCCTGGAGAAACCCCGACCCCAACCAGATAGGTATCCTGTTGTATTTCAGTCTTCCCCAAAACCGTCCTCGATCAAGTGAGACAGCGCTTCCATCGCCGCTTGTTCATCTTCACCCGTGACCTGTAATGAAATTTGTGAACCCTTGGGAGCCGCCAGCAGTAAAATACCCATAATGCTCTTGCCGTTCACTTCGATGCCTTCTTTTTCCACCAGCACTTCGCTGCGAAAACGATTGGCGGTCTGGACCAACTGTGCGGCGGCACGTGCGTGCAGACCCAGCTTGTTTACGATTGTAAATTGTTTTTGCACCACAGTCCCTTTACTTCCAGATCAAGGTAACCACACCACAACATCTTCCGCAAAATAGCAGCCGATTATGGTCAAAGATGACACCAGAAAAACTATCAGCAGGGTTGAAAAACCACGCCGAGCCAAATACCCACAACCCAAAATCAAAGGCAGCAACAACAGCCCTGACCACAGAGGAGTGTGCTGATAGTTGAAGAGTTCACATACCAGAAACGCCGCCAACCCACCGAGCAAAACAATGGCTGTTTCCTTGGTACGAATTGCCAGATCGGGCAATTTATGTCGCTGCAAAAAAGTGATCGATTGCAACCCCTGCTCATAGCCATTGAGAAAACCGTAAATACGGAACCACAACGGCAGAGCATTAAATATGATCAGAAAAACCAGCGGCGCAACCACCAAGCCTTTCGCCGCCAGCAAGAGCGCGATACTGGCCGACAGGGGCCGCAAACCACCCCAGAAGAGTGCGTCACCAACCGCGGCATAAGGAGCCGCCACCATCTCCTTGAAATCTTTCATGGTGACACTGGGTGCCCTGCCCTGTGAACGTTCGATTTCGAGACGGATGGCAGCACCAACCACCGCTGGAGCCAGGTAGGGGTGGGTGTTGAAATATCCCAGATGCTCACGGGCAATCTGTTGCATTTTCTTTTGACCGTAGAGCCGGCGCAACACCGGAGCCATGGCATAAAACCACCCGCCACCCTGTAGTTGTTTAAAGTTCCAGCTGCATTGCAGCAGCAACAACCGCAGCCAGACATGCAGCAAAACGCGCGGTGGCATTTGTTTTTTCATACCAGCCACATGAGCAGAAAGGCCATCCCGAAGGAAGCACCAAACAAAGTTAAAGAGCGATTGACATTAATTGTGCCCAAGATGGTCGCAATGCCCACCAGTGGCAGCAGCAGACGCAACCAATGTCCCGCAGCTTCGAGGGCCGGCAGCAGGGTTGACGCCAGCATCGGAACCAGAACCAAGCCGCCCGCGACAATCACCAGATAGGTTAACAATGACGCCAAACCGAAGCTCAAAAGTCCCCGCAAATGAAGGTGCTCCATGGCCCGATACTGCTGATTTTCCAACATTTTTGCACTGAGAGACGGCTTACGGCCATGATACAGCCGCGCCCTGCGGTCGAAAAATTGGCCAAACTTGCCAAAGGGAATGGCAATCAAAAGACACAGCAGGGTGAAAGCAAGACTGTTCTGCTCCAAAACGGCACCCATTCCCAGGGTCAGAACGGTGGCACCCACCGCAATCTGGGTGTCGTCCGGCGGTACCACGGCACCAACCGGCAAACGTGCCTGCCAGAGTAATTCGACCATCAGACCCAGCTGCAAACCAACGGCAACATCTCCCAGTAGCCAGGCCGCCAAGGGCGCGGCGACAATTGGCCGTGAAATCATGACCTGCAAGGCAGCGGTTCGATCCAGTCCGCAACAAAGGGCAACAACGGCCCCGATAAACAGATCGGCGAAACTCACTGTTCTCTCTTCTTTTCTGGTACCAGCCGCCGCCAGTGACGTGCCATATCGGCAGGGATACAGCGCGCCGAGATGTCGATTCCAGCGGCATCCAGCGCTTCGAGATTTTCAATGTCTTCCGGGTCCAGAAAAACCGTACAACTGTATTGCTTTTTGCCCGAACCGGCGTGGAGATTCCCCAAATTCAATCGTTCAAAATTCAGCCCGAAGCGCAAGGCCCCCAGACTGTCAGAAGTGGAAGCAAACAGCAATAGCACCCGGAAATTCTCAAATTCACCGCGGGCAAACATCGCGACGACATCCGGAACGGCGTCAATCACAACCTTGATCCGACTGGGGACAGAGGCTTCCATCATCATGCGTTTCAGCGGGGACCCTGCGATATCGTCGTTTGCGACCACCAGACAATTGGCATGCACGTAAGGCAGCCAGCTCTCCAGGATCTGACCATGAATCAGGCGGTTATCGATGCGCGTCAGAACGATAGGCATTTTTTCACCATCATTTCAAAAGCGTTGCCGGACGCATAACGGTTTTATCGGCATAGTCGACCAGAAAATCGGCCAGCTCAACCAGGGCCATCTGTTGGCGTGCGCTCACGGCTTTCAACACAAGGGGCAAGTTAAACCCGGCAAGGATGTCAACCTCAGGGGGCAGCAGAAAGTCGGCGGCAATGTTGGTTGGCGTGCCGCCGAACATATCGGTTAAAATTAAAACACCTTCACCGTCACAACCAACCTCGTTTAAAGCCGCGCCCAGGCGAGTAGCGCACAGATCTGGTGCCATGTGACGCTCGATGGCGATTGCCCGGCACTTAGCAATGGGCCCGATAATCATTTCTGCCGTACGCAGCATTTCTGCCGCTAGTTGCCCGTGTGCCAGCAGGACTAATCCGATCATCCTTTTTTCCCACCAAGGGATCGCGTTAGGGTAAAACGACTGTCAGTGGTCACTTTTATTAATATCCCGATGAACCACCCTGACGCGAATTTTATCGCTTGCCAGCTGGCGTGAAAGCTCTTCAACCAGGGCCACGCTGCGATGACGCCCCCCGGTACACCCCAGAGCCAAAGTCAGATAGCTTTTACCCTCGGCAATATAAAGCGGCAGCAAAAAGTCGAGCATTTGTAGCAAATGGGCATAAAAATTCCGGCAGTCGGGTTGGTCTAAAACATAGTGACGCAGGGCCAGATCCAGCCCGCTGAGCGGACGTAACTCTGCCAGATAATAGGGGTTGGGCAAAAAGCGAACATCGAAGACCAAATCAGCATCGGGTGGCAGCCCATAACGAAAACCGAATGATTCGAGTTGCAGCATCAAGGGTGAAAGCTGCTCATCGGAGAAGGTCTCTAGCAATATTTCCCGTAACTGATGAGGGTTCAAACCACTGCTGTCAATGATTCTGGTCGCCGTTTCGCGGACAGACAACAACAATTTGCGTTCACGTTCAATGGCCTGCGGCAGATCAGTGCTCTCCCCCAGGGGATGGCGGCGCCGGGTTTCTGAATAGCGTCTGATCAGAACCTCATCGGCGGCTTCAAAAAAACAGGTTTCCAATGGGTAACCGCGGGCTTTCAATTGACTGATAATCGTGCCGTATTGGGCGAGATATTCGCGGTTGCGCACATCGATGACAACCGCCAGACGGCGTTCATTTTTGGCGTCGGACGCGGTCAATTCCAGACACTGGGGCAGCAACACCAGCGGCAGGTTATCAACCACGAAATAACCACGATCCTCCAGGGCACGGGCAGCGGTACTCTTGCCTGAACCTGACAAGCCAGTGAGAATATAGACGGGGCGACTATTCAAGATTGTCCCCAATGATCGTATGGGCATGCAAACGGGCGGCTTCAGCCATACGCGTTTCAAGCAATCCCTGAAATTCACGCGCACTGTGATAGCCCATCTCTTTTAACAATTGATTGCGCGCCGCAACCTCGACAAGGGTGCTGATATTTCGTCCCTGGCGTACGGGGATGCGCATCAACGGGATCTTAACTCCGTGAATCGTGTAAAACTCTTCTTCAAAACCGAGTCGGTCATATTCCTTGCCCTCTTCCCACTCAACCAGTTCCATAACCAGATCAATCTTCTTGCGCTCACGAATCGCGGCGACCCCGAAAAGATGCTTGATGTTGATGATTCCCAGTCCGCGAATTTCCATGTGATAATGCAGCAGATCCATGCCTTCGCCGAAAATAACCGCGGGGAGTTTCAAGCGAACCTTAATCACGTCATCTGCGACCAAACGATAACCGCGCAAAATCAGATCGAGGGCGCACTCACTTTTTCCGACACCACTCTTGCCTTGAAGTAAGACCCCAACACCAAAAATATCGAGCAAAACCCCGTGGAGGGTCGAGGTCGGCAGCAGTCGCTCTTCAAGAAATTTGGTGATCAGGGAAATAAAATCGGAACTCAGATGAAAGGTGCGTAACACCGGCGTCTGATACTCTTCGGCGGCCTTAAGGAGATAGTCGGGAACTTCTTGACTTTTGGTAACAACCAGACAGGCAAGTTTCAAATCAAGCAGATCATGGATTGCCTGAACAGCAGCTGGAGGAGGGAGATGGGCTAAATAAGAGAGTTCGGTCGAACCGAGAACCTGAATACGATCCGGATGCAGGTTGGAGCTGTAACCCGCCAGCGCCAGACCCGGCTTCTGAATGCGGGGAACCGAAACTGTGCGCGCCAGGCCGGCACCGCCTGCCAGCAATTCCAGATCAAGCCCGGCCTCGCGTTCATCGAGAATTTCTTGAATATTCAGCTCTGTCATTGCAGTCGTACAGCCCTAACTCCTTGAAAAACCTGAAATACCCCAGCGAGAGAGATCAATCTTCACGATCACATATCAACTGATAAATTCCTTCGGCATCTGCGGCTTCCATCAACTGCCGGCGGATGTCAGAATTTTTTAGCAGTTTGGAAATCCGCGCCAAGGTCTTTAAATGAATGCCTACAGAATCTTCGGGGGCCAGCAGTAAAAAGAAGAGATGAACCGGCTGGCCATCCATGGATTCAAAATCGAGTCCGTCGAGACTCCGGCCAAAGGCCAGCATCAGTTGCGGAATTCCCTTAAGTTTTCCATGGGGAATGGCAACACCCTCACCGATGCCGGTACTTCCCAGCTGTTCGCGTTCGTTGAGAACATGCAAGACAGTGTCACGTTGCAGTTCCGGAGCAACCGCAAGCAGCGCGTCGGCCAACTCTGACAGCACTGATTCTTTATCGTTTGCTTTGATGTTAGCGACAACCGAGAGCGGATTTAAAAGCTCACTGATTTTCATTGATTCGTTCATTATCCATAGTCATCTTGTCAATGCCAGGGCTCGCCCGAAGCGACGAGCCCTGGCCGCTATTGGGATCAGCTGCCTTGCGGCACGATAAGGCCGTAATTGCCATCGCTGCGGCGATAGACCACATTCATCTCTTCGGAGCGGGCATCGGTAAAAACCAGAAAGCTTTTGTCCAGAAGATCCATCTGCATCACCGCTTCTTCAACCGACATGGGCTTAACAAAGAAGGAATGGCTCCGCACAATTTCGGGCTCGGCCAAACCATCATCAACACTGCTGGCAGTCAATACCGACTTCTGTAACTGCTTGGCGTTGGCGGTCGTCGGTTTATGCCGCTTGAGTTTTTCCTTGTAGCGCTTAAGCTGGCGATCAATTTTATCGACCATAAGATCAATCGCGGCATACATATCGTCTTTTTCTTCGGCACTCTTCATGGTTATGCCCTTGGCAACCATGGTAACTTCAGCGCGCTGGTGAATTTTTTTCTGCACGGAAAGCACAACCTGAGCATCAACCGGCTCATCGATATATTTTTTAACTTTTGACAATTTTTCTTCCACGTAGTCCTTGAGCGCTGGACTGCTTTCCATGTGACGAAAATTAACCGAAATTTGCATACGCATCTCTCCTTTATTTTTTTGCTGATCCCTTAAAGGGACAGTCCCTGCTGAGTATAACCCAATTCCCGCTTGCTGGGGGGAAGGGTATGAATTTGTGTTATTTCAGAACAATCTTTTGCGCTCTGTCGATGAACCTATGCCGAGCATTTCGCGATACTTGGTCACCGTCCGCCGCGCGATGTGAATATCACAATCTTTGAGCATTTTGACAATTTTCTGATCGGAAAAGGGTTTTTTCGGGTCTTCTTTGGCAACAATTTCCTTGATGCGCATTTTTACACTTTCCGACGCAACCGAAAGACCGTCGCTGGTGGAAATTCCACTATTGAAAAAATATTTCAGTTCAAACAATCCCTGGGGCGTCTGAACATATTTATTCGTCGTTACCCGGCTGACGGTTGATTCGTGCATTTCAATGTCTTCAGCAACATCCCGCAGCACCAGGGGCTTGAGGTAATCGATACCATATTCAAAAAATTCCCGCTGAAATTTAACGATACTTTTGGTGACCTTATAAATCGTGCGCTGACGTTGATGAATACTTTTTATCAGCCAAACCGCGCTGCGCATCTTTTCCTGAATATACTCACTGGCCTTTTTGTCGACGGAATCAGAGTTGGTCAAGGCACTGCGATAAAAAGCGTTAATCCGCAAATTGGGCAGCCCATCATCGTTCTGGGTTACCACATACTCGTCACCAATTTTATGCACAAAAATATCCGGTGAAATGTACTGCACATCTTCCTGATTGTAAGCTGTACCCGGGCGTGGATCCAGCTCAGAGATAATGCGCGCGGCTTCGAGCACATCTTCGATCGTCACTTTCAAGGCCCGGGCAATCAGCTGATATTTCCGCCCCTCCAGATCGGCAATGTGGTCGCGTAAAATCACCGCGGCAAGGGTTTCTTCGTCCCCCAGGCGTTCCAGTTGTAACAACAGGCATTCCTGCAAATTGCGACAGGCTACGCCGGGGGGATCGAATTGTTGCACCCGCTGCAAGGCGCGCCCTGCCGTCTCTTCATCAACGGAAGTCGCGGCACAAATTTCTTCGGGGTTGGCATGCAGATATCCCGCGTCGTCGAGATTGCCGATAATTTCAGCGGCGGCCAGATATTCGTAATGCGGAACATTCGACAGATTCAGCTGCCACATCAGATGGTCGCTCAGATCGCTTTTTTTTGTCAGAAGGGTTTCAAAGGAAGGACGCTCTTCACTCTCTTCATAAATATCACTGGTCGTCGTGCTACTGAGACTGTAGCCATCCAGATAGGTCTGCCAGTCAATATCTTCCATCCCCTCAGTTTCCGCCTTGACTTCAGTGGCATCTTCACTGGAGGTTGCGACCAGGGGTTCTTCACTCACCGTTTCGGCGGTTTGCACGGGTTCTTCGCGTTCCTCCCCGTCTTCAAGCATGGGGTTTTCCGCCAGTTCCTGCGTGACAACATCGACGAGTTCCATGCGCGAAAGTTGCAGCAGTTTGATCGCCTGCTGCAACTGGGGCGTCATCACCAATTGCTGGCTGAGTTTTACCTGTAAGCGTAGATCTAAGGCCATAAAAATGCGTTATCCATTGCGGGTTTTACTGGTACACAGATCTGACTGAACCTTAACATTCTCTGCCGGAAAAGTCTGTGCCAATTTATGAGAAAATGTCTTTTAAAGCGAAAAAAATCTCGCCAGGCCTAAGGGCTAAAGCCTGAAATTATCCCCCAGATAAATAGCCCGGGCCTTTTTACTTGCGGCAATTTGCTCCGGTGAGCCGAATTCGAGCACCGCCCCTTCATTCAAAATATAAGCGTTATCACATACCCCGAGAGTTTCGCGAACATTATGGTCGGAAATCAACACCCCGATCCCACGGCTCTTAAGCTGCCAAATGACCGTTTGAATATCGTTAACGGCCAGCGGGTCGATACCGGCAAAGGGTTCATCCAGCAACAAAAAAGAGGGTTCCAAGACCAGCGAACGAGCAATTTCCACCCGCCGTCTTTC
>Ga0210015_1002568_pt1 | contig 16790 bp, 30 predicted proteins | sample CryGeymeta201522_FD_185471 | JGI IMG/M metagenome (GOLD analysis project Ga0210015, IMG submission 185471) | Groundwater microbial communities from Crystal Geyser aquifers in Utah, USA - Crystal Geyser metaG 2015-22 (SPAdes) (version 2) | ecosystem: Environmental > Aquatic > Deep subsurface >... | reverse complement strand
CCCCCCGAAATCAGGGGGAGAAGGGGGGAGTGAGGGCTGCCGCGCCGCTTGGTTCAACGGCTTCCTGGCCCAAACACAAGGGGACGAACTCACCCGCGACGCCGCCTGGCAGACCTCCATCCGCTGCGATGCCAGCTATATCACTTTTCTTCATAAAATGTTTCCGGAAGATGCGGCCTTTGCCGCCTATGCGACTGAGGTTCGACCTTCTGCTGCGGAGGGATGGTTCTGGCGCGCAGAGGCTATGGGCGGGTTCGCCAACTATAATTTTACAAATGTGACAGATGCCAACCGCGGCGAAATTGCCGCCCTGCTCCAAGAAGGGCTGGCGCTAACCCCCCACGACGGCTTGCGCTGGCGGGAATTGGGGGATGTGTTGCGCCTAGTTGACCCTCAAGCGGCCATCGAAGCCTACCTGCAATCCTGCTTCAACGGCGACCCCGGCTCAAACGGCTGCTGGCTGGCCGGGCATGTCGCTGAAGGCTTGGGCGACATTGAATCCGCCATTCGCTACTACCGCTTCTCTCACTGGCAGGGCGCGCTAAATCGCGCAGATGAACTGGAAAAACAACTGATTCCCTGACCTGTTGGCTCAATCTGACGAATTCACGAACACGTTGCGCATCCTACTTTAGGTTCCGCCTACTGATCACTGGTGACCGATCACTGACGACTGATGACTGATGACTGATGACTGCGAAGTGACTGCTCACTGATCACTGATCACTGACGACCGATCACCGTTTGAAGTATAATCTTCGCTGGAATAGTACCCGATGTCGCTATGGAGAGTGAATATGAACACCCTTAATGCGCGTGAAATGCTTTTACGAGAGATAAAGCTCCTGGCGGAAGCGCAGATTGGCAAATTGCGTGAAATTAAAATTTACCCGATTGATTTTGCAGTTCGAACGGAGACGTTCAGATGACAAAGATGGCGAGCGAGATGACCGCACTGAAAATACCGGTTCAGGCCGAAGTGCATTATCGGATGGATGTTTCGTTTCGTTTCAACGTCACGCCTTTCATTGCCCGTCAGAATGTCAACGTTTACCTATTGAGTCAGGTGGGCAACCTTCTTTCGGCGGGCGAACCGGTACTGTTGCTTGGGGAACAACCCTACTGGAAGGTTCCGGTATTTTGCGCCTACCCGGAATTCAAGCGGCGTGAAAAGGTTGCGGAACTGGCTGTGGACATGAATAGCGGAGCAATCCTATTGGACCATTCCGACCCTTCTTCACCGCAGGAAATCGAACAACGTGCCGAAGCGGCCCATCATTCAATTACAGCATCGCCAACAGGATGAACGCCAGTTGCCTGGCGGCCTGTGTGGTCATGGTTTTGTCGAAGTGGGGCGTCGCTGTCGCCGAAGCAGAGGCGCGGCGCGTTCTCAAGACAAAGCCTTATTCCGGTACGCAAGCCGTCAATCTCTTGCGCTTGGGCGAACTCGGCTTCGATGCCTGGCCCCAGGAAGGCAGTGTGGCGGAACTTCGACGCCGGGTCGGTGGAGGCGCGCCGTTGATCGTGTTCCTTTGGACTGGCCCGCTTCGCCGTGAGGGAGACACAGACGATGTGGATTATCTCCACACGGTTGTGGTCGTAGGTTGGACGGAGAAGATCGTGTGGGTGCATGATCCTGCTTTGCCAAGCGGCCCAACCGAGGTAGCCTGGGATAAGTTCGTAGCGGCCTGGGGTTTTTCCAGGCAGATGATGGCGATGATCGAGCCGCACAGGGAGTAACTTGGGCGCGGCTTCCGGCTCAACCCCGCCAATCCGCAAACGCGCGGCGTTCATCCACTGATGACTGATCACTGATCACTGCTCACTGCTCCCTGTTCATTTGCTTTGGGTTATGGGGTGAAGTAGAGGTATGGTAAGATCGGAAGGAAGATAGCGGTGATTGTTGTTGCTCGGAGGATCTGAAATGTTGACAAACACAGTTAAAATCGAGTTGCCCGGGACCTTGCTTGACCGCGCCCGTGTTGATGCCTTGGATGATGCTCGCGAATTGGTCACATTCCTGCTCGAAAGGTACGTGCAAGAGTTGGAAAAGACACAGCGCTGGCAGGCTTATGAAGCCTACTATGAGGCGCGCACGCCCCAAGACGAAGCGGAAGAGCGTGAATTAATGGCCGATTTTGCCTTCGCCGACGCAGAATCTAACGATGGTTTTTCGACATGAACCAGGTCGTTCGGCGTGGAGACATCTTTTGGGCTAACCTGGATCCGACGATTGGGGTCGAGATCAAGAAAGTCAGGCCTGTCGTAGTGGTCTCCAATAACGCGATAAACCAGCGCAGTCAACTGGTCATCATTGTGCCGTTGACGACAAATGTTGAACGCCTTTCTCCCAGCCACGTCTTGATCCCTCGCGGCGAAGGCGGGCTGGAACAGGATTCAAAGGCCTGTCCTGCGACCAAAGGGAGTGTCGAAGGGCGCTTACGGAGCAAATCCGCGCAATGGATAAACAACGCTTAACCGGCAAAATTGGCGCTTTGTCAGAGCGATTTCTTCGGCTCATCGAACAAGCGATTTGTAATTCCTTGGATATGTAAATTCCATCGAACGCATCACCCTCGCTCCTCCCATCGCGCGGCGTATCATACTTTAGCACATCCTGCCAATCTCGTGGATTCTGGCTTATGGGCTGGAGCGGCTGACGATTTTCAACTCACATTATCCTGTACGTTACATTGATTTTTTAGGAAACGTACAGGATTACCTGGTGGGGATAAGACCGAGGACTGATGACTGATCACTGCGAAGTCCCCGAAGGGGGATCACTGATCACTGATGACCGATCACCGTTTGAAGTATAATCTTCGCTGGAATAGTACCCGATGTCGCTATGGAGAGTGAATATGAACACCCTTAATGCGCGTGAAATGCTTTTACAAGAGATAAAGCTCCTGCCGGAAGAACTGGCGGAAGAGGTCTTTGATTTTGTCCTGTTTGTGAAAGATCAACATGCGGAGGACGCATTTCTTTGGGGACAAGTCAATGAGACTCGAGCCTACCGCCAGAAAAACCCTCAAGAGGTAATTACGGCAACCGCAGCCGAGTGGGAGGAAGCCACTCGTTATTTGGAGTAAACATCCCAATGGGTTACCATTTATGTTACGACCGGCGTTTTATGCGTTTGCTGGAAGCCTTGCCGGGTGATGTTCGCAGTGTAGCCCGTCGGCGGGCGAAAGCTCTCGCCGATGAGCCTTTTCCTTCGGGCGCAAAAGAACTTGATGAACATCCGGGAACCTTTCGCTTATGGTTGCCTCGAGGTTGTCGGCTCGTGTATGAAGTCAGAGAGGATGAGCAAATCGTGGATTTGCTTTATGTGGGGCCGAAGTCGCCTGATCTGTATGAAAAGTTGGGGCTTGGCCGACAATAGATCCTGTTCCGATTGCCCGATATTCTGTGGACTGCCTGTTTCCCAAAAGCTTGAAGATCTTCAACAGCGTCCCCTTTGGGGATACGCATTACCTTGTTGGGATCAGACCGATGACAGAGGACGGATGACGGAGGACGGATCATTGTTCACCGATTCCCAAAGTTGGCTATGATATACTGACGGGCAAGGAATATTGTTTCCGGATGAGTTCGAAAGGTGACAAAGATGAATGAGACAACCATTTGTCCCCTTCCCAGGTTGCAGAGTCTGCCCGCTTCTCTTGTGATGAAAAGGTGAATGAAATGTTGGATACGAAAGCAATCTTCCTATCTCTCGTCGTTGAAGCCAATGATGATGGCTATTTGGCTGAATGTCCTGGTATTCAGGGCGCATTTGCGGAAGGGGATAGCATCGAAGAGGCGATTTTCAACTGCGTGGATGTCATCAAGTTGATCTCTGCGTATCGCGCCGAACGCGGTGAGAGCATGGGTTTCAATGTCGTTGAGCTAACGCCCAAGACACGTATGACGGTTGCGATACCTGTCGGGGTAGGGGCATGACCCGGCTGGGGGAACTGAAATACCGTGAAGTGATCGAACGCCTGCAGAGTACTGCGTACAAGGTGCTATGCAAATATCTGAACCATAATCCTGTCATTTGTGAGCAATTTGATAAAAGCAAGTTCAGAGATTTATGCAAGAAGCAGTAGGAAAAATCGGTTTTCGCTTCTATCGGCAAGGCAAAGGCTCGCATGAGCTTTGGGTACGTGATGAAGATGGCCGGGTGATTCCAGCGCCGCGTCATGAGGGGAAAGCGATCCGCAAAGGCACGCTCAGGGCGATCATCCGCGAGACTGGCTTGAGCGTGGATGAATTCATGCGATTGTAACGCCAAGCGCCCTTGCCGCCCTCTCGAAGATCTCGCGCGACAAGGCGCTCACTACTTACCATACTTCTCACTGCTCCCTGTTCACTTTTCCCCAATTGCCATTATGAATTCCATCGCATCACGCTCGCGCCTCCCATTGCGCGGCGCGTCGTGCCAGTCTCGTGGATGCTGGCATTGTTTCTGGAAAGCCTGAAAATCTTCAATAGCCATTATTTGGTCGCTATTCGACCGATGACTGCGAAGTCCCTGAAGGGGGATGACTGCGAAGTCCCCGAAGGGGGATGACTGGTATCACAGCAGGGTATAATGATGGAGTGGAAGAGACACATAACGATGAACAGGTCAAATTATCGTTCACTCATTGATGGGACAGAAAGGCGTAGAGTTGAATGACGGAATCCCATGTTGAGATAGTATGGACAGACTACATGGAATATCGGGCAAGGTTGAGAGGATTTGATCTTGCCAAGGTAGAGCAAATTGTGAGATATTCGGGTGAGCGATACGTTGACACCGTGACAGGGCGTCTCATTGCTGTAGGACGGATTGACAACACGTTGGTGATGATTCCCTGTGAAACTGGGCGGGATTCGATAACACCGGTAACCATCCATGCCGCCACACGCCAGCAGGTCAACTTTCGGCTCAAGACAAGGAGATTTATCCATGAATAAGATACAGATGATGTACTTCGAGAAAGATGATGTTTTGCATTTGGCTATTTCAAACGAACCGGAAGCTGGGAGTGTGGAGCTCGCCCCTAACATTACGGTTGAATTGAATAACAAAGGCGAAATGATTGGCATTGAAATCCTGGAGGCGAGTCGCTTTATCCGGGATTCAATTATGGACTCAGTACAAGCGAGGGTATTACGTATTACCGAGCCGCAAACAGTTTGATCGAGCGCGGGCGGCGCGTTAGGCGGGATGTCGCGGTACGACTTCCGGCTCAACCCCACCAACCCGCAAACGCGCGGCATTCTCCCGGGGGAGATCAAGCGATTGTTTCCCAATTGCAGCTATCAGTTCAATCGCATCACCCTCGCGCCACCCCTCGCGCGGCGCATTGTACCCCTCTCGTGGATTCTGGCCTATGGGCTGGAGCGGCTGACGATTTTCAATTCACATTACCTGGTGGCAATACGACCGATGACTGGTAGCTGATAACTGATGACTGTTCACTTCTCACTGTCCTTCTTCAATATCATCCCCTTTGGACGATGGTCGAGTAGCCGTTCTTTGGCGTATCGAGACCACACCCACTACCTTGTGGCGATAAGACCGAGGACGGGAGACTGAAGACCGAAGACGGAAGACTGCATTTAGGCTGTGATAGAATTGCGGGCGAGGATGACGACAGGATGATGGTACGGATTGGATGAAAAGGTGAATGAAATGTCAGACACAAAATTAGAGACGATTCCAGTGTCATTACCAGGGCATACGATTGGAAAACTACGGCAAATGGCTGAGAGAAAAGGAACCGACATCTCAGAACTGCTGGATCGGGCTGTCGAACGCTACCTGGCTGATGAGCCATCCATCCCTGGCGAGGGTTGGGGAGTTGAACAAGACGAGCGGATTGTCCAAATCGAGCGTGAGCAACGGGCTTACGAAACTCAACACAAGCGCTTGTTGGCAAAATATGGCGGTCAATATATCGCCATGCGCCATGCGAAGGTGGTGGATCACGATGAAGATAGTTCGGCATTATGGCAGAGAATGGTTCAACGTTTTGGAAGGCAGCCAATCTTGATCACCCCGGTTCTTCATGAAACTCGCCAAACCATTGTTGTCCGTAGCCCTCGCCTTCTGGAGAACGTAGTGTGATTCAAGCGTACTTACAGGCAGTTTTTCCACCCATACCAGCGCTGGACGTTGTCTTGTCAGCCCCTGCATCAGATAATTGGAGCGGCTCTTTCACAGCGATAGTAGATAGCGGGGCAGACTTCACCATAATCCCCCTGGCCTTGATAAAATCGCTGGACGCGCCAGTAATGAGGCCAGCGGTCTTGAGCAGTCAGTGGCAAGATAAACACTCTGTTTACGTTTACAAAGTGGACCTTCGTATTGGAGAGATCATTTTGCCCGCTGTGGATGTCGCGGGAGATCCTTTCAGCGATGAGATAATATTGGGGCGGAATGTACTCACAGAGTACTGCGCAAATATCTTAACCAGAATCTCGATTTTTGCCCAACTTCAGGCAAAGAAGAGTTCAGATATTAATGCAAGAAGCAGTAATCGGCTTGATTTGCGGTTGGAAGGGCCGGCATTGCGAACGCACTTGATATAGCAAGCGGTTGCGGCCTCATCCCTCTTCTTCGACTTCCGGCTCAACCCCACCAACCCACAAACGCGCGGTATTCGTCCCAAAGAGATCAAACGTTTGTTTCCGGGGTGTGCGTTCGAGTTCCACAAGATCACGCTCGCCCCGCCTCTCGCCCGGCGGGTTGTGCCAGTCTCATGGGGGCTGGCATACGGGCTGGAGCGGCTGAAAATCTTCAACAGCGTCCCCTTTGGGGACACCCACTACCTGGTGGCGATAAGACCGAGGACGGGTGACGGAGGACTGATGACTGCGAAGTCCCCGCAGGGGGATCACTGTCCATTGCTGTGGGGAGATATGGAGAGAGGAGAGAATAGGGGAGGAAAGAAGCGTGATACAATTTATGGGCGATACAGATTTACACAGTACTATGTGAGGTGAAAGATGAAAGAGTATCAATATCCTGTGGTTATCCAATATGATCCAGGGGATAATGTTTACCTGGCGGATTGTCCTCTCATTGCAGGGTGCTATTCCGACGGTCAAACGTACGAAGAGGCTTTAGAAAACATCAAAGATGCGATCCGGTTGTGTGTTGAATCGCGTCTGGCTGTTGGTGATCCTGTCCCCCTGCCCGGCCTGGTTGAGATCGCGGTGTAATCCATGCCTGACCCCCCTCTGTCCCCCCATTTCGAAGTTCAGAAATGGGGGGATGAAAGGGGGGTAGTCATGCCACCTATCGTCACCCCGACGGGCGGTGGACAATTGTGTCTATTCATCCCGGGAAGATCATTCCCAAAGGCACATTGCGTAAAATCATTCGGGATGCTGGTTTGACTGTGGATGAATTCCTGGAAATACTGTAAAACGCGTTGTATGCCGGGAGCGAGATGGGGAATGTAAGCCAATGCCGACGGCCCAAACCTGCCCTACTTCTGTTTCTGGCATAATCCCACCAACCTGCAAACGCGCGGCGTTCGCCCAGCAGAAACCTGCCCTGCGAAGTCCCCGTAGGGGGAGCGTAGTCGAAGGGTCAAATATTTGTTTCCGGGGTGTGCGTTCGAGTTCCACAAGATCACGCTCGCCCCGCCCCTCGCCCGGCGCATCGTGCCAGTCTCATGGGGATTGTGCCTGTTCTTAGAGAGCCTGAAAATCTTCAATACCCACTACCTGGTTGCAATTCGGCCGCAAGGCATGTGATACAATGCTTGAAAAGAAAATGGGCGCTGTTCTTTATACACGTCATGCCAGGGACAAGTTCGGGATCCTTGAACGGCATGGCTTTGAAGTGACGCTGGAGCAGGTTGAGGCGACGGTCTTGCAACCCGAAAAGACATTTCCGCAAGCGGGCGGTAGGCGGATCGCCCAGAAAGCGATCACCGAGTCGCACGTGTTACGCGTCGTTTACCGGATGGAAGGCGATACGCCAGTTGTAATCACTTTCTATCCAGGACGGAGAGAGCGTTATGAAAGTGGAATATGATCGAGAAGAGGATATTCTGACAATCGAAACCTCCCGGACGGGCAGGATCGATCACGCCGAGGAGTCGGGGTCATTCATTGCTCATTTCAACCGTGAGGGACAGCTGGTGGTATTGGAGATCCTGGACGCCAGTGAGTTCCTGGCTTCGCTGATCAAAGCATCCCTGCGGGGTCGGGGACAGGATTTGCCTTTGCCAGTCGGTGAAGTGGCTTGATGGTTTGCTCTGGCTGAAAGGTGCGTTCCTCCGACTTCTGGCTCAATCCCACCAATCTGCAAACGCGCGGGGTTCGTCCCGCAGAGATAAAGCAACTGTTTCCCTAATTGTTCGTTCGAATTCCACAAGATCACGCTCGCCCCGCCCCTCGCCCGGCGCATCGTGCCAGTCTCGTGGATGATGGCCTACGGGCTGGAGCGGCTGACGATTTTCAATTCACATTACCTGGTGGCAATAAAGGATGAAGGATGAAAGATGAAGGATGAAGGAAGACCGATGACTGTCCTCACAGGGTATAATGGTTTTATCGGCAGGTTGAGCGAATGTAGTACCCGGAGGTTTGCTATGATAACGAAGGAAATTGAAGTGATCCCCAAGGGAGACTTGATCGTGGAACAAGAGATGCTACGCGCGGCTGGTCTCACCGGGCGCTTGCGGCTGATCGTACAATCAGGCGAGATTCGCGTTCTTCCAGGGTTGATATTAGACTCGCTAAAAAAATTAGAAGAACTGGCCGGGTGTTTGGGAAGGGAATCCGCAACCGAGTACGATTTTCAGTTAAAGATCGGCGGTCTCTATGAAGCTCGATGATGTCCTGGCCGGCGCCGTCTATGTGGATACCAACGTCTGGTATATGTACCTGCGAACAGACTCTGACAGCCTGGGAAGGATCAGGCTGTTTCTGGAACGGGTGATCCGGGGGGAGATGGAAGCTTTCGTCAGTGTTCCCGTTCTCGATGAGTTGTACTATCGGCTATTGTTGGCTCGGGTGAAAGATGCGACAGGGAAGAACCCATTGGATGCGCTACGCGAAGATTTGACAGGCGCGCTCCGCGCCCATGCCGGCCTGATCGAAGATGCGTTACGCAAGTTGATGACATTGCCTCACGTTAATCTGGTTGGAATAGAGGCAGGCGATTTCGATAGGATGTTGGACAATATCGAGGCATTCGCTCTTTTGCCCAGGGATGCCTTGCACGTGGCTGTCACTCAGCGTTTGGGGATAGATGCAATTGTTTCAGATGACAGGGATTTCGACCGGGTGAAGGGGGTATTTCGTCATTGGGTGATAAATGCTCCCGCAAGTTGAGCAGGGTTCCTCGAAAGCCTGAAGGCGCATCCTCCGAAAAACTCTATGGAGTAGATTTACTTTTTGACCGCCTGCTTCATGCGCGCCATATCCTTCCCAGTTCAGGCTTCGCCAACGCCGATGGACAGTCCCTGCCGTATCCATCTAAAACCTTCGACCTGGTTCTGCATGACAGCCATTTCCTCCATACTTGATCCAGGGATTCGCCGAAATATTTGCGCAGATATGCTGCGCGTACTCCGAAGTCCCGACCCCGCCTCGGGAAAGCCCGGCGGTATGATCCTCTGGTACGACTTCTGGCTCAATCCCATCAATCCGCAAACGCGCGGTATTCGTCCTGCTGAGATCAAGCGTCTCTTCCCCAATTGTTTATATGAATTTCATCGCATCACCCTCGCGCCTCCCATCGCCCGCAAATTGGCGCCCATCTCCTGGGGGCTGTGCCTGTTTCTGGAAAGCCTGAAAATCTTCAATATCATCCCCTTTGGACGATGGTCGAGTAGCCGTTCTTTGGCGTATCGAGACCACACTCACTATCTGGCCACCATCCGGCCGATCACTGATGACTGACGACTGAGGACTGACGACTGGTGACTGATGACTGCTCACTGCTTCCACCTGCAGCGAGATTGACTTTTTGCAGTAGTCACATATAATCAGAAACATGGTTGCGCCATCTGTTTTTAGTCCGCCTTTGACCAGACCCATTCCCAGGAGAACGATTTGGGCCGTGGTGAAACACATTGCCGATAAGTTTCAGCCCGAAGAAATTATTCTGTTTGGCTCTTATGCATATGGAAACCCACAGCCGTCAAGCGATGTGGATTTGTTGGTGGTGATGGAAACCCCCAAAGGGGAATTGAAAACATCCCTTGAAATTTTGCAATCGCTCCCGCGCATCACCTTCAGCATTGACATTCTCGCCCGTTCTCGTTCGACAGTCACGAAACGCAGGGAAATGGGAGACAGGTTTATGAAAGAGATCATCGCAAAAGGGAAAGTGCTTTATGCGCGGGATCACTGAGGAATGGGTTTTCAAAGCGGAGGATGATTTTCGCGCTGTGGAGGCCCTGCTTTATGAAATTGAAATCCCCGTGGTGGATGCGGCATGTTTTCATGGCCAGCAGTGCGCGGAAAAATACGTAAAAGCCTATCTTGAAGAATATGAGATTGATTTCCCAAGAAACCATAATCTCATGCAGTTGTTGGATCTATGTATCCGACTGGATGCAGGTTTTGAAACGATCCGGCGTCCGCTGCAAAGCCTGGAACATTACGCAGTTACCATTCGTTACCCAGGATTACAGAGTGCCGCATAAATAACTAAACCAGAATTCAAATATCTACTCGTAATTTCTGCCAAGAAGTTTAGTAAATTATGCAACAAGCGGTAAGCGTCCCGTTTGAGCTGGGGAAACAAGCGCACAAAGACGCAACGCGTGTTCGCAAATTTGTGCGGAAGAAACTTAAAGCGCGATAGCGATTCCCTCATGCAGGCCTGTGTGCTGACTCACGCCCTCGCCCAGCGTGTGGCCTTGTACAAACCCTGCCTCGAATTCATCAAAGTCTCCGACCTGCGCATAGGACCTTACGCACTTCCCGCCATCCGGCCAAAGACTGATGACTGCCTCCGTCCACTGCTCACTGCGAAGTCCCCGAAGGGGGATAACTGATCACTGATGACTGAGGACCGATGACTGCTCCCGTCCTCAGTCCTCCGTCTCCTGTCATCTAGGGAACGCCCGCTTCACGGCCGCTTGCGCAGCGGGCGGGAAGTGGGAGGCGTATAACTGGAGCCGCTCCAGGTTGAGAGGCGAAAGGTCCAATTCCTCCGGGGTCAGGCTGGATAATCCGCGGCTGACCATATAGAACTGGTCAAGCAGCGCCTTCTCCGGCTCGGCCACATAGAGTCCACCCTGGAGCGTGTAACCAAAGAAGAGTTCCTCTTTGAGTTGGCGGAATTCCACCGAATGTTCCTCCAGGATCAAACGTCGGCTGCGCCGGCTTGTGGCAAAGGTCAGGACGTAAGGCGCCTGGCTCAGGATCCCGCAGCGAGACAGGGCCGACTCGAAGGAGAGATAGGAGGGATAAACCAGCTGGTTGGCAATGCGCGGCAGGTCTGCGGTCCGCAGGGTTACCTGGTACACCCCTTGCCCCAGGCGCGCCAACACGCCGTATTTGACCAGTCGGTTCAAAGTGACATACAGGGCCGGGCGCTTTTGCCCCAGCGCCTTTTCCAGGTCCGCCGGGCTGAAATAAGGTTTATCCAGGCTCAGCAGCCTTTGTATCAGGGCCATATCTTTTGGCTTTATGCGTTCCATAGTTCGATTACCTGCCAGTGGTCCCTGGGTAAATACTTGCGCAATTCGCGCCGGATGGCTTGCCGGTCGAAACCGCCCCCCGCTGGCGCGGGACTTCGCAGGTCGGGCGTAAAAGTGCGGCGCAACTTCTGGGCGATGAACCATAGGTCGTACAGGTCACGGGGTTGGCGGCGGACGGCCAATGCAGTTTCTTTGTCCCTCCACATTCTCTCCAACGTGGACACCTGGGCCAGGACCGAAACCGGCGTCACCGGGCTGGTCAGCAGGCGCAGGGCAAAATCCTGCCCTCGCTCCCAGGTCTCCGGGCGTGTGGATATCTCCAACTTGATCGAGAAGGCATAAGGCAGGTAGGGCTCATGCGCTTTGTAGAGGGCGAAAAGCGTGAAGCGCTCGGCCAGCGCTTCGCCCAGGGACACTTGAGGCAGCCGCCGGATAACCGTCTCGGCCACATGAGTGAAGGCCTCTGCGGGGAAGGGGGCGATGAGCGAGAAGTCGAGGTCATCTGAGAACCTGGGTGAGTCGTACGCCAGGCGCAATGCCGTACCGCCTTTGAAAGCCAGCGCATTGCCCAAGGGACTTTCCATCAGGCTTCGCAGGATGAGCAACTCAACTTCTTCCCGCGCCACCTGTTCGAGGGCGATTTTCAACTGTCGGGAGAGCTGATTGGCGAGAATCTCGTTCATGTCGTTCCCAATTTCTTACCATATTTGTTAAGTTTCACTGAATGATACTGTGCGCGTTCCGAATTGTCAATTCTGTTGATGACGGAGGACTGCTCCCATCTCCTCCATTCTTGATCCCGACCTCCGCCATAATATCTGTGCGGATATGCAACGTGTTCTCAAACCCGGCGGCATGATCCTTTCTTATGACTTCTGGCTCAATCCCACCAACCCGCAAACGCGCGGCACATCGTACTTTAGTATCCGCCCGGCGGAGATCAAACAATTGTTTCCCAATTGCGGCTATGAGTTTCATCGCATCACCCTCGCGCCTCCCATCGCCCGTAGACTGGTGCCCATCTCCTGGGGACTATGCCTCTTCCTCGAAAGCCTAAAGATCTTCAACAGCGTCCCCTTTGGGGATACGCATTACCTGGTGGCGATAAGGCCGAAGATGGAGGACGGATGACTGATTACTGCTCACTGATGACGGATGACCGATCACTGATGACTGTTTCCCAACTGTCGCTATGAATTTCATCGCATCACCCTCGCGCCTCCCCTCGCGCGGCGCATTGTGCCAATTTCATGGCTTCTGGCTTATGGGCTGGAGCGGCTGACGATTTTCAACTCACACTATCTGGCGGCGATAAGACCGAAGACTGATCACTGATCACTGATCACTGATCACTGATCACTGATCACTGATCACTGATGACTGATGACTGATGACTTGCTTCGGCACAGGGGGTGAAGTATACTGATGTGGTAAGGATTGGTTTTCTGCAGACAGCGTTTTAGAGAGGATGTGTTTAATGAGGCACACAATTGTATCCATGCCGGTAGCGATTGAACAAATCGCGGCTGTTCTTCGGAATATAAGCCGCGCAGAGAGACGGCGGCTGCTGGATTTGGTGCCGGAACTCCGGGAAGAACTGCGCGAACAGCCAGGTCGAACCGTATCCCAGGCCCAGGAATCCGCGGAAGCCATGCGCCAGGCGCTCATCCACGATCTTGGGAAAGAGTTTCTCTCGAACGCGGAACCATTTCTCGGTGACCTGACTTTGGGAGAATACCTGGCGTTGCCTGACGAAGAGCGTGCGCTCCTTTGGGATCAATGGGCGGAACCCTCGGCTACACCCTGGACTGAGATGGATGTCCGTGCTGACGCGTTGCCTGCTGGATAAAGTTGTTGCCCGGCGGGCAGTGGAAGGACTGCTCAGGCTTGCCGAGGGAGACAGCCTTTCTGAACAGGAGCTGTTTGCAGTTGATTTGCTGTACGCATCGGTGGAGGGTCGGATTCGGCTGTTTATTGTTCCCTCCAGTAAGAGCGTTCTTGATCTCCTGCTCAGATTGCCGCGTTATACGGTCGTAATCCAGGCTTTTCTCAATCATACAGAGACAGCCTTTCCCACACGCTATTTTGCGCGCTGGTCTCGAAGATTGCGAGAGTTTGGCTATACCCCGGAGGATGCCAGGGTGTTGGCGTTAGCGAGTTTTGGCAGCGATCAAGGTGGAAATTTCATCGGAATGCACTGGGTTGCCACCTATGACCAACCCTTGATGAGTCTTTGGGCGCTAAAACAAGCCGCGATCGCAAGGCGGCTCAAAGCCATGTCTGACCAGATTCCACACCCCTATAGCCAGGTAAGACTTCCCAAAGTAAGCAAGCCGGAATTTGTTGTGACTGAATCAAGGAATTGATGGAAAGTTGAAACCTGTTTTTGGGGCATGATCTTGCAGTACGACTTCCGGCTCAACCCCACCAACCCGCAAACGCGCGGTATTCGCTCACTGATCACTATTCACTGTTCCCCAATTGCCACTATGAATTTCATCGCATCACCCTCGCGCCTCCTATCGCCCGAAAATTGGTATCAATCTCTTGGGGACTGTGCCTGTTTCTCGAAAGCCTGAAAATCTTTAACACCCACTATCTTGTGGCGATTCGCCCACTGGTCACTGATTACTGATGACTTGGCCTGCGGGCTGGAGCGGCTGACGATTTTCAATTCACATTATCTGGTGGCAATCCGTCCAATGACAGATGACTGATTACCGATTACTGATCACTGCTCACTGACGACCGATGTGATGTGACCCGTGAGAAGCATGGTACAATTTTCGGTGAAGTTGTATTGTGTGAGTCGAGGCGTTATGTGGATGTGAGAGGTATGGTATGCAAACGCAGGTTACCCTGAACCTTCCTGAGGATCTATATCGTTCTGCTGAACAGTTGGCGGTTGGTGTAAAAAGCCCGCTGCAAAGCGTGCTGACCGATGTTCTGTCTGCCGCGTTGGGTGTCTGGGATGTCGTTGAACAGCCTGTTCAAACCTGGCCTGATGAGCGGGTGCTGGCTGTGTGTGACTCTCAAATGTCGCTGGAGCAGAGCGAACGATTGGGCGATCTATTAGACAAACAACAGGCAGGCAGTTTGACAGCCGACGAAAGGCCTGAATTGTGGGCTTTGATGCGGGTTTATGAGGTCGGCCAATTACGGAAGGCAAAAGCGCTGGCCGAAGCTGTACAACGCGGGTTGCGCCCTCCGGAAAATTTATGACCCCAGGACACATATCGGCGTCAACCCGCGCTCATCTGCGAGTCGAAGCCAGGGATCGGTGTGGTTATTGCCAGACTCGGCAGTTCCTTGCTTACGGCCCTTTGGAGGTGGACCACATCCTCCCCCAGGTTGCGGGAGGCGGCGACGAAGTTGACAATCTATGGATCGCCTGCCGCCCATGTAACCAGTATAAAGGGAGTCAGGTCTACGGACGTGACCCTCAAAGTGGACAAAGGGTTCGATTATTTGATCCGCGTCGGCAGAGCTGGAATCGCCACTTCCGGTGGAGCGATGAAGCAGGCGGCGCTGCGTGAGGCGAACAAGGAATATGAGCGCAAGTGGGGGATGACATTTGATGAATTTGCGCGGCAAAGCAAGGATGGCACACTTAAAGAGGATGCCTATTCCTGGAATGTCGAGCAGGATTTTTGGGGCTGGGAACAGACCGTCACTTTATTGAACCATTACGGATCGCTGGCGGTGTAATGGATGTTGTCTTTGGTCAGTCGTCAGCAGGGTTATAAAGGAAGCGCCTGATCATCCCCGCCTCGCCGCAATAAAGATAACTGATAACTGCACTAGCTGCCTGACAGTTTCAAGATGCCGGTGGTCGAGTAGCCCCAAGTGCTCTTCTTGGGGCGTATCGAGACCACATTTTCGAGGAATTTACCTGTACATTGGTCTCGATACGGCGGAAGGGCACCGCCTACTCGACCAACGGGGTGCTTTTTGAACAAAGTGTCAGGTGGCTAGATCACTGATAACCGATCACCGATCACTGCTCACCGCCCTCGGGGAAAGGAAAACTAAAATGGAATCTGCCAGAGAAAACAACCGAACGATCTCCCATCCACGCTCTACTTCCCTGCCTCCCTGGTGGCGAAATGGCATCAAACGCGCCTTCGACGTGGTCGCTTCCATTCTGGGAATCATCCTGCTATCCCCCTTCTTCCTGCCGGTTGCCATCCTGCTTCGGCGGGAGGGGCCCGGTCCTATCTTCTATTGCGGCCCGCGCACCGGGCGCGGCGGAAAAACCTTCGATATGATCAAATTCCGCACCATGTACGAATGCCCGGAGAGTTACAACGGCCCGCGCGTCACCGCCAAAGGCGATGGGCGCATCACTCCGCTGGGCAAGTGGCTGCGCGACACCAAGCTCAACGAACTGCCGCAGTTATGGAACGTGCTCAAAGGCGAGATGAGCCTGGTGGGCCCGCGCCCGGAAGATTCCGAGATTGAAAAGACCTGGCCGCTGGAAGTGCGAAACGAGATTCTGTCGGTCCGCCCCGGCATTACCAGTCCCGCCAGCGTGCTGTATCGCGACGAGGAAAGCCTGCTCCCCGCGGACGGTGTGATGGAAGTCTACTTTCGCGACATCCTGCCCGACAAACTGCGCCTGGATCGCCTGTACGTGCGCAACTATTCCTTCCTGGGTGATTTGGACATCCTGCTCTGGACCTTCATGTCCCTGCTCCCGCGCATCGCCCGCCAACGCGTCCCGGAGAGCAGGTTGTTTGCCGGGCCGCTCTATCGTTTCGTCCAACGCCGCGTCTCGTGGTTCGCGCTGGACCTGCTCATCTGCATCCTCGCGGTGACCCTCAGCGGCGTCATCGTGCGGCTGTTTGCCCCGATCAATTGGGGACTGCTGCCCCTGCTGGCGCTCGCCGTCGTTTTGGCGTTATTGTTTAGCGCGGTCAACGCCTTCCTGGGGCTGGATCGCATCATCTGGTCCCGCGCCGGGGCCGAGGACGGGCTGGTCCTGGTGTTTTCCAACGGCGTCTCGTTCATGATCCTGGCCCTGCTGAATATCCTGCTGGATTACCATACCTGGTTTTCCATCCCGCCCCTGCCGACCGAATTGATCGTCCTGGTGGGCATGTTCATTTTCACAGGCAGTTTGCTCGCCCGTTACCGCATGAG
>Ga0210015_1002554_pt1 | contig 16834 bp, 15 predicted proteins | sample CryGeymeta201522_FD_185471 | JGI IMG/M metagenome (GOLD analysis project Ga0210015, IMG submission 185471) | Groundwater microbial communities from Crystal Geyser aquifers in Utah, USA - Crystal Geyser metaG 2015-22 (SPAdes) (version 2) | ecosystem: Environmental > Aquatic > Deep subsurface >... | reverse complement strand
CGTGTCGACCGACCCCGAACATCCTGACCGAGGTCGGAGAACGCACGGAGGTGTTTGTGCGGTTCTCGCAGGTCGCTGGCGGTTCGGGGTCGGTCGACACGCCGCGCGACGTGCGCGGTTTCGCAGTGAAATTCTACACCAATGAGGGCAATTGGGATCTGGTCGGCAACAACATCCCTGTGTTTTTCATCCAGGACGCGATCAAGTTTCCGGACCTCGTTCACGCGGTGAAGATGGAGGCCGACCGCGGCTATCCGCAGGCGGCCAGCGCTCACGACACGTTCTGGGACTTCGTCAGCCTGATGCCCGAGTCGACCCACATGCTTTTGTGGCAGATGTCGGACCGCACCCTGCCGCGCAGCTACCGGATGATGGAAGGGTTCGGCGTCCACACCTTCCGCCTGCTGAACGACGCCGACGAAGCGACCTTTGTCAAGTTTCACTGGCGCCCGAAGCTGGGCCTGCAGGCGACGCTGTGGGACGAGGCGGTCAGGATCGCCGGGGCCGATCCGGATTTCCTGCGCCGCGACCTCTATGAGGCCATCGCGCGCGGCGACTTTCCCGAATGGGAGCTTGGCGTGCAGCTGCTGACGCAAGAAGAGGCTGACGCGCTGCCGTTCGACATTCTCGACGCGACCAAGCTGATCCCGGAGGAGGCGCATCCCGTCCGTATCGTCGGGCGCATGGTGCTGGACCGCAACCCGGACAATTTCTTCGCCGAGACCGAGCAGGTCGCGTTCCTGCCGACCAACATGCCGCCGGGGATCGACGTGTCGGACGACCCGCTGCTGCAGGGGCGGCTGTTCTCGTACCAGGACACGCAGCTGTCCCGCCTCGGCTCGGTGAACTTCCACCAGCTTCCGGTAAACCAGTCGAAGGGCTGCCCATTCCAGAATTTTCAGCGCGACGGCCACATGCAGATGCAGGTCCCGCAGACCCGGGCCAACTACGAGCCGAACAGCCTCGAAGCAGCTGGCGAGGACGCCGGTCCGCGCGAGGACCCCGATACGGGGTTCCGCTCCCTGGCGGTGCCGGTCGAGGGCCCCAAGGTCCGTTTGCGCGCCGAGAGCTTCGCCGATCACTACAGCCAGGCGCGGCTGTTCTGGCGTTCCCAGGGCGTGATCGAGCAGGCGCACATCGTCGACGCCTTCGTGTTCGAGCTGTCGAAGGTCACGCTCGACCATGTCCGCGAACAGGCCATGGCCAACCTGCGCAATGTGGACGAGGATCTTGCGACGCTTGTCGCCAGCGGCCTCGGCATGGATCTGCCGCCCCGAGCGTCGGCCGCCGTCGCGCCGCAGGACGCGGAGCCTTCGCCCGCGCTGCGCCTGATCGGGAGATACCCCGACAGCCTGCAGGGCCGGGCGGTCGGTGTGATGGTGACCGACGGGGCGTCAGCCGCGGTCGTCGCGATGCTGCGCGAGGCCGTCGAGGGCGCCGGGGCGAGCGTGAAGATCATCGCGCCGAAGATCGGCGGCGTCACGCTGGACGACGACGCGGCGCTGCCGGCGGACGGCCAGCTTGAGGGCATGCCGTCGGTCCTGTTCGACGCTGTGGCGCTGGTCCTGTCGGACGATGGCTGTCGGGCGCTTCTGCGCCATCCGGCCGCCATCGACTTCGCCACAAGCGCTTTCCGCCACTGCAAGGCGATCGGCTTCACGGCCGCCGCGCTGCCGCTGCTGGAGCACGCGGGCGTCGTCCCTGACGCGGGCGTGGTCGACCTCGCCGACGACGCATCCCCCTTCCTGGCGCCCTCCGCGACCCGACTTTGGGCGCGCGCCGCGACGCCCGTTCCGGCCTGCTGAACCAGGAAACCATGAAACGCCCGGTCGATCCGCGCGTTTCCATCGAACCAACCATAGGAGAAGCACCCCATGACCCAGGAAACCATGTCCGTGCCGACGCCCTTCGAAGCCGCTGCGCACGAGACGCTGGTCGCCGGCCTTCGCAACGCGCACGCGCTGGAGAAGCAGGCGATCACGGTGCTGGAGGCGCAGCTCGATCTGCTGACCGAGTACCCCGAGCTGCACGCGGGCGTGACCGAGCACATCGTGGAGACCCGCGATCAGGCGCGCCGACTCGAGGCCGGGCTGGAGGTTTGCGGCGCCTCGACGTCGATGGTCAAGGACGCGCTGATGAGCGTCATGGGTCTTGGGCAGTCCTCGGTCGCCGGCTTCAGCGACGACGCCGTGCTGAAGGCCGTGATCGCCGACATCACGAACGAGCATCTCGAGATCGCGACCTATCGAACCTTGATCGCGCTCGCTGACATGGCGGGCAAGCCAGAACTCAAGCCGCGACTTGAGGAGACGCTGCGCGAGGAGGAGGCGATGGCGTCGTGGTTCGAGGAGAACCTCGACGCGATCACGCGACGCTTTGTCGAGATCAAGGCGGCTGAGCAGCTGGCAGAGGCGGCGCCGACGGAAGAGGTCGAGACGCCGGACGGCGCAGCGCCCCGCACGCCTTGGTACGCCAAGGAGACGACTTATGCGTCCACCGCCGAGCCGTCGAACCGGATCGAACCGAGCGTGGGTGCGACGCCGGACAACCCCGCCACGACCCCGGCCGTCGACAAGCGCCGCAGATCGCTCTGACACGCCAGCGATTGTCGCAAGGCTGTGCGATGGGTCGGCTGCGCTTGCAAGCGCAGCCGACCTCGACGAGCGGGCTCGCGCAGGTGGTGGATTGATCCCCATCCTTCGCGAGCCTGCACTTGCGTTCAGGACATGCACACGGTCCGCCAGCGCAGGCCGCGTAGCGCAGGCGCAGCTCCTGGCGCGCGCACCGGTGGCGATCAGTGTCGCTTCACAGCGTCCCTGCGCCTCGGGGGCTCGGCGGCCGGGTTTACCCAGTTCATCGCGTCGACCGTTTCGGAAGCGATGCGGCGGCGGACGCTGACGGAGAGATCCGGCCACACCGCGATGATGGCCGAGAGCGTCATCAGCGAGCGCCAGTGACCGGCTGGGGCCGCCTCGCATTCGCGCCTGGCCGTCGGCTTGAGCGCGCCGCCCTCGCTCTCCTGATCGGCGGCGGCTCCCGGCGCGCAGGGTGCATCGAGAATTTTCACGACGAGCCTCCTCCTTGCGGCGGGCGGCGCGGTGCGACCGCCTCGCGATCGTCCCGGCGGCTGACCCGCCGCCGGGGCCTGGCGTCAGAAGCGCAGGCCGTAGCCCAGCGTCAGGGCGACCACGCCGTCCTCGATGTCGCGGTCGTCCTCGTCGACGTAGATGTCGTAGGCGACCTTCACCGAGAATCCCTCGTAGCGCAGGCCGATCTCGGGACCGACGAACAGGCCGCCATCGCCCGAGCCGTCGATGTAGGTGTAGCCCGCATTGGCGCCGACATAGGGCAGGAGACCGCCGAGCTGGGTGATCTGCAGATCCACGCCTGCGAGGCTGCGTCCGCCGAAGCCTTCATCGTCGGCGCCGATGTTGTAGAACCCCGCCTGCTCGAGCGAGATGACCACGTTGGGCGTCAGGTCATAGCTCGCGGTCGCGTTGACGCCGGCGAACCAGCTGTTGTCGCCGGGCTGGAAGTTGTAGGCGCCGAAGGGCGCGATGATGAGGCGGAAGCGGTCCGGCGTCTCCGGCGCGACGGCGGCGACCGGCGCGGGGGCGGGCGCAGCGGCCTCGGCGACGGAGATGACGACGCGGCGGTTGGCGGGCTCGCGCACGCCATCGGCGGTGGCGATCGCCTGGTCGTCCTGGCCGCGCCAGGCCGTCAGCAGGTCGGACTCGCTCAGGCCCCGGCGCACCAGCGCCTCCGAGACTGCCGCCGCGCGCCGTTGCGACAGGGCGCGGTTGTACTCGGACGAGCCGGCGCTGTCGGTGTGGCCGACGATGCTGATGGTGGTGGACCCGCTGTCGCGGAAGTCGGCGACCGCCGCGTCGATCAGCGGTTCGTGCGCCGCCGTCAGCCGGGCGCTGTCGAAGCCGAACAGCAGCGTGGTGACGTTGGACTGCGCGAAGGCCGGACCGGCCAGGAAGATCGCAAGCGGCGCTGCGAGAATGTGGTGACGCACTGTAGCCTCCCGTCCTGTCAGGGTGAGCGCATGCGCAGCAGACATGGAATCACTCTGGACATCACGCAGCGCACTTGGTCGATGACGATGCGCGGTTGCGGCCGCCGCCGGTATCCCCGGAATCTACGCAGGGTTGCAGCGGGTCAGGGAAGGAGTCGACCGGACCAAGCCTGGGGATCGGCGGGCTGCGGCGCGGGCGCTGCGGCCTGCGCGTGAACAGGCTTCGGGCGCTGACCGCGCGCGAACAGCATGAGCACGCCCATGAGGATTGCAAAGAACGCGAGTGAAAGGATGAACGATATCATGACATGGCCTTTCGTGATCTGACCGCCGACCGTTGCGGGAGGCGGATGGGCTTCAGCAGGCGCTGTTGAAGCATCTGAATGGAGATGGCGACCGAACCGCCTGAACGACAGCCTCGGCATCTACCCAGAGCGCCGAAGGGCAGGCGGATCGCCACCGCCGCCCGCGCGTCAGCCCGCGCCAGCCGCCGCCAGCGACAGGCGGACCAGTTCGGGCAGCGAGGCGGCGCCTGTCTTGCGCATCAACGCCGCGCGGTGATTCTCCACCGTGCGCTGGCTGATCGCGAGGTCTGCGGCGATATTCTTGTTCGGCGCGCCGGCGAGCACCATCGCGAGCACCTCGCGTTCGCGCGGCGTCAGGCTCTCGAAGCGCGCCGCAGCCTTCGCGCGCCAGTCGGCGCGGGCGCGGACGTCGCGGGCATGCTCCATCGCGCGGGCCACGCTGGCGATCAGGTCGGGGCCGGGGGCGGGTTTCTCGATGAAATCCGCCGCGCCCGCCCGCAGCGCCGCCACTGCGGTGGCGGCGTCGCCGTGGCCGGTCAGCACGATCGCGGGGATGCGACAGCGCTCCGCAGCCAGCAGACCCAGCAGCGTGACGCCGCTCATGCCGGGCAGCCGCTCGTCCACCACCAGACAGGCGTCTCCGGTCGGCCGCGGGCCGTCGAGGAACGCCTCGGCCGAGGCGTGCGGCAGCGCGTCCCAGCCCTCGGCCTCGAACAGGCTTCGACAGGCGGCGCGCACCGCCGGGTCGTCGTCGATCATGTGGATCGCGGGGCGTCCGGCGCCATTTGGTTTGCCGGGGCTGGAAGCCGGATGGGGAGCCGGGCGGGCGTTCGCGCGGGCGGCGCGCAGCAGCGACGCTATGGCGGCGGCCAGCGCCTCGGCGGTCGCCGGCTTTGCGAGCCGCACGACCGGCGCGGCTGCGATGGCGCGCAGCGTGGCGGTGGTGATGTCGCCTGTCAGGATCACGGTGGGCAGGGCGATGCCGCGCGCAGCGGCGAGCTCGGCGGCGAGCTTCAGGCCGTCCACGTCCCCCCGCAGATCGTAGTCCGACAGCAGAACGTCGGGCGGCTCCGAACGGTCCGCAGCGAGCCGCCGCGCCTCCTCGACCGTCGTCGCCACCAGCACCTCGTGGCCCTCCGCCGCCAGCATGGCCGCCAGCAGCTCGCACAGTTCCGGCTCGTCCTCCACCATCAGCACACGGCCCGGCGGGTGTTCGCGAGCGGCGGGTTGCTGCAACGACGTCGGCTCGGCCGCAGGGGCGGCGACAAGCGCGGCCGCGACCGAGAACACCGAGCCGCGCCCGGCGCGGGAGCGCACGGCGACGTCGTGGTCCAGCATCCTGCCCAGTTGCCTGACGATGGACAGGCCAAGCCCCAGGCCACGCGCCGCGTCGCGCGGCGCGCTCGCAGCCTGGCGGTAGGGCTCGAAGATCGCCTCGATGTCCTTCGCAGCGATGCCCCGCCCCGTGTCCCACACCTCGACGCGCAGCAGGTCGCCGCGTCGCCGCCAGCCCAGCAGCACGCCGCCTGCAGCGGTGTATTTCAGCGCATTCGCCAGCAAGTTGCGCAGAATCTGCTCCAGCAGCCGAGGATCGGAGCGCACCGCCCACGGACAGGCGCGCATGCGCAGCCCCAGCCCGCGCTCGGCGGCGAGCGGCGCAAACTCCTCGCCCAGCCGCTCCAGCATCGGGCCGACCGCGACGGCGCCGATGTCAGGACGCACATCGCCGGCTTCGATGCGGTTCACGTCGAGCAGCGTGTCGAGCATGTCGGTCATCGACGCGAGCGTGCGGTCGGCCAGCGCGCCCAGCCGCGCGGCGTCCGCGCCGGGGCGTCGCATCAGGCCGTGGATCAGCGTCAGCGACTGCAGCGGCTGACGCAAGTCGTGGCTGGCGGCGGCGAGGAAGCGCGACTTGGCCGCGTCGGCCTGCTCGGCGACCTTGCGCGCGACGTCCAGCGCGGCGGCCGCCTCGCGGCGCTCGGTGATATCGGCGAAGGTGATCACCACGCCTTCGATCCGCCCGTCGTCCGTGCGATAGGGCTGGACGCAGCGCATGTGCCAGGAGCCGGTTTCGCTCATGATCTCGCAGCCCTTCGCGTGGGCGCCGCCCAGCACGGCGCGGGCGTCGGCCTCCAGCGCGTCGTCGCGGAAATGCGCCGCCAGATCGCTCAGCGGCCGGCCCACATCGGTCGCGATGACGCGGAACAGCGCCTTCGCCGCCGGCGTGAAAAAGCGGATGCGCAGCTCCCGGTCGAGAAACAGCGTCGCGACGTCGGTGCTGTAGAGCACGTTCTGCAAGTCGGCCGCGGTGGTGCGGTGGCGCTCCAGCGTCTCCTGCAACTGGCCGTTGAGCGCGGTCAGCTCCTCGTTCAGCGACTGCAGCTCCTCCTTGGAGGCCAGCAGCTCCTCGTTGGTGGACTGGTATTCCTCGTTGACCGACAGCGCCTCGGCGGCGTCGGCGGCGTGCTCCTCGGCCGCCGTTTCCAGATCGCGCAGCGCATCGCGCAACTCCCCGCGCAGCAGATCGAGCGCCGCCTCCTTCGCCGCGGCGCCGGCGACCTGAGCGGGCGTCGCGTCGTCGGGCTGCGTCGCGTCGCGCGGCGCGTCGAGGAAACAGGCGAGCAGCAGCGGCTTGCCCGCCGCCGTGACAGCGCGGAACTCGACCGCATAGGCCGCGCCCGCCGCCGTGCGCCCGCCGGACACGACCGCCACCGGGTTGGCGGCGCCGCACCCCGCCGCCGCCGCGCGCAGCCGCACCCGCAGCGCCGGCGGCGCCATGGCGAGGAAGTCCGTGCTCGGATAGCCCGCCACGACGCGCAGATAGCGCTCGGTGGGCCCCAGCAGATAGAGGCATTCCAAGCGCCGGTTGAGCAGCGCTGCGGCCGGCGCGTGGGTCTCCAGCACCAGCCGCCGACAGGTCTCGGCCAGCGCCGCACGGCGGTTGGCGGGCGCCGCGAGCGCGGGCGCGGCGCGGGGGCCGACGGCGAGGTGCAGATCGCCCGGCCGACTGCGTCCGACGCGCCGCCACAGATGCGCGGCCTTGTCCACGACCTCGAAGCGACCATCAGGCGGTCCCGGCGTTTCTGCGGCGCCGAGCAGGAGCAGCCCGTCCGGGCGCAGTGCAAAGCAGCACAGGCCGATCACCCGGCGCTGCGCCTCCGGTCCAAGATAGATCAGCACGTTGCGGCACGAGATCAGGTCGATGCGGCTGAACGGCGGGTCGGCCAGCAGGTCCTGCACCGTGAACACGATGCAGTCGCGCACCGTGGGGTTCACGCGCCAGCCCGCGTCCTCGCGGATGAAGTGGCGCGCCAGACGCTCGGCAGACACGACCTCGGCGATGGCGTAGGGGTAGAAGCCCTCCCGCGCGATAGCCACCGCCTCCGGGTCGACGTCGGAGGCAAGGATTTGCAGTCGCGCCTCCGCGCCTGACGCCAGGCCAGAAGTCTCGATCGCCTCGCGGCACAGCATCGCCAGCGAGTAGGCCTCCTCGCCCGTGCTGCAGCCCGCGACCCAGATGCGCAGCGGCCGGTCGGCCGGCAGGGCGGCCAGAAGCTCGGGGATGGCGGTCTCGGCAAGGCGCTCGAACACTTCCGGGTCGCGGAAGAAGCTGGTGACGTGGATCAGCAGGTCGGTGACCAGCCGATCGAGCTCTGCGGGGTCATTCTTCAGCCGCTCCAGATACGCGTCCGGCTTGAGGCCGGCCAGCGCTATGCGCCGGTCGATGCGGCGCTCGATGGTGCCGCTTTTCTATAGTGTGACGTCATGGGTCGCCCGCTGGCGCACCAGCGCGAGGATGCCCTCGAGCGCCGCGCCGTCGCCTGCCCCCGCGTCGGCTCCCTCCGGCCGCGCCGCGTGCGCCGCGATCGCGCCGGCGATCTGCGCCGCCGGCAAGACATGATCCACCAGCCCGGTCGCGACCGCGCTGTCGGGCATGCCGGACCACGTCGCTTCGGCCGGGTCCTGCGCGATCACGAGGCCACCAGCGGCGCTGATCGCCCGCAGGCCCGCGCTGCCGTCCGATCCCGTCCCGGACAGCACGACGCACACAGCCTGCGCGCCGGCGTCGGCCGCCAGCGAGGTCAGAAGGAAGTCGAATGGCTGCCGAACGCCATGACCCGCGCTGGGCGCGCTGAGTCGCAGCACGCCGTCGCGCACCGCCAGATAGGCCCCCGGCGGAATGACGAACAGCCGCCCGGCCGCAACGGCCAGCCCCTCCGCCGCCTCAAGCACCTCAAGCCCCGTGTCGGCCGCCAGCAGCTCCGCCACCATGCTGGCGTGATTGGGATCGAGGTGCATTACCAGCACGAAGGCGAGCCGGGTATCCGCCGGGATCGCGGCGAACAGCTTGCGGCACGCCTCCAGCCCGCCAGCGGAGGCGCCGACGGCCACAACCGGAAACGGGTTCCTCGGCCGAGCCCCTCGGGGTGTGGCGTCTTCGCCCGACATCATGGCGATCTCCGCTAAGGGGGCGCCGATCCATCGCCGCAGGGGAATAGTAGCACAATTGCGGACTGTCGGCGCAACCTCGGCCGCGTGCGTAGTTACCACCTCTGCCCGCCGGTTGCGCGGCCTGATATTGACCGTTCGAACCTGCCTTGCCGAAAGGACCGCCGCGCGCGGCGGCGACGTCATGGCGAACTTGCGCATCATGATCGTGGAAGACGACCGCCTGTTCGCGGCGATCCTCGGAGAGTTGCTGGGGGACATGGGTCACGAGGTCTGCGCGACCGAGGCGACCGAGGCCGGCGCCGTTGCGTCGGCGGCGCGGCTGCGGCCAGATCTCATCCTCGTCGACGGACAACTGGGCGAGGGCGACTGTGTGGCGGCCATCGCGCGCACACGCGCAGTCCCCCATGTCTTCATCTCCGGCGGCGCGCTGACCGCCGAGGCCCTCGCGCCGGGCGCGGTGATCCTGCGCAAGCCGTTCACCGATCTGATGCTGGAACAGGCCATCGCGCGCGCTTGCACCGCCGATACAGCAGACTTCGCAGCAGCGGGGCGCCTGAGCACGTTCCGAGGGCCCCGCTGTCGACGGGCGGCGGCGAGGCGTGCGCCTCACGTGAAGCTATCGGCAGTCATGCGTTCCTTGCGTCGAGGTGTTCGGCAGCGGACGGGACCTGCCGCACAAGAAACGCGCCCCACCGGTGGAACGCTCCCGGCGCACGTCGCGTTACCGAACCGTCTGATCGCCGTCGCGGGCGCCGGAGCAACATCCCTCTCCCGCGACCTTCCATATCGCACGCCGCCAGCGAGGCGGCGCGCCGTCCGCCCTGCGTCGAGGGCACGGAGACCACCGTCATGAACCAGATCGTCTACATCGTCGGCGCCGTCGTCATCGTCATGGCGGTACTCGCCTTTCTCGGCTTGCGCTGAAGCGTGGAAAGGAGAACGTCATGACCCCCGATCACTCACCCTCGGACGCGCCGGGCGCGCAGGTCCATGCCGGCGGCAGCTATGTGGACTGGCAGGCGATTCTCGCAGGCGCGGTCCTCGCCGCAGCGCTTTCGCTCATCATGCTCGGCTTCGGCGGCGCGGTTGGCTTGTCGATGACCTCACCTTATACGGATGAGGGCGCCAACCCGGTCTGGCTCGTCGTCATCGCCGGCATCTGGTTTGTCTGGGTGATGGTGTCGAGCTTCGGCGCCGGCGGCTATCTCGCCGGTCGGCTGCGCCACCGCATCGGCGACGCCTCCGCACCCGAGGTTGAAATGCGCGACGGCTCCCATGGCCTGATGGTCTGGGCGACGGGCGCGCTGGTCGGCGCGGCGCTGGGCGCGGCCGGCGTCAGCGGCGCGATCGGCGTCGGCGGCGCGGCGGCCGGAAAGGCCGTCGAGGTAGCGGCCGAGGCCGATATCGACTACTACGCCAATCTGTTGCTGCGCGGCGCTGAAATCGACGAAGCGGCGCAGGCCGAGATCGCCGGGATCATCGGTCGCGCCGCGACGGAAGGCGAGGTTGTCGAACGCGACCGCGTCCATGTGGCCGGCATGCTGGCCGAGCGCACCAACCTCGACCCCGCAGCCGCCCGGACGCGGGTCGATGAAACCCTCGCCGAGCTGGAGGCCGTTCGCGCGTCCGCGCTCGACGCGGCGGAACGCGCCCGCATCGTCGGGGTGGTGCTGGGCTTCGTGGCCGCCGCCGCCCTTCTCGCCAGCGCAGCCGCAGCATTCTTCACCGCCACGCTTGGCGGTCGCCACCGCGACGAGGGCCTCGGCTTCGATGGCCTTTCCCTGAACCGCTGAAGGAGACGCCCCCATGCCCGCATTGTTCGCCTGGCTGCTCGGTGCGCCGCTGATCGTCGTCGTGATCATCGCGGTGTTGCTCTGACCGAACGCCCGCCCGGCGGTTCTCGCCGGGCGCATCCCCTTTGACAAGGATAGCCTCCATGACAATCGAGACCCTTGACGACCTGTTTCTCCACACCCTGAAGGACGTGCTCTATGCCGAGCGCAAGGTTCTGAAGGCGCTGCCGAAGATGGAGCGCGCCGCGACCGACGAGAAGCTCAAGGCGGCGTTCGCAAGCCACCGCGAGGAGACCGAGGCGCAGGTCGTCCGGCTGGAGGACGTGTTCGAACTGCTGGGCAAGCCCGCACGCGGCGCCAAGTGCGACGCGATGGTCGGCCTGATCGATGAGACCGAGGGCCTGATGGGCGACATCGACGACGACGAGACGCTCGACGCCGCCCTGATCGCCGCGGCGCAGGCGGTCGAGCACTACGAGATCGCCCGCTACGGCACGCTGATCGCCTGGGCCAAGCAGCTTGGCCACCGCGACGCGGCGGCGCTGTTGAAAAAGTCGCTTGACGAGGAATACGCCGCCGACCGCGCGCTGTCTTCGATGGCCGAGATGCGCCTCAACAAGGAAGCCGCCGCCTGACGCTCGTGTCACCGCGCCCGGTGTTCAGCCGGACGCGGGGCGCAGAAAGACATTCGGCTGTGATTGCCGGGGGGCGGCGCGACCAGCGCTTGGCGGCGGCGTTCGCGGCCTGTCGGCGCATTACGGATCGGCGCGCCGTTATCCCAAACCTGGGCGCCGACACCGCCAGCGCGAGATAGCTGCGAGATCAGAGTTTCTTCTGGGTGTCGGCGGCCGTGTCCGTGATCGCCTCGCCGCCGCCTTGGATATCCTTTCCGGCCCCCTGCATCGTGTTGCAGGCGGCGAGCGTGAGCAGCGCAAGCAACGTCAGTGTGGCGATTTTCATGGTCGAGGTCCTTTCGAATGGCGGCCCACAGTGGAGCGCATGCCGGCGGAACGCTGTAATCTCGACTTCGTTCCGCACGATGGCTGCGGAACGAAGTGGAGATGCGCGCGTTTTCATAACGAGACGCACAGGACTTCCGGCGTCCGCCCTCTAAACGGAGCAACCCCATGATGAGCAACCAGAACGGCTCCACGACCGAGGAGATGCGCGAACAGATCGCGACCCTTCGCAAGGATGTCGCCAGGATGACCGCGAGTGCTGCCGAGGACGTGAAGGACGGCTTTGGCGCCGCTGGCAGGCAGGTCGCGAGATCCGGCCGCGAGGCGCGGGACGGCGTGATCGACGCGGTTACGGCGAACCCGCTGACAGCCATCGGCATCGCCGCCGGCGTCGGCTATCTGATCGGCGTCCTGACGCGGCGCTGATCCGGTGGCGCCAACCATCCCTGAGATGATCCGCGACGCGCTCGACGAGGGCGCGGAGCGGCTCGCCGGCAAGGCGCTGCTGGTCGCTGCCCCCGTGGTGCTGGCGGCGGCGGCCGGGGTGTTCCTGGCCGTGGCCGGCTACGGCGCCGTCTACGAGGCGTTCGGGCCCCGCACGGCGGCGCTGAGCTTCGCGGCGCTGTTCGCCGCGCTGGCGCTTGCGACGCATCTCGCCGGACGCATCCGTGGCGCCCGGCGTCGCCGCCGCGCGGCCGACGCGCGGGCGCGTCTGGCGGGCGAAGTGTCAGCCCTGCGCCTGCTGGCCGGCGCAGGCGGGGCGCTCACGCCGCTGGCCGCGCTGGTCGCGGGTTTTGCGCTGTCTCGACGGTCGTGACCGGGCCGCGCCCAACCGGGCGGGCATGGTCCGGCGCGAACACGCGCAATCTGGCCGCACTCGACTTCATCCCCGAGAATCTGCGGGCGCTGTCCCGCGACGCTGAACGCGAACCGCCGCCAGCGAAGCATCAGGCGCTGCTCGACCGCCTCGCGCGGGAGGAGGAGCGATGATCGGCCAAACGTCCGGATCCTCGCGCCATCCATTCCACACGCAGCTCGTTGACCATACCCCCGCCTTTCGCGTGCTGGCGCGCAACGAGACGCGCGCGCAGGATCGCATGAAGGGACACGCTGACCAAGTCCTTGGCCGCCCGCGACAGCTACCGGCCCGACAGCAATCTGCGCGCATGGTTGTTCACCATCCTGCGCAACACGCATTTCTGCGACCTGCGCAAACGGTGGCGCGAAGTCGAGGACGCGGACAACGTGCTTGCCTGACATCTGCCTGAGGGGCCCGGCTCAGGAGCACACGAGCGCCCTGTGCGAATTCGTGGTCGCCATTGCGACGCTGCCGGAGAATCAGCGCGAAGCGCTGGTGCTGGTCGGCGGGGGCCGGATTCATGCGGACGGAGGCGGCTGCGATCCGCGACTACGCCGTGGGAGCCGTCAAGAGCTGTGTGAGCCGCGTCCGCGTTAAGTTGACCGCGCTTCTCGGCCTCGACGGCGTCGACGCGGCGACGACAGTGGTTGCGTCCGACGGGGCATCCGATTCGCCTCCGTAGGCGGCGGCCCTCGATCCGATGCCGCGAGCAGCCTGAAGGCATGACCGTGCGCGCCATCGCGACGAACCCGGCGCAGCCGACGGCGACCTGCCGCAGCGCGCCACGCAGTATCGTGCTTATTGCGCTCGGGAAGGGGTACGCGCCACCCGCTCGTGGTTCTCGCCGGGGCCGCGGCGGCGGCCATAGGCGGGGCTACAAAGAATCCCTCCGCGTTCGAGTCGGCTGTTGCGCCTGACAAGCGCGGCGGCGCTGCGGACCGTTGCGTCTGCTTGGCGGATGCGGGACGCGCTGCGCGGGGTCGCCGGAGCCGGCCGCGCCCAGCGCCGGGACAGATTTCCGGAGGGTGCTCGAACTTCACGCTACGGCTTGCCGGTAAATCTGAAGGACGAGGCAATATCGCCCGACGGATGAACGCCGGGCGATATAGAAGCACTTCACAACTCAACAATAGGTCCTAAACTGAACGATAGTGCTGCGATCAGACTTCAGCCGTCGTAGCGCGGCATCGCCTCGAGCTGCTCCTTGGTGGCGTCGGTGTAGACGCGCAGATCGTGGCCGTCGGTCTCGCGCAGCACTGTCAGGTCGTCGAAGGCCATCGAGACCGAGCGGGCCCCCATGCCGAGAAACCCACCAACGTCGATGATCGCCTGCGAGATCTTGCCGTCGTCGCCGACCACCAGGTCGCTTATCGAGCCGACAGACTCATTGTTGCGACCGTAGACCGAGGCGCTCTTGAGCGCTTCGCTGGTCAGGTCAAGGCGCGCGGCCTCGCTGTAGCCCCGGTACGTGAAGTCGGCGCGGGCGCCGTGCGTCGTCGTGTTGAACACGTTGGTCATGGACTGTCTCCTTCGAAGCCCCGGGCGGGGCAGGGTTGCGCAGGGTTCTCCTGCGCGGTGAGCGTGGTCGAGTGTCGGCCTGCGGCCGCGCGTAGGCGCCGCCGGCGGTTTCGCGCCTACTTCTCGTAGGCTGGCATTGCCTCGAGGGTCTCCTTTGTGGCGTCGACGTAGATGCGCAGATCGTCGCCGCCGTCCTGGCGCAGCACGGTGAGGTCGTCGAACTTCATCGAAACCGGGCGAGCGCCCATGCCGAGGAATCCTCCGACATCGACCACCGCATCGGTGATCTTGCCGTCCGCGCCGACCAGAAGCTCGTTGATCGTGCCGAGGTTCGTGTTGTCGCGGTCGTAGACTGCCGCGCTCTTGAGGTCGTCCACCGTCAGCGCCTCGTTGGGCGCGCGGGTGTAGCCGTCATGCTCGAACATCGACTCAGAGGCCGAGTTACGCGCCATCGGCGCGGCCGAGGACGTGCCGGCGCTCTGTGCGGCCGCCGACGTGGTGTTGGCGTCGAGGTCGGGCCGCACGTACGCCGGAGCGGCATTCAGCGTGTCCCGTGACGCGGCGATCACCAGGAAATAGTCGCTGGCGTCCTTGCCGTCCGAGACGTAGCTGACCGCCTCAAGCGGTGAGGCGACGGTCTTGCCGCCCATGCCAAGGAACGTGCCGACATCGACCAGAACGGCGCGCACCTGGCCGTCGCGGCTCAGGAGCACGTCGTTGACCGTGCCAACGCTCTCCCAGTCGTTGCGGGCGTCGAGCGTGGTCCTGCCGTCTTCAGCGGCATAAAGCGTGGCGCCGATGATGTCGGAGGCGTAGACGTCCTGCGCCTCGCCTTGCGCCAGCCACTGCATGGCGACAGCCGGAGCAGCTGCGGCGGGGGTGGCGCTCGCGGGCGGGGTCGTGGCGGTCTGGGCGAGCGCGGCGCCCGAGATGATCAGCGCAAGCGCAGTCGTGCCGAATAGCTTCTTCATGGCGTTGGCTCCCTTTGGGGCATCGATCACCGCTGCGCGCCGACGTGCGGGCTGCGGTCGATGGATCGGAAACGCAAGGGTCGTGCTTCCGTTCCCGATGGAGGCTCAGGCGGAAGCACGCCATCGCATTTCCCGGAACCAGCGGTGGGGCGCCCCCGGGTCCGCCATCAAGGCATGCCGCTTCAATGCCGCGCCCCTGCGGAGGCGTGACCCATCAACGAGGTGGGTGCATGTTTCGGGCGGTCGCCCGGTTTGGCGCCAGCTTGTCGGCCACAGGAGTTCGATACTTCAAGCAAAGTGCGCTGATGTCGGAACCGAGGTCGGCGCGCGCTCCCCTTACGCGGCCTGGACTGGCGGGACCGCCTCCGCTGGCGCCAGCGTCGCGTCGACGATCACGAGATGGTCGGCGCGCCACAGCGCAGGGCAGACCTCCGCCTCGGCGGCGCCGTTGCGGATGCGCCGGCACTGCCCCACTGGCAGGTGGCGCACCGCCAGCACCGGACTGGTGAGCGCCGAGGCCGGATGCGGCGGCAGCGCGGCGAAGACGCCGTCCAGCGACACCGACACGTCGCACGGCAGATAGGCGGCGGCCCCGCCGACGCCGGTGTCGGTCGCCGGATGCCCCATCGGCGCGCCTACCGCGCCCACCGCGCAGACGGCGGTCTGCAATTCGATCGCGCGGGCGCGGGCGCAGCCGAACACGCGGTTCAAGCCGGTGATCATGTCGGTCTTGGCGGGGATCAGGATCAGGTCGAGGTCCAGTTCGCCCAGCCGCGACCAGAGCGCCGTGAACTCCGCGTCGAGACACACCGCGATCGCCAGCCGCAAGCCGTTCCAAGGGATCACGGTGATGGCGGCGCCGTGGATTGTCGCGCCGCCTGTGGCGATCTCCTCCGCCGGGGTCAGGCTGAGCTTGTCCTGGTGGAACGCGCCGCCATCTGGCGTCAGCAGCCACGCCCGGTTCAGAAAGCCGGGCGCGCCGCCGACGGGATCGATGGGATGGGGAATGGTGCCCGGCAGCAGGCTGACGCCTTGGCGCGCCGCCATCGCCGCGAGCGCTGGCAGCGCAAGGGCTCCGGTGTCCGCGAGCCAGGCGAGTTGCTGGGCCTCGGGCAGGTCGTGCGGCGCGAAGTGCAGCCACTTGGCGCAGGCGTATTCCGGCAGGACCAGCATCTGCGCCCCGGTCGCCGCCGCCGTGGTCAGGCGCTGCTCCACACGGGCGAGCCACGTCGCGAGGTCCGGCGTGGGCGTCTCGAGATTGGCGGCCCAGAGATCGAGTGAGACGTGTTCCAATGGGTGATCCTTCAGGGGCTGGCTTGGCGCGGCGGAGGCGCATGCCCGAATCCGGAAACACGCCGGCGCCCGGTATCGTTCCGCAGCGATCTGCGCCTCGTCGTGGTCCATGCCGCCTTCCAACCGGCAGCGCTCAGGGCTCCGCATGCCGCAGGACATCTCGGGTCCGATTGAAAGAGGCCTCGATGAGTTCCCGTTGACACTTGTGACGACGGGATCAGCCTCGTGAAGAGTTCGAACAACGCTGAGGTCCGCACGAAGCTGCAGGACTTCCGATACACGAGCCCGGGCCTTGTCAGCGCGTCCGGGCTCGTCGATCAGGCGGCACGCGCACTCATTTCCTGCGCCAGCGCCTCCGCCTGCTGCACCACGCGCTTCACGGCGTCTGCCTCGAGGTCCGGCGGATACCCAAGCTTCCGCAACAGCCGTTTCACCGCCACGCGCATGCTCTTGCGGGGGTTGTCGAGCCGCCACCAGTCGACCGTGGCGTTGGCGCACACGACCTTCACCAGCTCCGCGGCAATGACCAGCAGCTCCTTGTTGGTAATTGCTCACGTGATTGGCTTCAGGCCGTCTGAGCAGCGGGCTGGAAGAGGGTCTCAGCGAGGCCCCGGATGGCGCCGTACGCGGTCTGGCCGGCGAGACGCGCGGTGCTGGTGACGG
>Ga0210015_1002549_pt1 | contig 16855 bp, 14 predicted proteins | sample CryGeymeta201522_FD_185471 | JGI IMG/M metagenome (GOLD analysis project Ga0210015, IMG submission 185471) | Groundwater microbial communities from Crystal Geyser aquifers in Utah, USA - Crystal Geyser metaG 2015-22 (SPAdes) (version 2) | ecosystem: Environmental > Aquatic > Deep subsurface >... | reverse complement strand
GGCGCTGACCGAAATGGAGGGCGAGTTTGCCTATCTGGAGCTGCTGCAAGATCCCGATCATGAAGATGAAGGTCCGCTGATTAAACTCGACAGCAGCATTGATCCGCAAGATCTGACCGAGCTGAAAAGCCTGCAAGAAATTGATCCCGATAGCAGCGACGGCACCGAAATTCAAGTGCAGATAAAAGGTTACCGGGGCAAGGCCAGCAAACCGCCCCGGCCTTCACGCCGTTTTACCCAGAATCCCCTGACCATTGATCTCAGCCAACCCCAGTGCAGTGGCCAGGCGTTAACCTTCAGCGCCGAAGAACAGCAGGCGATGCAAGACGTGGTGGCGCGCATGATGCTGCGCCTGCGTAAAGATATGCGGCGGATGAAAAACAATCAGCGCCGCGGCAAGCTCCACGTCGTGCGCACCATTCAGAAAAATTACCGCCACGACATGGTGCCTTTTCAGCTGGCTCTGCGGCGCAAACGCCGTGAAAAACCCCGGCTGGTGGTGCTGTGTGACGTCAGTTATTCGGTCAGCCATGCTTCGCGTTTTATGTTGCTGCTACTTCACACCCTGCATAACCAGCTGCTGGACGTACGCAGTTTTATTTACAACCGCGATATTGTCGAAATCACGGATTTACTCGCCAATTTGCCGGTGAATGAGTTGATGACCACCATTGATAAGGGGGAATTGATTGATCTGGATGAAAACAGCAGTTTCGGTCAGGTGTTTTTAAAGTTCAAAAAAACGTATCTCGAAAACCTGCGCGGTCGCCCGGCCTTCATCATTTTGGGCGACGGGCGCAACAATTATGACGAAGCCAATGACTTTGTTCTCGAAGAAATTCGTGAAAAGGCCCGTTATATGCTGTGGCTCACCCCCGAAGAACGCGAGAACTGGGGCCGGGGCGACTGCCTGCTCAACCTCTACGGCGCCTACTGCGATCGCCTTGAAGTGGTCAAAACCGTCGATGAACTCAGCCAACTGGTCGAAGACTTGCTGCGCGACATTTACGCTGACAGTGCCGGCCCCCTCGACCGCCAACGCGTAACGGCAGCGCGAGCAGAACAAGACCGGGGCACGGACGACTATTACAATCGCGGCAGCGGCGAAGAGGGCAAAGACCCAACAGCAACCCCCGTAGCCACCTGGATTGACAACGACTTCTTCCGCACCGACACCCCCGGTCGGCGCACGCGCCCAGCAAAATAGACCAGCTTACCGGGAGGAGGTTCGGGGCGCGAAACCGGATCAACGCAAGAAACCTGTTTGTCCATGTCACGTATTAGGCAAAAAGCGTCAGCATTCGCAGGATTCAGAATTCTATCGATTTTAAACCAGGCGCTAAGCATCGCAGCGCCGGCGAGAAAGGCTAGTACCCTGTAACGCATAGGATTTCGTAAGATTGCGCAGGGATTTTTCGTGTCAGTAAGGCATAATGATCGCTGCCTAGCCATAGCTAAACAGCGATTATCATAACGCAGCTGAGGCGGAAAATAACCAGCAAGATGCGAAAGATTATGTGTTATAGGGTACTAGAATCAGTTTTTCGTTTCAGCCCCAAAAAGCTTGTTTTTTTGACCATCTCGCCGTCTTTTCTTCTTTGCATTAAAAGGTTTTTGGGGTTACTGCGAAAGCGCTGAAAAGCTACAAAAAAAGCACACAATTTTTTCGGGATTCATGGTGAAAAATCAACAGGAATTACGCGCTTACCAGTTAGAGCTGGAAAAAACCATCGCGGAATTGCGTCAATCGCAGGACGCACTGGAAGCCTCACGCAACACCTATGCGTTCTTGTACGATTTCGCGCCCGTGGGTTATTTTACCTTTGACCGCAATGGCGTCATCCGCTCGGTCAATCAAACCGGTGAACAGCTGTTAAACATCCCCAGCAGCCAGTTGTTACAGCAGCGCTTTGATTCACTGGTCGTACGCGAGGAACGCAACCTGTTCGCACTTTTTCTGCAAACAGTTTTTTCCGGCCAGAAAAAAGAAACCTGCCGCTTGCAGCTGATCAGCCAAAAACGACAGCCTCTCTATGTCCGCATTGAAGCACAGGTGACCCTGGCAGGCCACGAGTGCCTGGCCGTACTCGTTGATATCACCGAAAAGAAACAGGCCGAGCAGGCTCTGGCGGAAAGCAGCTATTATCTGGCCAAGGCTCAGGCCATGACCCACGTCGGCTCCTGGAGTCTCGACCCGCATAACGGCCAAATTCAGGCCTCGGCCGAACTGCTGCGGATTCTGCGTCTCGGCCCCGAAGAAACCACCCGCGAAGCCTTTGCCAGCGTCGTCCACCCTGAAGACTATCAGCGCGTGATGGATCAGTTGCAACTGGGGGCGGATAAGGGCAAGCATTACGAAATCGAACATCGGCTGCTCTTTCCCGATGGCAGCGAACGCTGGGTCTACTCGGTGATTGAACCTATGCGCGGCCCAGGCGGCCAGGTGCATCACCTTTACGGTACGACTCAAGACATCACCGAGCGCAAACGCGCCGAAGTCGAACTACAGAACAAAACCAATGAATTGCAGGCAATTTTTGATTCCATCAATGACGGTATCATGGTTTACGATCAGCAGGGCCAGTTGCAGCACCACAACCAGCTCAGCCCGCAAATTTTCCCCGCCAAGACCATCCCCGGTCTTGGCTGCAGGGCCATTTTTCACCCCGAAAGCTGCCACCAACCCGAAAGCTGTCCGGTCGAACGGGCGTTACGGGGCGAGAGCGTTGATATTTCCCTCACGGTTAACCTGGAGGGTCAAGCAACTCGTTACCTTGACATCACCGCCACCCCCATCCGTGATGCTCTGGGCAAAAATACGCGTGCGCTGATTTTTCTGCGTGATGTCTCAGACAAACGTTTGCAGGAAATGCGTTTGATCCAGAGTGAAAAGATGTCAAGCATCGGCGTTCTGGCCACCGGCATTGCCCACGAAATCAATAACCCTTTAAGCTCCATCGCTGGCTTTGCCGAGGCACTGCAGCGACGCTTCCGGGGTGAAACCAGTCTGCTGCGTGACAGCCGACTGGAAGACTTCCCCCACTACCTCGAAACAATTATCAGTGAATCCTACCGTTGCAAAGGAATCATCAATAACCTGCTCAGCTTCGCGCGTAAATCGGATGGACTACAGCTAGAGGTCGACCTCAATCAGATTTTGCGCGAAACCCTCGACCTGCTGCGTCACCATTCGACCTACCAGCAAATCCAGGTCAAATTACGCCTGCAGGAAAGCCTGCCTCGCCTGCGCGGCGACTCCTCCAGCCTGCGTCAGGTCTGTATGAATCTGCTGGTCAATGCCTACCAGGCAATTGAGAGGCAGGGCTGTGTCGAGATTGAAACACGCGCCATCTCTGGGGAACAGATCGCACTCATTGTTAAGGACAGCGGCTGTGGCATGACCTCACAGGTCATTGAGCGCATCTGGGAACCTTTTTTCACCACCAAAGAGGTCGGCAAGGGAACCGGGTTAGGCCTGGCCCTGACCTACAACATCATCAAGCAACATGGAGGGGACATCCGTCTGACCAGTCAGCCCGGCGCAGGCTCGGAATTCAGCGTTTTCCTACCGACAAACGTTAAATCCTTCTGATTTTTTTCTGACGGCTTCAGACCAGAGCTCGTTCCAGGGATGGATTCATACCGCCCACGGCTGCCCTGGGCTCTGTTTCTATGAAGCCAAAAGTTACAATTTTTCAAACTTGCAAACGCCGGGGTGAAAATTCCCCACAGTTTGCGAAAAATTCCCTCATTCTGAAAACCATCGTTCTATTTGGCTGTAGCTGAATCGGTCATTGTAGACTTTTGCAACAGGTTCACTCTTCCGCGGACACGAGGATTTTCCATTTTTGCCCCATTCCTCTACACCACTCCCGGCACTCACCTCGACACCAGGGGAGAGATTTCGGCGCAAAAACAGGCTCAAACCAATGTTTTATTCAATGGCATTCAGGTTGCAATACCAAATTGACATGGAGCCCGGCAGATCGTCGGCTCATCTTAAACCGCGAAGGAGACTATTATGGAAAAGCAACAGCAAGTCGATGTTCAAGAAACAGAAATCAGCACCGAAGAGCCCCAGATTCTGGATGAAATCCAGGTCGAAGAACTCGCCATTGACGGCATCTGCGGAGTTTACTGAGATGGCTGCGGCAGGCATCCAGCTGCATCCCGCCTGCCGCGTGCGGCAGGAAGGGTTCGGCCTCCTGTTTTACGATTCACGGGGGCCGCGCCTTCTCTTTGCCGAAACCGGCGAGCTGCTTCCGGTTGACTTTTTTGATCAGCCGCGCAGCCGTCAGGAATTGCCGGCGGGACTCACCGCACCGCAGCAGAACAGGCTACAGACTTTCATCACCAAGCTTCTGGAAAGGGGGTTTCTGCGTGAGCAACCAGTATGTTGAACAAGGCCTGCGCTCCCCGGTCAACCTCACCTGGGAAGTGACCCTCGCCTGTAACCTGCGCTGCACCCATTGTCTGTCTTCGTCCGCCGAAGCGGTTCCCGACGAGCTGACCACGGCAGAAGCCCTCGACCTGGTCGAGCAGATCCATGCTGCCAGGGTTTTCCAGATCAATTTTGGCGGCGGCGAACCCTTTATGCGCCCCGATTTCCTGCAGATCATTGACGCCTGTCACGCCCGCAGGATCATGACCTGTATCTCGACTAACGGCACCCTGCTCGATGCAGCGCTGGTCGAACGCCTGGCACAAAGCCGCCTGGTGGCGATCCAGGTCAGCCTCGACGGTGCAAGCCAAAAAACCTGCGAAGCCATACGCGGCCCCGGCACCTATGCGGCGGCAATTGGCGCCCTGAAACTGCTGGCCAAAACCCGCATTCCCAGTAGCATCAATACGGTACTCACCCGCCAGAACGCCGCGGAAATCCCGGCACTGCATGCCTTGGCCAAGGAGCTGGGCGTGGCCCTGCGTGTCAGTCGCTTCCGCCCCTCGGGACGCGGTGCCGCCAACTGGGAGGCCCTGCGCCCCACTCCCAGCCAATTGCTGGAATTTTCCGACTGGTTATCCAATAGCGGCGAAGTGCGCACCGGCGACAGTTTCTTCTCCCTCACCAGTCAGGAGCGCCAGGGGCTGGGGCTCAATCTCTGCGGCGCCGCCAAACTGACCGGCTGCGTCAGCCCGACGGGCAAGGTTTATCCCTGCGCGTTTTTACAGACCGCGCGTTTCGAAGCCGGAGATCTGCGCCGACAAAGCTTTCAGCAGATTTGGGACAATTCAGAAATCTATGCTTCGTTTCGCAATCTGCGCATCCATTCCTGCGAGGAATGCAAGCGTTTTGAGCAATGCCACGGCGGCTGCCCGGCAGTGGCCTGGCACCTGAAAAATGACCTGAACGGCGGTGATCCCGAATGTCTGGAACGCTGCGTAACCTCAATCGCCGACGAAAAGAAAACCGCTGCCGCCTGACCCCGCGGGGGCTCTGTAGGGGCGCGCTTCGTCGCGCCCTGGGCGCAATTAAATTGCACCCCTACAATAATCATTGAACGAAGGATCCGATCATGATGTTTCCGCATCTGTTTTCGCCTCTGCAACTGGGCAAGGTTAAAGTCAAAAACCGCATTTCGTTCCAGCCGCATCTGACCAACCTGGCGGTACACAATCTGCCCAGTGAGGCCCAGATGTACTACTGGGGCGAGCGCGCCAAAGGCGGAGCAGGATTGATCATTACCGAGGAACTGACCGTCCATCCGACCGACATGGCCTATGAAAAGCTCATCGATGTCTATCACGCCGAAGTCGTACCGGGGTTCCGCAAGATCACCGATTACGTTCATCAGTATGACGCGAAAATTTTTGCCCAGCTCAACCACAACGGCCAACAGGGCGACGGCAGCCTCTCCCGTCTGCCGGTCTGGGCCCCGTCGCCGGTGCCCGATGTGCTCTTTCGCGAAACCCCCAAAGCGATGGAAGTTGAGGATATTGAAGAGGTCGCGCGCTACTTTGCCCTGAGCGCCGAACATGTGCGCCAGGGGGGATTCGATGGCGTCGAGCTGCAATTCGGTCATTCGAGTTTGGCGCGTCAGTTTTTGTCGCCTTTGACCAACTACCGCCAGGACGAATTCGGCGGCAGTCTGGAAAACCGTATGCGCGCACCACTGATGTTTATTGAAGCGGTGCGCCGAACCGTCGGCAACGACTTCACCCTCGGGGTGCGGATGTGCGCCGATGAAATGATCCCCGGTGGTCTGGATCTGGCCCAGGTGCAGGAAATCTGTGCCCGGTTCGAAGCCTCGGGGCTGATCGACTTCATGGATCTGTCCATCGGTACGTTCTACAACCTCTATCTGGTTGAAGGCTCCATGCACACCCCGCTGGGCTATACCATTCCCCTGGCCGCCGGGGTGCGTGAAAAACTCAAGATTCCAGTTTTCTGTACCGGGCGCATCAACGACCCGACCATGGCCGAAAAAGTTTTGGCCGCCGGTCAGGCCGACATGATCGGCATGTGCCGTGCGCTGATCTGCGACCCCTACCTGCCGCAAAAAGCCAAGGAAGGTCGGCTCGATGATCTGCGCTCGTGCATTGCCTGCAACCAGGGCTGCATCGGCCGCATCGGCATGAACAAAACCATCGGCTGCGTGCAGAATCCGGCGGTTGGCCGCGAGAAACAATGGGGGGAAGGGACGCTCAAACCTGCGCCAATCAAAAAGCGAGTGACCGTGGTCGGCGCTGGCCCGGCCGGGATGTGGGCGGCCAAAATGGCCGGTCGCCGTGGCCACCAGGTCACGCTGCTCGAACGCAACGAAACCCTCGGCGGACAGGTTCTGACCGCGATGAAGGGAGCTGGCCGCGACGAGTTCGGGGTGATTATCCGCAACGAAAAGGAACAGCTCGACAAGGCCGGCGTGCAGATCGAGTTTGGCGTGGAAGCCAGTGCCGAGCGAGTCCTGCGCGACAACCCGGACGCGGTGGTTATCGCCACCGGCAGCCAACCCAAAAAGCATCCCCTGGGCGGCGCAGATGGTCCGGGCGTCAGCAATGTCTGGCAGGTGTTGAACCAGCAGGTGCAGACCGGCGAGCGGGTCTGCTTGATCGATTACGACGGCCATCACCGCGCCACGGCAACCGCCGAATACCTGGCCGATCAAGGGAAGACTGTGCACATTATCTGTTCCAGCCTCTTTATCGGCGCCGAACTCGGCCCGACTCAGGATCTTTATCTGTCGCGCCAGCGTCTGCTGCAAAAGGGCGTCAGCTTCACCCCGGATATTGCCGTGATGGAAGTCGGCGGCGAAATCGGCGAGAAAACCGTTAAAGGATTCAACGTCTATTCCAACCAGTGGGATCAATGGGGCCCCTATGATTCCATCGTACTGGCCATGGGACAGGAGGTTGATGACAGCCTGTACTTCGCCCTCAAGGGCAAGGTGAAAGAGCTCAGCCGCATCGGCGATTGCGTGGCCCCACGCAAGGTGGACATGGCGATCTGGGAAGGACACCAACGAGGGAGGGAAATCTGATGCGCGCCCCGTTCCTGAAGACCGCAGAGCAGCCGTCCCACCTGCTGGCGGTGGTTGACCTCTCCTCCAGCGAACTGGAGGAGAGCGGCAAGGGCATTCTGAGCGAAGCCTCGCGCCTGGCCAAAATCCTAAACGTCAACTGGTCCGCGGTGGGATTTTTGGCGGCCGATGTGCCGGCTCAAGACCCTGTCTGGTCGCAAATCCTGGAAACTTTCAAGCAGTACGGCACCCCCGAGCTGATTTTAATCAAGGGATCAAAGGAGATCTTTGATGCAGAGGAAGAGCAGGGTCGACTGCTCTGCGAGCTGGCATCCGAACGCGCCGCGTCGCTGATTTTACTCCCCCACAGCGGTACGGGATCGATCCTGGCCCCGCTGCTGGCCGCCAAACTAAATGGAGCCTTACTGACCCAGGCCCTCAGCTACCAGCGGGAGAATCAAACCCTGCAAATAACCCGCAGTAGCCTGGGCAACCAGCTGGTTGAAACCCGCAACTGGCGGGGAGAAGCCCCGCTGATTCTGACCATCCACCCGCGCATTCTGAGCAGTGTGGTGTTGCCGGGCGTGACGACCCAGCAAATGCCCCTGAGTCTCTGGCAAAGCCCAACAGAGTCGAAACCCAACCTGTGCCGCATTGTCGAACGGATCCCCGCCGATCCGCAGACCGTCGATGTTGCTGAGGCCGAGGTAATTTTCAGCGCCGGACTGGGTTGTGATGATGAGCATTTTGTTCAGGTGCAGGAGCTCGCGCGACTGCTCGGTGCCTCCCTGGGGGTCACCCGCCCGGTCTATGACCTGGGTCGCGCCGGCTTTGAACGCATGATCGGGCAGACCGGCAAGACCGTTGCGCCACGCCTCTACCTGGCCCTGGGCATTTCGGGTTCCATGCACCATCTTGGCGGCATCAAGGAGGCCAAAAAGGTGGTGTCGGTCAATATCGACCCCAAGGTCCCGATCTTCCCCAACAGCGATGAAGGCTTCGTCGCCGACCTGCGCGAGATCCTGCCCTTGCTGGTTGAACGGGTCAAATCCGCCGCGGGAGGTGCCGCATGAACAGGAATTTCGATGCCATTGTGGTCGGCGCCGGTCCGGCCGGCTCTTCGGCGGCCCTGACCATGGCCCGCGCCGGACTGAAGGTCGCGCTCCTCGAACGGGGCGCCTTTCCGGGCGAAAAGAACATGTTCGGCGGCGTGCTCCATCGCCTGACCGCCCTGGAGGATATTTTTCCCGACTTCTGGAACCAGGCGCCCCTGGAGCGGCATATCGTCAAAAAAGCCCTGACCTTCATGACCGGCGAGTCGAGCTTCAACGTCAATTTCGACACTGAAGTTTCCGACCGCACCCCCTACAACGGCTATACGGTTTCGCGTCCTAAATTTGACCGCTGGCTGGCCGACGAAGCGGTCAAGGCCGGAGCAACGCTGCTCAATCGCTCCACCGTCGACAATGTGGTGAAAGAGGGCAAACAGGTGGTCGGCGTCACCCTGCTGCGGGACGGCAGTGAGCTGCGTGCCCCCATCGTAATCGCCGCCGACGGCGTGTTGTCCTTTACGGCCCAGAAGGCCGGTTTACGCCGCGCACAGTTCAATCCTTCACATCTGGCGGTGGGCGTCAAAGCCCTCATCGATATGCCCAAGGAAGTGATTGACGACCGCTTCGGGCTGGTGCGTGATCAGGGGGCCTCAAACGAAATCGTCGGCTGTACCTCGGGCGTGCGCGGCGGCGGTTTTCTCTACACCAACTACGATTCCCTGTCCGTCGGGCTGGTGCTGCATCTTTCCAGCCTGAGTCAGGGCACCAAAACCCCCTACGATCTGCTCAACGAATTTATGGCTCAGCCGCAAATGGCCAAGCTGCTGCGTGGCGGACAGTTGCAGGAATATTCCGCCCATCTGGTCCCCGAAGGCGGGCTGGAAATGGTGCCGCAAATCGACGGCGACGGCATTCTCGTCGCGGGGGATGCCGCTGGCATGTGCATTGTGACTGGCCTGAATCTCGAAGGAATCAACCTGGCGACCCAGTCGGGCGTCATCGCCGGGCAAACGGCGATCAAGGCCCATCAGGAAGGCAACTTCACCCGCTTTGTGCTGCGCGATTATCGCAAACTGCTGGAAAAAACCTACGTTATCAAAGACCTCAGGCTTTACCGACGCACCCCGCAGATGCTGCACAATGACCGGATCTATCGCCAGTACCCGGAGTTTGTCTGCGGCCTGATGGACGAAATCTACCGCATCGACGGCACGCCAAAACAGAGCATGACCAAAATGCTGCTGGGTGCCGCCCGGAAAACGATCGGTCTGAAAAACCTGATGGCGGATGTCTACGCCGGCTGGAGAGCCCTATGAAAATCAATCTGGACGAAATCTTTGATTACACCAGTTTCAGCGTCGACCGCGAAGCGCACATCGTCCTCGAAAGCGACCAATGCACCAGCTGCGACCAGCGCGCCTGCGTGGTGTGTTGCCCGGCACGTTGCTATTCCTGGGACGAAGAGGCGCGCAAAATGACCTTTGTCCATGACGGCTGCCTCGAATGCGGCACCTGCTACGTGGTCTGCCGCAAAGAGGCCTTCAGCCGCTGGCGCTATCCGCGCGGCGGGTTCGGGGTTTCCTTCCGGATGACCTGAAAATTTTCTGCTGGAAACCCTGACTGCAGGTGCTGTGCGCCCGACGGTCTGAAAAAACGGGAGTTAAATCATGGCACAAAAACCGATCCGGATCCTTGTTCTGTTGCGCGAAACCTGCGACCCGCATCCGCCGGTGCGCATGACCGCCGACGGCTTTTCCGTGGATGAACGCGGCCTGCGGCGCATCAGCAACCCCGCCGATCTGGCGGCGCTGGAGCAAGCCCTGCGCCTGGCGGAAAAAATATCCGCCGAAGTCAGCGTGCTGGCGATTGGCCCGCAGCGCCTCGACGACCACCTGCGCCTGGCCTTGTCCATGGGCGCCAAAAGCGCACTGCGGGTCTGGAGCGGACATTTTCAGGGGGGCGATGCCCATGCTGAGGCCCGCGTTCTGGAACGCATCTGCACAATTCTGGCACCCGACCTGCTCTTTAGCGGTTCAACCCTGCTCGACCGCGACGACGACCCGGTACCGGCTCTGGCCGCGGCCCAACGTGGCCAGTCCTGCCTGCCTGCGGCGCTAAATGTCCAGCTGGAAAAAGGTCAGGTTCTGGTTCTGGGCAAGGGGGATCGCGGTGCACGGCAGAAACGAATTGCCCCCCTCCCCTGTACGATTTTGTTCGCCGACGAGAGTGCCGACCCGCGCTATCCCGATCAGCAGGCTCTGCTGGACGCCCTGGACGCAGATATCGAGGTCTGGGGCCTAGCGGAACTCGGCATCTCGGTACGTGAGCTGGGCGCTGCCGGCGCTCTCTTGACGCGGGGTCGCTGCGCCCAGCCACGCCCCAACCCACAACGCACGGTCACTCCCGATGCCGATTTGCCCGCCTTTGAACGGATTCTGGCCCTGTTGTCGGGCGGCCTCAAACAGCGTGCAGGTAAAATTTACACTCTTTCCGCAGAACAAACGGCGGACAAACTGCTGCAAATCTTCACCGCTGAAGGTTTGCTCGGCGGCGAAACCCCATGAATTATCGACTGGCAGAAGGGATCAGCATCGAAGAACACGACGGTGGCGGTTTTCTGCTCTCCCTGCGCCCCCTGCAGCTGATCCGGCTCAATCGTCCGTTGCTGGCGCTTGCGCAACGGCTGCAGCATGAGGCCGTCACCCCGGCCAGTGCGGCGGAAGCCCGTGTTTTGGACAGCCTGGTCAAGCGCGGTTTTGTCACGCGTGAATGGCCGGCCCTCGACCCGCTGAACCAGCCCCTGGTGAGTATTGTAATCCCGGTCAAGGATCGGGCGGCCGAACTGCATGACTGCCTGACCTCCCTGAGTGAACTCGATTATCCGCCAGAAAAACTGGAGATTATCGTCGTCGATGACGGCAGCCGTGACGCCACACCCGAGGTTGCCCAGGCAGCAGGGGCCAGGGTCATTCCCTCCGGCAGCATCGGCGGTGGCCCGGCTGCGGCGCGCAACCGGGGTGCAGCCGCCGCCCAGGGAGAAATTCTGGCGTTTATTGATTCAGACTGTACCGCCTCAAAGCAATGGCTGAAGGAACTGCTGCCGGTCTTCACCGAGGAGCAGGTCGCAGCCGTGGGCGGCTGGGTGGACGGCATGCACGACGCAGCGCCCCTTGATCGCTACGAAGCGGTGATGTCCAGTCTGAATCTGGGACGTCGGGCGATGAGCGGCAATGCTGGGGGTGATACTTTCTATCTCCCCTCATGCAATCTGCTGGTGCGCCGCACGGCCTTCAACGCCGCCGGTGGCTTCCGCGCCGAACTGCAGGTGGGCGAGGATGTTGATCTCACCTGGCGACTGCGCGATGGCGGCAGAACCATCGTTTACCTGCCAAAGGGAACCGTCTGCCACGCCCATCGCAGTCGGCTCTGGTCATTTATGCAGCGCCGCTTCGATTATGGCACCTCGGAAGGTTTACTCCAGCAGCTGCACCCGGTGCGCGGCAAGAAAATGCGCCTGCCCCCTCTTTTGATTCTGCCGCTGCTTATGATGCTTATCTCCGTTCTGAGCTTTTCATTGCTGCCGCTGCTGCCGGCTTTGATTTTGCTGCTGGCGGATGGCCTGCGCTGCCGTCGCCGCATCAAAAGCCAGGGTCTTGTGCTCCCCCTGTTCAAGGTGCTTTGCGCCCGGCTGCGTGCGACCGCCAGCCTCGGCTACTATCTGGGCTATCACCTGCTGCGTTACTACCTGCCGCTGCTGCTCATTTGCAGCCTGTTTTATGCCCCCCTTTGGCTGTTCCTGTTGCTTACCCTGCTAGGCGTCGCCACCGTCGATCATCAGGTGCGCAAAGCCAGACTCGCCCTGCCCTTTTTCTGGTTTTTTTATCTGTGCGAGCAGCTGGCCTACGGCAGTGGCGTCTTCATGGGATGCCTGCGCCTGAAAAAATTTGCCAGCTATCGGCTTGATCTGCAGGCCGAGTAATTCACTCCCTTTGAATTGTCTTCATTCACCCACTGAATCCGCCTCGGATCCTGTCACCTGCGATTTTTATTATTTCTGGCCGACAAGAGCCGAGCTGAACTTTTCCCAAAGTGTCAAACGGAAAAAAAAGGGAATTCTAATTGTCGTTATTCAGAAGGATCTGGCTTTTTGTCAATTTTTTCTTGATGCTGAAGTACAAGAATGAGATAAGATTGTTCAATAAAGTTTTGGTGTCAAAGTTCATGGCCATTATACCAGTATTTCTTTCGATAGGCCAATGATGCAAACAGAGACTCCGTCAACAGAAGCACGCAGGCTGTCTCTCCGCGCCGGTAAAGTCGCCGGGGTTTATGCCGTCTTCGGTCTCTGCTGGATACTTTTCTCTGACCAACTCCTTCTGCTTTTAACCCATGATGCAAACCACCTGGCGCGATTACAGACTTTAAAAGGCTGGTTCTTCATCGCCGTGACTGCGGCTATCCTTTTCATCATGGTGCGTCAGGCTCTCGCGACCCAGAAGAGAGGAAACTTCTCCTTATGGCAAAGCGAAAGACGCTTTCGCACCCTGCTCGATACAATCCCCGACTTGATTTGGCTGAAAGATGCCGAGGGCGTGTACCTGTCCTGCAACGCATCCTTTGAGCGTTTCTTCGGCGCGAAAGAGACGGATATCGTCGGCAAGACGGATTACGCTTTTGTCGACCAGCAACTGGCCGATTTCTTTCGTGAGAATGACCGCAAGGCGATGGCCGCCGGAAAACCCACCAACAACGAAGAATGGATCACTTTTGCTGACGATGGCTATCGTTGCTTGCTGTTGACAACCAAAACACCGATGTATGACGCCGCTGGAAATATCATTGGTGTTCTGGGCATCGGACGTGACATCAGTGCGTTGAGACAGGCCGAAGAAGAAAGACTCAAGCTTGAAAGTCAGCTGCTGCAGACCCAGAAGATAGAATCAATCGGCCAGCTCGCCGGCGGCGTTGCTCATGATTTCAACAACATGCTGGGAGTCATCCTCGGACACGCAGAGCTTGCCCTCGCCAGGGTGGATCCTGCTGAACCAGTTATTTCCAATCTGAGGGAAATACAGAAGGCGGCACAACATTCCGCCGGGCTGACGCGGCAACTGCTGACCTTTGCCCGCAAGCAGGCCATTGCGCCCGAGGTTCTGGACTTGAATGAGACCATCACCGGGATGCTGAAAATGCTGCAAAGGCTAATCGGTGAGCATATCCAATTAACTTGGACGCCGACAACGCACCTCTGGCCAATCAAGATCGACCCAACCCAGGTGGAGCAGATTTTGGCCAATTTGTGTGTCAACGCCCGCGATGCGATCTCGGGGAACGGCCAGATAAGGATCAAGACCTCGAATTGCACCCTCGATGAGAGCGACTGCGCTGCTCATTCATTCGAACTCCAGCCAGGAGATTATGTTCAACTCTCTGTCAGTGACGACGGCAGCGGCATGGATCAGGAGATTCAGACCCATATTTTCGAGCCTTTTTACACCACCAAAGACGTTGGTTCCGGAACCGGTCTGGGCTTAGCCACGGTCTATGGTGCGATCAAGCAGAACCATGGCTTTATCACCTGTCACAGTGAACCGGGGCAGGGAACGGTCTTCAATCTTCATTTTTCGCGGGTGGCAACAGCAGAAAGCTCGGAGCCGGATGCGGCAGAGAAAACCCACCATCGGGGAACCGAAACCATACTACTGGTCGAAGATGAAGAAATGCTGCTTCAACTGGAGGCCTCCACCCTTAATGAAAGCGGCTATCAGGTACTGGCTGCCGCAACGCCCGACCTGGCCCTGTCTCTGGTGCAGAAACACGCCGGATCCATCGATTTATTAGTGACAGACATGATTATGCCGGTGATGAACGGCAAGGAATTATCTGCCAAGTTACAACTCCTGCGGCCTGGAATGAAGACTCTTTTTGTATCCGGATATTCAGCCGACATTATCTCCCGTCGGGGTGTAATCGAAGCAGGCGTTCATTTTCTGCAGAAACCGGTCTCGATTGCATCTCTGACTGCTAAAGTCCGGGAGATCCTGGATGAACCAGACACGTAAGACCAGATGTGAGATCGCTGGGAGGTTATCCCTTTCACTTTCGTATTTTGGGGCTTCTCTCTGGGCGTCTAACTCCCGATGGTGATAGACTCAGATCAGTCATCAAACTATCAGACAGGGAGCTCATCATGAATCTATTCGAATTTGCACTGAAAATGGAAAAAGAGGGTCAGGCCTATTATGAAAAACTCGCCGATCAGACCGATCTTCCGGGGCTGAAAACCATTTTTTCACGATTGGCTGAAGATGAGCAGAAACATTATGCGATTTTTCAACGCTTGCAGGCAGGCCAGACGGCTCCAGATTTGCAGCAGAGCAGCACCCTCGACCAGGTCGAGAATATTTTTGCCGGCCTTCCTCTGCCGGAGGTGGCGAGCAAAAACTTGGCGGAAACGCTGGAGGCTTATCGGTACGCCATGAAAGTCGAAGCCGATAGTGTTGCATTATATAAAAAGGGTGCCGTCGAAGAGGATAATCCCAAAACCAAGGAGCTGCTGCTACGAATCGCCGCCGAAGAACAGCGACATTTCGATATCATGGAGAATGTTTTTCACTTCGCCAATGCGCCCAATCAATATCTGGCCGACGCCGAATTCACTAATCTGAACCAGTGGCATCAATTCGGGCGGGATATCGACAGCTGACGCCTGTTTTTTTATTCTGGCGGAAAACACAGTCAGAAGGGAGTTAAGCCATCCATATCTGGATTCGTGCGGCCCCTGGAATGAGAGGCTCGGGCTCGGTGACGTCCCCTGTAACCCATAGAATTTCGTAAGAGTGCGCAGGGATTTTTCGTGTCAGCAAGGCACGATTATCACTGCCTAGCCCTAGCTAAACAGCGATTATCATCCGATAGTGCCGCGCAGAATGAATGACTCCTCCTCAGCCGGGTTCAGATCCAATACATGGGTGCTTGGATGCTAAAAATGAGAGGGCAACCATCCATCAAAAAGTTTTTCAAACCGCTCAATAACCCCCCCTTTCACCTGCGCTATGGGAATCACTGAATCCGTTTCCATCTCCAGGGAAGTCAAAGGACAGTCCTTTATTCCGCACGGATTTATACGACTGAATCCGGCCTCTAATGGTTTCACATTAAGGGCAAAGCCATGCATGGTCACCCAACGGCGAGCGCCTGCCCCGATTGAGGCAAGTTTACCTCGATCGGTCCAGACTCCGGTTTGACCCGCTACCCGATAAGCACCAACCCCAAAATCCGCGACAGTGAGAATGATCAATTCTTCCAAAAAACGCAGGTATAGATGCAGGTCTCGGCCACGAAGAGAGAGGTTGACAATAGGATAGCCAACGAGTTGCCCCGGGCCATGAAAAGTAATATCTCCGCCTCGGTTGGTGCGAATGACTTCGAGTGAAGGATCCAGGACATTCTCCTCCGACCCACCACGACCGATGGTATATACCGGCAGATGCTCAAGCAGAAGGAGAGTTTCCGGGGCAGAACCACGCTGCACATCGTCGTTCAATTCTTCCTGAAGTGAGTATGCACTTGCATAATCGATGAGGCCTAAATCCTTTATTTCCATAACGTTCTTCTCAGCCGAAGTAATCTGCCCTCTCCATTGGCGGTTTATGCGACAGATATTCTAAACGGCTCTCAAGGAGGAATTATCCAGATTAGCCACCAGATCAATCTCTATATGAACCAAGGTCTTTGCCACCAAGCAGGTGCTTTTGGCGTTTTCTATACACTCGCTAAATTTCTCCATTGAGATGTTAGGGACTTTCGCATTAATGTTCAAAAATACTGAGTTAATCCTGTATTCGTTTTCAACATGAGTTATGCAGACCTTGGCGTCGGTATGCATCTGCATTTGTTCGAACCCGGCCCCGGCGAGGCCCTCGGCTAGGGCCATGGAAAAAGACCCGGAAAGGGCGGCTCCCAGGAGTTCCTCCGGGCTGGTTCCCTTTCTATCCCCAAAGCGGGAGGCAAAGCTGTAGGGCTCGACTAAATGGCCACTCCCCAAAGTGATAAGCCCCTTCCCATCAACAGGGTCACCTTCCCAATAAGTGGTTGCGGTATGAATTGCCATCAACTTACTTCCTTGGTGCGCAGGTGAATTCCCGCCCCTTAATCATTCAGAAAACACCCCAAGCACGAAGGACAAAAGCAGGGCACTCCTCCCCAGCATGGAGAGATGGAACCCCCAGGGTTACTAAGCGTGTATGGCCACGCCAAAAACCTCCAGCGCCGCTTCCTTGATCGCTTCCGACAGGGTCGGATGGCCATGGAATATAGCTCCAACCTCCTGCGCGGTGCCGCCATAAC
>Ga0210015_1002547_pt1 | contig 16857 bp, 18 predicted proteins | sample CryGeymeta201522_FD_185471 | JGI IMG/M metagenome (GOLD analysis project Ga0210015, IMG submission 185471) | Groundwater microbial communities from Crystal Geyser aquifers in Utah, USA - Crystal Geyser metaG 2015-22 (SPAdes) (version 2) | ecosystem: Environmental > Aquatic > Deep subsurface >... | reverse complement strand
AGCCGTTGCTCTAATTGCATAAACAAGACAAGTATTTGCAATCTGTGATTTATCAATTACATTGATAGGTTGATTTCCCAACTGGTTATAGTATTCGCTAATTATCGGATATGTCCCGTTAGGTAAATATATGTTTCCCTCATAATCATTAGATCTGAAAATATCAGATATTTGGTTCGCAGAATAACTAAAGTAACGTATTGGATCATCTTGTAGGTTAGGATATATTATGCCTCCTTGTTGAAGGGCATTTTCCCAAGTCCATTTGTAATAGTTCCTATCCATATCCTCTTCATAGTAATCTTTATCGGTAGGTGGATGAGCATCTCCATGAACATGTGCCGGGACACACATATCTTCAATCAAATGACACATTCTACCCAATATTTCGTATACAAATCGTTTTCGATTAACATCTGTTAGGTTCACTTGCAATGGTGGATTCAAAGTTGTATGATCACCGACAATCGAATAATAGCCGGTTTGAAGAATCTGACCGGTCTTTGCAAGTTGAGTTAATGATGTATATTTATATTCTTTAATATATTGGCCACCTTCTGGCAGGTATAACAATTTCCATCCTCCATTCATATACATTTGCAATTTCATAAAAGCGTTTTCAAATTGCCTATCAATTGCTAAGGTAGCTGGAATCCAAACTTTACTATTATCTCCATTATCAGCTATCCAAAAATGTGTAACTGTTGGTGTAAGAGAAGATTGGAATAAAAATGAGAGGGGGGAATACCATTCGTTTGGAGGTCCATAACCGTAAACAACATCATCCAAATCTTCTCTGATTGCACCAGTTGTAATTAACCCTGTTTCCCACTGATGTGACCCATGGTCAAAAGGACCTCCTAATTGTGTTTTTAATTCGGTATTTTCTACTTGAGGGTAATAATGCTTCAATAAGCTATATGCCTGTTGGACAATATAAGAATGTACGTGTGTTTCATAAGAAAAAGAAGACTCACTTAGACTCCCCAAAACAATCATGATTAACAAGATACGTTTCATTTTTACTCCTTTTGTTTGTTGTTAGAAAGTTAAACCCAGACTAAATATTATCGGGAATATTTTTGATCCAATTATTTCTGTAGAAATTGAAGTAGTGCACTTTATTCCATTTTTAATCGAAAACGTATAATAAGCACCAGCGTTACTTGATATCGCTACTATCGTAAATATACCTGGTTCAAGGTAACCTAATCCCAATCCCAATTTTAATTTAATTCTACTTGTGCTATCGTTTAGTAAACTCATTATTAAAAAATATCTCCCGATCGATACACTGCTATTTATGTTATTACCAGGCATCTCAAGAGGTGCAAAAGCTTTTCTATAGCTTAAATACCATCCTCCTGCAAATCTACTGGTCATATATTCTTTCTCATATGATAACATCGTACCATATCCCGCCGATACAAAAGATTTATTATTCATCTTAGGGAAAGCACCAAACTGAATTTCCAAGATATACTTTACTGAGTCAGTTTCAACGTAGGATTTTGATGGTGTAAAATTACTATTACCGTAGAAGTAGTTGGGGGTATATTCAACTATGTTATTATTCTGGCAATAACTAAAAGGATATGCAGATAATAAACAGAAGATTGCTGTTAAGAGTTTCTTCATCTTAAAACACCATGGATGACAAATGTCTTAACAAGATCACTTGAGATTATAAATACCTCATTATCAAATACGATAAGCCCAAAATAATTCATAATTGGAACATCGTAAAACCTGTACCAATCAACGCCATTGTAGTGTAACATGCCAAAAGTTTTGCTTGCAAGAAAAATATTTTTCGAACTGGTCCCCTCAATTATTCCCTGATAATTATCTGCAATTGTTTTCCAACTATTTCCATCCCATTTCGTAATCCCCTTTTCACCTGAACCATAAAATTCGTTTTGTATTTTAGTGATGTATAAAGGGAACGAAGTTCTTGTATAATTATTTGTATATATATTGGAATCAATAACACTCCATTGAACACCATCGAAATGTGATAGATATTGTGCCTCATAATAATTATTGTCGTCACTAGTTGGCTTTTGAATAATCGTTAAAAAAATATCATCCGAGGCTACACCGCAAATATTATTTATTAGCCAATTCTTTTGTAAAAAAAAATTCTTCTCCCATTGTTCACCGTCATAATGAAATAATGTTCCCTCACCTCCACCGCACCAAATATCATTTATTGAAATTATGTCTGCCGATACAAGTGACTTTCCGGGGGGAGGTTTAATAAGCGTATAATTATCACCGTTATAAAATACTATCAAACTACTGTCTATTAAATTTGGTGGCGGAATACTATTTTGATACAATGCTTCCCCAAAGAAATACACATGTTTTGCATCTGTTCCTTTGATCGAATAATAGTTTTTTGAAGAAAAACTGAGAGGAATATTTGTAACTGGTTCCCAAATTTTTCCATCAAAGTGGTAAACATTATTAATGTGGTCTGCATTATGCCCAGCTATCCAAACATCCTTAGGATTACTTCCCCAAATAGTTGTCAAATATGTTTGAATACTTTGGGGAGAAGATATTGTATCTACCGACCAGATATAGCTCCTTTTGCCTGGTTGTAAATTATCAGTGGAGGTCTCTGTCGGCGCTTTTTTACAGCCAATGATAAGCAGTACAAAACTTATAAGTACAACAGAGAGGATGTATTTTTTCATAAAGTGATTCTGGTTAAGGTTAAAGGGGAGAGAGGGGAAAAATGAATGAAAAAAGAAGAAAAAAGGAAAATAGATACATCTGTTCTCATCATTTTTTCTAATTTTTTGTTCGTTACTATAAAAGCATAGTGTTTTATTTTTAGCATTAACTAACTCCAAGGAAGAAACAATAAAAGGATATTAAAATATCTTTTTCAAACAATAATTTTTTTTACAGATAAAATATATGCAAATAATGCGAACAAAAACAGTAGGGAAATCCCTAAAAAGTTGTAGGGAAATCCCTAAAAATGAGTAGGGATATCCCTACAAACGAGTAGGGTTTTCCCTACTCGTTTGAGGTTGTTCGCCCACCAAGAACGGTAAAACAAAAAAGGCGTACCAAAATGATATGCCTTTTCAATTAAAGAGAATTTATTTTGTTCGCATGGAAGCAGGAAAATTTGTTGAGACTAAGAAAATTGTTCTTTTAAAATAAACGGCAAAACGTCCGATTGATGATTGAAATGATGAAGTTGATCTAAAAGAGTTTTAGCGGCACATAGAGCGAAGTTGAAGGATGAATGAATTGGGAAATGATATTTCTCGACTTCTCATTTCTCGACTTCGCTCGAAATGACGGTGTTCAATATTGAGTGTGGTCAGTTATATCACTCTGACTTTTATCACTACTTTTAAAATCCGGGAATTCCCGTCAACAGCTATTCCCGGTTTATGAACTTCGTGCGGAAAAATGATCGCGAACATTTTTTCACCTAAAGCAAAAAACTCTCCCTCACCGCTAAAAAATTGTACGTCTTTCGTTTCATCGTATTCCGTTGCCGTAGTCATTTTACCAATTTCAACAATTCCAATTTGTTCATCTCCGGAAGCAACAAATTGAATATCAATATATTTTCTGTGTCCTTCCCATTTTAATTCTTCTTCGGACTTTGTTTCGTATCTATTTACAATCGCAAAAACATTTTCACCGTCAAGCGGATATTTCCCATTTTCCACATGAGTAAAATCTGTTCGGAGTAAATACTCAAAAGCAACTCTAAAATTTTTATGAAAACCGAAACAGAGAGAAGCGTTTCTCAAATTATCAATTATCATTTTTACTCCGCTTTAGTTTTAAAATTTTTCATCATCCAATTTTTTACAAGGATCAAACCGATGGGGCTGATTATCGCAATAAAACCATAAACCAACCACATAAATTGAGTGTTCATTGCGGAGGGGGGAGTATTGATCGGGCAATAATGCATGAGAAACCAGCCGGAATAAAAACCGGTGATTACTTTGGTAAGGAACCAGGGAAACTGTCCCACACCCATATACAATCCGGTCATTCCTTTCGGCGCTACCTCCGCAATCCATTGAAGGAAACGAGGCTGCCACATTGCTTCTCCTATTGTCATCAATAAAATATAAAGGAGAAATAAATAAGGATTTGGACCAATCGCCAAAAGAAAAGTCGGCAAAGCCATTACAGTGGTACCAAGAATCATCATCCGGTAAACATCCGCTTTAGCGGTTAAACCCGCTACAAGCGGCGCGAGGAAAAATATTAGAATAGGATTTAGATTTGAAAATACTTCAAAGTATTCGCCAACAAATGAACCGGCAAAAGCGCGGTCTAGGTAATAAGGAATGGTAAGCCAGTTGTGTGCGAAGAGGGTCTGCACCGGGATAAGGATAAAAATAAAAAGTGTAAAGCGTTTATCTCGAAAAGGATGCAGCGGTCTTTTTCTTAAAAATTCAAATATGGTTAACATGAACATTAACGCGGCGATAAATAAGAACAAGTCGATTGCAAGATTTAGTTTTAACAGCTGAATTGAAAAATGAACATTTAATGGATTATCAAAAGCCAAACCGGAGAGAAGGAAAAATCCAAGCATTACAAGTGCATAAGCAATTAACGGGATGTTGTTAATTTTTGGTTTTATTTCCTTCTCCTCTTCTTCATCTTTTGAAGTATCGCCTGCTTCCGCCTTAACACTTACCACCGCAGCTTGATCGTTTTTCTTAGAGAGAATAACTAATGAAACGAGAAGTGCAATACCTGTTAGTCCCACATAAACCCAAAACACGGCGGTTAAACCATTTGGAGGAAAAACATCTTCGAAACGTTTTCGTGTAAATGAAGAAATAAATCCGGAGAGGAAAGCGCCGAGATTCATAAATCCGTAGATAGCCGCATAAGCCATCGCCGCAGTTTTAGGTGTTGTATAACGTTTTACTCCGGCGTACGCTGCAGGCTGATATAAACCGTACGCAAGAACCATAATCAAAAGTCCGGAGGTCATCATAAAAAACATTGGCGACCATAAACCCGAACCCATATGTAAACTGCCGGACAAAGCGACAAAAAATCTTCCTACAATAAAGAGAATGAATGCAAGGGCGAGCGATCTACGAACACCGATTTTATCGGAAACACCGCCAAACATCAGCATGGAAAAAGTTATCCCGCCGGTTACAAAGCTGTAGATCAGTCCGGCTTGTGCATCGTTTACAGAAAGATTTTCAGAAGAATATTTTCCGAGTATCGTTAATATGCCAAAGTAAACCAGCCCTTCGATAATGTAAGGAACGTTTACTCCCCACAAAGCTTTTGGAGCTTTGAAAAAAGCAATAAATGTTTCGTTTAATTCCTTAAAAGCATCCGACACTATTTCCGATAAATTCTTCGTCTCAGGATTCTGCTTGTTCTGTTCCGGCATAAATTTCTCTCTTTATTAAAAAACGTTTAATAGTTTTAACGCCATTATAAATATGGCAATAAATAAAATAATTTTTATAACACCCTCACCTTTTTTTATCGATATTTTTGCTGCCCACCAGGCGCCTAAAGCATTTCCTGCTGCCAGACTTAACCCAAAACCCCAATTAACATTTCCCGTAAAAACAAAAATAAGAAGGGCGGGGAATGTAAAAACAAGTACAATAAAAACTTTGTGCATGTTTACATAGACGAGATTTAATTTCATCAAATAATGAAGCGCAGCCATTAGTAGAAAACCAACCCCAATTTGAATAAATCCTCCGTAAAAACCGATGAAGAACATCGACACGTGAGTCCACAAACTAATTTTTTTATTCGGATCATCAGAGTAAACAGTTTTGGATGCTGGGATCATCATAGAAATAATGATGCCGATCATGATGATTGCGAGGATTTTATGAAACACTTCGTTACTCATGTTAACCGCGGCAATTGCGCCTATTACCGCCCCTGGAAGTGTAAGAAGCGAAAGTTTTATACTTGTACCGAACTGTGAATACTTTTCTTTTCTGAATGAGGAAATAGCGGCAACGCTTTGGATTACGATTGCAAGACGATTTGTTCCGTTTGCAAGTGCGGAATCTAATCCTAAAAATATAAGTACGGGAAACGTAAGAGCTGAACCGCCACCTGCCATAACATTTATTACTCCGGAAATAAGACCGACAGAAAAAAGTAGAAGTACAGAGGTTGGCTGATCCCAAATGGTTTCAAATTTTATTTTGTTCTGAGCAAAACTATTTCTTTAGGTTAGCGAGTTGCACAAATTTATTCTTCGCCCAAATCAAATTCTTTTTCTGCAGTAACCGTTTGAGCGGAATTTTTATCTTTGATGTTGATAACGAGTTTATATTTTCCTTCAACGAAAGTTGAATCAAGTTCAAATTGAATGTTGAGCTGCTGGTCAGGAAGTTTTTCTTTTACTTTGTTCGTCATAACATCGGAGAACTTGTTCTTTGCTGATGTACCGTCCGGTCTTTGCAAATCAACGGAGTAACTTAACTCAGAATTAAAAAATCCGCCTGCTTCATTCTGTTGAAATCCTTTTACGATTACGGAGGCATTTACTTCGGAGGCACCGTCTCCCATATCAAACGCGGCTGCTTCGGGATTAACCGCTTGTAATTTTGTTTCTTCTTTTTTACCACAGCCGAATATGAACAAAAAGCTTAATAAAATAAAATATTTTTTCATGGCAATTCTTTTGGATTTTTAAGTTTCATTTGAGAGAACCAGTGCTTTATTATAAAGCGATTCGCTGATCCTGATCTTGTTTTTTATCAATACATCGAGTTCATTTTTAACGTTGGTAATTTTACCAATTTGTTTTGCCTTGATCAATACGCCGATGGTTCCAATAACTTTCAAACCATTTAATTGAGCATACTTTCGAGCTTTATAATCATCGAGAATTATGCATGGCAATTTTTTCTCCAAAGCAATAATGATTGTCTCAGCTTCGCCAAGGTCGATTTCCTTTGAGAGAATATTAACCGCTATTCTATTTTCTGCTTTGATTATCAAATCAGTTGCAAAAAATTTTAATCTTTCGGAAAAAGGTTTTTCAATAACCGTAACTTCATTGAAAACACTTTTTGCGATAAATACTTTCTCGAAAAGTCGTTCAAAAGATGAAGCCTGTCCAATATTGCCAGAGAAATAAGCGGAGAAGAATTTATTATTACTTCCATTAAAAGTTTTCTAATTCTTGAGACAATTCTTCCGGATCATAGTTTATAATGTCTATACCGAATTTTTCTAATTCTTCTATAATTCTGAATCTATTCATTTTAGCGAGTGCCGCTGTTTGTCCAAGTGAAAGTTTATGTTGTTTGTACAATTGAGCGGCGGTAAAAATCTTCATTTGTTGTGAAAACTCATCTTCATTCAGATTCAAAGTTAATAGTATCTGTTCCGGTATCTCAACGTTTATTCTTAAAGTATTCATTATTCTGTTCCGATTATTATTTAAGGAGGCTTTTGCAAACCTCCTTAAATATTATTTATCCGTTCTTGGATTTAAATTCATTCATAAAATGAACGAGCGCTTCAGCGCCTTTAAGCGGGAAGGCATTGTAAACCGAGGCGCGGATTCCGCCGACGGAACGATGTCCCTTCAACCCGATAAATTGTGCTTTGGTTGCTTCATCAATAAATTTCTTTTCAAGCTCTTCACTTGGCAAGCGCCAGGTAATATTCATTAATGAGCGGCTATCTTTTTCTGCGTGCCCTTTGTAAAATCCGCCGCTGTTATCAATTGCGTCGTAGATCAATCCGGCTTTGGAGAGATTGGTTTTGTACATTGCATCAAGTCCGCCGTTTTTTAACAAATATTTTGTAACCAACGCGATGATGTAAATTCCAAACACATTAGGAGTGTTGTAGAGCGAATCATTTTCAGCATGAGTTTTGTAATTCAACATGGTGTGAAGAGAATCTTGACTTCTTTCCAACAAATCTTTCCTAAGAATATTTAACACAACTCCCGAAGGTCCGATATTTTTTTGCGCTCCGGCATAGATCATTGCGTACTTGTTTACGTTAATTCTTTTATGAAAAATATCTGAAGAAGCATCGCATACCAAAGGAACATTTCCAACTTCAGGTTCGCTGTGCCATTCGGTTCCATAAATAGTATTGTTTGAAGTGTAGTGAACATATGCGGCATCGGCATCAAGTTTCAATTCATCTTGTTTTGGAATGCGTTTAAAATTATCCGCCTCGGTTGAAGCCGCAACATTAACAGTTCCAACGCGCTTTGCTTCTTTCAATGCTTTCTTCGACCAGGCTCCGGTTATGATATAATCAGCTTTATTTTTCGGCGGCATTAAGTTAAGCGGTACCATTGAAAATTGCAGACTTGCGCCGCCTTGTAAAAATAAAATTTGATAATCGTCGCTGATGTTTAATAATTGTTTTACTCCATTTTTTGCATCGGCTAAAATTGCATCAAACGTTTTTGAACGGTGGCTGATTTCTAAGATAGACATTCCAACCCCCTGCAGAGAGAATAAATGTTCTTGGGCTTCTTTTAAAACTTCTTCAGGTAATATTGCCGGACCTGCATTTAGGTTATAAACACGATTTTCCATGACTTGTTCCTTTTCTTTGAAAGTTGAGAAATTGCTCATTCAAATTTACAAGAAATTATTAACAGTCTCAATCAACTTCGCCGGGAGAATCTAAAAGATTTGTTTTTGCTTTTGGAAGGGTCACACAAATAGTTGTTCCGATTCCAACACTGCTTTCAATAGCGATGCTGCCGCCATTTTTTTCTGCCAATTCTTTACAGAGTAATAGTCCCAAACCGGTTCCTGTTTCGTCGGCGGTACCTTTTGTGGTATGGCGGGTTTCAATATTAAAAATCTTCTGTAAGAGTTCAGAGCAAATACCGATGCCGTTATCGTTAATGTATATCTCAATAAATCCAATTTTTTCTTTCGCCGAGATGCTGATTTCACCCAGCGACTGCGTGAACTTGATGGCGTTTGAAATTAAATTTTGTAAGATAGACTTTAGACAATACTTGTCAACAAAAACAAATTCCGGGCTCAAGATTTGGTTTATGATCGTAATTTGTTTGCTTCCAGCATTCGCATTAAGAAGCTCCAAAATCTCGGGCACTTCCTTTGAGAGATCAAGAACCACGGGGACAATCTCAATTCTGCTTGTTTGTATCCGCGACCAATCGAGCAAATTTTCGATGAGTGTATAAACGCGCTCAATGAGCGTTTTTATATACCCGACCGTTCTGACTTTTTCTTCTTCGTCCATAGTGTCAAATTCTTCGGCAAGAATTTCAGAGTAGCCCAATAAACCGGTAAACGGACTCTTTAAATCGTGGGCAATGATGGAAAAGAATTTATCTTTTGCCGCAATGGCTTCTTCAAGTTCTTCACTCTTTTGAGAGATCGCTTTGTTCTTTTTTTCAAGAAGAATTTTTAAGCTTCGAATTTTTATAAACCTGAAAACAAGAAGAAGTAATATGCAGATGCCCGAAACAGTAACAATGAGAAAGACACTATTCATCGTATGTTGTTGTTCAATTTCGAGCAGCTGAATTTTCTTCTCTTTTGTCAGCAGCTCAACTTCTTTTTCTTTCTCATCAATTTCAGTAATGACTCTTAACTCGGCTATTTTATCACTCGTAGCCGTGTTTAAAAGAGAATCGGAAGCTAAAGAATAAAGCTTGTGTAATTCAAGCGCTCTTTGATAATCCTGCTTTGCTTCGTATAAAGAAGAAAGCGCTAAATAGGATTGTGCAATATTTTTTTTATTATGATTTGCTCTTGCTTCGAGCAAGCTCTTGTTAAAGGAAGAGTCGGCTTTATCCAACAACCCTCGCGCCGCATAAACCTTTCCAAGATTTAAAGTGGTTTTAGAAATGCCGTAACTATCATGGAGGGTTTGCCAAAGACTTAGCGCCTTCTGAAAATAAGTTAAAGCTCTGGAATAATCTTTTTTGGCAAAATAGACTTCGCCTAAATCATCAAAAGAAAATGCTTCACCTAAAAGATCAACGCTTTCTGATTTAACGGCTAATGATTTATTCTGATAGGCAATAGCTTTTTCATAATCGTTTTTTTTGAAATAACTTTTGCCAAGATTATTCAAAGCTCTTCCCAGCACATATTTATTGGGATAATCTTTTGCGAACTGAAGGCAGCGGTTTGCATAAATGATTGCTTCGCCCGGCTGATTTATCTCGTTATAAATATTTGCAATATTATTAAGCGTGATCCCGATTTCAAAATTATCACCCAATTTTTCTTTTATGGCTAATGCCTGAGAAAAATAATCAAGTGCGGAAGAATACTCGCCCCACTTCCAATAAATTAAACCAATATAATTAAGCGATTGAGCGGTTTGTCTTTCCAGGCGCTTGGCTTTAGAAATTTTTAACGAAGACCGGAAATTTTTATAAGCAAGAACAAATTGTTCCTTCCTCCAATGCAGCAGCCCGATTTGATTATAAATTTCGGACAACTGAAAACTATCTTTTAGCTGAAGAAAAATTTCCAATGCTTTCTTGAATTGCTGTTCAGCTGTATCCAACTCATTTTTCCGATAATTTACGAAACCGATATTGCGAAGAGCAACCGCTTCACCGTAGCGATAGCCAATTTCACGCGCGGCACGTAAAGCTCGTTCGGTATTTGTAGATTCTTCTTGAATAGATTTTCGATTGTTTGCATCGGCAAGTTGGTTTAGAAGATCTACCTTTTCTTTTCCTGAAACGGAGGTAAGTTTTTTCTCGGAATCCTTGGGAATAGGTTGAGAAAATAAGATTGCAGGAAGGAGCAAAAAGAATAGCAAAATTAGAGGCAAGTATTCTAATAGCTTCTTCAAATAGATAGTATAGGTTGAGTCAGTTTTCAATTCCTTGTTAGAAACTATTTGTGGTTGTTAATATTAAGCAAGCCTGCAACATAAAGCGGCTTGCACAAAATTAATTTACTAAATTGAAATACAAAACAAAAATATTTACAGAAATTAAATTTGATGGATTAACAATCCATCCCGCAATTTCGGCTCAAACCAGGTAGATTTTGGAGGCATCACTTCGTTTGCATCTGAGATATTCATTAAATCATTTACGGTAACGGGAAATAAAGAAAACGCTACGGCGAACTTTCCGTTATTGACAAGTTTTTCTAATTCTTCGGTACCGCGGATTCCGCCGACAAAATCAATTCGCTTGTTCGTTCTCGGGTCATCAACCCCCAAAACCGGTTCTAGTAAAAATTTTTGAAGAATGCTTACATCTAAATGATCGCCAACCGAAGAAGAAAGGCTATTGCTCGCTAAAACAGCATCGAGAGCTTTCAGTAAATACCAATCACCATCAAGATACATGCAAAACGAATTTGCTTCACGCGGTTCTTTTAAAATTGTTTTTTCTACAGAAAATTTTACTGAAATCGCATTAAGAAACTCTTCTTTTGTATTTCCACTAAGATCAGTAACAACCCGGTAGTAGGGAAGAATGTGCAGCTGTTCTGCCGGAAAGAGTACAGCAATAAAAAAATTGTATTCTTCTAATCCGGTATGTCCGGGATTATTGTCCATCTTTACTTTTCTTGCACGGCTTGCGCTTGCCGCGCGGTGATGTCCGTCCGCAATGTAAAAATTCTTTACCTGCGCCATTTCATCAACAAATAACTCATTGAACCGGGCAGGCAGAGTCCAAACCGTATGCTGAATTCCGTCAGCCGCAGTAAAATTGTAGAGGGGTTTTTCTTTTGTAGTTACTTTTTCGACTGCTAGATCAATTGCGGTAACACCTTTATAAGTTAAAAAAACCGGACCGGTTTGTGCTTCGGTTGTAACGATGTGGTTTGTTCTATCGTCTTCTTTTTCCTTCCGGGTTTTCTCGTGCTTTTTAATAACATCATTATCGTAATCATCCACAGAAAATGTAGCGGCAATTCCGGTTTGTGCTCTGCCGTTCATGATCAATCTATAGAGGTATAAATTGGGCGCATCATCAATTATTAGCGGGGCGTTTCTTTTAATTTCTTCTAAAACTTCTTTAGCCTTTTGATAAATTTCATTTGCGTAATGGTCAATTGAATCGGGGAAATGAATTTCAGCGCGGGTACAATTTAAGAGACTGAGCGGATTATTTTTTGCTAATGTGCGGGCTTCCTCTGTGTTTACAACATCATAGGGAACACTGGCAACTTTAGTTACTACTTCAGGGATTGGTCTCATTGCTCTAAAAGGACGGATAATAGCCATAATACTCCAAAAGATTAAAAATTTATATCCTAAAAATCGGAAAATTCTAACAATAAACCATCCGAATTGCTTTTCTATCTTTTTAGAATTAAATATATTGCAGAAAATATTTTGGGATTTATGAAGACATATTCATATTTGTTAGATGTTATCGAGAAAAAAGGAGCGGCTTATCTTATCCTTATTGATCCCGATAAAATTTCCGGTGAAAGATTAACCATTTTTATTTCTGCATGCGAAAAAGCAGGAGTAGATGGATTCCTCATCGGCGGCAGCTTGCTGATGGACGGAAATCTTGAAACGACAATTACTTCAATAAAAAAAAATTGTAAACTTCCGGCTATTATTTTCCCCGGCGCAGTTCATCAATTATATCAACAGGCAGATGCAGTGTTATTCATTTCACTTATTAGCGGAAGAAATGCAGAGCACATTATCGGCAAACATATTATTGCTGCGCCGATTATTAAACGAATGGAACTTGAACCAATTTCAACAGGGTATATGCTCATAGAATCCGGCACAAAAACCACTGCGGAATATATCAGCGGGAGTTTGCCCATCCCGCGGAACAAGCCGGAAATAGCGGTTGCGACTGCGCTAGCCGGGCAATATTTGGGGATGAAATTTATTTATCTTGAAGGCGGTTCCGGCGCGCAATTATCAGTTCCCAAAGAGATGGTTTCTGCCGTTTCAAAAGCTGTTGATGTGCCCGTAATTGTCGGCGGAGGAATCCGCACACCTCAAGAAGCTTTCGAAAAAATTGAAAACGGCGCTAAAGTTGTTGTAACGGGAAACTTTTTTGAAGACAAGAAAAATTGGGATTTGCTCAAAGAGTTTGCTGATGCAATACATAAAAATGGAGTATAAGATGTCATTAAAGGAATTAGAAAAAAAACTTACAAAAATCGAACAGGAATTGAGCCAGATTAATAAAAAACTGGTTGATGAAAAGCTGCATTCATTTAAAAAGAAAAAAAAAGGAAAGAATTTTGTTCAACAATGGTCTGAACTTGGAAAAAAGGTTCAGAAAGCATGGGACAATATTAGTCTTGCCGAAGAACTTAGATTTCAACGAGGCAAAGAGCTTTGAAAAGATATACGATTGATACTTCAGTTTTTGTTTCTGCACTTCTCAGTAAAGAACAGAACCATAGCAAAGCTATTGAAATTCTTTCGAGTATTTCTTCTGAGGATTCTATAATTGTGTTGCCATATACTGTGCTTATTGAAATTGCATCGGCAATTTTTAGAAGGACAAAATCTGAAGAATTAACGCTTTCGGCTATCCGAACATTAATTCAAAATGAAAAAATCTTTTTTGTAAAACTTGATAAAGACTTTTCACTTAGGATCATTAAGACAATTTTGAAGTATAATCTACGGGGGATGGACTCCATTTTAGTTCAGGTCTCTCGAAAATATAAAACTGAATTGATTTCTTTTGACGAAGAAATTAACTTGAAATTAAAAGAAAATTAAAAATGGATAATCAAAAATTTATCTCCGATTCACTAATAGAGAGTTCTGAAACAAAGTTAAAGATACTTGAGAGTTGTACGGGCGATATTGAAAAAGCAGTTGATCTTTTAGTTAGCGCATATAAAAACGGTATGAAGCTTTTGCTTTGCGGCAATGGAGGCAGCGCTGCAGATTGTCAGCATATAGCAACAGAGTTAATGATCCGTCTTAGCCATCACATTCAAAGACCCGCGCTTCCGGCAATTGCGCTAACTACCGACTCCTCAAATTTAACCGCAGGTGGAAATGATATCGGTTATGAAAATGTTTTTGCCCGCAACGTTGAAGGTTTGGGGAACGAAGGAGATATTTTATTAGCAATTTCTACAAGCGGAAATTCTTCAAACGTTCTAAAGGCTGTTGAAAAGGCACATTCGAAAGGAATGAAGGTAATAGGATTTCTTGGCGGCAACGGCGGAAAACTAAAATCAATGGTTGATATTCCGGTGGTAATTCCATCAACCAACACGCAAAGAATACAGGAAGGTCACATTACGGTCGCCCATATTATTTGCGAATTAACAGAAGAAGAACTTTACGGGGAAAAGTAACCTTTCATCCAAATATAAGTAACTCATCTCCCCTGTCAGAATTGTTACAAAAGGAAATTTTAAGTATTTTTGAACCGAAGGAAAAAAAACTTCGAAAATGACAGGGTTGATATTATTTCAAAATATGGAGAGTTGGCAGAGTGGTTGAATGCGACGGTCTTGAAAACCGCTAAGGATGTAAGTCCTTCCGGGGTTCGAATCCCTGACTCTCCGCTAGTAAAGTAGAGAGCTCAAAAACATCGTTTTTGAGCTTTTTTCCTGACTTCTGACGGGTGGAAAAAAGCAAAAAAATGGTCTCTGTAAGTGGTTGAATTATAAGGAGTTAATATTTTCGATGATCGAAAATACCGCACTAACGATTATTTTTGGGTATGTTATCGATAAGAAAAGTAAAAACAAAATCCGGTGCAACAGCTATTCAAGTGGTTGTTTATGAAGGGAAAAAATCCAAGATAATAAAACACATCGGAAGCGGTAAAGACAATTCAGAGATTTCCCTACTGAAAGAAAAAGCCGAAGAATTTATTAGTGAATATTCCGGACAGTTATCGCTCTTTAATGAACCAACTCAGAATATTTTGTTCGTTGATAGAGCTAAATGTATTGGCGTAACTCATCAATTTGCAAGAAGGTTTTTATTGAGTTGCGCAAAAGAATGTGGATTATCAGATATAGATGAATTACTCTTAGACTTATCAATTATGCGTTTGTTATTCCCCGCATAAAAACTTAGAACAATATGGATGCTCTCACAATATTTTGGGATCACCTATTCGCAGCGCATTTATGGTAAAATTCCAAAACTCATAGAGCTAAAATCAGAGATTGAGAAAAGAGCATACACGCTTGCAGTAAAGAAATTTAACGAGCAATTTTATTTTGTTTTGTATGATGTTACCACCCTGTATTTTGAAACTTTCAAATCAGATGAACTACGAATAGAGGGATTTTCCAAAGTCAATAAACCACAGCAGCCACAAGTGGTTATTGGATTATTGGTAACCCATTCGGGATTCCCATTGATGTATGAAGTTTTTCCCGGAAACACATTTGAGGGGAAAACGATGTTGCCAATTATAGAAAAATTTATAAGCGGGCATAAAAAAACAAAACCGATAATAGTGGCAGATGCTGCAATGTTGTCCGAAGAAAGATTAGAGGAACTCAAGGAGAAGAAAATTTCTTACATAGTCGGGGCAAGATTAGCCAACACCAATCTTGTTTTGGTAAAACAAATTCATAATAGATTACAAGACAAAGACGGAGCAATTGTTCGTTTCCCCTCAATTCATGGTGATTTGATATGTAATTTCTCTGCTAAACGCTACAAAAAGCAGTTGAATGATTTGAACAAACAGATAAAAAAAGCAGAGGAATTTGTGGCAAAGAAATCAAGCGGGAAAAGAGCAAAATTTGTTAAAAAGTTATCTAAAGAAGCAGTCGAACTCAATAAAGCATTAATTGAAAAGCACAAACTTCTTTTAGGAATAAAAGGGTATTGCACTAATATTACAGAATCAGATTTGTCAAACGAAGAAACGATAGCTCGTTATTATAATCTATGGAGAATTGAACAATCATTTCGTATGAGTAAGAGTGATTTACAGACCAGACCTATTTTTCATCACAAGGAAGATGCGATACGATCACATGTGTTAATCTGCTTTGTTGCTTTGATAATCGAGAAATACTTAGAACTTTCTACCAATCTTTCGCTGAGGAAAATTCGTGATTTAATTTGGGGTATTACCGAAACTCACATTCAAGATAAACTGACTAAAAAGATATTCATCTTTTCTTCTCCGACAAATGATATAACCAGCAGTTCCCTCGCAGAATTAGCAAAAAGCTGGAAACTTCTACCGCACTAAATGTCAAAAGTCAGGAATAATCCAAATAAAAAAAATAAAAGTAGCATCTGTCTGGCAAGTATCAAGTAGGGTCCCATTTGGCGGGGTATGCCTTTGGATGGGACCCAGTCAAAACGAGATTTGCCTTGCAGTTTTGATATTTAAGTTTTCGTATATTTGAATAAATGAAAAAATTATTAACCTTTCTAAAATCACTTTTCAAGAAGGAACCTATCATCATCGACATGGATGATGACGAGGAAGACTAACATATGCAACTAACAGTCAAACTCATCCAACTTCTCCCTTTCCAAACGGGTGAAGGCAAGAACGGTCCATGGAAAAAACAAGATATAATTGTGGAAACAGATTCACAATATCCTAAGAAAATATGCATCTCTATTTGGGGCGATAAAATTAACCAAGCCGTTTTAGTTCTTGGTGCTACGCTCAATATTTCCTTTGACGTTGAAAGCAGAGAGTATAACGGGAAATGGTATACAGATGTGAAGGCGTGGAAGATTGAATCCACTGGTGAACAACAAACTACTCCTCCGTATGAAGAAACTGACATAATTCAACCGTCAGAAGCGGATGAGGATCTTCCGTTTTGATTTGGAAATAGTATCATCTGCATAGTTTCATGCACTTGTGCTTCACTGATGTCTTCGGCAATATGTCATAAAATTATTGTTGATTGTTTCAAAGTTCTGTTCTAA